>Ga0136613_10001383_pt1 | contig 12503 bp, 14 predicted proteins | sample AntDrymUQ2722106_2_FD_106649 | JGI IMG/M metagenome (GOLD analysis project Ga0136613, IMG submission 106649) | Polar desert sand microbial communities from Dry Valleys, Antarctica - metaG UQ272 (21.06) | ecosystem: Environmental > Terrestrial > Soil > Desert | place: Antarctica: Dry Valley... | reverse complement strand
TGCACGACCTCCACGGTCGGGTCGCCGGTGACGCGCTCGCCGGCGCGGGTTACGAGCCCGACCTGATCGAACGGGTGCAAGCGATCATCCGCAAGCGCGGCCTGGGGAAAGACCCCGAGGTCCAGGCGCTCGAGGACGCGCTGTGCCTGGTGTTCCTCGAGACGCAGTTCGACGCGCTGGCGGACCGCCTCGACACCGAGAAGATGGACGACGTCGTGCGCAAGACGCTGGTCAAGATGAGCGACGCGGGGAAGGCACTGGCGTTGACGCTCGAACTGGGTGAGGACGAGCGGGCCGCGCTCGCCCGTGCCCTCAGAACGTGAGGATGCTGACCAGCCAGCCGGCGAGAGCGAGGACGGTCAGGCCCAACCAGATCCAGCCCAGGGTGGCACCGGCGATCGCCATTCCCCGTCCCTTCTTCATCCCCTCCGAGTCGGCGATCTGGTCGAGGGCGATGTGGCCCGTGATCACGGCGACGACCGGCGTGACGAAGAAGCAGAACAGGATGCCGGTGATCAGCGACGCCACCGCCAGGCCGCTGGTGCGGGGCGACGCCGTCGTCGCCGGGTAGGCCGGCGCCGTCCACTGCGCCGACGGTTGGGGGGTGCCGGGCGCCGGCTCGCCGGGCGCCGGCTCGCCGGGCGGGGGCGAGCCGGGCGGGGGTGGCTGCGTCATGGGCGCAGGTTACTGATCACAGGCGCTTGACCACGTCGGCCATGAGGCCACCGATCTCGGTCGGGTTGCGGGCAACGGTGCAGCCGGCATCCTCGAGCGCCTCGATTTTGGCCGCGGCCGTGCCCTTGTTCCCCGAGACGATCGCGCCGGCATGGCCCATCTTCTTCCCCGGCGGGGCGGTGACACCGGCGATATAGGCGACGACCGGCGTCGTCGACATCTTTTCCTTGACGAATTCGGCCGCTTCCTCCTCCGCCGATCCTCCGATCTCGCCGATCATGATGACAGCCTTGGTGTCGGGATCGGACTCGAAGCGGGTCAGGCAGTCGATGAAGCTCGTGCCCGGCACCGGATCCCCACCGATGCCCACGCACGTCGTCTGCCCGATGCCCTGCTGGGTCATCTCGTGCAGCGCCTGGTAGGTGAGCGTGCCGGACCGGCTGACGATGCCGACCGGGCCGCCGGGCTTGGCGATCTCCCCCGGCGTGATCCCGATGTTGCACTGCCCCGGCGTGATGACCCCGGGGCAGTTGGGCCCGAGCAGCTGCGTGCCGGGGTGGTTGCGGCGCAGCTCGTTGTAGAAGCGAGCCTCGTCGTGGGCCGGAACCCCTTCGGTGATCACGATCACCAGCTCCATCCCGGCCCGCGCCGCCTCCATCACCGCGCCCTCGACGCCCGGCGCGGGGATGAACACGCACGACACCGTCGCACCGGTCGCCTCGCGCGCGTCCGCCACGGTGGCGTAGATCGGGATCCCCTCCACGTCGCTGCCGGCCTTCTTCGGGTTCGTCCCCGCCACCACCTGCGTGCCGTAGGCGCGGTTGCGGAGTCCGTAGAACCGACCTTGACTCCCGGTGAGCCCCTGATAGACGACCTTCGTGTTCTCGTCGACGAAGATGCTCACGCGGCGACCCCGGCGATCTCCACTGCCTTGCGGGCGGCGTCGAGCATGGTCGGCTGGGGGATGAGCTGTTCGGACGCGCGCTCGTTCAGGATGGTGCGCCCCTCGGCGGCATTGGTGCCGTCGAGGCGGATCACGATCGGCGAGCGCAGGTCGACCCGCTCCAGTGCCTCGACGACCCCCAGCGCGACCTCGTCGCATTTGGTGATCCCGCCGAAGATGTTGATGAGGATCGACCGCACCCCGGGGTCGTTGTTGACGACCTCGATCGCGTTGGCGAGCACGTCGGCACCCGCCCCGCCGCCGACGTCGAGGAAGTTGGCGGCGCTCCCGCCCACCTCGGTCACGACGTCGAGGGTCGCCATCGTCATGCCGGCACCGTTGCAGATGACGCCGACGCTGCCGTCGAGGCCGATGTACTGGAGGCCCTTCTCGCGCGCTTCCCGCTCCCGGGCGTCGAGCTCCTGGGTGGCCTCGTAGTCCTGCCACTCGGGATGACGGAAAGCGGCGTTGGAGTCGAGTGACACTTTGGCGTCGAGCGCGTGCACTCGGCCGTCCTGTAACACCACGAGCGGGTTGATCTCGACCAGGTCGGCATCACCGTCGGTGTAGGCGCGGTAGAGCTCGAGCAGGATGTCGACGACGCCGTCGTGGGCCGTCTCGTCGAGCTGGGCCGACCTCACCCACTCGCGGCAGCGGCCCTCGGTCAACCCGTCGACCGGGTCGACGTGGAGGCGGGCGATGGCATCGGGGTCTTCGACCGCGACCGCCTCGATGTCCATGCCGCCCTTCGCCGACAGCATGCCGAGGTGGAGCTTGGCGGCGCGGTCGAGCGTGAACGACGCGTAGTACTCGTCGGCGATGTCGCTGGCCTTCTCGATCCAGAGGGTGCGCACGGTGTGGCCCTTGATGTCCATCCCGATGATGGCGGTGGCGTGGGCGCGGGCCTCGTCGGCATTGGCGGCGATCTTGATCCCGCCCGCCTTGCCCCGCCCCCCCACCTGCACCTGCGCCTTCACGACGACCGGGTAGCCGATCCGGTCGGCAGCGGCCACCGCGGCGTCGACGGTGGTGACCGCCTCGCCGGGCGAGACCGGGATGTCGTAGCGCGCGAAGAGTTGCTTGCCCTGGTACTCGAACAGGTCCATGCGAAGGGGGACGCTAGCTCGCGGGCTGCGTTTCTCGTTCGTCGAGGGCGTGCTCGAGCCAGCCGGTGATGTCGGCCAGCTGGGCACCCGGCGCGAACAGGGCCGCAAGCCCCGCGTCCTTCAGTTTGCCGACGTCACCCTCGGGAATGATCCCGCCGCCGAAGACGAGGACGTCGTCGATGCCCTTCCCCCGCAGCAGCTCGACCACCCGGGGGAAGAGCGTGAGGTGCGCGCCCGAGAGCACCGACAGCCCGACGGCGTCGGCGTCCTCCTGGAGCGCGGTCTCCGCAACCTGCTCGGGCGTCTGGTGCACCCCGGTATAGATGACCTCGAAGCCCGCGTCGCGCAGGGCGCGGGCGATCACCTTGGCGCCGCGGTCGTGGCCGTCGAGGCCGGGCTTGGCGATGACGACGCGGTAGCGCCGCTGCATGGTTCGCTCCCCCGCTCGGGCCGCTCACGATACCCATGCTTGACTGGCGGCGTGCCCCCCGCCCGCGACGACCTTCACTTGCTGCTGTTCGCCGGCGGCGCGGTCGTGCTCGCGGGCGTGGCCGTGGCCGTGCTGCTGGTGGCATCGACCGGTCGAGACGGCGGGAGCACGCCCCAGAAGCCGCAGCCGTTCGAGGCCGGGCTCGCGTCCAACGTCGAGGACTCGGTTCGTGAGGAGGGTCCGTACTACATCCCCGACCCGTTCGGTGGCGACGACAGCATCGTGTTCGCGCTCGAGGACGGCGAGGTCGTCGCGCTGGCGGTCAACCAGTCGGACCTCCCGAATTGCTCGGTGAAGTGGAAGGATCAGTTCGACCGGTTCGCGTGCGGCGACCGCCGATTCCAGAGCGAGGAGCTCGAGCGGTTCGAGGTGACCGTCCCCAAAGCCGGGCCCGACAAGGGGATCCTCATCATCGACGTCCGGAAGCGGCTCCCGGCACCGACCCTCTCCGCCGGCTAGTTCTCGAGGCGGAGACGTGCGGAATCCGCACTGCACAGCCTCGAGAATGGGAACTAGCAGAATTCGATCGTCGGCTGAATCGTCATCTCGGAACGCAGCGAGTTGGCGATGAAGCACTCGCGGTGGGCCACGTCGACGAGATGCTCCACCCGGTCACGCGTCGGCCCCGCCGCCAACACGATCCGGGGGCGGAGCACGATGCGGGTGATGCGCGCCGGCGGGTCACCCTCGTCCATCTCGGCTTCGGCCTCGTCGTCGTACTCGCGCACATCGAGCCGGGCTCGGGCCGCCACCGCGAGGAACGAGAGCAGCTGACACGACGACGCCGCCAGCACGACGAGCTGCTCGGGGTTGAGCAGCGTCGGGTCGCCGCGGAAGGCCGGGTCGGACGACAGCGTCATCACCGCGGTCGCGGGTGGCGCGCCGGCCTCGTGGGCGCGGCCGTACCCCTCGTACCCGGCCCCGGTCGATCCCCGCCACGAGCAGTGCGCCTGGTACCGGTGAACCCGGGCCTCGCTCACGAGAGCTTCTGGAGCGGCGCCCACGCGAGGAGCAGGCGCTTCTCGCCGACGTCACGGAAGCGGATCACCGCTTCGGTGCGGTCACCGTTGCCGATGAGGTCGAGGACGACGCCCTCGCCGAAGGTCTCGTGGCCCACGTCGTCGCCGACTCTGAGCGCCAGGCTCTCGGCGCCGCGGGCGCCGGCGGGTGCGCCGTCCCCTCGGAGCGCGGCCGACACGACCGCTTCGCGGTGGGCGCCGATCCCGCCGGACCGTTCGACGCCGAGCGCGTGCACCAGCTCCTCGGGGACCTCGTCGAGGAAGCGGCTGGGCGGGTAGTAGTCGGTGGTACCGAAGAGCGTGCGGCTCCAAGCGTGGCACAGGTAGAGCCGCTCCCGTGCGCGCGTGATGCCGACATAACAGAGGCGCCGCTCCTCCTCGAGCTCGTCGGGATCGCCCAGGCTGCGGAGGTGGGGGAAGATCCCGTCCTCGAGCCCGGTGAGGAAGACCACCGGGAACTCCAGTCCCTTGGCCGAGTGCAGGGTCATCAGCGTGACCGTGCTCTGCTCGCCTTCGAGGTCGTCGAGGTCGGTGACGAGCCCGACCGCCTCGAGGAACGCCTGCACCCGTCCCAGGCCGGTCGGGATCGTCGGTTCGTTGTCGCCTTCACCGCCGTCCCCGGCGATGCCGGCCAGTCCGGTGACGTCGCCGCGGGCGAGCGCCTCGTCGAACTCGCGGCACACGCCGACGAGCTCGCGCAGGTTCTCGATGCGCGACTCGGACTCGAGCGAGCGGTCGGCTTCGAGCTCGGCCAGGTAGCCGGTGTCCTCGAGCACGGCCTCGACCGTGGCGGCCACGCCGGTGTCGGCCGCGCCCGCGACCTCGCTCATGATCTCGAGCAGGTCCTGGACACCGCCGAGCGCCTTGCCCCCGACCCCGGCCGCCGCCGCCTGCTCGAGCGCGCCGCGGAAGGTGAGGCCGGCGGCCTGGGCGTGGGCCGAGACCTTGGCCACCGACGTGTCGCCCACGCCCCGCTTGGGCGTATTGACGATGCGCTTCCAGCTCACCTCGTCGTCGGGGTTGACCAGGCTGCGGAGATACGCGAGCGCGTCCTTCACTTCGCGGCGGTCGTAGAACTTCACGCCGCCCACGACGCGGTACGGGATGCCGGCCCGCACGAGCGATTCCTCGATGACGCGGCTCTGGGCGTTCATCCGGTAGAAGACAGCGAGGTCGGAGAAGCGGCACCCCTCAGTGTCGGTCAGGCGGGCGATCTCGTGGGTGACGTAGGCGGCCTCGTCGCGCTCGTCCTCGGCGTGGTAGCGGGTGATGAGCTCGCCCCCGACCTGCTCGGTCCAGAGGTGCTTGGGCTTGCGGGCGGCGTTGTTGGCGATGACGGCGTTGGCGGCGTCGAGGATGCGCTGGGTCGAGCGGTAGTTCTGCTCGAGGATGATGACGGTCGCTTCCGGGAACTCCTCTTCGAAGCGCAGGAGGTTCCGGTAATCAGCTCCGCGAAAGCGGTACACACTCTGATCCTGGTCACCCACAACCGTGACGTTGCGGTGCTCTTCGCTCAGCATGCGCACGAGCTCCCATTGGGCCTGATTGGTGTCCTGGAACTCGTCGACCAGGACGTGACGGAAACGACCTCGCCAGTGCGCGAGCGAATCGGGGTGCTCGCGGAACAGGCGAACGGCCAGCAGGAGGAGGTCGTCGAAGTCGGCCGCCGACGCCTCGAGGAGGCGCCGCTGGTACTCGCGGTACACGTCTGCGAGTCGCCGCTCCGGTTGGGTCATCGCGTCGGCCTGGGCCTGCTCCACGGTCACGAGGTCGTTCTTCATCGCCGAGATCGACGCGTGCAACTTGCGGGGCGGGTACCGCTTGGGGTCGAGGTTCAGGTCACGCCGCACGTAGTCGACCAGGCGCACCGAGTCGGACTGGTCGTAGATCGAGAACGACGACCGATACCCGAGCTTCGGGGCCTCGCGTCGTAGGATGCGGGCGCAGGCCGAGTGGAACGTCGAGACCCACATCCGACGGGCCACCGGCCCGACCAGCCCGGCGACGCGCTCCTTCATCTCGCCGGCGGCCTTGTTGGTGAACGTGATCGCGAGCAGGCCGAACGGCGAGATCTCGCGTTCCGCGATCAGATAGGCGATGCGGTGCGTGAGCACCCGCGTCTTGCCCGAGCCGGCTCCCGCGACGATGAGCAGCGGGCCGTCGGGCGCGCTGGCGGCCTCGCGCTGGACGGGGTTGAGCCCGGATAGGAGATCGGACGGGGCTTGCGGCATCTCGCCGCCAGCGTACCGACGGGGTCTGTCGGTGACGCGCCGTTAGCGGTCGGGCCTAACGATCGGGGTGGCCCTCGCCGCTGGGCTCGAGCCGTAGCTCCCTCGTCCGCAGCGCACCGGTCTCGTCGGTGCCCGCAGGCCCGGTGACGTCGGCGCGCCAGGCGCGCAGAAGGCGGGTGCGGTCCTCGTTGAGCACGACCATGAATGCGCCCGACTCAGGATCGACGTCGAGCGCGAAGTACGGCTGCCAGTCGCTCTCGAGCGACGGCGTCGCCGGGTCGACGCCCTTCGGCAGGCGGCGGAACCGCATGCGCTGGGTGTCGAAGATCCAGGTGCTGTGGGTGGAGTCGATGCGTTCCATTACCGGTCCGCGGGGGAGGGGACGGCCGGTGCCGTTGGTCGCGGGCACGAGACGCGTCGGGTCGGGAGGGAGGAGGGTACTCGCCACCCCGGGAGGTTGCCCGCATTCGGGCAAAGGAAACCTGATGAGTGCGTCAGGGCTCGATCAGGAGAGTGACGGGGCCGTCGTTGACCAGCTCGACCAGCATGTGGGCGCCGAAGCGGCCCGTGGCCACCTCGGCACCGAGGTCGCGCAGGGTGGCGGAAAAGACGTCGACCAGCGGCTCGGCCTGCTCGGGCGGCGCCGCCGCCACCCACGACGGGCGCCGGCCTCGGGAGAGCGAGCCGTAGAGAGTGAACTGGCTCACCACCAGGACGCCGCCGCCGATGTCGGCGACCGGCCGGTTCATCACGCCGTCGTCGTCGTCGAAGATCCGCAGGTTCCAGACCTTCTCCGCCAGCCGCCCGGCGACGCTGACACCGTCGTCATGAGTGACCCCCACGAGGACGCACAGCCCGGGGCCGATCTCCGCCACGACCTCGCGATCCACCCGCACTCGGGCCTCGGTGACCCGCTGGACGAGTGCCCGCACGGTCCGGCACCCCTCCTTTCCTCGCTCCCTCGCTGCGGGCCGGGATACCCGGCCCGCGGGCGCTCGCTCGCTGGCGAGCTCCCTTCGCTCGCGGCTGCTCGCTCCGGTCGCCGCGCGGAAACGCGTAGCCTGCCACGGAACATCACGAACCGGGAGGAAGAAGTCTCATGGCCAAGCCACTGTCGGTCGACGAGGCGAAGAAGCGGCTCGACGACGAGTACGGGCAGTTCCGGCGGCACCTCGACACCGTCCACGACGCGCTCGACCAGGTCGTGTCGGCCAACGCCGAAGACGACATCTACGAGCGGGTGAAGAAGCTCGAGACGGCGGTGAAGGAGATGCGCGACGGCGGGATCATCGGATCCGGAGTCAACGGCCACCGGCGCGCGCTCAAGGAGTACCAGGAGGCGAAGAAGCAGGGCGGCTGACCGTCACGCGATGATCGGCGCGTCCTGATCGGCACTCCGTGATCGACCCGAAGCTCAAGCGCGCCCTGGGTCAGATGATCCGGGGTGTGCAGGTGGTCGCGGCCGTCCACGACGGGCTGGTGCGAGCGTACTGCTCGCACTGGATCAGCCAGGTGAGCTTCGAGGATCCGATCGTCATGGCATCGGTGTCGCCCAAGCACGACACCCACCCGGTGATGGCGGCGGCGGGGGTGTTCTCGGTGTCGATCCTGGCGGGCGACCAGATCGACGCCGGCCAGTACTTCTCGTACCCGGGCCGGCGCTTCCGCTACATCGCCGAGGAGTACCTGGAGATGGTCGACGGGCTCCCGGTGGTGCCCGACTGCATCGCCTGGCTGCGGTGCGAGACGCTCGAGCGCAAGGAGATGTTCGACCACGAGCTTTTCTTCGCCCGCGTCACCGACTACGGGTACGGCCGGCTCAAGGAGCCACCGCTGCTGTACTCGGCCCGCCACGGGTGGCGCGTCACCGGCGAGCGGGCGCGCAAGCCCGGCGACTCGATCCGCGACCGGCTCCTGAGCCGACTCGAGGACGCCGGCTACGACGTGGACCCGACCGAGAACGACGAGCCCGAGGGGTAGGCGGGCGGCTAGTTGGCTCCGGCCTGCTCCATCTCCGGCTTGTAGGCACCCGAGCGGGCGGCGCTGTTCAAGCGGGAGCGGTGGCCGAACGCGGCCTGGGCAGCGGGGAGGTTCGCCGCCTCGCCCTTCCACGCCTTGAGCGCGGCCGACTGGAGCGCCCGCCCGTACGAGAAGCTGAGCTCCCACGGTTGGGGCCCGAGCTTGTTCATCGCGTTGAGCCGCGCGGTCGCCTGCTCATCGGACTGCCCGCCCGACAGGAAGACGATGCCGGGCACGGCCGCGGGCACGACCCAGCGGAAGCAGCGGACGGTCTTCGCCGCGATCACCCCGTCGGAGACGCGCTGCTGGCCGTCGTAACCGGGCAGCACCATGTTCGGCTTCAGCAGCACACCCTCGAACGCAACCCGCTGGTCGAACAACGCGTCGAACAGCTCGTGGAGCACCGAGGCGGTGACGTCGTCGGCCCGCTCGATCGTGTGGGTACCGTCCATGAGCACCTCGGGCTCGACAATCGGGACGATCCCGTTCTCCTGGCAGAGTGCCGCGTACCGCGCCAGAGCGTGGGCGTTGACGTCGATCGCGTACGGCGACGGCAGCGTGTCGGTGATGGTGTACGTCGCCCGCCATTTCGCGAACTTCGCCCCCAGCTCCTGGTACTCGGCGAGCCGCTCCCGCAGCCCGTCGAGACCCTCGGTGACGGTCTCGTCCTCGTCGGCGAGCGCGAGCGGCTTGGCACCGAGATCGACCTTGATGCCGGGGATGATGCCCCGGCGCTCCAGCACCTCGACGAGACGGGAGCCGTCGGCCGCCTGCTGGCGGATGGTCTCGTCGTAGAGGATCACGCCGCTGATGTAGTCGGCGACGTCCGCCCGGAACAGCATTTCCCGGTAGTCGCGCCGGTTCTCCTCGGTCGACTCGACCCCTATCGAGTCGAAGCGCTTCTTGATCGTGCCGCTGCTCTCGTCGGCGGCGAGGATCCCCTTCCCCGGGGCCACGATCGCCCGGGCGACCTCGTTCAGCGCCTTGATATCCGTCATAGCTGCTCTCCCGCTCTCGGCCCTTCGGGCCGGGCCGCTCGGGTCCCGGCTCGCTGCGGCGCAGGGTACCTGCGCCGCGGGCGCTCGCCTCAGGTCACTCCCATTCGATCGTTCCCGGAGGCTTGCTGGTCACGTCGTAGGCCACACGATTCACCCCGGGGACCTCGTTGATCAAACGGGACGAGATCCGCTCGAGCACCTCGTAGGGCAGCCGGACCCAGTCGGCGGTCATGGCGTCGTCGGAGGTCACCGCCCGGATCACGATCGGGTACTCGTAGGTGCGGTCGTCGCCCATGACCCCGACGGTCCGCACCGCCGGGAGCACCGCGAAGCTCTGCCAGACCTCCCGGTAGAGCCCGGCGCGCTTGATCTCCTCCACCACGATGGCGTCGGCGCGCCGCAGCACGTCGAGGCGCTCGGGCGTGATCGTGCCCACGATCCGCACCGCCAACCCCGGGCCGGGGAAGGGCTGGCGCCACACGATCTCCTCGGGGAGGCCCAGCTCGGCGCCGATCGCCCGCACCTCGTCCTTGAACAGGTTGCGCAGCGGCTCGACCAACTCGAAGTCCATCTCCTCCGGCAATCCACCCACGTTGTGGTGCGACTTGATGGTGGCGGCGTCGGCGGTCCCCGACTCGATGATGTCGGGGTAGAGGGTCCCCTGGACGAGGAAGCGGGCGTCGCTGTGGTCGCGGGCGACCTCCTCGAACACCCGGATGAACGTCTCGCCGATGGCCTTGCGCTTCCGCTCGGGATCGACCACGTCGTCGAGGGCGTCGAGGAAGCGGTCGGCCGCCTTCACGTGCACCAGGTCGACGTGGAACTGGCGCCGGAACGTCTCCTCCACCTGCTCGGCCTCCCCCAGACGCATCAGGCCGGTGTCGACGAAGACGCAGGTGAGCTGGTCGCCCACCGCCTTGTGCACGAGCGCGGCCGCGACGGCGGAGTCGACGCCGCCGGAGAGCCCGCACAGCACCCGCTCGGACCCGACGGCGGCCCGCACTTCGCTCACCGCCTGCTCGATGATCGAAACCTTCGTCCACGACGGCCGGCACGCGCACACGTCGAAGAGGAACGCCTTGAGCAGCTCCTGGCCCCGCTCGGTATGCACCACCTCGGGGTGGAACTGCACGCCGAACACGGCACGGTCGCGGTCCTCGAGCGCCGCCACCGGAGTGCCCGGAGTGGTGGCGGTGACCGCGAAGCCGGACGGTGCAGCCACGATCGAGTCGCCGTGACTCATCCACACCTGTTGCTCGCGCGGCAGGTCGCCGAACAACAGCGACGCCGACCCCGAGAGCTCGAGGGGCGTACGGCCGTACTCGCCCGAACCGGTCCGACGCACCTCCCCGCCGAGTTGTTGCGCAACCAGCTGGGCGCCGTAGCAGATGCCGAGCACGGGCACGCCCGAGTCGTAGATCGCGGGGTCGATCGACGGCGCGTCGTCGACGTGCACCGACGCGGGGCCGCCCGAGAGGATGATGCCCTTGGGCCGGCGGGCGAGCATCTCCGCCACCGGCATCGTACGGGGCACGATCTCGGAGTAGACGTTCGCCTCGCGCACCCGGCGGGCGATCAGCTGGGCGTACTGGGCACCGAAGTCGACGACCAGAACCGTGTCCACCCTCATGGCCTCACGACGCAGCGCGGTGCATGAACCAGTTCGTGACCCCGATCACCGGCGCCTCGGCGACCGTCTCGAACCCGAACTTCTCGTAGAACTTCACATTGGCCGCCTTGTCGGTCTCGAGGTAGGCCAACGCGCGGTCTCGGTCAACGCGGTCGCAGAACGCCTGCATCAGGGCGCTGCCGATACCCTGACCCTGCTTGCCGGCGTCGGCCGCGATTGGCCCGAGGTGGAAGTGGGGCTCGTCGGGATCGCGCTTGCCCCAGGTCTGGAGCCACTTGACGACGCGCCCCTGCTCACCCGCGTTCTCGAAGACGGGTGGGAATTGGTCGGCCGGGAGGTCTCCGAGCGTGTGGACCACGCAGTCCGGCGGCGGTCCGAAACCGCAGACGCCGACCACGGTCCCGTCGGCGCTCGCCCGCAGCGGCTCCGGCTGCATGGGCATGATCCCGCCGAACATCTGGGTGAGCGATGCAACCCGGTGGTCGGGATCGTCGCCGAAGGCGGCGACATGCAGCGGGTTGTCGCGCATTCCCCGAGCGAGGATGCGGATAGCGTCGGGGAGCTCGGCCTCGGCGATCGTCGCGACCTCGACCCCGACTCCCACGCCTAGTGGCCCGTCCCGATGCCCTGGGCACGCTGGAGCGACTTGCCCTCGGTGAGCAGCGCCGGCGCCACCATCACCTCGGCCTTCTGGAACTCCTTGACCGTCGCGTACCCGGTGGTCGCCATCGACGTGCGCAGCGCGCCGAAGAGGTTGAGCGTGCCGTCGTTCTCGTGCGCAGGACCCACCAGAATCTCGCGCAGCGTCCCCTTCTGGCCCACGTTCACGCGCGCGCCCCGGGGCAGAGTGGGATGGAACGTCGCCATGCCCCAGTGGTACCCGCGCCCCGGTGCCTCGTACGCACCGGCGAGGGGCGACCCGATCATCACCGCGTCGGCGCCGCAGGCGATCGCCTTGGCGACGTCGCCGCCGGTGCCCATGCCGCCGTCGGCGATCACGTGCACGTAGACGCCGGTCTCGTCGAGATGGCGGATGCGGGCGCCGGCGGCGTCGGCGATGGCGGTGGCCTGGGGGACGCCGATCCCGAGAACCGCCCGGCTGGTGCAGGCGTGACCGGGGCCGACGCCGACCAGGATGCCAACCGCGCCGGTCCGCATGAGATGGAGGGCGGTGGAGTAAGAGGAGCAGCCGCCCACGATCACCGGCACCTCGAACTCACGGATGAACTTCTTCAGGTTGAGCGGCTCGCTCGTCTTCGACACGTGCTCGGCCGACACCACCGTGCCCTGGATCACGAGGACGTCGAGATCGGCCTCGAGGACGAGCTTGGCGTAACGCTCGACCCGCTGGGGGGTGAGCGAGCCGCAGGCAGTCACGCCCGCGCTCTTGAT
>Ga0136613_10001381_pt1 | contig 12511 bp, 10 predicted proteins | sample AntDrymUQ2722106_2_FD_106649 | JGI IMG/M metagenome (GOLD analysis project Ga0136613, IMG submission 106649) | Polar desert sand microbial communities from Dry Valleys, Antarctica - metaG UQ272 (21.06) | ecosystem: Environmental > Terrestrial > Soil > Desert | place: Antarctica: Dry Valley... | reverse complement strand
TGTCGTGGGTGATGAGCGTGAACGCCGGCGCCGGCGTCCCGCGCTTGGCGGCCTCGCCCATCATGTGCTCGTGGATCTCCTGGATGAGCTCGCCCAGGAGCGCGGTACGCACCGGATCCAGCCCGGAGTCGGGCTCGTCGAACAGCACGATGTCGGGGTCGAGCACAAGCGCGCGTGCGAAGCCCGCGCGCTTGCGCATCCCCCCCGACAGCTCGTTGGGCATCTTGTCGTGCGCATCCTGCAGACCGACCTCGGCGAGCCGCCCGTTGACGATCTCGCCGATCTCCTCCTCGCTCTTCTCCGTGTGCTGGCGCAGCGGAAAGCACACGTTGTCGAACACGTTCATCGAGCCGAACAGCGCCCCGTCCTGAAACAGCACGCCGAACTTCTGGCGCATCTTGAAGAGCTGGTCGTCCTCCATGCCCGGGACCGACTCGCCGTGCACGAGCACGTCGCCCTGGTCGGGATACAGGAGCCCGACCATGTGCTTGATGCAGACCGACTTGCCCGTTCCCGAGGGCCCCAGGATCATCGAGATCTTGCCCTCGGGGATGCTCATGTTCAGGCCGCGCAGGATCTTGTTGCGGCCGAACGACTTGTGGACGTCGATGAACTCCACGGCGTCCTGGGAGCCGTGGGGGCGCTTCAGGCCCATGTGCCAGCGGTACTCGTCGTCGTGGCTGCTGGGAGTCGTCGACATCGCGCTTGCCGCGTAGCGTAGACCGGCGCCCTGCCGGTCAGCTCCCCTTCGCCTCGGCGAGCTTCCTCGCGGCCTCGGCAGCGGCGGTCAGCAGGTCCGCGGCGTTGGACGCCGGCCGTTGCCCGTGCCCGACGTTGTAGGCCTCGTACGCCGCCGCGGCGGCGGCCTTGGCCTCCTCCTCCAGATGGGCGATCTCGCCGGAGGCCTGGGGCGCGGGTGCGGCCTCAGCCTCGGGCGCCGCGGGCTCGGCCTCGGCGGCCGGCTCCTCGGCGGTCGGCTCCTCGACGGCCGGCTCCTCCGCCCGGGCGGGGGCGGGTGCAGCCTGCGGCTGGCGCAAGCGGATCGTGCCGTGGCCGACACTCCCCGCAGCGGGCTCGGGCTCGGGCTCGGGTTCTGCGGCCTCGGCCTTCGGCTCGGGATGGTCCCCCGCAGCCTCGGCCTCCGCCTCCGCCTCCGCCTCCGCCTCGGGCTCGGCCTCCGCCTCGGGCTCGGGCTCGGGCACCAGCGCCGGCACCCGCTCGCGAAAGCGGATCGCGCCGTGGCCGGCACCGCTCGTCGCCGAGGCGGGCTCCTCAGCCTCCGCGGGCTCCGCGGGCTCCGCCTCCGCAGGCTCCGCCGCCGCCTCAGGCTCCGCCGCCGCCTCAGGCTCCGCAGGCGCCTCGGGTTCGGCAGTCGCGCCTCCGGCGCCCCCGTACGTCGCTCCGCCCAGCTTGATCCGCTGGGGTGTGGCAGCGGCTGTGCTCTCCGCGGCCGTGGTATCGCTGTCGGTCTCGGTCATCTGGTCCCCCGTGTCTCCCTCGGTCGGTTCGCTCTGAGTCTGCGTCTCGGGCCCATGGTGCTCGTAGGCAGCAGCCGGTTGCGCGGCGGCCTCGGCCGCCTGGGTCGCGTGATCCGGCGTGGTCGGCGTTTCGGGCTCGGTGGCCTGCGGCGCGGCGGCCGCAGCGCTGTGTTTCTCGTACGCTGGCGCCGCGTCGGGCTGGTCGTCGCGCCCGAGCCGACGGATCACGCCGTGTCGGAAGCCCGCGGCGCTCGGAAGCTGATCGACCGCCGTCTCGGCCTTCTCCACGACCTTCTCGGCCGCCGACGTGGCCCCCGCCACGACGGCCTTGGCCTGCGCCACGAACCGCTCGTATGCCTCGGCGGACGCGGCCGCGGCCTTCGCCGCAGCCGCCGCGAGGTCTTCCCCGGTCTTCGTCATGTCCTCTCCCGCGCTCGTTGCCGACCGGACGTCACGCGTCGCGCTCGCGACGCCGCCCGTCTTTCCCGGTTGAGCCTGCTCACCCTCGTTGCCCTTGCCTGTGCCAACCCGCACGCTCATCGTCTCATCCCCCGATCGGAGCGCGTGGATTCGCGCCCCAGAACAGCTGGGTGCCGAGCATCCCGATCAGGTGCACCAGCACGATGTTCAACACCATCGACTTCGCCGTCGCCGTGCCCACGCCGACGGGGCCACCGCCCGCGTTGTAGCCGTAATAGCACCCGACGAGCACGATCGCCGTGGCCATCACCATCGCCTTCGTCAGGCTGTAGAGCAGGTCGGGTGGGTTCTGGAACATCCAGAAGATCAGGAAGTACCCGCCGCTGGAGACCTCGCCGATCTGCTGGACGACGGCGATGTACGAGGCCAGGAAGCCGGCCCCGATCGACGCGATGTAGACGAACGGCAGCACGAGCCAGGCGGCGAACAGGCGCGTCGCGCACAGAAACGTGATCGAGCTGATGCCCATGACCTCGAGCGCGTCGATCTCGTCGGAGATCCGCATCGAGCCCAGCTCGGCAACGATCCCGGTGCCGACCTTCGCGGCCATCATGTAGCCGAAGGCGTAGGGCACGAGCTCGCGCAGGTCACACCAGGCCGCGAAGACGCCGGCGTAGGCGGGGTTGCCGACCGAGCGGTTGAAGTACGCGCCCTCGATCCCGCACTGCAGGCCGATGATGAACACGAGGCCCCAGATGACGAGCGTCGAGGAGACGATCAGGATGCCGGCCTGGCGCAGCGCCTCGCCGAGGAAGCGAAACACGCGCAGGCCGTAGACCTCGCCGAGGATCCGACCGGCGAACTTTGCGATCGCTCCGGCGTTGGCGATCCAGTCGCGCGGAACCGCTGTCCAGCCGCCGCCCATCAGGCCACCCGGTCCTCGGTGGGGATCGGGGCGGCGAGAGGGCCCACTAGTGCTCCGTCTCATAACAGTCCGCCCGAAACCCTGTTACGAGACGAAGCACTAGCGCAGGTTGGCGAGCTCTGGGCTCGTCGCCAGGAGCGTCTGGGTGAACACGTAGTTGAACGCGAAGATGCCCAGGAAGGCGATCACCACCGCCTGGTTGACCGCCCGGCCGACGCCCTCCGCCCCGCCGGATGCCGTCATCCCCTTGTAGCAGCACACGATCGCGATGATCGCCCCGAACAACGTCGTCTTCAGCGTCGATCCCCACAGGTCCGTCAGCGACGCCTGTCCGAAGAACGTCGCCCAGAAGCCGCCCAGCGGCGCACCGTTGACGAGCGTCGCCAGCACGCCGCCGAAGACGCCGAACAGCAGCGCGTAGACGTTGAACAGGCCGGTCACGAGCATGAGCGCCAGGAAGCGCGGCACGACGAGGTTCTTGATGGGATCGACACCGAGCACCTGCAGGGCATCGAGCTCCTCGCGGATCTTGCGCGCGCCGAGGTCAGCGGTGATCGCGGTGCCCGCCACGCCGGCCAGCACGATCGCGGTGACGAACGGCGCGAACTCGCGGATCGACGCGAGCACGAAGAAGCCGCCGAGGCGGTCGATCGCGCCGAACAGGACGAGGAAGTTCGCCGCCTGCAGACCCGGCGCGCCGTACCCGAAGGCAACGGTCGAGACGAGCAGCGGAAACCAGCAGAGCTTCAACGCGAAGAGGAACTGGTTGACGAACTCGCCGCCGTAGGGATACGGCGGGCGCAGCGCTGACACGATCGTCTTGCCCGTGAGGATCATCATGTCCCCGACCTCTTCGAGCAGGGTCTTCGTCGGAAGAAACGCTCGATCGGCGACGCTGCGAACCATCGGTGCTGGTCTCCTCACTTCTCGGGCTGCGACGCTCTCCCGCGCGTTGCCCGCAGCCTAGGGGAGCGGGGATCCCGCCGCCAGTCGCTACTGGGGGAGGCGGCGGGTCGCTGCCATGACCCGTGGTACGTTGGCGCCGCTGTGAGGAGGGCCCAGGCGAACCACTGCGCATGCGCCGCGGCAGCCGCAGCGATGCTGGCCGTCGCCGGTTGCGGTGGCGAGCGACGCGACGCCGCGGCCCCCGACGGCACCTACGTCGTCGACGTGCGGCGCGCGTCGTTTGCGCCGAAGCAGCACCTCGCGCAGCGCAGCGCGCTCGTCGTCAGCGTCCGCAACACCGGCGCCCGCGCGATCCCCGACCTCACCGTCGCGGTGCGCGGCTTCACCGACCGCTCCGGCGGGCCGCGCGACGCCGACTTCGGGCGCGACCTGTGGATCGTCGACCGCGACCCGGCCGGCGCGGCGACCGCGTTCGAGGACACCTGGACCGCCGGGCGCCTGGAGCCGGATGCCACCGCGACGCTGCGCTGGGAGGTCACGCCGGTCGTCGCCGGCACGCACGAGCTCTCCTACGAGATCGCCCCCGCGACCGTGGGCGGCGGTCGCGCGCAGCTCGCCGGCGGCGGCGTTCCGCGCGGCTCGCTGACCGTGCGCGTCACCGACGAGCCGGCCAGGACGCGCGTCGATCCGCGCTCGGGAGCCGTACGGCGCCAGGAGTAGATCGCGGGTAGCCGGGTAGGTCCTTTCCGTACACGCGATCATCGGAGGGACGAACATGGCGTACAAGGGGCTCGAGGTCTACCTCACCGACCATATCGCCGGCGCTACGGCGGGTCTGAACCTTGCGGAGATGGCGGCCGACGAGCATCGATCCGACGAGCACGGCGCCTTCTTCGGTGAGCTCACGAGCGAGATCAAGGCCGATCACGAGACACTCGAGCGCCTGATCGCGGAGCTCGGCGTGCAGGAGAGCGCGACGAAGACCGCCGCCGCCGAGATCGGCTCGAAGATGATGGCGCCGAAGTTCGTCGGCGGAGACGACGACGAGCTCAACGCGTTCATCACGCTCGAGACGCTCTCGATGGGCGTCGAGGGCAAGGTCTGCATGTGGAAGGCGCTGAAGACCGTCGAGGACGCCTATCCCACCCTCAAGAGCTACGACCTCGACGAGCTCATCTCCAGGGGCGAGTCGCAGCGCGAGCGTATCGAGGGGATGCGCCTGCAGATCGCTCCCCAGGCGCTCGCCCACACCGCCAACGTGTAGCCGTCAGCGCGGCAGGCGCGGCGCGATGATGCGGTAGGCCTTCAGGCCTAGCCCGAGGCGCTCGCGATCCTCGGACTGCATCGGGTCAAGCCCCGTCAGGTCACGTACGCGCTCCAGCCGGTAGGCGACCGTGTGGCGGTGGGCGTGGATCGCCGCCGCCGTCGCGCTCATGTGGCAGTTCGCGGCGAGGTAGGCCTCCAGCGTGCCGACGAGGTCGGTGCGGTACTGGTCGTCGTAGCGGACGACCGGCGCCACCGTGTCCTCATAGAAGGAGCGCACCTCCTCGGGGTGCGACGCGAGCACCCTGAACAGCAGGCGGTACGTGCCCTGGTTGATGTCCTCGGCGATCGGCTCGCCCGAGACGGTCAGCACGTCGAGGACGAGCTCGGCCTCCTGCACCGCGCGCCCGAGCTCGCCAGGCTCGGCGTAGAACGAGGACAGGCCGACGGTGCCGTGGCGCTGCAGCCGCGTCGCCAGCCGCGCGGCGGCGGCGAGCGCCGTCTCGGCGGCGTTGTCGCCGGCGAGCGCCGGCAGCAGCGCGTACACGCGCCCGCCCTGCGAGCTGCCGCCGACGCCCTCCATGTGCTGGGCGAGGGCGCCCGGGACGTCCTCGGAGATCGTCGCGACGACGTGACGGGGGCGGTCGGTGTGCAGCTCGGCGCACAGCGCCACCGCGCCGTGGCTGAGATCGCAGCCCAGGCGCGCCGCGCGCCGCACGATCTCGTCGGGGGCCAGTCCGGCGCTCGCGCGCAGGTCCTCCAGGAACGAGCCGCGCAGGTTCTGCTCGACCTCGTCGCGCGCCTCCTCGACCGCGACCTCGGTCAGCGAGGCGACGGCGGCGAGGTGCAGGTACTCCGACGCCTCTCCCGCCGCGGCGGTGGCGCCGTCGAGCAGCAGCACGCAGCCGACCATCTCGTCGCCGGAGGCGATCGGGATCTCCACCGCCACGCCGCGCGGCGGGTTGGCGGGGCGATCGGCGACGCAGTCGGCGACGTAGCGGCGCAGCTCCGGCAGCCGGCCGGTCGCGGAGGTGCCGTGCGGCGCGATCACCGCGCTGCCCAGGCGCGGCACGACGATCGCCACCGAGCCGCCGACGGCCTCGGCGGCCAACTCGGCGACACGTTCCAGGCCGTCACCGGCGAGGACCGCGTCGACCATCCGCAGATGCACTCCCCTCAGCCGCTCGACGAGGGTAGCCGCGATCGGGGCGACCACCCTCAACACACCTCAGCGGCGCGGCCCGTGAGTCGCTGCACGCTCGGGCAACCGCCCACGAGCACGTGCGGGCCGGCGGAGCGCATCGCTCAGCCGGTCGGGGCGGTCGCCGCGTCCGGATGTGCCTGCAGCGTGTCCTCACCGGACTCGCCGGTGCGAATCCGGTAGGCCTCCTCGACCGGCAGGACGAAGACCTTCCCGTCACCGACGGCACCGGTCCGCCCGTGCTTGAGGATGGTGTCGACGATCGTCATGAGGTCCTTCGTCGCGACGACGCACTCGATCTTCACCTTCGGGCGCAGGTAGTTGGTCAGCTCGGCTCCGCGGTAGCGCTCGGTGATGCCCTTCTGGCGGCCGGAGCCCTTGACCTCGCTGATCGACAGCGACGGGAACCCGAGCGCGAGAAGCTCCGTTCGTATCGGCTCGAACGCCTCGTGTCGGATGTATGCGATGACCATCTTCATGCGGTGCTCTCCTTCGTGGCAAGCGCGGGCAGGGGTGCCGGCGGCACAGTGGAGGATGGCCCACCGCCGTACCCGATCAGCTCAGCCGGCGGAATGAACTGCTCGGGGTAGCCGTACATGCCGTGCTCGGAGATGTCCAGTCCGGCGTCCTCTTCCTCTTCGGTGACGCGTAGGCCATACGTCTTCTTGATCAGGAAGAAGGTGGCGTAGCTCATGGCGAACACGAACGAGAACGCGACCATGAAGCCGACCACCTGGGCGACGAGCTGCGCGAGCGAGCCCGAGTAGAACAAGCCGCCCGCCGGATCGCCGAAGGCGTTGTATTCCGCCAGCCGTGGCGACGTGAAGAACCCGCAGGAGATCGTGCCCCAGATGCCGCAGATACCGTGCGCGGTCAGCACACCGACGGGATCGTCGAGCTTCTTGTCGATCGCCAGCACGCAGGGCGGGACGAGCAGACCCGCGATCAGCCCGATCGGCAGCGCCGCCCACAGCTCGACGTAGCCCGACGGCGCGGTGATGGCGACGAGGCCGCCGATCGCGCCGTTTCCGGCCATGCCGATGTCGAGCGTCTTCTGCAGCATGCGCGACATGAACAGGGCCCCGAGCACGCCACAGGCGGCGGCGATGTTCGTGATGATGATGATCTCGGGGAAGCGCCCGTCCTGGATGTTGAGCGCCGTTCCGCCGTTGAAGCCGAACCAGCCCAGCCAGAGGATCAGGACGGCGAGGCCGAACAGCGGCATGTTGTGGCCCGGGATCGCTCGCGGCTTGCCGTCGGCGCCGTACTTGCCCTTCCTCGGCCCGAGCAGCAGCAGCGCGGCAAGCGCGCCGGTCGCGCCGATCAGGTGCACCGCGGTCGAGCCGGCGAAGTCCTGCATGCCGGCGATGCCCGTGCCCAGCCAGTCACCGGTCTGCAGGAAGCCGCCGCCGAAGACCCAGTGCGCGCCGATCGGATAGATGAACGACGCGAAGACCGTCGCGTAGATGATGTACACGCCGAACTTGATGCGCTCGAGCGTCGAGCCCCACACGATCGCGAGCGAGACGGCGCAGAAGACGAACTGGAAGAAGAACTTGGCCTCGACGGTGACGTTGGAGAAGCCCATGACCGGGAAGGCCTCGATGGGATCGCCGAAGTCGCGCAGCAGAAAGCCGGTGCCGCCGATCAGCCCCGTCAGCCCGCCGGGTTCCTTGCCGAACGCGAGCGCGAAGCCGACGACGTACCAGCAGACTGCAGCGATCGAGAAGTTCGTGAGGATCTTCGCGGCGATCGTGCCGGCGTTCTTCTGGCGCGAGAACCCGATCTCCAGCAGCATGAAGCCGGCCTGCATGAACATCACGACCATGCCGGCGACGATGACCCACATCGAGTTGAAGCCGACGGAGTCCGGCAGCACGCCGTTGCCGGCGGCCTCCAGCGTGTCCGCGGATGCGCTCCCGGGTAGTGCGAGCACTGCAAGCAGCCCGGCCCCTACCGCGGGCAGCACCTTGCGCGCCATCGTCCGTCTCATGCGTCCTCCTCGATTGGGTGCAGCCGTCATCGAGGCTCATGGTCGATGGCCACCGGTGCCCAGTCTTTGTCCCGCTGTCGAAAGATCGCTCGATCGACTTCTCCACGGGGTATTGGCGCGGGCGCGCGCCGCCGTGGACAATCGCGACTGCCGCTGCCTGTCCGGCTGGACAAGGCCGCGGGGGTCGGCGCCCGGTTACAGTCATCCGCGTTCACACCGAGGAGGACCATGAGCAGAATCAGGCAGCAGAACGTGACGGCCGCGCAGTGGAGCGCCAACGGGGGCGCGCTCGGCTCGCCGGACCTGACCGTGCCCAGCAACCAGATCTTCGGCGCCAACGTCTTCAGCACCGAAGTCCAGCGTGCCCGACTGCCCAAGCACGTCTTCAAGGCGCTGCAGACGTCGCTCGCCAAGGGGGAGGCGCTCGACACGGCGCTGGCCGACTCCGTCGCCCAGGCGATGAAGGGCTGGGCGCTCGAGAAGGGCGCGACCCACTACACGCACTGGTTCCAGCCGCTGACCGGCATGACAGCCGAGAAGCACGACTCCTTCTACGGCCCGACGGGCGACGGCAACGCGATCGCCGAGTTCTCCGGCAAGGAGCTCATCCAGGGCGAGCCTGACGCCTCGTCGTTCCCGACCGGCGGGATCCGCGCGACGTTCGAGGCCCGCGGCTACACGGCGTGGGACCCGACCTCGCCAGCGTTCATCATGGAGAACCCCAACGGGGCGCTGCTGTGCATCCCGACCGCGTTCGTCTCCTGGACGGGCGAGGCCCTGGACACGAAGATCCCGCTGCTGCGCTCGATGGACGCGCTGTCACGCTCGGCGATCCGCGCGCTGAGCCTGCTCGGCGATCACGACGCCTCGCGCGTCTTCACGACCGTCGGTCCCGAGCAGGAGTACTTCCTGATCGACGAGCAGTACTACTACGAGCGCCCCGACCTGATCACGACGGGACGCACACTGTTCGGCACCAAGCCGCCGAAGGGCCACGAGCTCGACGAGCACTACTTCGGCTCGATCCCGGAGCGGATCCTCGCCTGCATGATGGAGACCGAGCGCGAGCTCGCGAAGCTCGGCGTGCCGGTCAAGACGCGCCACAACGAGGTCGCGCCGAACCAGTACGAGATCGCGCCGATCTTCGAGAACTCGAACGTCGGCTGCGACCACCAGCAGCTGACGATGCAGCTGCTGCAGAACATCGCGCGCCGCTACGGCCTCGTCTGCCTGCTGCACGAGAAGCCGTTCGCCGGCGTCAACGGCTCGGGCAAGCACAACAACTGGTCGATGGGCACCGACGGGGGCATGAACCTGCTCGAGCCCGGCGCGACGCCGAGCGAGAACATGCAGTTCCTGTTCTTCTGCGCGGCCGTCATCCGGGCCGTCAACAAGCATCAGGCGCTGCTGCGCGCGTCGGTGGCGAACGTCGGCCAGGACCACCGCCTCGGGGCCAACGAGGCGCCGCCGGCGATCATCTCGATCTTCCTCGGGGCGGAGCTCGAGAAGGTCTTCAACGCGATCGCCTCGGGCGACGCGGCCGTGTCCTCGGACAACGGCTTCCTCGGCCTCGGCACGCCGGTGCTGCCGCCCCTGCCGCTGCACGGCGGCGACCGCAACCGCACCTCGCCGTTCGCCTTCACCGGCAACAAGTTCGAGTTTCGGATGCTCGGCTCGTCGTCGTCGCTGGGGCTGCCCAACACGGTGCTCAACACGATCGCCGCGGAGGCGATCGACGAGCTCGCCGACGCGCTGGAGGCCAAGCTCGCCGACGGCACGTCGATCGACGAGAGCGTCCTCACGGTCGTCCGCGACGTCTACTCGGCCAACAGCCGGATCGTCTTCGACGGCGACAACTACGCCGAGGAGTGGCATGAGGAGGCCGAGCGGCGCGGGCTGTCGAACCTGCGCTCGACGCCCGACGCCCTGCCGTGGTTCGTCGAGGAGCAGACCGTCGAGGTCATGAGCAAGTACGGCGTGCTGTCCGAGCGCGAGCTCGAGGCGCGCTACGAGGTAGCCGTCGAGAACTACTCGACGAAGCTCAACATCGAGGCCGAGACCGCCGCCTCGATCGCGCGCACGATGCTCCTGCCGGCCGCGGTGCGCCACCTCAACGAGCTCATCGCGTCCGGTCGCGAGGGCCTGATCGACGAGTTCGCGCCGATCGTCGCGAGCTTCCACACGGCGATCGTCGCGCTGGAGAAGGCCAACGAGGACCCCGGCCTGGAGGGCATGGAGCTGGCCCTCTACTTCCGCGACACCGTCGTCCCGGCGATGACCGAGGTCCGCGACTGTGCGGACAAGCTCGAGCGGCTCGTCGCCGACGACCTGTGGCCGTTGCCGAAGTACATGGAGGTGCTGTTCATCAAGTAGCGCGTCGTGGTCGTGCTTGTGCTCGGCGAAAGCCCTGCGGATGCAGGGCTTGCGTGGTTGTGGGAAGACGAGATCGGCCGCGTCGCGTTGTTTCTCGCATCCGATCTCGCGAGCTACATGACCGGCGAGCAGCTCGTCGTCGACGGCGGCCGGCTGCTGGCCTGGACCGTACGGGCGATGTCGGAATGCGCGGCATGACGTCGACTCGAATCCGGCGGATCATCAGGGCGCCTCGCGCGCGCGTCTACAACGCGCTGATCGACCACGCGCTGATCGACCCGGCGGCCGTCGCTCGCTGGAGGGTTCCGGCTGGCATGACGTGTCACGTGCACGAGTTCGACGCTCGCGAAGGTGGCGCGCTGAGGGTCTCGTTGACGTACGATTTTCGCCAGCAGACAACGAGGTCGGCTGGCGAGAGGCGCTCGCGAGGCTCGCAGCCGAGGTCGAGTCGCCTTGAGCGCTCCGTGCCCGATGTCGCCTCAGGCGCGTCGCATCGCCTGTCAGCCCGCACGGCCTCTCCAGCGCGCACAACGCCGCGAGAAGGAGGGTGGTGGCGCACGGCGTCCGAAGTCACTGCAGCGGGATCTCCTTGCCGTGCTCTTCGGGCGGGCGCGCGCCGAAGATGCGCCGTTCGCTCTCGTCGATCGGGGCGACTCCCCCATGAGCGCCAGTGGCCCGTCGGTGGCCCGGACCTGGCGGGTCGCGCTCAAAGGCCGAAGACCCGACGCCACCGTGCGATCCCGCCGAAGCGGCTGGCGGCCGCGTAAAGGTCGCCCTTGGCCGCGGCGGCAAACTCGCCCTGTTTGGGCCAGCTGGTCCGGCCGGCCAGGAATTCCCGCAGCTCGCGCTCGATGCGGGCGTCGTTCCACGAGGGCGGCCGCCCGGGGCGACGCGCATTCTTGCTGGCGGCGGTGACCATCGTGGAGAAGACGTAGCGCGTCGCGGGGCCCGAACCGCGCGGCACCAAGAGACTGTGGCGGATCAGCTCGGAGATCTCCTCGCTCGCGGCGGTCCGGCCGACGCTGGCGGCCGCCTCGTAGTCCCGCCGGGCGAACTCCCGCCGCCCCTGGACGCGCAGCGCGGTGAGGGCGCGCTCCTGACCCGCGGTCAGCCGGAGCGGCTCGGACCCACCGGCGGTCAGGAGGGCGCTGAGCTCTGTGACGGTCGCGGCGACCCGCTCGTACTCCTCGACAAGGCCGGCGAGGAAGTACTCCAGCCAGGCCTTCATGTTGAGGGTGTTCTTGCGCACTGACCGTAGCGCCGCGTAGTAGGCGCCCCGATCCTCGGCGTAATAGCGCTCGAAGGAGAACATGCGCCCGGGCAGCACGCCGGCCGACATCAGCACCGACGTCTGCAGCAGGCGAGCGGCGCGGCCGTTGCCGTCGGCGAAAGGGTGGATGTCGGTGACGCCGTAGTGGACGACGCCGGCAAGGACGAAGGGAGGCTCCTCGCCGGCCTCCTGCTTGCGCCGGAGCCAGTCGAACATCGCTTCCATCAGACCCGGGACGTCGTCCTTGTCCGGGCCCTCGTGCATGACCTTGCCGGTCAGCTTGTCCACGACCAGGGCGATGCCCTCCCTCCACTCGCCCTCGTGCTGGGGCTTGAAGTGCTCGTCCTCATCCCGCCCGAGGCCTTTCATGGCCGTCCCGTGCAGCTCCTTGAAGAACTCCGAGGTGATCTGCAGGGTGCCCTCGGCCAACCGCGTGTCGATGAGGTCGAGCGCGTTGACGTAGTTGACGAGCTCGACCTTCGCCCGGGTGTCCGGGGCCAGATCGTGCCGGGCTGCCCGCTCGGCCTCGACCATGGGCAGCTGGTTGCCCTCGATGAGGTTCGAGTAGTGAACCGTGCCCGCGCGCGCGGAGGCCCGAAGCTGGTCGGCGACGGCCGGAAGGACGCGGGCGCCCTGGATCCTGCCGAGCGCCGTCCCGATCCGCAGGAGCAAGTTGGTCGCC
>Ga0136613_10001377_pt1 | contig 12520 bp, 10 predicted proteins | sample AntDrymUQ2722106_2_FD_106649 | JGI IMG/M metagenome (GOLD analysis project Ga0136613, IMG submission 106649) | Polar desert sand microbial communities from Dry Valleys, Antarctica - metaG UQ272 (21.06) | ecosystem: Environmental > Terrestrial > Soil > Desert | place: Antarctica: Dry Valley... | reverse complement strand
GTCAACGCGCCGGGCTGGCCGGAGGTGCGCGAGCAGTTCTTCGACGGCCAGGTCTTCCGGGAGTCCCTCCGGGACATCGCCCCGAAGATCCTGGTCAACATCCGGATCTTCCTGATCGCCGAGGCCTGCATCCTCGTGCTCGGCCTCCTGATCGCGATCCTCCGCGGCCTGCCCGGACCCGTCTTCTTCCCGATCCGGCTCCTCGCGACGGCCTACGTCGACCTCTTCCGTGGCATTCCGACGATCCTCGTCATCTACCTGCTCGGCTTCGGCATCCCGGCCCTCGGGCTCGCCGGCGTCCCGAGCTCGGTGTTCGTCTGGGGAACGGCGGCGCTCGTGCTCGTTTACTCGGCCTATGTCTCGGAGGTCTACCGCGCGGGGATCGACTCGGTGCACCCGAGCCAGGAGGCGGCCGCGCGGTCCCTCGGCCTCAACCGGGCGCAGGCGCTTCGCTTCGTGATCGTCCCCCAGGCCGTCCGGCGCGTCGTCCCGCCGCTCCTGAACGACTTCATCGGCCTGCAGAAGGACACTGCCCTGCTCGCGCTGCTCGGGCCGGTCGAGGCGTTTCGCCAGTCCCAGATCGAGGTGGCCGGGCGCTTCGACTACACGCCCTACCTGGCGACCGCGCTCCTCTTCGTGCTTCTGACGATCCCGCTCGCGCGCCTGACCGACTGGCTCGTCGCGCGGGAGCGCCGTCGTCGGCTCGCGCTCGGGGGTGCCGCATGAGCGCCGAGGCTCTCCGGGTCGAGAGCGTCCGCAAGGCGTTCGGCAGCGTCGAGGTGCTCCGCGGCGTCGACCTCGCCCTCGGGGAGCACGAGGTCGTCTGCCTGATCGGTGCGTCGGGCTCGGGCAAGTCGACGCTCCTTCGCTGCGTGAACCTCCTCGAGCCGATCGACGCGGGCCGGATCGTCGTCGCGGGCGAGGACGTGACCGCGCCCGGCGTGGACGAGAACGCCGTCCGCCGGGGGATCGGGATCGTCTTCCAGGCCTTCAACCTCTTCCCGCACATGAGCGTCCTGCGAAACGTCACGCTCGCCCCCGAGAAGGCGCTCGGCACGTCACACGCCGACGCGGAGGCGCAGGCCACCGAGCTTCTCGCCCGCTTCGGGCTCGCGGACAAGCGCGAGGCCTATCCCGACCGGCTCTCGGGCGGCCAGCAGCAGCGCGTGGCGATCGTCCGGGCCCTCGCCATGCGGCCTCGCCTCCTGCTTCTCGACGAGGTGACGAGCGCGCTCGACCCCGAGCTCGTCGGCGAGGTGCTGAACGTGATCCGCGAGCTCAAGGCCGAGGGGATGACGATGCTGATCGCGACGCACGAGATGGGCTTCGCGCGGGAGATCGCCGACCGGGTCGCGTTCCTGGAGGCCGGCTCGATCCTCGAGGAGGGCCCGCCGGAGGCGATCTTCACCGAGCCGAAGGAGCCGCGGACGCGCCAGTTCCTGCAGCGCATCGTCGAGGCGGGGCGGCTCTAGCCCACGGCGCGCCGCTGTTCAGCCGAGAGCTCTTCGGTGAACGCCTCGACGACGTCGGGGTCGAACTGGGAGCCGGCGCAGCGGCGAAGCTCTGCGAGGGCGCGCTCGTACGTCGTGGCCCGGCGGTAGACGCGGTCGCTCGTCATCGCGTCGAAGGCGTCCACCACGAAGATGATCCGGGCGCCCAGCGGGATCGAGTCCCCGGAGAGCCCACTCGGATAGCCGGCGCCGTCCCAGCGCTCGTGGTGGTGGAGGACCCAGCGCGCGACCGGCTCGACGCCGAGAGCGTCGAGCATCCGAAAGCCGATCTGGCAGTGGCGCTCGAGGACGCGCCGTTCGTCCGCGGTCAGCGCGCCGCGCTTGCGGAGGATGTCCTCGGGGATCGCGAGCTTGCCGAGGTCGTGCAGGCGCCCCGCGAGGCGCGTCAGCTCGACGTCTCCCGGCTCGAGGCCGATCCGTAGGGCCACGCGCGCGGCGAGCTCGCCGACGGCGAAGGAGTGCCGGCCGGTGTAGGCGTCGCGCTCGTCGACGGCCCGCGCGAGGCTTCCCGCGGCGCGCAGCCGAGTCGCGCGATCCGACTCGTCGGCGACCCGACGGAGGTCTCCTAGCTTCGCCACACCCGTCTCGTGCGTCGCGACGCGGTTCTTTCCTTCTTCCTTCGCGCGATAGAGCGCGTTGTCGGCGAGGCCCACGAGCTCGCTCGGCTTAGTCGCGCGGCCCGGGAACGAGGCGACTCCGGCCGAGAGATTGAGCAGAATCCCGGCCGGGTTCGACTCGGCCACGCGGCGAACGACGGACTCTCCGATCTCGAGCGCCCGAGGCTCGTCAGCGCCCGGGAGGAGGAGCGCGAACTCGTCACCGCCGATCCGGAAGGCCTCGCCGTCCTGGCGCAGCCGCCCGGCGAGGGAGCCGAGCACCCGGTCACCGACCGCATGACCGTAGATGTCGTTGATCGATTTGAAGTTGTCGACGTCGACGAGGCAAACGGCCAGGGCGCCGCCCTCCGCATGGGCGACGTGGAACTCCGTCTCGAGGCGCTCCTTGAAGGCGCGCGCATTACCGAGCAGCGTGAGTGGGTCGGTGCGTGCGAGGCGCATCGCGGCGAGCTCCCGGTGCACGGAGCGCTGGTAGAGCGCGACCGCAACGAGCGGGCCGACGAGCGGAAGCGTCAGGAAGGGCGAGCGCTCCCAGAGGACGACCAGCATGAGCGTGACCGAGGCCATGATCGCGAAGGGCACCGTCGTCCAACGGACGTAGCGAGCCGCGAGCGCGAGCACCGGCTCGCGGCCGCTTCGCGCGATCACGAGCGCGAGGAGGAGGACGTTCACGAGGTAGAAGGCGGTCGAGCCAAGCGCTGCGGCGGCGAGAAGCTCCGCGAGGGTTCCCCCGTTCACGGCTTCGACGACGAGGCCGGCCGCGGCCGCTCCCGACACGTAGAGGGCGCTGTTGTAGATCGTCCGGACGAGGGGCGGCCTGCGATGGATCGTCTCGACAAGGGCCATCGAGAGGAAGGCGACGAGGACGCCGGCGTGCCACCCATAGAGGACGGCGGCGCTCACGATGAAGACATTCGCGAGCGAGGCGGCGCCGACGGGCACGCCGTCGATCGGGACTGGGAACGCCTCGGCGAAGACCGAGGCGGCGACGAGGGCGAGCAGGCCGACGAGCGTCCGCCAGCCTGGCGCGGAGTGGGTGAACGCCCAGAGCGCGGAGACGAGCGCGGCCGCGCCGACGCCGGCCACGGGGGCGATGACCGGGAGGAGCCACGCGGTCTCGCGCGCCAGGAACGTCTCGCTGACCGCGCGGCGGCGACCGAGTGCGTAAGGACTGCCCGTTGTCGAGCTGAGAGGTATCTCGCCTAACCCCCACCTGGATCCGGGGGCCGCATACCCGGGGATTACTATTGACAACTTGAATTAAAGCAGGGCTTCCGGAGGCACCGATCCCTCGATCGGGTGATTCGGCTTCCGGGGCCGCAATTCGAGGGATCCACCGAGCCTCGATCGCGGCCGATTCGAGTCACGAACGGGACAGCGGCACCCGACGGTGACCTATGAGACTCCGGGTACTGCTCTCAGGCCTCAGCTTCTTCGGAACCGCGCTGCTCCTGGCGTGGGCGCCGCTCATGGCGCCAGCCCACCCGTTGAACCCGTGGAAGCCGTGCACCCAGACGGGAACCGACGGCCCCGACGCCATGCTCGGGACCCCGGGCCCGGACGTCCTCTGCGGACGCGGAGGGAACGACATCCTCTCGGGGTCGGGCGGCGCGGACATCCTGCGCGGCGGACCGGGCAACGATCGCCTGCAGGGCGACTCCGGCCGCGATGCCCTCCTCGGCGGGAGCGGCCGCGACATCCTCTACGCCTACGACGGCGCGCACGACCACCTGGACGGCGGCGCCGGCCGGGACAGCACGCGGCGCGATCAGACGCTCGACCGCGTGCGCGGCGTCGAGTCCTTTACGCCTCGCTAGCGACAAAGCGCTCCGCAAGCCATTCGGCTAGGCCGTGGGCTCCGCGCTCTGCGCCAACGGCCCGCTGCTCGAGTGCGCCGTTTCGCTCTACGAGCGCACGGGCGCGGGTGAGCGCGCGGCCCGCGCCGAGCTTGCGCCCGACGGGCTCGATCGCCTCGAGGAGAGCGTGCAGCCGCTCGCGGGTCGGGCTCCGCCCGCCTGTCTCGAGGTCGGCCAGCGAGCCCTCGACGCCGTAGCGGCAGGCAGATCAGCGGTTCTCCTCGATCCGCCAGGTCGGGACCTCGGGGAACCGCTCGCCCTCGTCGTGGCGCTCGGAGAGCCAGGCGATCAGCGAGTGCACGACCCCGGCGACCGCGGTGGCGTCCTCGACTGTCGTCTGCGCGTCCGGCATTCGCACCTCGAGCGTCCCGAAGTCGGCGTGCGGCCGGAGCTCCCACCACCAGAGGCGCGGCTCGGGCACAGCCCCCGACGCGGCGCCCCAGCGAAGCTCCTCGGCGAAGGCTTCCCAGCTCGGGATGTGCGGCGGCACCCCTTGGCGAGGGAGGGTCCCCGCGATGACCGGCCGGATGGACGCGAAGCCCGTGTCCTCGCCGCCGAAGTAGGGCGCGTTCGCGGCGAGCGCGGCCAACTCTGGCAGGAGCGACCGCAGGCCGTTGTAGACCGCGAGCGTCCGGTCGGCGCCGCCCACCGCCACGTGCACCTGAAGCGCGCAAACGAGCTGCCGGCGCACCACCCACCCGAACTCCTCGCCGATCCGGTCGTAGCGCTCTCCCCGGTTGAGGTGCCCCTCCGGCCCGCCGAACGGATGCATGCCCGCGGCCAGCGGCCGCACGAGCCCGTCGGTTTTCTCTCGAAGCGTGCGCCTGGCGGCAGCGAGGGCGGCGCCGGCCGCCTCGACGTCGGGGAGCGGCTCCGTGACGAGCTCGAAGTGGGCTGCCTGGAGCTCGAGCTTGAACCGCTCCTCGGCGAGCGCGTCTCGCACCTCCTCTGCGCGCGGGGCGAGGTCGAGCGACTCCGGGTCGCAGAGGAAGATCTCCTCCTCGAGCCCGACCGTCAGCGGCGCGGACGCGTCGAAGGCGGCCCGTAGCTCGTCAGCGAAGGTCAGGCGCTCGAGAGCTCGCCGCAGGCGGGCTCGTCTTCGAACGCGCGCTCGAGCTCTGCCGTGTCGTACTTCTTGTCGAGCTCGTCGAACGCCTTGCCGATGTTCTCGCCTTCGCGCTGGACCGACTCGCCTGCCTTGACCGCGCCTTGCGAGAAGGCCTGCGGGTCGTCGGTCGGAAGCCCCTTGGCCTGATCGCGCGCATCTGCCAGGGCGTCCTTCATCGGCTCGATCGTCTGGCGGAAGTCGTCGCCGATCGCCTCGCCGTCCTCGACGTCCGGGTCACCGGCCTCGTCGATCTCCCCGAGCATCTGATCGGTGCGCTCGACGAGCTCGTCGAAGTAGGCGACGAACTGCGTCTTGGCCTCCTTGAGGCTGCCGGCGTTCCCTGCGGACTCGCCGATCGCGGCCGACTTGGTCTGGACGTCCTCCAGCCAGGTTCCCACCGCGCCGCAGACCTGCTTGGCCCAGGCGTTCGGGTCGGTCCCACCACCGCCGGCCGAGCCGCCGTCGTCGCCGCCGCAGGCCGAGAGCGCGACCAGAGAGGCGGCGAGAAGGGCGACGAGGGACGCGCGCACGGCGCGGAGCCTACACCGCCTCGGGCGTCTCTCGGCTGCGGGCGTAATCGAGCACCTCGCGGCCGATCGCCTGGATCGATCCTGCGGTCGGAATCGCGGCCAGAGCTCCGAGCACGCCCGCGAGCTCGGCGCCGATCAGGACCGCAATGAGGACGGCGAGCGGCGAGAGCTGCACGGTGCGTCCATAGACGACCGGTTGGAGCACGTGGTTCTCGAGCTGCTGGTAGATCACGTAGAAGACGGCGACGATCAGCGCCTGCACCCAGCCGAGCTCGACGAGGATGACGAGCGAGACGAGGATCGCCGCCAACGTCGCTCCCGCGAGGGGGATCAGGTCGAGGACTGCGACGACGAGGCCGAGCGCCACCGCGTAGTCGGTCCCGACGAGCAGGAGCACGATCGTGGTGCAGATACCCGCGACCAGGCTGATCACCAGGTTCCCGGTCACGTACCCGCCGATCGTGCGGTAGATGTTTCCGCCGACGCGGCTCCAGCGTGTCGCCGTGGACTTGGGCAGGAGGCTCAGGAAGCGCTCGACCGTGCGCGGCCCCTCGAGCAGCATGAAGAGCGTCAGGAACGCCACGGTGACGGTGCCGACGACGACCGTGAGGACGCCCTGCGCGATTGCGAGGGCGGGTGATGTGAAGCCGAGGACACCGCCCGCGCCCTGTTCGTCGACGGCCGTCTGGATCCGTTCGACGATCCCGTAGTCGCGCTCGAGGAACCCCAGCGGGCCGCGTCCCTTCGTGATGTCCTCGACGAGGCCGGGAAGGGCGTCGACGAACTGGCGCACCTGGTCGACGAGCGGCGGGATGACGACGAAGCCGAGCCCCGACAGGGCGAGGAGCGCGACGAGGAAGACGATGCCCGCCGCGAAGCCGCGCCGCACCCCGCGCCGCTCGAGGAACACGACGGCCGGATTCAGCGCGGCCGCGAGAAAGACCGCGATCAGGATCCACGTAATGACCTGCCACGCGAGGTAGACGAGCGCGAGGAGAAGCGCGACGAAGATCGCGACGCCCAGGACGATGAAGATCGTCCTCGGCCTGAGCGTGATGATCCGTTCCTCGACCGCGGCCATGGCGGGAGATTCACGATGCGCGTTTGGGTTCCTGCGCGGCGCGATCGTAGGATCGTGCGGTGCGCCTGCGGGCACTCAGTTTCGGATTGCTGCTCGCTCTGGCTCTCTTGACGGGTTGCGGAGGGGGCGACGGCCCGTCTGCGAGCGGGACGACCGTGCAGGGCGAAGCCGCCTCGACCGATGAGACCGCTCCGCCCGCAGTGGTCGAGATCGACCCAGCCGTCGTCTTCACGGCGACCGACTACGAGAAGCGGGTCGCAAAGGCGATCCCGGTGGACGGCCAGCCCGATTTCAACACGGTCGCCTTCGGAGCCGTGTGGGTCGCCAACTTCGGCACGGGGACGCTCGACCGGATCGACCCGCCGAGGAACAAAGTGGTAGCGCGAGTCGAGGTGGGTGACTCCTGCGCCGCGATCGCCTCTGGCTTCGGCTCGATCTGGGTCCCGGTCTGCGGCGACGAGCCCGCCGTCGTCCGCGTCGACGCGAAGACGACCAAGGTCGCCGCCCGCATTCCCGTCAACGAGGTGCTCGGGGAGAGTGGGCTCGGGGTCGACGAGACCGGGGCCTGGCTTCTGACCGCGGCCTCGGGCGAGCTCTCGCGCCTCGATCCCGACACAAACCAGATCGCTGCGACCTACACGGTCGCCGACGGCTCGAGCGTGGTCACGACCGGCTTCGGGTCGGTGTGGGTCGCGAACACGAACACGAACGCCGTGCAGCGGGTCGACCCGTCCTCGGGAGAGATCCTCGCGACGATCCCCGTCGGCGAGGGCCCGCGCTTCATGGCCGCCGGGGAAGGCGCCCTCTGGGTCACGAATCAGACGAGCGGCGACCTCTCCCGGATCGACCCGGAGACGAACGAGGTCGTCGCGACCATCGACATCGGCGAGTACTTCCAGGGCGGGGACGTCGAAGCGGGCCTCGGCTCGGTCTGGGCCGCAACGGGCGACGGCCCGCTCTCGCGAATCGACCCGGCCCTGAACACGGTCGTCGAGCACTACGAGGAGAACGGGGCGGACGCAATCGCAATCGGCGAAGGCGCAGTCTGGATCTCAGATCACAACGTGAAGACGGTCTTCCGCATCCCGACGGACTAGGGGCGGGCCTCGGGGACTGCGGCGCGGCCGACGGCAGCCCGATCGTGGCCCGCCGCGACGGGCTTTGCCCGGCGCGGCTCACCGCGGCTCTCGGACGACGGGATCCGACCGAAGTCGTGATGCCCGCGGAGCGGGCGGACTTCGGTCGGTTGACCGACGCGAGTCGTCATGGCCGACGCGAAGCGGCGGCCGGACTCGCGTCGGGAGAGCGGGCGACGGGATTCGAACCCGCGACCCTCAGCTTGGAAGGCTGATGCTCTACCAACTGAGCTACACCCGCGTGCCTCGATCGTAGCCGAGTAGCGTCTCGCCGATGGAGCCCTCGCCCTGGAGTTGGCCTGCGGCCTGGGGCGAGCTTCTCGTCGTCGCAGCCGCCGCCGTCGGCTACGCGTTCGCGCTTCGCTCATTCCCTGCCTCGCGGGCGCGCGTCGTCGCGTTCGGGCTCGGCCTGCTGCTCGCGCTCGCGGTTCTCGCGACGCCGGTGGACACGGTCGCGCTCCACTTCCTCCTCTCCGCGCACCTCCTCCAGAACGTTGCACTCGCGGAGTGGGTGCCCGCCCTCCTCGTGCTCGGCGTTCCCCCCGCGCTCGCGGCGGTCGTGGGCCGAAACCCGGTTGGGCGGATCGCCACGCACCCGTTCGTCGCGCTGCCTCTCTGGCTCGTGAACTACGGCATCTGGCACGTGCCCGCGATCTACGACGCCGCGCTTCGGAACCACCCGCTGCTCCACGTCGAGCACGCGTGCTACCTCGTCTCGGGCCTCCTCCTCTGGTGGCCCGTCTTCCAGGACTCGCCGCACGACCTCACCGCCGGCCGCCGCACCGCTTACGTCTTCGCGGCCTTCATCCTCGCGAGCCCGATCGGGTTCTTCCTCTCCTTCCTCCCGGAGCCGATCTACGCGTTCTACGAGGAGGCGCCGCGGATCTGGGGCCTCTCGGCGCTCGCAGACCAGCAGCTCGCGGGGGCGCTCATGTCGGTGTCCGAGGCGATCGTCTTCTTCGCGGTCTTCGCGGTGTTCCTGACCCGCTTCTTCGCGGAGGAAGGCGCATAGGCGGGCCGGGCGAGCCCGGCCCCTACACTGAGTTGGTGAGCCGGTTTCTGTGTGTTCTCCTGGGCGGGCTGATCGTTGCGTCGCCCGCGTCCGGGGCGATCTCCGGGCCGCGGGCGAAGGCGCTCGTCGAGCGGATCGCCTCCGCAGGGCCTCGCGTCGCCGGTTCGGAGAACGAGCAGCGGGCGGCCGGGATCGTCGCCGACCGCTTCCGGGAGCTCGGCCTTCCGGTCACGATCCAGACGTTCCGGCTCCCGGACGGTGGGACGTCGCGAAACGTCGTCGCCCGCACGGACGGCCCGACGCGCGCGGTGATCGTCGCGCACATGGACGGCGTCGCCGAAGGCCCCGCCGCGAACGACAACGGCTCCGGGGTCGCCACGATGCTGGAGGTCGCGGCCGTCCTGCGAAACCGTGACGGGATCCTCTTCGCCGCGCTCGGTGCCGAGGAGCGCGGCGAGACGGGCTCGACCCTGCACCTCGGCTCCGTCCGGCTCCTCCGGGCCCTCCCCCGTTCGGTTCGGCCGCGCATGGTCTTCGGACTCTCGCTCGACATGGTCGGCGTCGGAACGACCCTGAACGTCCGCGGGATCGAGCCGCGCCCGAACCGGTCTTCGCGCCGCGCGCTCGCCACAGGCCGCGCGATCGGCCTGCGGCCCGCCTACCTCCAGGACGCGGGCGTCTCCGACCACGCGGAGATGAGCCGGGGCGGGCTCCCTGCGGCCCTCCTCACCTGGCGCTGGGACTCCTGCTGGCACGAGCGCTGCGACCGAGCGTCCCGAGTCAGCGCCGCGAGGATGGTCGCCGCCGCCCGCCTGACGGTCGCGAGCCTGCGAACCGCCCTGGGTTAGCGGTCCTCGTCGCGCACGCCGACGAGCGTGTCCGGCCTGACGCCCACCTCGAGCTCGACCTTCCGCACCCGGTGGAGCGTCCGCTCGATCAGGACGCGGTTGGCGCGGAGGAGATCGGCGAGGACGCCGAGGACGACGAGCTGGACGGCGAAGACGAGGAGCACTGCGCCTACGACGAGGGACTGGACGTGCCCGGTCGGCCCGTCCTGCGTGACGTAGAACCAGGCGAAGCGGGCGAAGAGCGCGGCCCCGGCGGCGCCGAAGACGACGGCCAGCCAGAGGAAGACCCGAAGCGGCTCGTACATGGCGAAGATCCGGAGGATCGTCTCGACCGAGCGGACGACGTACTGGCCCGTCGAGCGGAAGAGGCGCGACTCCCGCGTCGTCGGCCGGGTGCGCACGGGGACGTGCGTGACGGCGATGTCGCCGCGGCCCGCCTGGATGATCGTCTCGAGCGTGTAGCTGAAGCGAGAGACCACGTTCAGCCGCAGGGCCGCCTCGCGGGTGTAGGCGCGAAAGCCCGAGGTCGCGTCCGGGATCGCGGTGGCCGAGGCCCGGCGCACAACGGATGACCCTGCGCGCTGGAGGAGCTTCTTGACGCGCGAGAAGTCCTCGCGGTGGCGCACCTGGCGGTCGCCGACCACCATGTCGGCTTCGCCGGCGAGGATCGGCGCGACGAGCGTCGCGATGTCGCGGGCGTCGTACTGGTTGTCGGCGTCCGTGTTCACGACGACGTCGGCGCCCACCTTGAGCGCGGCGTCGAGGCCTGCCTGGAACGCGACGGCGAGACCCTTGCGCTGGGGGAAGCGAACGAGGTGGTGCACGCCGCACTCGCGGGCGACGTCGGACGTCCCGTCGGTCGAGCCGTCGTCGACTACGAGCCATTCGATCGTCTCGAAGCCGTCGAGCTCGCGCGGCAGGTCGGCGAGCGTCGCGGGCAGCGTCGCCTCCTCGTTCAGGCAGGGAATCTGAATGACGAGCTTCATGGTTCGTCGAAAGGTTACCCCTGCATCCGGCCTCGATCCGGCGCGTAAACTCGGCCGGCATGAGGCGTCCCCGCGGCCGCACGGTCGCGCTTCGCGGCCTCCACCTGCTGGTCCTCTCCTCGTTCGGAGTCGCGCAGCCGCTCTTCGACATCCTCGGCGACACGCCCGAGTTCTTCGTCGTCCGCGGGTCGACGACGTGGGACATCGTGGCCTTCGGGCTCGGGGCGGTCCTCCTGCCGCCGGCGCTCCTGCTCGCGCTCGAGGTGCTCCCGGGCCTCGCCCACCGACGCGCGGGCGACCTGCTGCACACCGTCTTCGTCGCGCTCCTCCTCGCGCTTGTCGCCATGCAAGCCTTGAAGCGCCTGGAGTCGCTCCCGGCGGACGCGGTCGTCGCCGGGGCGATCCTGCTCGGTGCTGGCGGGGCCCTTGCCTACGCGCGCCGCGCAGGCCTCCGCTCCGTGTTGACCATCCTCGGCCCGGCGCCGCTCCTCTTTCTCGCCCTCTTCCTGATCGACTCGCCGCTGGACAAGCTCTCCCTCGCCTCCGACGCGCAGGCGGGGGCGCCGCCCGCGATCTCGTCACGCGCGCCGGTCGTTCTCCTCGTCTTCGACGAGCTCCCCGTCGCCTCCCTTATGGACGGGGAGCAGCAGGTCGATCGCCGGCGCCTGCCCAACTTCGGTGCGCTCGCCGACGACTCGACGTTCTTCCGAAACGCGACGACGGTGCACGAGCACACGACCGAGGCGGTCCCGGCGATCCTGACCGGCCGCGACCCGAAGCCCGGCGCGGTGCCGCTTCTCTCCGACCATCCGGACAACGTCTTCACGTACCTCGGTGGGAGCTACGCGATGAACGTGTTCGAGCCGGTCACCCAGCTCTGTCCGAGCGACCTCTGCCCCCGGACGCGCGAGTCGTTTGCGAGCCGGATGGCCTCGCTCGGCGAGGACCTCGGGATCGTCTACCTGCACGTCCTCCTCCCGGAGGGCCATACGGAGACCCTGCCGTCGGTGACCGAGACCTGGCAGGACTTCGGCGAGACTCACGAGGCGACCGAGGCAGGCGCAAAGCCGCTCGCGATCCAGGACGAAGGAGACATCGACCACGCTGTCGGGCGCGAGCTCTGGCGCGACCAGCGCTTCCAGTTCGAGGGCTACGTGCAGAGCATCCAGGCGAGCACTGAGCCGACGTTCTTCTTCCTGCACGCGATGCTGCCCCACTCGCCGTGGCGCTTCCTGCCCTCGGGGCGCCAGTACGGCGACTCGCTCGGGATCGACGGGATCGCCGACGACCGGTGGGGCACGGACGAGGTGCTCGTGACGCAGGGCCTCCAGCGGCACCTGCTCCAGGTTGGCTTCGTCGACCGGCTGCTCGGCCGGCTCGTCACCCGCCTGAAGAACGAGGGGATCTACGACGACGCGCTCGTGATCGTCACGGCCGACCACGGAGTGAGCTTCCGGCCGGGCGACCGACGCCGCGGGGTCACGCCGACGAACATCCAGGACATCGCCACAGTGCCGCTGCTCGTGAAGCTGCCGGGGCAAGATGAGGCGCGGACGGTCGACAGGACGGTTCGCACCGTCGACATCGTCCCGACGATCGCCGACGTGCTCGACACGCCGCTTCCCTACGAGGCCGAGGGCCTCTCCCTCTTCGACCCGGAGAACGACGGCGAGACCGTGTCGGTCGGACAGCGAAGCGGCGAGGCCGTGTCGGCCGAGCCTGACGACGTCGCGCGCGGCCGGGCCGAGAGGGCCGCGTCGACGGCTCGGCTCTTCGCGACCGACCTCTTCTCCGTCGGCCCGAACCGGGCGCTCCTCGGTCGCCCCGTCGAGGCG
>Ga0136613_10001376_pt1 | contig 12524 bp, 13 predicted proteins | sample AntDrymUQ2722106_2_FD_106649 | JGI IMG/M metagenome (GOLD analysis project Ga0136613, IMG submission 106649) | Polar desert sand microbial communities from Dry Valleys, Antarctica - metaG UQ272 (21.06) | ecosystem: Environmental > Terrestrial > Soil > Desert | place: Antarctica: Dry Valley... | reverse complement strand
GCTCGGGTGGATGAACGGCGAGTGGATCCGACGCTTGTCGTCGACCGAACTGTACGCGCGCGCGGTGGGCGTGGCGCGCGCCCGCTACGGCGACGATCTCGACGACTCGGTGTTCGAGGAGCTGCTCGCCGCCGGGCAAGAGCGTGCCACGACGATCGTCGACCTGGTCGCCGCCATGGACTTCGCCTTCGTCGCCGACGACCACTTCGAGGTCGCCCCGGAGTCCTGGGATCGACTGGTGGGTACCGACCGCGTTGACGAGGTGCTCGACGCCGCCATCGTCCACATCGAGGGCTGCGACTGGACGGTCGAGGCGATCGACCTCCGTCCGTCACTCCAGGCGCTCGACGTGAAGCCGCGCAAAGCCTTCCCGGCGCTGTACGCGGCGATCGAGGGTCGCCACGCCGGGCTGCCGCTCTTCGAGGCCGTGCACGTGTTGGGACGGGAGCGGTCGCTCGCCCGGCTGCGAGCGGGTCGCGAGCGTGTCAGTGCCACGCGGGCTCGCTGACCTGCGGGTGCGTCTCGCCCGGTTCCGGCCCCGGTCCGGGTGGCAGCTCGTGCGGCGCCTCGCCGCTGGCTTCGTGCTGCTCGTGTTCGGCTACTTCGCGGTCACGTTCGTGCAGGTGTGGCGGGCCGCCCGCAGCGACGACGCCCGCCCGTCCGAGGCGATCGTGGTACTCGGCGCGGCGCAGTTCGACGGCCGCCCGTCGGCCGTGTTCCGCGCCCGGCTCGACCACGCCGCCGACCTGTTCGCCGAGGGGATCGCGCCCACGATCGTGGTCACCGGCGGCAAGCAGGAGGGCGACCGCTTCACCGAGGCTTCCGCCGGTGCCGCCTACCTCGTCGAGCGGGGTGTGCCCGACGGCGCCATCCTGCGGGAGACCACGAGCAGCTCCTCGTTCGAGTCGTTGTCGGCCTCGTCCCGGTTCCTCGACGAGCGGGGCATCGACAAGGTGGTGCTCGTGTCCGACGGGTTCCATTCGTTGCGCATCGAGGCGATCGCCGACGAGCTCGGTTTGGACGCGGTCACGTCGCCGACGCGCACCAGCCCCATCGACGGTGCCGACGAGTGGTGGCACTTCCTCACCGAGGCCGTCCGGGTGGGGTTCGGGCGCCTGATCGGCTTCGACCGCCTCGACCGCGGCACGAACCGGGTGGGGAGGCTCGTGCCGGGCGCGGGTATCGTGGTCGCACCTTCGGGGGTGGTGTAATCGGCAACACAACAGGTTCTGGCCCTGTCATTGGGGGTTCGAGTCCTCCCCCCCGAGCGAGGCGGTGGCGGCCCAGCGTCACCGCAGCCACCCGGGCATCCGGCCCCAGGGCAGCCGGGGTGGCGCACGGCCCCATCGTCTAGAGGCCTAGGACACCACCCTCTCAAGGTGGAGACACGGGTTCGAACCCCGTTGGGGCTGCCTCAATCCCGGCGGCTACGAGAGGAGCTGGCGGGGCCGGAGTCACGACATGGGGTATCGGCGGGGGGTTGCACCATGAACGCGGCGCACCTGGACTTCTGTGGCAGCGACGAGTGGCGCCAGATGCTGGTCGAGCTGGTCCTGCCGTACGCGCCCGCCGGCGTGCAGCTCGGAGACGAGGTGCTCGAGGTCGGCCCCGGGCCCGGGCTCGTCACCGATCACCTGCGCACCTCGGTCACCCGGATGGTGGCCATCGAGCTCGACGAGTCGCTCGCCGACGCGCTGCGGGCTCGATGCGCGGGGTCGAACGTCGAGGTCGTTCACGGGGACGCGACCGACATGCCTTTCGCCGACGGACGCTTCACCGGCGCGGTGAGCTGCACGATGCTTCACCACGTCCCCACCACCCAGCTCCAGGATCAGCTCTTCGCCGAGGTGGCGCGCGTGCTCGCGCCGGGCGCCCGGTTCGTCGCGTCGGACAGCGTGGCGAGCGCTGATCTTGCCGCCTTCCACGAGGATGACGTGTACAACCCGGTAGAGCCGGCCACGGTTGCCAGGCGGCTGGAGGCGGCGGGGTTCCACACCGTCGACGTCAAGTCACACGAGCTGGGCTGGGCCGCGACCGCGATCCGCTGACTCGCGGGTCGCGTCGCGCATCGCTGAAACGCGCGCACGCGGCGGCGTCGCGTCGTCCGACGAAGACACGATTCGAGGCCAGCGTGCGTGACCACAGAGACGCTGTTCGAGCGCGGCGCGCGCTGGAAATCACGGAAATGCTTGCTTTCCGCGCGCGAATGCGCTCAACTTTGCACTTGTAGTCGATCTCTCGGAGGTACAGCGTGAACAAGTCAGAGCTGGTTGACAAGGTCAGAGACGCGGCAGACCTGTCTGGCGCGCAGGCGCAGAAGGCAGTCGACGCGTTCCTCGACTCGGTCACCAACGCGGTGGCGAGCGGCGACAAGGTCCAGCTACCGGGCTTCGGTAGCTGGTCGAGCAGTGACCGCAAGGCTCGCACGGGGCGCAACCCGCGCACCGGCGAGCCCGTCCAGATCGCGGCATCGAAGGGCGTGAAGTTCACGGCGGGAGCCGGCTTCAAGTCCGCCGTGAACAAGTAGGTGCCAGCGGCAAACCTGCTGGCACTGAGCTCCGTACCCCTCAAGGGAAGGTGGTGACCGTGCCCCCGGCAAAGAGGCGCGCAGCCAAGAAGTCAACAGCCAGGAAGTCAACGGCCCGGAAGCCCGCCAAGCGACGTACTGCGAAGCGGACTACGGCCCGGAAGACGACCGCCCGAAAGCCCGCCAAGAAGCGGACCGCCAAGAAGAAGAAGGCCGGCGGCGCGAAGAAGGCGGCGAAGAAGCGGACGGCCAAGAGGAAGAAGGCCGGCGGCGCCAGGAAGCCCGCGAAGAAGCGGACGGCCAAGAGGAAGAAGGCCGGTGGTGCCAGGAAGGCGGCGAAGAAGCGGACGGCCAAGAAGCGTCCCGCCAAGAAGCGCACGGCCAAGAAGAAGGCTGGCGGCGCGAGGAAGACCGCCAAGCGGCGTAGCTGACCGTCCACACGGCGCAACGAGAGCGGGGGCCCGGATGGGCCCCCGCTCTCGCGCGTCAACGCCACCCGCACTCTCTTCGTGCGGTCGAAGCGAGCGATGTCGTCACGCGCGTCTAGCCCTGGGGGATCTCGGCCGCGAGCGCGTCGAGGTCCTGGGGCTCGTCGACGTCGAATGCGAGGTCCGGGTCCCGCACGACCCTGACCGTCAGGCCGGCTCCGCGGGCGTGCTCCTCGTGCCGTCGGAACGACCCCGGCCCGTAGGCGAACCGGAACGGCGCGGCCACCGGTACCGAGAGCACCGGCGTGCCGTCGCCCCGGTGACAGGCGACCAGCGCCGCGACCGGGCGGTGCTCGTCGGTCGTCATCTCGGCCAGTGAACGCAGGCGCGGTAGGTCGGCGTGCACGACCACCACCCGGGCGCAACCGAGCGCGCGTACCCGTTCCCGCCCCGCATCCGCCGCCTCGTCGAGGCTCCGGGGATCGTCGATCCGTTCGAGTCCGCGCTCGTCGGCCCACGCCCGCACGTCGGGCGCGCTCGACACCACGACGACCGGGAGCTCGGCGGCCGCGTCGACCGCGCAGTCGGCGAGGCGGCGGGCGAGACGGGCGCGTCCGTCGGCGTCGAGTCGGCCGGCGAGGCGCGCGAAGCCGTCGGCGAAGCCGCGAACCGGGATCACGACCCCCGTGACGCTCGCTGCGGGCGTCGTCACGTCTTCGTCACGTCCTTCTCACCTGGGTTCGCCACCGGTCCGATCGAGCAAGCCGGTGACCGCCTCGAGATGGCGGCGCGGGTGCGCCCGGACGAGAAGGTCGGGTGCCACGGGCTACCTATGCTACCGACGTGGAACCCATCTACGGGCTGGCGCGCGCCGTGCTGTTCCCGCCGCTGCACCTCGGGCTGCGCTGGACGATCGAGGGGCGCCACCGGGTGCCGGTGCGCGGCCCCGCGATCCTGGCGAGCAACCACGTCTCGTACCTCGACCCGCTCGCGCTGGCCTACCTCGCCGACCGCCAGCACCGGCGCGTCCGGTTCCTCGCCAAGGCCGAGCTCTTCGACAAGCGGGGCCTCGGCGGGCTGCTACGCGGGATCCACCAGATCCCCGTCCAGCGGGGGACCGCGGACGCGGCGGGCGCGCTCGGCGCCGCCGAGGCGGCGTTGGCGGCCGGCGAGATCATCACCGTGTTCCCCGAGGGCACGATCTCGACCGATCTCGAACCGATGCCGGGCAAGACCGGCACGGCCCGGCTGGCGGCGGGGAGCGGCGTGCCCGTGACACCGGTGGGCATGTGGGGAGCCCACCGCATCCTCACCAAGGGACGCCCGCCCCGGTGGCGTGCGGGGGTGGCGGAGGTCGTCGTCGTCGGCGAATCGGTTCTGGTGACGTCCGCCGAACCGGTGAGCGTCGCCACCGATCGGATCATGGGCGCGATCGCCGCGTGCGTCGCCCGGGCGCGCGAGCTCTACCCCCAGCAGCCCGAACGGGGAGAGGACCGGTGGTGGGTGCGCGCCCCCGCGACGGCCGCAACGCATCTCGGGAGTCGGGTCGAACCTGTGAGCTCGTGACCGCGCCGGTCGCGGTAGGGGTGCTCGGCGCGGGGGCACTCGGGCACGTCGACGCCGACGGCAGCATCACACCGGGCGGCGTCGGATGGAGGCTCTCCCCCTGGTTCGGAGCTGACGACCGCTGGCGGGTCCCGGGTGACGGGAGCGCGTCGCGGCAGGTGCTCGTCGACGCCGCGCCCGTCGTGCGCTCGACCACGCGCGTCCCGGGTGGTGACGCGCAGGCGGTCGTGTACGGGACCGGGCCGCCACCGGGTGTCGGGGTGATCGAGATCGCGAACGAGTCGCCGGTGCCCTTCGCCCTCGCCCTCGTCGTACAGGGACCGAGCCCGGGTACGCGCCACGACGCGTTGATCGACGGCACCGACGCCATCGTCGACGGGTCCGTGGTGCTGCGGGGAGCGCGACCCTGGTCGGGTTGCGTGGCTGGCGCCAGCCCGCGGGACCTGCTCGCCCAGCTCACCGCGGGGCGGGCCGACGTCGCGCTCCCACGGCCCGGGACGCCGGTCTCGGGCGTGGCGGTCGCGCTGCTCGCTCCGGTCGCACATCGGGCGGCCCTGCGCGTTGCGATGACGCAGCTCACCACCGACCCGGGATCGGGCGATCCGCGCGGGCTCCCCGGTACCGAGGAGACGGTGCGGAGCTGGCAGATGCATCGCACGCGGGGCGTGCAGGTCGAGCTGCCGGACGCCCGCCTCCAGGACGCGCTGCACGCGGCGCGCAGCGCAGCCCTGCTCGAGGGTCGTGCGGCTGCCGCGCTGGAGGACTGGGGCTTCGACGCGGAGTCGGAGATCGCCTGGCGGGCGATGTCGTGGGGCAGCCGGCGCCAGGCAGCCCGCCGGGCTTCGACGCCCGCCCGGTGGGCCGACGTGCAGGCACTGCTCGACGCGGCGTCCCCGGTGTGGACGTGGGACGGCGGGCCCGACCCGTTCCTGCTCGCGCTGCGGTCGCTGCTGGTCCACGAGGCGGCGGCCCGTACCGCAACTCGTCGGGAGCACGAGGTGACGCTGTGCGCGGATCTCCCGCCGGCCTGGGTGGGCCAGTCGCTCGACGTGCGCGACGCGCCCACCCGGCACGGGCGCGTCTCCTACGCGCTGCGCTGGCACGGCAGCCGGGCGGCCCTGCTGTGGGAGTGCGAGCGCCCCGGTATGACTCTGCGGGCGCCCGGTCTCGATCCCGCATGGTCCACCACCGAGCCCCGCGGCGAGACCCTCCTTCCTCCGCACCCCGCCGCCATCGGTTGACCTCGACCCCCTCACGGTTTTGGCGTAGCTGACGGGCATATATCACCCCTGCGCGACGCCAAAAGCAGAGAAGAGAGAGACCGCTCGCCTCAGGTCAGGCGCAGCGTCATGAGCTCACAAGGGCGGAGGTCGACGGTACCGGCCTGGAACGGGCGCACGGGTCGGCCGGTCAGGTCGACCACCTCGCCCTGGGCGGCGACACCGCCGAGGGCGACCTCGGCTCGCGCCGGCTCAGGAGACGGATTGAAGATCCGGACCGTGAGCCCGTCGGATTGGCGGGTGACGCGCGAGACCTGCGCGCCCCGAACCGTCAGCGCGCATCCGGTTGCGTCCAGAGACGTCGCCGCGGGCCCGCCCAATCGCACTCGCGTTCGCTCCAGCGGGACGAGCACCTCGTCGGCCGCCGCGTAGAGATCGGACGCACGCCAGTCGCCCCGGTGGGGGAGCACGGCGTACTCGACGGCGTGGCGGCCCTGGAGTTGCGGGCCCTCCAGGGGATCGAGCGGCCCCGCAGGCTCGGGGCGCAGTGACAGGGCCGCCCGGGAGAGGTAGCCGGTGGCGCGCAGCAGGGTGAGCGCGAGGGCGCGCCCCTCGTCGACGACCTCGTACTCGAGGAGCCCGTCGTGCACCAACGCCAGTCCGACCGAACCGTCGGACGCGTCCACGAAGCGGCGCGAGACGAACGTGGGGAGGCCGACCTCGTTCGGGCCGCCCTCGGCGGTGAGCCCGCGCGACACGACGGCAAACGCGCACTCCGCTTGCGACGCGTCGACGCGCGCAGGAAGGGGGAAGTGGGCGCGCAGGCGATGGTCGCGGCACCGGTTGTCCAGCTCGGTGCGGACGCGCACGAACCGTTCGTCGGCGCGCAGCTCGAGCGTCGTGCGCACGAGCACGAGCGCGGTCTCCTCGCTGCGAGCGGAGCACGCCATCGCGTCGCCGAGGGCGTGGGTGGGCCAGCGGTACGTCGACTCGACGAGGAGGCGGGCCCGTACCGGTCCGGTCTCGGTCACCTCGACCCGCACCGACTCGGGCGCCTCGATCACGGTGTCGTCGGCGGGTGGGGAGTAGTTGTACGTGTCACCGCCGTCGCCGCTATCCACCAGGCGGCCCAGGTCGCTCGCCACCACGCCGTCGTCGGTGGCGACGGTGTAGGTACCGTCGGCGGGATCGACCGCGACCTCCAGGTGTTCGTTGGCGATCCCGAGCGCGTCGCCGCGCACGGCGGTCGCGGGACCGGCGCCGTCGACGGCCGTGTAGGTGCTCCAGCCGAAGCCGGGCACGTTGTCGGCAGCGAACACGACCTCGCGCACCGGGGCGAGCACGACCCGCACGCGCACGGTCGTGCCGGCTTCGCCGAGCGCGAGGATCTCGTCGCGTGCCGCTTCGAGATCGGCACCGGTTTCACCGGGCTGGGCACCGTGGAAGCGCAGCTCGACCGACCCGTCGGTGTGCTCCTCGCGCTCGATCCTTGCGATGTGGGTTCCCGCTATCTCGGAGCCGCGCATGAGGTCGAGCACCCAGCGCACCTTGCGGCCCGACACCGTGGCCGAGAACCCGTCACCGGCGACGGTCCGTAACACCTGGGTCGGACGCGGTGTGCCGTCAGGTGCCACGAGGTGCACCGGCCCTTCCCCGGGCAGGAAACCGTGCACGACGCCACCCCGGTCGACCCGGGTCGGGTTCACCACCAACGTGGCTCCCGGATCGGCGTTCACCCGTGCCGCCAGCACTCCCAGCGCGTCGCGGGTGAGCGCGTCGCCGATCTGACGAGCCTCGTGGTACCGGACCAGCACCGCGTCGACCACCTCGTCGTGGCTACACGCGCACGACGAGTCGTGTGCGCTGTTGAGCACGAGGTTCCTCCACGCGAGCTCGAGCAACCGGGTGGGGTGGCAGTCCGGGGAGACGAGGAGCGCCGCGAGCGGCTCGGCGCGCCGCTCGAGGGCACGCTCAGCCGACGCGCACGCCTGGTGCACGTCCACTCGGTTCGAGGCCACGCCCATGAGCACGTTGGCGCGGGCGCCGGAGCGCAGCTCGCCCCGCCAGGTGGGCAACCCCTCGACGGGTTGGGCCGTGACGTGCTCGGCGAGCGACGAGACCACGAACCGGTACTCGTCCTGTGTCTCGTTGGCTTCGGCGACGACGCGTCCCAGCCACGGTTGGGGGAGCTGATGGTCGGTGCCGTTCATCAGCAGGAGGTCGCCGCCGGGGAGCGCGACCGGGCCGAGCTCGAGCTCGTAGCTGCGGGCGCGCGCCACCAGTGCGGTGGCGTCGTCGGGCAGGTCGCGGCCGTTCGAGTACGAGCCGTACAGGTACTCGGCGCGCACCCGTGACCCGTCGGGCGCTTCCCACCAGAAGCCGGTCCGGTCGATGCTCGCCGGCACGCCTCGCCACACCACGGTGTGGTCGAGCCCGGCGAGCCGCAGGAGCTGGGGCATCTGGGCGATGTGTCCGAACATGTCGGGGAGATAGCCGACGGGCATCGCGCCCCCCAGCTCGCTCGCTCGCGCCATGCCGAGCTGGAGGTCGGTGACGATCGTCTCGCCCGAGACCATCAGCTCGTCCATGAGGACCATCCATGGGCCAACCGACACCCGCCCGGTTGCGACGAGCTGGTTGAGCACCGGCGCAGCCCCCGGTCGCACCTCGAGGTAGTCGTCGATGACGACTGTCTGACCGTCGAGCAGGAACCGCGCGTACGACTCGTCGCGCTCGAGCATCGGCAGCAGCTCGTCGAGCAGGTGCACGAGCCGCACTCGAAACGTTTGGAACGGCGCGTACCACTCGCGGTCCCAGTGGGTGTGCGGGACGATGCGGACGGTACGGGTCACCATGACGCGTTGGCGGCGGCACCGACCCAGCGCGGCACGAGGGCGCTGGGGCGCACGTCGTGGCCGATCCGCTCGAAGTAGCCGTTGTCGAGACCGTCTTCGAGTGCGTGGGTGGCGAGGGCCGGGGTGGTCGCCCCGCTGGCCACGGGGAGCGGCGGGCCGCCGTCCTCGGGGCACGGCGCGGACGGCGGGGCGATGGTCACGTCGAGGTCGAAGCCCACGTCGGCATCGGCGTCGCGTCGTGCTCCCAACAGGCTGGCGCCCAGGTTCTTGGCATTGCGGTCGCGCGTGGTGAGGAACCAGTCGGCCCTGGCCTTCCCTGGCCCCTCGGGCGGTGCACCGAGGAATCGCCACTCGAGGAACCGCAGGATCGACGTGTGGTCGTAGGTCCGGTGGTCGACGAACCCGCGTCGCGCGTACGGGGACGCGACCACCGTCGGTACCCGGAACCCCGCCTGGCCGAAGTTGTCGCCGTCGTTCGGGCTCGCGAGGTCGTCGGGCAACACCGGTGGCACCACATGGTCGGCGAAGCCGCCCCACTCGTCGTAGGTCAGGATGAACAGGCCCGACTCCCAGTGCGGTGACTCGACGAAGGCGGCGAACACGTCGCGCAGGAACGCCTGCCCCGCCCGGATGTCGGCATGGGGGTGGTCGTCGGTGCGGTTTCCGGTCAGGAACGCGGGGTCGACCATCACCACGTTGGGGAGGCGCCCCGCCTCGGCGTCGGTGAAGTAGTCCTCGATGTCGTGCATGAAGCCCGCGTGGCGGGGGCCCCAGAGCCCGAGTGCCGGCAGGTCGGTCCAGTAGTACTTCGCCGGCACGTTGGCGCCCGCCAGGCGCTCCCAGATCGTCTCCCAAGGGAAGCCGTCGCTCGTGGGGAAGTCGTTGACCTTGTGCCCGCCCGACTGACCCGAGTGGAGGTACTCGCGGTTCGGGAACGTCGGTCCGAGCACCGACGCGTGCCAGGCGTCGAAGACGGTGAACTCGCGCGCCAGTCGTGAGATGAATGGCACCGACTCCGCCTCGAAGTAGCCGAGGGCGAAGGCGTCGTTGCCGCTGCCGGGCGCCAGGAATCCGCCGTCGCGCTGGGCCCGGCCCTGGTCCCACGAGTGGCCAGGGTCGGGGTGGCCGCAGCCGCGGAACGGGTTCGGTTCGCCGGCACGGTCGGCCCAGGCCTCGCCCGTCACCGTGACGCCGTCGGGCCCGACTGCTTCGTGGCGCTGGCGCCCGTTGACCCGGAAACGCCGACCGTGGCGCCGCCTTCCCTTCTCCAAGTAGTCGTCGTCTCGCCCGAGCCAGCCGAGGTAGTGGTCGAAGGACCGGTTCTCCATCATCACCACGACGACGGTGTCGATCGGCGCATCGCTCGCTTGCCCGTCGAGGAGGTCGCGCGGGGACCCCGTCACCCGTCCGGCGCGCCCGTCTTCCCCGTCGCCGGAGCCTCCGGTGAGCAGCCTCGGGCCACCGAGGGCCACGGCTCCGCCGAGCAGGCCGGCCTGTCGCAACAGCTCTCGTCGGTGCATGCCGCAGAGCTTCGCGCATGCTCCCGTGACCGTTCGGTCGTCGCCGGCCTCTATTCTTGCGACATGCGGTACGTGGAGGCCGGTGGTGCGCGCCTGTCGGTGGTCGGGCTCGGGACGTGGCAGTTCGGTTCGCGCGACTGGGGCTATGGGAGCGACTACGCCGAGGGCGAGGCGCAGCGGATCGTGCATCGCGCGCTCGACCTCGGCGTCAACCTCGTCGACACCGCCGAGATCTACGCCTTCGGGCGGTCCGAGCGCATCGTGGGGCAGGCCATCGCCGAGCGTGGCGACGAGGTGTTCATCGCGACGAAGGTGTTCCCGGTGCTTCCGATCGCCCCGATCGTGGAGCAGCGCGCTCGGGCGAGCGCCCGGCGTCTCGGCGTCGACCAGATCGACCTGTACCAGGTGCACTGGCCCAACCCGGTCGTACCGCTCGGCACGACGATGCTCGGCATGAGCCGCTTGCGTGACGCGGGTGTGGTTCGCCACATCGGCGTGAGCAACTTTGGCCTCGACCGCTGGCGGTCTGCCGAGCGCGCGCTGGGCGCGCCGGTGCTCTCCAACCAGGTCGAGTACAGCCTGGCGGCGCGCCGGCCCGACCAGGAGCTGGTCCCGTACGCGCAGGCAAACGACCGGATCGTCATCGCCTACAGCCCGCTCGCGCAGGGGTTCCTCTCGACCCGATACGGCCCCGACAACGCGCCCGGCGGGGTGCGCGCCACCAACCCGCTGTTCCTCCCGAGCAGCCTCGAGCGCGGCGCCGACCTGCTCGAGTCGCTGCGCGAGGTCGCGCGCGCCCACGACGCTCGCCCCGCGCAGGTCGCGCTGGCCTGGCTCGTCGCCAAGCCCAACGTGGTGGTGATCCCCGGCGCGAGCAGCGTCGAGCAGCTCGAGGCCAACGTCGCCGCCGCCGATCTCGAGCTCACCGCCGATGAGGTGGCGCGCCTGACCGAGGAATCCGACCGCTTCCGGGCGCCGTCGCGGATCGGCTCCGCGCCGGAGATGCTGCGGGTGCGCCTACGTCGCTGACCCTGCGATCGGCGCCGCACTCACACGTTCGCCGCGAGCTGCTCGGACCGTAAGCTGACGTCGATGCGCGTCGCGCTCGGGTCCGACGAGAAGACCGACCTTACCGACGCCGTCGCCGCCGACCTGGTCGCGCGCGGCCACGACGTGACGCTCGTGGGGCCGCCGGGGGGAGAGCCGCTCGGATGGGCGCAGGCCAGCCGACGAGTCGGCGAGCTCGTCGCCCGTGAGGAAGCCGACACCGCCGTCCTGTTCTGCTGGACCGGAACCGGCGCGTCGATCGCGGCGAACAAGGTTGCGGGAGTGCGCGCCGCGCTCTGCACCGACCGGGCGACCGCCGCCGGCGCCCGCACGTGGAACGACGCCAACGTGCTCGTCATGGGGTTGCGGTTGACCAGCCCCGAGGTCGCACGCGAGATGCTCGACGCCTGGTTCTCCACCGAGGCCGATCCCGCCGAAGCGGCCAGCATCGCCGCGTTGGAGGAGCCCTCCGCCGGCGCCCGCCCGAGCCGGGGCCCGAGCGGCCCGGCGCCGTAGGCGCCATTAAGCGGGAAGTTAGGGTTCGGTCATGCCGACCTACGTGATGCTCACCACGCTCGGGCCCGATGGATGGGCGACGATCCGGGAGAACCCGAAACGGATCCGCCAGGTCACCGAGGAGGTGGAGTCCATGGGGCTACGGGTCGTCTCGCAGTACGCGCTCTTGGGCCAGTACGACTTCCTCAACGTGATCGAGGCGCCCGACGAGGCGACGATGGCTCGCGCCGCGATCTCGTTGGCGGCTCGGGGTACCATGCGCACGACGACGCTGCAGGCGATCTCAGTGGACGAGCTGATCAAGGGGCTCGCGGTGGACGGCTGAGTCGCCTCAGACCCACCACATCGAGCGGCGCTTCTCCTCGCGCACGTCGTCGTCGTCGAAGAGCACCGGCAGCACGGACCCGTCGGAACGGCGACGCACCCGGTAGCGCGGTACGGCGGCGGCGTCGACGATCTCGGCGACGTCGAAGCCCCGTGCCCAGTGCTGGTCGAAGCGGGTCCGCACCTCGATGCGGGTCCCGAGATCCATCGTCATGATCGGAGCGTAACAACGTCGTCACGCCGCGCCTAGAGGGAAACCGGAGCCGAAACACGCTCTTCATCTGTGTGTAGCGTCACGGCCATGCCCGCTCGTACCGTTGCCTCGGAACGCCCGGACGGGACCGGAGCGGCGGCGTCCCTGCCGCTTCGACGTCGACCGGGAGGGCCGACGCTCCGGATCGAGCGGCGCTGCTGGGAATCGGGCGAAGCGGTGGTGTGCGGCATCGACGAGGTGGGTCGGGGCGCCTGGGCCGGTCCGGTGACGGTCGCGGCCGTGATCCCGGCGCCCCAGCACCTCCGGG
>Ga0136613_10001375_pt1 | contig 12526 bp, 11 predicted proteins | sample AntDrymUQ2722106_2_FD_106649 | JGI IMG/M metagenome (GOLD analysis project Ga0136613, IMG submission 106649) | Polar desert sand microbial communities from Dry Valleys, Antarctica - metaG UQ272 (21.06) | ecosystem: Environmental > Terrestrial > Soil > Desert | place: Antarctica: Dry Valley... | reverse complement strand
GTCGCGCTGGCGGCCTGGACGAATCCCGACGACAACCCGTGGATCTCGGTCGCCCGGCAGGAGCTCGCCAAGATCGCGAGCCTGCCGCCGCCCGATCCCGAGGAGCCGGGCATGTTCGCCTTCGGCAAGCCCGAGCGCATCGAGGCGCTGCTCGACGATGCCGGCTTCACCGAGGTCCAGATCGAGCAGGTCGAGATCGTCTTTGCCTACGAGGACCTCGACGCGTGGTGGGACACCCAGCTCGAGCTCTCCGCCACGCTGGGCGATCTCGTCGTGGAGCTGACGCCGGCGCAGCGCGACGACCTGCGCGACGCGATCGACGCGCGCCTGGCCGCATATGTGGCCGAGGACGGCTCGGCCGCGCTGCCCGGCCGCACGCACGTCGCCGCGGCGACGGCGTAGGCACGTGGCGACGGGCAGGGTGTGTGACGATGGAGTTCGCTTAGATCTCCGCCCTTCGCTGGCGGGAGAACCTTGCGGCCCGCCGGAGTGATCCGAGCTTCATAGCCGCGGAGATCGTCGGCGGCGCGCTCGCGAGAAGCGTGCGTGCGCCGAGCGAGGCGCTCGGGAAGTTCGTCGAAGGCGGCGCGGCTTGCGGACTGCGCTTGGCTTGACGCACCTCCCGCGCTGGCGTTAGATCGGGCGATGACGACTCCGACTGAGTGCAATGAGAGCTACAAGAGCCGCGCAGACGTCCTCGACTTGCTTATCGATCAGGAGCACAAGCTGCTGGCCGTGTACGACGCTCGCCAGACCCGCGCCGATGGCAAAGCGGCTGCAGCGCTGACTGCCGCCGTGGCGTTAGGCACCGTCACCCTCACGGCCGCCGATCTGAGTGGCACGAATGCTGACGTTCTCCACGTTTCCTTTGCCTTCGTCGCGTTGACGGCAGCCGTGTCGTTCGCAGCCCGCATACTCGGTGGTATCGCCTTTCACCGTGGCCGAAAGCTCACGAGCGAGTCAGACATGACCAAGGGGGCGCGCAGGCTGCTCCGGAACTACGACATCAAAGGCACGGATCCCAACCGGGTGCGAGAGCTTGCGCTCGATCTCTGGTGTAGCCGAGCGACGGACTCGCACAAGGCAGCAATCCGCAGGGAGAAATGGGCAGCTGGCGCCGGCGCACTGCTTGCAATTGTCTTGGGTTGCATGACATTACTTGTCATCTCCGGCGACTTTGGCAAATAGACATCCGCCGGACCGGACAACGGTGGTGTTAAGCCGAAGAAACACGCTGAGCGGCCTCCGCGATAAGCGCGCTGGCGGACAGAGCGTCGGCGGCTAGGTGACGTGCCTCGGTTCCTTCCGAACGGGAGCGTGAGATAGAAGGGTCTCCTCTCGACTTCACCCACAAGTCGAGAGGAGACCCCAGAGAACTGCCGCCGCCGCGGCCCTTGCTCGATGAGTCAACATCGCCGGCCGAGCATTCCGTTCGCACGAGTTGTGCTCCTGGACGAAAGCAGCACGCACCCAACGCTGCGCCGTACCGTGGCTCGGGTCCCGCCTCGCTGAGCGTCGGGCACCAGAGTCAAGCCACGCGCCGCTGATCGGACCTCCGGTCGTCGAGCGCAACCGCCCGGTGGCACGGGCTCGAGCTGGCGCCCCTGTTCGCCCCGCGGCCGTGGCGAGGCGGACCACTAGCATCCTCGCCATGTACTACGACGACGACGCAGATCTCACGCTCCTCGACGGCAAGACCGTCGCGATCATCGGCTACGGCTCGCAGGGCCACGCCCACGCGCTGAACCTCAAGGACTCGGGCGTCGACGTCGTCGTAGGCCTGCGCGAGGGCTCGAGCTCCGCCGCGAAGGCCGCCGACCACGGTCTCGAGGTGCTCTCGATGGCCGACGCTGCCAGTCGCGGCGACGCCGTGATGATGCTCGTGCCCGACGAGCTGCACCGCGAGGTGTACGAGGGCGAGGTCGGGGACGGCGTCGCCGAGGGCAACCTGCTGCTCTTCAGCCACGGCTTCTCGATCCACTACGAGGAGGTCCAGCCGCCGCCGGGCGTCGACGTCGCGCTCGTGGCACCGAAGGGACCCGGCCATCTCGTGCGCCGGCAGTACCTCGAGGGCTCCGGCGTGCCGGGCCTGGTAGCCGTCCAGCAGGACGCGACCGGCAACGCCAAGGACCTCGCGCTCGCCTACGCCAAGGGCATCGGCTGCACGCGCGGCGGCGTCATCGAGACCTCGTTCAAGGACGAGACCGAGACGGACCTCTTCGGCGAGCAGGCCGTGCTCTGCGGGGGGGCGAGCGAGCTCGTCCAGGCTGGCTTCGAGACGCTCGTCGAGGCCGGCTACGACCCGCAGATGGCCTACTTCGAGTGCCTGCACGAGCTCAAGCTGATCGTCGACCTGATGTACGAGAAGGGCCTCGCCGGGATGCGCTACTCGATCTCCAACACGGCCGAGTACGGCGACTACACGCGCGGCAAGCGCGTCATCACCGACGAGACGCGCAAGAACATGCGCGCGATCCTCCAGGAGATCCAGAACGGCGACTTCGCGCGCGAGTGGATCGCCGAGAACCGCGCCGGCCAGGAGAACTTCAAGCGCATGCGCGCCGAGCAGGCCGCGACCCAGGTCGAGTCCAGCGGCAAGGAGCTGCGCGCGATGATGGACTGGATCGACACGGACTTCCACGAGTAGGCGTCGGGGACGCCTGCCCGCCATGACGACGAGCATCCAGCTCGAGATTCCAGCCGCGCTGAAGCCCTCCGACGGGCGCTTCGGCTGCGGGCCCTCGAAGGTGCGTGCCGCGCAGGCCGCGCGCGTCGCCGACCAGCCGGCGACGCTGATGGGTACCTCGCACCGCCAGGCCCCAGTCCGCGACCTCGTGGCGCAGATCCGCGCCGGACTCGCCGAGCTGTTCGCCGCCCCCGACGGCTACGAGGTCGTGCTCGGCAACGGCGGGACCACGGCGTTCTGGGACGCGGCCGCGCTCGGCCTCGTACGTGAGCGCGCCCTGCACCTCGTCTACGGCGAGTTCTCGGGCAAGTTCGCGACGGTCACCCAGCGCGCCCCGTTCCTCGCCGAGCCGGTCGTCGTGCGCGCCGAGCCGGGTGACGCGCCGCAACCCGTCGCAGATCCGAGCGCCGACGTCATCACGTGGGCGCACAACGAGACCTCGACCGGCGTCATGATCGACGTCCAGCGCCCGCCCGACGCCGGCGACGCGCTCGTGCTCGTCGACGCCACCTCGGGTGCCGGCGGGCTGCCCGTCGACCTCGCCCAGGCCGATGCCTACTACCTCGCTCCGCAGAAGTGCTTGGGCTCGGACGGAGGGCTCTGGATCGCGCTGTTGAGCCCCGCGGCGCTGCAGCGAATCGACGAGATCGCGGCGACCGACCGCTGGATCCCGGAGTTCCTGTCGCTCGCGACGGCGCTGCAGAACTCCCGCATGCAGCAGACGCTCAACACGCCCGCGCTGGCAACGCTGGTCATGCTCGCCGAGCAGCTCGATTGGATGCTCGTGCACGGCGGCCTGGACTGGTGCGTCGCGCGCACGACCTGCTCCTCGGAGCATCTCTACGGCTGGGCCACCGAGTCCGCCTACGCGCGCCCGTTCGTCGCCGACCCGGCGAAGCGATCGCTCGTCGTCGGGACGGTCGATCTCAAGGACTCGGTCGACGCCGCCGCGGTCGCGGCCACGCTGCGCGCCAACGGAATCCTCGACATCGAGCCCTACCGCAAGCTCGGGCGCAACCAGCTTCGGGTCGGGATGTTCCCGGCGATCGAGCCGACCGACGTGCTCACGCTGACCAGGTGCATCGACTGGGTCGTCAAGAGGCTGCGATGACGCTTACCAACCGCGTACTCGTCAAGGAGAAGGTCGGCGAATCGGGCGTCGACGCGTTGCGCGCCGCCGGCTTCGACGTCGACCTCGGCTATGACTGGGACCGCGCGGAGCTCGAGCAGCGCATCGGCGACTACGAGGGGATCCTGATCCGCTCGGCGACGAAGCTCGACGCCGCCCTGATGGCCAACGCGACGAAGCTGCGGATCGTCGCGCGCGCCGGCGTCGGGATCGACAACGTCGACGTCGTCGCCGCGACCAAGCGCGGCATCGTCGTCGCAAACGCGCCGCGGTCGAATGTCGTGACCGCCGCCGAGCACACGATGGCGCTGCTGCTCGCGCTTGCGCGCAACATCCCGCAGGCGCATGGCTCGCTGACGGCCGGCCGCTGGGAGCGCTCGGCGTTCTCGGGCATCGAGGTGATGGACAAGACGCTCGGGATCCTGGGCTTCGGTCGCATCGGCCAGCTCGTCGCGACGCGCGCGCGGGCATTCGGAATGGACGTCTTCGCCTACGACCCGTACGTGGCCGCAGACCTCTACGAGCGGCTCGGCGTGCAGCAGACCGACAGCCCGGAGGGGATCTACGAGCGCGCGGACTTCATCACGCTGCACCTGCCGACGACGCCCGAGACCGACGGCTTCCTCGATGCCAAGGCGTTCGCGCAGATGCGCCCCGGGGTGCGGATCGTCAACGTCGCGCGCGGCTCGCTGATCGTCGACGCCGACCTGCAGGCGGCGCTCGACAGCGGCCAGGTGGCCGGCGCCGCCCTGGACGTCTTCGACACCGAGCCGATCACCGAGCACCCGCTGTTTGCCTACCCCAACGTCGTCGTCACGCCGCACCTCGGCGCTTCGACCGCCGAGGCCAACGACCGCGCCGGCTACCAGGCCGCCGAGCAGATCATCGCGGCGCTCGACGGCGGCAACGTGACCACGGCGGTCAACGTCCCGGCGATTGCGGTCGAGGATCTCGAGCAGCTCGGCCCGTTCCTGCCGCTGTGTCGCCAGCTCGGGCGGCTTGTCACCACGATCGCGCGCTGCGGCTCGATCGACCGGATCGAGATCGAATGCCTTGGCGGGATCGCCGAGCGCGACACGCGAGCGCTGGGCATCGCCGTGCTACTCGGCGCGCTCGGCGGCCGCACCGAGGAGCCGATCAACGAGGTCAGTGCGCCGGCGATCGCCGCGGAGCGCGGAATCACGGTCTATGAGATGAAGAGCACGCAGGCGCAGGATTTCACCGACCTGGTCCGCGTGAGCGCCGTCTGCGGCGAGGCCCGCACGACGGTCGTCGGCACGACGCTCGGCCGCCGCAACCGGCCGCACCTGCTCGAGGCCTGGGGCCAACGCTTCAACTTGCAGATCGAGCCCTGCCTGACGCTGTTTCGCTACAAGGACGTGCCGGGCATCATCGGCCGCATCGGCACGATCTTCGGCGAGCACGGCATCAACATCGGCTCCGCCGCCGTCGGCCACTCGCCCACGAACGGAGAGCACGCGCATGCGGTCATGGTCCTGACGACCGACAGCGCGGTGCCGCAGTCGTTGATCGACGAGATCCTCGGGTCGTGGGACGTCTTCGTCGAAGGGCGGACCGTCTCGCTGTAGCCGGGGGCGATGCTGACCTCCCCAGCCTGCCCCAACCGCCCGCTGGGCTGAGGAAATGCGAAGCAACCCGAAGGAGCGCACGGTGATGTGCCAGACGTGCAAGGGATTTCGCGAGGAGCGCGACCTCGGGTGACGGTCGTCGGACGCGCTACTCATCCGGTGGCTGCCGAGGCGATACTCCACGGATGGTCGCTCGGTTCCAGCGTCCGGAGGCGGTCCAGTGGGGCGCTGAAGTCTGTCGCCAGACTGGCTAGCACTGCTTTGAGTCCGCCGCGGTCGGCGAGAACGCGCTGGCGTGCCGGTAAGGGGTCGTCGACCAGGTCACTGAGCAACTCGAGTTGCGTGGTGCAGCCCAACGCGCTGGCGTGCGGCGCGCAGGCGCTCATCAGATCACTGACCACGCCGCGGGCTGGGACGGCGCGGCCGCGAACCGGGTCCACGAGCTTGGCGCTGATGCCGTCGCGCGCGGCGAGGAAGCGGTTTTCATCCAAGACCTCGGGTGCGTGCACGAGCGCTGGATCGGCGTGACCGTCGACGAGCTCGAGGCGCACGAGCGACTGAACGAAGGCGACGAGCGCCGCTGTCGCGTCGAGGGTTGGCTGAGCGTCCATGATCCGCAGCTCGATGGTGCCGAGCTTGGGCTGAGGGCGAACATCCCACCACAGGTATGTCGGGTCGGGGAACGCGCCGCACTCCAGCAAGAGGTCCACGGCTCTGACATATTCGCCGTAGGAGCCGAAGGAGCGGGGGATCCCCACGCGGGGGAAAGCCTGGAACAGCGGCGTGCGCGCCGATGCCAGGCCCGTGTCGCGGCCCTGCCAGAACGGCGAGTTCGCCGACAGGGCGAGCAGGACGGGTAGGTGCGCGCGCATGCGGTTGAACGCTGCGATGCCAGCCTCTCCGGATGGCAACCCGACATGGACGTGCAACGCGAATGTCGGCTCGCGGCGCGCGAGCTCGCGCATCGAGTCGTAAACGTGCTGGTGGCGCTTTCGCGGGGAGACCTCCATCTCGTGCCATACGGCCGTGGGATGGGTGCCCGCCGCGGCGGCGGCGAGACCGAGCCCGTCCAACACGCGCCCGAGCTGGACGCGAAGATCCGCAAGCTGGGCGACCGCCCCGCCGGCTGTCGCGTGAACGCCGGTGCGCAGCTCGACGGCGCACATATGCGTCTCGGAGCTGATGTGCTCGCGCGAGGATTCGGGCCAGGCTGCGAGCACGTCGTCGATCGCAGAGGACAGCGGCCAGTCGCCACCGGGGTCCAGCAGCATGACCTCCTCCTCGACGCCAACGGTGAAGTCCGCGTCATGACCGCCGGACCAGTTCGACCAGCGTGCCGACGGTCTGGCGACGGCGGACTCAGGCGGCACGAGCGGCCCCCCCGCTGCTGGACACGTCGGCCTCAGCGGACCGCGCTGCCGCACCAGCACGGCTCTACAGCCCTCGCCTTCGATAGGCCACGGGCTCGTCTACGACGCCGCGGCGGGTCACCGAACGCGCCTGAATCATCTCGAACACGAGCCAGACGACACCGGCGAGGAACAGAATCAGGCCGACGGTTTGGATGGAGATACCCGCCAGCGTGGCATTGACAGCCAGCCACAGGACGAGACCAACGGCAATAAGAGCGATCGGGGGTCCGGCATCGGCAACCATCAGAGACAACCTCCTCGTTCGTGATGACGTGGACCGGGTTTTCCCTGCGAATCGCCAGCGGCAATCAGCGCTCGACAGATGTTCTAGACGTCGACATGCGACGCCTGGATCGCTCGCGCGCAGTTGTCCTGGGTGGCGCGAGGTGCCTCCGCGGCGTCGGCATGGAGGCCAGATCCCGGCGCTGACGGGCAGGATGTGTCCATGAGCACCCACCCCACGGCGCCGTGGTGGCGCGACGCGGTCGTCTACCAGATCTATCCGCGCTCCTTTCAGGACTCCGACGGCGACGGGGAGGGGGACTTGCAGGGCATCGCGCAGCGCCTGGACCACATCGCCGATCTGGGCGCCGATGCCGTCTGGCTGTCGCCCGTCTACCCCTCGCCGTTCGCCGACGGGGGCTATGACGTCGCCGACTACACCGACATCGACCCGCGCTTCGGCTCGCTGCAGGATGCCGACGACCTGATCGCCGCCGCGCACGAGCGCGGGCTGCGGCTGCTGATGGACATCGTGCCCTGCCACACGTCGATCGAGCACCCGTGGTTTGCCGAGCACCCGGAGCGCTACGTCTGGTCAGACCGCGACGGCCCGCGCAACAACTGGATCGCGGCCTTCGGCGGCCCGGCGTGGTCACGCGATCCGCGCAGCGGACGCTGGTACCTGCACTCGTTCTATCCCGAGCAGCCCGACCTGGACTGGCGCCGCGAGGACGTGCGCGCGGCGATGGCGGCGGTGCTGCGCTTCTGGATCGATCGCGGGGTCGACGGCTTTCGCATCGATGCGATCGATCGCCTGCTCAAGGATCTCGAGCTGCGCGATGACCCGCAGGCGTCGGGGCCGCCGCCGCTGCCCGAGCACGGCGAGGGGGGCACGCTGGAGCGGCGCCACAGCCGCAACGCGCGCGACATCGGCGATGCGATCGCCGCGCTGCGCGCGGGAGCCGGCCGCGACGCGCTGCTCGTGGGCGAGGTGTACCTGCAGGCGGCACGGCTGGCGCCCTATCTGGACCATCTCGACGTCGCGTTCGCCTTCGAGCTGCTGCACGCGCCGTGGGAGGTCACCGCGATTTGCGCAGCGGTGCAGGCCGCGCTCGATCCCGCGGGCGCCGCCGGCCGCGTCGCCTGGGTGCTCTCCAACCACGATTTCCCGCGCCTGCCCGACCGCGTCGGCCACGACAACATCCGTGCCGCGGCGCTGCTCGGGCTGACGCTGCCCGGGCCAGTGTTCATCTTTCAGGGCGACGAGATCGGCATGGCCGACGGCCCCGGCCGGGAGCCGCCCGATGACCGGGCCGGGCGCGACCGCCACCGCCATCCCATGCGCTGGGACGACGACGCGCGCCACGGCGGCTTCACGTCGGCCGATGAGCCATGGCTGCCCGCGATCGAGGTCGCCGGCGGTGCGGTCGCGACTCAGCGCGCGGACCCCGATTCGCTGCTGTCGCTCTACAAGGACCTCATCGCCATCCGCGCAGAGCTCGGCGGCGAGCTCACATTCATCTCCGCGCAGGGCGGCGTGCTCGCCTACCGCCGCGGAGCCGATCACGTCGTGGCGATTAACCTCTCAGAGTACGAGCTCGCCGCGCCTGCGGTGAGCCGCATCGTTCGCGCGACCCACGCGCGCGATCACCCCGCCGGGTCGGCCGCGCCCGGTCGGCTGAGGCCGGGGGAGGGGTTCGTCGCGACGGCCTGAAGCCTGTGCGGTTCGCAACGAACACGAGCGGGTACAGCGTGCGCCGTGACCGGGGGAGAGGGCGGCATGGTGGGCGCATTCGTCGCAGTGTGCGCAGTCCTCGCAGCCCTTGCCCTGGCCGGCTGCGGCCAGGACAGCAAGAGCGGCGGTCCGACGAAGCTCAGCTGGTTCATCTTCAACGAGCAGAGCGGCGCACCGCAGAAGATCGCCGACAGATGCTCCAAGCAGTCCGGCGGGCGCTGCACGATCAGCTTCGAGCTGCTGCCCAACCAGGCCGACCAGCAGCGCGAGCAGCTCGTGCGCCGCCTCGGGGCGCAGGAGAGCTCGATGGACCTGCTCGGGCTCGACGTGGTCTGGACGGGAGAGTTCGCCAACGCCGACCCAGCTGCTGTGGTATCGCAAGGATCGGGTGTCCAAGCCGCCCAAGACCTGGGACGAGATGATCGATCAGGCCGAGAAGCTCGCGCTGCTCGAGCCCATAGTCCGGGTGTAGCTCGCCACGCTCAGACGCCGGTGGGCAAGGCCACCGTCCTCCACTAGACTTGAGCGCGCATGACGCACGGGCTCGACCTCACCCTGCTTCTCCTGCTCCCCCGCTAGGGGGAGCGTTATGCGTGGCGGCCGCAGTTGCCGCAAACCACCGAGAAGCAGACCCGTCGAGCCTCCCAGCAAGGAGCTGAATCCGTCATGAGCAGTACCAACATCGATCCCAACCACGTTCGCATCTTCGACACGACCCTGCGCGACGGCGAGCAGTCGCCGGGAATCTCGCTGAACGCGCACGAGAAGCTCGAGATCGCCCAGCAGCTCGCCCGCCTCGGAGTAGACGTCATCGAGGCGGGATTCCCGATCGCCTCGCCCGGCGACCTCGAGGCCGTCGAGGCAATCGCGCGTGAGGTCCAAGGCCCCGTCATCGCCGGCCTGGCTCGCGCTCAAGCCCCCGACGTGGAGAGCGCCGCCCGCGCGGTACGCGACGCTGAGCGACCGCGCATCCATACGTTCATCTCGACGTCGGACATCCACATCGTCCACCAGTTCCGCTCGACCCGCGCGGACGTCTTGGCGCAGGCTCGTGCGGCCGTCGCGCACGCGAAGTCCTTCGTGGACGACGTCGAGTTCTCGCCGATGGACGCCACGCGCGCCGACCTCGAGTACACCGCCGAGGTCTGCGCCGCGGCGATCGAGGAGGGCGCGACCACGATCAACGTCCCCGACACCGTCGGCTACACGACCCCGGAGGAGTATCGCGCGTTTCTCGGGGGGCTCTACCGGCTCCTCCCCGAGCTACACGACGTCGTGCTGTCCGTGCACTGCCACGATGACCTCGGCCTCGCCGTCGCGAACTCCTACGCCGGCGTGCTCGCCGGCGCGCGCCAGGTCGAGTGCGCGGTCAACGGCATCGGGGAGCGCGCCGGCAACGCTTCGCTCGAGGAGATCGTGATGCTGCTGCACACGCGTGGCGAGCTGTCGGGCCTGCACACCACGGCCGTCACGACCGAGATCGCGCGCACGTCGCGGCTCGTCTCGCGGCTGACCGGCTACGTCGTGCAGCCCAACAAGGCCGTCGTCGGCCGCAACGCCTTCGCCCACGAGTCCGGCATCCACCAGGACGGCGTGATCAAGGAGCGCACGACCTACGAGATCATGGACGCGACGAGCATCGGCCTCGATGCCAACTCGCTCGTGCTCGGCAAGCACTCCGGCCGCGCGGCGCTCAAGCAGGCACTCGGCGAGCTCGGCTTCCACGTCGACGGCGCGACGCTCAACACCGCCTTCAAGCGCTTCAAGGAGATCGCGGACAAGAAGAAGACCGTGAGCGCGATGGATCTCGAGGCGCTCGTCACCGACGAGCTGCGTGAAAGCATGCCCAGCTACACGCTGGAGTCCTTCGAGGTCCACGCGTCGTCGACCGGTTCGCCGCATGCGAAGGTCGAGATCACGCGGACCGACGGAACGAGGTCGGAGGCCGAGTTCAGCGGGGATGGCCCCGTCGACTCTGTCTTCGAGGCGATCAACCTCGCCACCGGCCTGGATGCGCGGCTGCGCGAGTTCCGCGTCGATGCGGTCACCGGCGGCCAGGATGCGCTCGGCGAGACGTCGGTCGTGCTCGAGTACGAGGGCCAGTCGGCAGCCGGCCAGGGCGTCGCGACCGACATCATCGAGGCCGCGGCGCGAGCCTACCTGCGCGCGCTGTCGACCGCGGTGCGCAAGGTTCAGGCGATCGGCGAGGCGACCGACTTCTCGGCGACCGAGCCGGTTGCGACGCCGTAGGCTGGCCGTGAACGGCCGCGCCATTCAGGCCGGCTGACGCTCAGCCGCCGTCGCCGACCATCGCCACAGCCTGGGCGAAGCCGCTCGCGAGCACCTCGTCGCGTTGCCGGGTATCCATCAGGTTGGGACCCATGAGCCGAGCGCTGTCGTGGTCGGGGCCGATCATGCGCACGCGCGCGCCGCGGTTGCGAAGCACGAGCGTCTCCAGCGTGACAGTGCTGCCCGCCAGCGCGCGCAGGACGCCGAACGGGGAGGCGAGTGCGATGTCGAGGCTGGCGATCGGGTTCAGGCACAGCACCTCGGTCGCACGGCCGGCGGGGGCCACGTCGAGGTTCGTGTTGCTCCATACACCGCCGTCGACATAGTCGCGGTCATCGATGCGTACGGGCGCGAAGATCCACGGCACCGAGCAGGACGCCTGCACGGCTTGGGCGACCGTGGCATCCGGCGCTCCCGGCGCGCCGAAGACGACGCGCCGACCGCGCTCGCGGTCCACCGCGACGACGCGCAGCCGGCCATCGAAGCGCGCACCGGTCGCGCTCACGCGCTCGTGGATCGCGCTCAGCGAGGTGTCGCTGCCGGGTGTGCGGTGCAGCAGCGCGGCGCGCAGTGCCGAGCTGCCGTTGGCGCCGACCGCGAGCGCTGTCGGCGCCAGCGGCGTCGCTGCCGCGCCGGCGATGCGCAGCGCCTCACGCGCGAGCGTGGCCACGATCGCGCGGGGCGCCAGCAGGCGGGCGAACCCGAGCTGCGCGGCGGCCTGGGCGCTGACCTCGCCCGACGGGGGTCCGGCGGGCAGCGAGCGCTGCTGGGAGCTGCCACCCGGACGCCGCGGGCGCTGCCCGGCGGCGAGCGCTGCAGCCACGAGCGAACCCGCTGACGTGCCGACGAACGCCTCCGTCTCGCGGAAGTCGTGGCCTGTCGCCTCCTCGACCCCCGCGAGCAGGCCGCTCATCCACGCTTCGCCGAGCGTGCCCCCACTCGCCAGGACGAGGATGTCCGGTGCAACGAAGCGATGAGCCACGGCGCAGCAGGCTACCGACGCCGTGGGCGCGCTCAGCGCAGCTTGCGGCGCACCTGGACTACGGGCAGTTTGCGCGCGGACTTGAAGGCGCTCTTCGCCCGTACCCTCACGACGCCGCGGCGCTTGCCGGCGAGTAGCCGCCGTCCCGCGCGCGTCAGCTTGAACGTCACGCGGCGCTTGCCTGCGGCGTTGAAGGTCACTTTCCGCCGCCCCACGAGGCTCTTGGCCTGCTTCTTGCCGCGCTCGAACAGGCCGTCGAGTGTGACCGTGCCCGGCTCGGAGACCGCGACCGTCAGGACGAAGCGCTTCTTGCGCTTCACCGTCCGCATGGTCGGCAGGGCGCCGGTGATCGTCAGCGTCGGCGTTGACGGCGGCGGTGGCGGTGGCGGTGGCGGTGGCGGTGGCGGTGGCGGTGGCGTTGGCGATGGCGGTGGCGGTGGCGGTGGGTATGGGGAGGTGATCGTGAACGTGATGGCGCTCGT
>Ga0136613_10001374_pt1 | contig 12528 bp, 7 predicted proteins | sample AntDrymUQ2722106_2_FD_106649 | JGI IMG/M metagenome (GOLD analysis project Ga0136613, IMG submission 106649) | Polar desert sand microbial communities from Dry Valleys, Antarctica - metaG UQ272 (21.06) | ecosystem: Environmental > Terrestrial > Soil > Desert | place: Antarctica: Dry Valley... | reverse complement strand
TGCCATCGAAAGCAGGAGCTTCTGGTTAGACGCCGGCCGCCTCATCTTGCGAGCACGGTGGTAATAGAGACGCCTGCCGTCGAGGGACACCGCAACACCGATGTTCTTGTGGGCAACGAGCCGGTCGAGGTGCCGCTTCCACCGGGGCCTGGTGACCGCGACAAGGGGGGCGGTCTTGTGGCGCCCTCGCTGCGGAGTCGTGGCGAGGACCGGCGCGGTCCCGGCCCGCTCGCCTCGAGTGCCGGCCGACTGCCGCCCGGCTACCGCCGACTCGTACACGGGCTGCGTTAGAGCGGGAAGGGCGATCGAGGCGACCAGGGCCCCGGCCAGCGCGAGCTTCAGGCCCCGTGGAGGAGTCAGCAGACGCGTGAACAAACGAGGGGGCCGGGTGGGCAAGGTTTCCTTTCCTGTTTCCCAGTTGCAACGGCCCGGACAAGCGTGCCGATCGGGAAAGGCTATCCCACCGGCGCCCCAGTTTCAGGAAGAAACCGGTCACCCAGCGTCGTCGAAGAGGGTCCCTTCGCGAACAAACAGGCACAGCTGACCGGGAATCTGGGCGCTCTTCTGGGGGCGGTCTATAGCCACCGCCAGTCGGTGATAGCCCTGCTCACGGGCAAGCTGGAGGGCCCGGCGCGAGGCTCGCTCACGCTCGGCCTCGTATCTCTTCTCCGCTGCACGGACGGCCTCGTCCACGAGCTCTGATTCCCACAGCGGCCGTTCTTGACTCATCGATCCTCCTGGCTTGCCCTTCTATGCCTGCACATGGCGTCGCGGGACTTTGGAGTATGGGGCAGTCGGAGAGGGAACCGTCGGATTTGGGGCGCGCCGTACTCGCGGCGACCAGGGTGTCCGTGCGGCCCACACCCTGCCATTGCCATAACGCGAAAAGGCCCCGAACCAGTCGGGACCCCGTCGCCTTGTCCGCCATCCCCCGCGTCCGGCGGCTCCACCATCCCCCGCGTTCCCGCGTTACTCCGGGCCGGCCCGCGGCGGGTGGCTCTTGGCGCCCCAGCCGGAAGCCGCTCCGGTCTTGGAAGATGTTACCTGGGCACGGTCCCCGCCGCAATGGGGTTGGATGGACAACTCCCTGGCTAATCGGCCAACTCGCGTTTTGAGCGCCTCTCGGTGCGGTTTTCCGCACTCAGAGGCCCACAAAAAGGCCAAAGCCCCCAAAGCGGCCGCCGCCGAGGAAGTGTCACAGCTCCCTTGTAGGTTGACCGCATGGATTCCGCCACCTTTAGCTCGCGCTCTAACCGAGCGGCTGGCCCGCGCTCCAACCGACCGGCGCCGCTCGCACTCGACGAAGCTCAATCACGGGTCCGCGCGCACCGCGCCGGGCCGCTGCTGGTCCTGGGCAGCCCGGGCACCGGTAAGACCACGGTCATCGAGGAGCGCTTCGCCGGCCTGGTCGCCGGCTCCTGTACCCCCGATCGCATTCTCGTTCTGGTGAACGACCGCGATCACAAGATGGGCCTGCGGGACCGCTTGACTCGGCGCCTACTGATGGATGAGGGGATGGCTGCGCTGATCGAGGTGCCGGTCTACACCTGGTACGGATTAGCTCATCACCTGGTTAGCCGCCACTACCGCGACCTCGGTTATCCGGAAGCGCCCGTTCTGCTCACCGGACCCGAGCAGTGGGGCGATGTGCGCGACAGCCTGGCGTCGGAGAACGAGCTCAACTGGCCCAGCTTCAGAGGCCTGCTCCGCAGTGAGGGATTCGTGGACGAGATCGTCGACTTCTGTATCCGGGCCGAGCAACAGCTTCTGGCCGAATCAGACCTGCGGGCGCTGGTCGAACGACGCCCCGAGTACGCCGAGGTAATCGAGTTCTACCGCAAGCGGCGTAGGCGCCTTCAGAGCAGCTCGCGCATCGACTACCCTCGGCTGCTGGAGGATGCGGGTTGGCTATTGGCAAACGTCGAGCCTATCCGGCAATCGCTTGAGAATCGCTTTGCTCATGTGCTCGTGGACGATGCCCACGAGCTGGCCCCTGTGCAGCAGCGGCTGTTGTCTTTCCTTACCTCCGATCTGACATCGGGAGAGACCCAGGATGACCGCTCGCTGGTGGTGGCGGCTGACCCCGACTCCTGCATCGAAACCTTTAGAGGAGCCGACCCGGCGTGGCTCGGAGACTTTTCCGGCCAATTTGGGGCTCACGAGACCGTGGTGCTCGAGACCTCCTACCGGCTCGGTGAAGATCTCGGCAACCGCTCGCGACGTGTCGCCGAAATGATGGGAGATGCTCCCCACCGCGCCGGGAAGTTCTGCGGCGAGGCGACCCTCGAGGCGGCGTCCTACCCGAGCCTCGCACAAGAGCTCGAGGGGGTGGCACGCACCCTCAGACAGGCGCATCTACGTGACGGCGTCGCCTACGACGACATGGCGGTTCTGCTGAGCTCGCCGCACGGGATGCTGGCCCCGCTCGAGCGAGCTCTTCAAACGGTAGAGGTGCCTTATTCCGTCTCCATTCCGGATCGCTCCCTCGAGCGCGAGCCGTCGGTGGCAGCGTTCCGGTGCCTGGCTCGCTATGCCCTCGAGGACGACGCAGAGGCGCTCGACGATCTGGTGCGTTCCCCATTGGTCGGTTTCGAAGAGGCTGTAGTAAGAGATCTAGACCGGGCCGCGTTCGTGCGAAAAATCTCACTCGGCGAACTCCTCGATGACCTCCCCGGGGACGTAACCGAGTCGGTGCGCGCACGCATAGCGAGCTTGTTACAGCTCAGAGATGTGCTCCGTTCCCGTCGGGACGCCCCCGCAGATCAGGCCTTCTGGGCGGTGTGGGAGTCGGCCACCTTCTACCGGGACCTCGAGCTGAGGGCGCAACACGATCCCGACGCCTCTGCTCACCGGGATCTCGACGCGCTCGTGGCGTTCGCTCGGGCGCTGGGCAGGTTCATCGAACGTCGACGCGGGTCGGGCACTCTGATGGACTACTTGGGTGCCATCGGACGGGCTGATTTTGGGGCGGACCCGTGGCTGCCGCGCGATCGCAAGAGGCGTGGAGTGGAGATCCTTTCGTTCCACCGCTCCAAAGGCAAGCAGTGGTCGGTCGTGTGCGTAAGCGGCTGCGTCGAAGGCTCGATCCCGAAGGGGCGCCGGGCGCGCGGCATGTTCGACGTACTCGGAGCTCAAGGCCCTCAAGCCACCAACGACGCCGAAGACCGGCGGGTGTTTTATGTCGCGCTGACGCGAGCTAAGAAGCGCTGCGTGGTAACCACCTCTCCCGGGCCCACTCGGCGGGGCCGGCCCAGTCGCTATCTGGGGGAGATCATGGACTCCGTCCCCGAGGCGGTGCTGACCGGTGCCGAGCCTCTCACGTTCACGGAGGCGGCCGGGTCCCTGCGGCGCACGCTCGCCGATCTGTCGGCCTCCGCTTCCGAGCGGGTTGCCGCTCTGGGAGCTCTGGCGCGTGTGCGAGAGCTCGACCCCTCGTGCGCCGCGGCCGACCCGCGGGAGTGGTGGTGGCGGTGGGACTGGACCGAGGGAGCCATCGAGGTCGGCACGCGCCGGGTCGGGGTGAAGGAGGGATCGGCTGCGGAGGGATCGGCCGAGGAGGGATCGGCGGAGGAAGAGGGGTCGCCCAAGCTCAGAACAAGCTATTCACGCATCTCCCAGTACGACAACTGCCCCCTCGCCTACCTCTTCTCCGTCGTGCTGGGACTCGATCCCGACACCTCACACAACATGGCGTTCGGAACCTGGATTCACCAGATCTTCGAGGACTGCGAGAAGCCTCCCTCCTCCGAGGAGCAAGTACGCGGACGGCGCCGGCTCCACAATAAGGAAGCCGCGCTGGCTCGTTTCGAGGAGCTCTTCGACCCGCAGGTGTTCCCCAACCGCGCCATTGCCCGTCAGTTTCACCGGGACGGCGGCGTAATGATCGAGCGCTATTGCGCGCACCTGTCGCCGGGCACCTCGCTGCTTGCCGAACACGGCTTCACCATCGACCACGACGGCCACACCATCAGGGGCCGCATCGACCGTGTCGACCGCAAAGGTCAGGGGATCGTGGTGGCCGACTACAAAACCTCCCGCAGCCCCATCTCGACCTACGACGTGCCCGACTCATTGCAGCTCGCCATCTACTACCTCGCGGCCACCAGGGACCAGGAGCTGGTGGCTCTGGGAGAGCCCGTGAGCATGCAACTCGTCTACCCCGCCTCGATGTCGCGTGGGGATGTCACCAGACGCTGCCAGACCCCGGAGCAGGCGCAAGCAGTGCTCGAGCGTCTACCGGGACTCCTCGAGGGCGTGGTCGGTGAGGATTTCGAGCCGAGTCCGGAGGCCAACTGTCGTTGGTGCAAATTCAAGCCCCTCTGTCCTCTGTGGCCCGAGGGGCGGGAGGCGGCCTCGTGAGCGCTAAAGCCGGGCCCGGAGTGCTCGCCGCGCTCGGCGGGTTCGAGCCCACGGCCGAGCAGTGGCGCGCCATTCGGCATCCCCTGGAGCCCCTCTATCTGATCGCCGGAGCGGGCTCGGGCAAGACCGCGATCATGGCCGCCCGCATGGTCTGGGCGGTGGAGGAATGCGGTTACCCGGTCTCGCAGCTGCTCGGCCTCTCATTCTCCAACAAGGCGGCGGGCGAGTTGAGCCGGCGGATCGTGGTCGCGCTGGAGGCGCTCGGCGGTGATCTCCAGGTTCCCATCGAGCCGATGGTGCAGACCTACCACGCCTTTGCCGCAGCCGTCGTGCGAGACAACGGCCTTCTGGTCGGCATCGAGAGCGAAGCCGCGCTGCTGAGCGAGGCGCAACAATGGCAGCTCGTGCTGTCGTGCCTCGACGACTTGCCCGTTTTCGATGCGCTCGAGTTGCGTTCCACCGGCGGGGTCGTGAGGTCGACGCTGGGCCTTGCCGCCTCCCTTGCGGACCACGTGGTCAGTCCGGCCGATGTCGAGGCAGCCTCTGACGCAATGATGTCCTCGGGCGCAGGATATTCCGACGACGTCGTGGAAACCGCCGCGAAGCGCAAGGAACTGTGCCGTGTGGTGGCCGCTTACCAACAGGCCAAGTCGCGCTATGCGCGCATCGATTTCGGAGATCAGATAACCAAGGCGGTTGAGATCCTGGAAGGCCATCCCGCGGTGCGCGACCTCTATCGCTCCCGCTGGCCCGTGGTGTTGCTCGACGAGTACCAGGACACCAACGTCGCGCAGCGGCGGCTGATGCAGGCGTTGGTTACCCCGGGTGGCGCCGTCACCGCGGTGGGGGACACGCGCCAGGCGATCTATGCCTTTCGAGGCGCAACGATGTACAACCTCATCGGTTTTCCTGACCACTTCCCGCGCAACACCGGTGCCACCTACTCGGAGGCGTCGCTGTCGCAGAATTTCCGTTCGGGAAAGAAGATCCTCGAGGTGGCGAACGCAGTGGTCGCCAAGATTCCCGCCGAGAGACGACCGGGGGAGCCGCTAAGGCCTTCGGACTTCAACGGGTCGGGGCGGGTCGAGCTCGGGCTCTTCCGCGACGAGCGGGCCGAGGCGGACTGGATCGCAGGGCGGTGCGACGAGCTGCACGGCCGGGCGCTCATGCCGAACCGGCGGCCGGTGGAATGGCGGGATGTGGCCGTTCTGGTGCGGCGGCGGAGCACGATGGCCGCTTTGCTGAAAGCTCTTCAGGACCACGACATACCGGTCGAGGTGGTGGGGCTCGCCGGCTTGCTCAAGGCGCCGGAGGTAATGGAGGTCGTGGCGTGGCTTCGATGCCTCGACACGAAGCCGTCGGCCAATCGCTGGCTGGCGCGCGTCCTGTTGGGACCTCGGTGGCGCATCCATTACCGCGACCTGGCGCTGTGCGCCCGCTGGGCCGCGTGGCGGAATCGCTCGCTGCGGCTCTTGCTCGCCGGTGGCAACGAGGAGCGCGCACGCGACTTGGAGCCAGGCGACGTGGGCTTCTCTCTTCTGGAGGCACTCGATCACGTTTCCTCCATCGAGGGCCTGGGAGCCGAGGCGCGTGCCCGTTTGGAGGAGTTCACCCGACGCCTCAGTCTGTTGCGGCAGAAGGTGGGCGCTCGCTTGCCCGATCTGGTACAGGAGGTGATCTCTGTAAGTGGGATCGCCGATGCTCTGGCGGCTTCGCCCACCCGCGGCGCGTCCGCAGGACGGCAGAACCTCGCCAACCTGCTTGATCAGGTCGCCGCTTTCTCGCCGCTCGAGGGAGAGGCAACGCTGAGGAGCTTGCTTGCCTTTCTCGACGCCGCCGAGGAGGCCGATGAGACTCTCGAGTCGTCACAGCCCGCAGCAGCGGACTCGGTCAAGCTCATGACCGTGCATGCGGCCAAGGGCCTCGAGTTCGAGTGCGTCTTCGTGCCCTCGGTGGCATCTTCGACGAACTCCAAGGGCGACTACGTCTACTCCGTGTTCCCGGACAACAGGATGTCCAACCCAATGACGTCCCACGCTCAGCTCCCCTACCAAGTGCGAGAAGACGCTTGCCATCTCCCGGCCTTCGACGGGAACTCGAGCCGCTTCGCGCAGGCGGTCAAGGAGCGGGTCGCAGAGGACGAACGCCGTCTGTTGTATGTCGCCACCACCAGAGCCAAACAGCACCTGGGGGTCACTGCAGCGTGGTGGTACGGGCGCGGCGACCGCGTCGTCGGCCCGTCTCTCTTTTGGAACGACCTCGCCGAGCTTGAGACCACCGGGGCAGTTGAGGTCGTCGAGCGCGTCGAGCGCCCCGAAGCCTCTGAAGCGAACCCCACTTTTGCGGCCCTCAGCGAGGAAAGCTCGTGGCCACCGGCCCCGCGCTCCGGCATCGACGATCCGCTCTTCGAGGGAGGCTGGGGAGCGGCGGCCGAGGCGGCACTGGCGTCGAAGGACGCCTACGATGAGTTCGTGGCCGCTCTCTCTGAGGAGGAGCGAGCGCAGCACGAGTTGCTGCGCGCCGGGCATCTTTCCGGGCTCGAGCTGATCGCCGAGGCTGTGACCTCAAAGCCGACACCTGAGAGCGAACCCGTCCCCGAAATCATCTCTGCCACCGACCATGTGTCTTTGACGGCGGCTCGGCTCGGCCCGGCCGAGCTCTCTCGTCCGCTTCCCGAGCGACCCAGCGATGCTCGAGCGATCGGCACCGAGGTCCACCGAGTCATCGAACAGCTACTACGAGAAGCCCACGGCGGGGAGGCGCAGGTGTCGTCACTGCCGGACGAGAGCGAGCTCGACGAGCCGTTAGGGGTCGAGGATCGGGATGAGATCGAGCGCCGACTCGAGTTCTTCCGGGCGCTCGGCTACACGGACCGCACGCTCGCCCGGCTGCCTTCCGGCGAGCTCATGATCGAGCTTCCGTTCGCGTTGCGGATCGGCTCCCGGATCGTGCGGGGGCGTATCGATGCGGTGTTCGAGGACGACTCCGGAGGCTTCGAGCTGGTCGACTTCAAGACCGGCGCCCGCTTCGAGTCGGAGGACGAGGATCAGCTGGGACTCTACGCCGCGGCCCTGGAGGCGAACGGCCTTCTGCCCCCGGGGGCGACGGTGACCTTGACCTACGCCTTCCTGGACGGCGGCGCCCCGGCGAGCCGGCCCTACCGGCCCAACCGGCGTAACCCCCAGCCCTGAGAGCCCAGCCCTTGAGCCCAGCCCTTGAGCCATGCCCTTGAGCCCTGCCCTTGAGCCCCTGCCCTTGAGCCCGGCCGGTACTGGAACGCGGCAGAGCGCGCCTGAGTTCGATTTCCGCACTTGAGAGCGCGCAACGTGCGATCGGCTACCCCCCTGGGCCCAATCGACCCGAGGCGGTAAATTGGTCAGGGCGTGTCGGGAAGTCTGGTCGACGAGTTCCTAAACGCGTCGATCAGGAGGTTTCGATGTCGAAGTCACCCGAGGCACCCTCGTGGGCCTCGAGCGAGCGCACCATCCCCCGGCGAGTCGTTCGCCCGCTGCGCGAGTTTCTCGATACCGAGGCCGCCGGCGGACTCGTCCTCCTGGCCGCCACCGTCATAGCGTTGCTGTGGGCCAACTCTCCCTGGCGCTTCCTACGAGGCCTTGTGGAGCACGCGGCTGGGGCGCTTCGGTTTTTCCGCAGACCTCCTCCATTGGGTCAACGAAGGGGCAATGACGCTCTTCGTCGTCGGCCTCGAGATCAAACGAGAGTTGGTCTCGGGGGAGATGGCGGGCCTGCGCCGGGCGGCGTTGCCGGGTCGCGGGAGCAGTGGGGGGCAAGGCGCTGCCGGCCCTTATCTATGCGGGAGTCAACCTCGGTGGCGAGGGTGCTGTGGGATGGGGGATACCCATGGCTACCGACATCGCCTTCGCCGTGGGCGCGCTGGCCCTGGTGGCCCCGCGCGCCCCCACGACTCTCAGGGTCTTTTTGCTGACGCTGGCCATAGTCGACGACATCGGATCGATAGCCATAATCGCCCTGTTCTACTCACAGGGGTTGAGCCCCGTGGCGCTGGCCGCGGCTGCAACCTTACTGGTCGTCATCGCCACGATGAAGGTGTTGAGGATGTGGTGGGTCCCGGTCTACGCCTTCTTGGGGACCGCTTTCTGGTTCTCAGTCCTTTTGTCCGGCGTGAACGCAACGATCGCGGGAGTGGTGCTGGGGCTCATGACCCCGGCTCATGCGCTCGACCCGTCGAGCATGCGGCGATGGCATCTAACCCCCGGGCGCTCGGTGCTCGAACCGCGCCCGAGCGAGGTCCGTCCCGCGGCCCAGCGGATGCACGAGTCCGTGCCGGTGGCCGAACGACTCGAGTATGTGCTGCACCCGTGGAGCGGCTACCTGGTGATCCCGCTGTTCGCTCTGGCCAACGCGGGGCTGGCGGTCGACGGCTCCTTGCTGGGGGACGCGCTGGCCTCTCCCGTGGGCCTGGGTGTGCTCGTCGCACGCGTCGCCGGCAAGCTGGTAGGCATCGTCGTGGCCGTGTGGATAGCCGTCCGGTTGGGGGCCGCGCCGCTCTCTTCCGATGTGAGGTTGCGGGAGATTGTGGGGGCGGCTGCCCTATGCGGCGTGGGCTTCACGGTGCCTCTGTTCGTGACCGGGCTCGCATTCGACTCGCGGCCTCAGCTCGCAGCTATCGCAACGCTGTCCCTGCTGCTGGCGTCGGTGGTGGCGGCGGCCCTGGGGGCGACGATCCTCCGGTGGAAGTCGTCTGCGCCTCCGCCCGCCGGGAGTGCAAATGCGGCGGGGCATTAGAATGTGAGCACTCCATGTTGCTTCGATCCCTGCTCGCGGCGGTCGTAACGACCATCGCCGTGGCCGCGCCTTCTCTAGCCCAGCAATCGGGGCGAGAGCTTTACGAGAGGCGCTGCGCTTCCTGCCACGGCCCCGATGGGGCGGGACGCGAGGGCCTCGGCCCCTCCCTGACCGGCGCCGGGGCGGCGGCCGCCGACTACCAGCTTCGAACCGGGCGGATGCCGCTGCAGAACCCGCAAGCTCAGGCGGTTCGCAAGCCTTCTGTGTTCTCGGAGGAGGAGACCCGCCTGCTGGTTTCCTTTGTGGCTTCCCTGGGGGAGGGGCCGCCGATTCCCTCTGTTGATCCCGGGGCGGGGGATCTCTCCTCGGGCCAAAGCCTGTTCATCGCCAATTGCGCCGCCTGCCACGGAGCGGGAGGAAACGGCGGGGCGGTGGGCAACAACGCCGCGGCCCCCAGCCTGTACGCCTCCGAACCCCAGACCATGGCCGAGGCCATGGTCTCGGGACCGGGACAGATGCCGGTGTTCGGCTTCAGCGAGCAAGAGCGCAACGACATCATCGCCTTCATCTCCTATCTACAGACCTCCGAGGCACCGGGCGGCATCGACATCGGTGGTACGGGCCCGGTCCCAGAAGGTTTCGTGGGGTGGTTCTTCGGGCTCACCGGCCTGGTAATGGTGCTGGTCCTGCTCGTGGGCACGGGCAGCTCCAGGGCCCGTTGAAAGCGGAGAGGGTGGTCCGGGGTTGCTTCGCCCTGTCCCTGGCCGCATCCGTCGGCCTCTCGCTCGTGTACCTGGCGGGAGGCAGCCGGGCGTGGGAGGGAGTGCTCTTGGCCGCCGCCCTCGGTGGCATCGCCGTGGGCTTCATCCTGTGGGCGACCAGGCTCATCGACGCTCCCGATAACGTCGAAGAGCGCAGGGAGCAGAAGCCGGGCGAGGGCCTGGGACTCATCTCGGAGGTGCTCGAGCAGTCCGTTACCGGAGTGTCGCGTCGCAAGGTGTTGGCCGGGCTCGCCTCCGGTGCGGCGGCATCCTTGGGGGCGGCGCTGGCCATACCGTCGCTGTCGCTGGGCCCCCAACCCGGACGCAGCCTCTTTCGGACACTTTGGGTTCCGGGGATCCCTGCGGTCGATTCGGAGGGTGGTCGTGTGCGGCCCGAGGACGTCCCACTGTCGGGAATAATCACGGTGTTTCCGCAGGGTTCGGAGGGCGCGGGCGACTCTCAAGCGGTACTCCTCCGGGTCGCCCCGGATCTGCTCAGCCTGCCCGAGGCAAGGGCTTCGTGGGCGCCCCAGGGCTGTCTGGCCTACTCCAAGATCTGCACGCACGCGGGCTGTCCCGTCGGGCTCTACCGGGCACAGGCGAGGGAGCTCTTGTGTCCCTGCCACCAGTCCACCTTCGACGTGCTCACAGGGGCCGTCCCGGTCTCCGGCCCCGCGGTCCGACCCCTGCCGCAGCTCCCGCTGGCGGTGGACGAGGACGGCTACCTCGTGGCGCAGGGCGACTTCTCAGGCCCGGTGGGACCGAGCTTCTGGAACGTGACGCAGTGATTCGTTATGTCGAGAGCCGCCTCGGTCTCGACAGCTGGGGCCGCCGCGCTCTGCGCAAGGTGTTTCCCGACCACTGGTCGTTTCTCATCGGGGAGATCGCTCTGTTCTGCTTCATCATCCTGGTCGCCACCGGAACCTTTCTCACGCTCTTCTACCGGCCCGACGCCGCCGTGGTCACCTACGAAGGACCTTATGAGCCCCTGCGTGGTCAAGAAGTGTCGGCGGCGTTCGACTCGGTGATGCGCCTGAGCTTCGAGGTTCGAGCCGGGCTCGTCATGCGCCAGATCCATCACTGGGCAGCGTTGGTATTCGTGGCCTCGACGGTCGTTCACATGTGCCGTGTGTTCTTCACCGGAGCCTTTCGCAGGCCGCGCGAGCTGAATTGGATCGTGGGCTTCACGATGTTGATGCTGGCGCTGGGCCTCGGGTTCACCGGCTACTCGCTGCCCGACGATCTATTGTCGGGGACCGGGCTGCGAATCGGTTACTCGGCCCTGATCTCGATCCCCTTTGCCGGCCCCTACATCGCCTCGCTCGCATTCGGCGGCGAGTTCCCGACCGAGAACGTGATCTCCCGGCTGTTCGTGCTTCACGTAATGCTGCTGCCCGGGCTCACGATCGCTCTCTTAGGGGCCCATCTCGCTATCCTGTGGCGGCAGAAGCACACTCAGTACCGGGGACCGGGCCGCTCCGAGTCAAACGTCGTGGGCAAAGGCTTGTGGCCCTACCAGGCGCTGCTCTCGCTCGGCGTCATGGCACTGACGGCCGCGGTCCTGGCGCTGATGGGTGGGCTCGTCCAGATCAACCCGATCTGGCTCTATGGGCCTTTCGACGCCACCACGGTTTCGGCCCCCTCTCAGCCGGACTGGTATATGGGCTGGCTCGACGGTGCTACCAGGCTCTTTCCTCCGTGGGAGCCCACCGTGTTCGGCGTGACCATCCCGTCGATGTTCCTGCCCGCCGTTTTGTTGCCCGGGCTCTTCTTCACGGTCGTGGCGCTGTGGCCTTTCATAGAGCGGCGTCTCACGAATGATGCCGCCGAGCACCACCTCCTGGATTCACCCCGCGACGAGCCCGGTCGCACCGCCCTGGGGGTCGCAGGGTTGCTGTTCTTCACCGTGCTCACTCTGGCCGGGGGCAACGACCTCATCGCGCTCACCCTCGACATCCAGGTCGAGAGCATGACTCGATTCTTTCGCCTAGCCATGTTCGTCGTCCCGCCGGTGGGAGGCGCGCTCGCGTACCGCATCTGCCGTCAGCTTCGTGATTCCCGGGAGCACCCCCTCGGCCGCGGGTCGGGAGTGGTGCTGCGCCGTACCGAGCAAGGAGGGTTCGAGGAGGTGCCGCGCTCGTGACCCGGCCCGATCTCCCTCGCCCCCGTCGACGGTGGTAAATGTCCTCGGTCTGCTTTTACCCACGCATTTTTGTGGTCAGACGTCCTCGGTCAGCTTTTGGCACCGCCCTTGCCCCGGCCGGCCCCCAGGCAGAGGCTCAATCGGTCGGCCCCTACCGCCGCTGGATTTGGGTCAGCCATCCCACCGTACAGGTCACGCCCAGCAAAAGGCCTGGGATGGCGAACCAGCCTCCATAGACCGCCCCCAGCCCGGTTACGAATGCCGCCAGCGCCGCCGCCGCAGGCCACGCCGAGGGTCCCGGCAGGACCTGCGGCGCCAGCTCGAGCGACGAGCGCTGGGATTCCGTTTCGGTCTCCTCGAAGCCGAGCAGACGGGCGGCGCTGGAGGGCTGCGGCCGCCGCCTCGACAGGGCCGTCGCCGACACCACCCACATCGCCACCGCAACCACGAGTGCGGACAGCATCCAGGTGCCGGAGACCTCCGAGGAGAGAAGCCAGT
>Ga0136613_10001371_pt1 | contig 12535 bp, 9 predicted proteins | sample AntDrymUQ2722106_2_FD_106649 | JGI IMG/M metagenome (GOLD analysis project Ga0136613, IMG submission 106649) | Polar desert sand microbial communities from Dry Valleys, Antarctica - metaG UQ272 (21.06) | ecosystem: Environmental > Terrestrial > Soil > Desert | place: Antarctica: Dry Valley... | reverse complement strand
TACCGCGGGACCAAGCACAGCTCGTACAAGCGGGCCAAGGAGCAAGTCTGGAAGAGCGGCGTCTACGCCTACGAGGGACGAAAGCAGCGCAAGAGGGACTTCAGGGCGCTCTGGATCCAACGCATCAACGCCGGCGCCCGCGAGCACGGCCTCTCCTACTCCAGGCTCATCCACGGGCTGAAGCTCGCCGAGATAGACCTGGACCGCAAGATCCTGGCCGACCTCGCCGTCACTGAGCCCGAGATCTTCGGCGCCATCGTGGCCCAGGCGAAGAACGCCCTTGACGGAAAACCGGTCGACCGGCGTATCGAGGTAGAACGGAGCACCGAGCCCGAACAGCCCAGCCAATCCGCCCGCAGTACGCCCGAGGCGTCTGCGGAGCAAGCGGAAGAGGCAGAGCAAGCAGAAGAGAGTGAAGCTTCGGAAGAGGAGATCGAGGCGACCGACGCTGCCGAGCGCAAGGCCGAGGAGTTGAACGTGGACCTCTCTAGCGTGGAGGGGTCGGGCCAGGGCGGACGCATAACCGTCGGCGATGTCGAGAAGGCTGCCAGCGGAGACGAGTAGCCGCGAGATGCCGGGTACCCCGGCGATCTCCCCCAGGCGGGCTGCGAAGCTCAAGACCAAGAAGTACCGCGAGGCCGAACGCCTCTTCCTTGCCGAAGGGGCCGCTCTAATCGAGGAGGCTCCCACAGAACCCTTACAGGTCTTCGATGCGGTGGAGCAAATACGTCGCGTCTCGACGCTCAAGACCCCGGCCGGCCCTGTCGGGGTCTTCCCTTTCCTCGACGTAACTCCAGAAGAGCTTCTGTTCTCCGTGCGGCGTGTCGTTCTGCTGCACGGGGTGCAGGACCCCGGGAACGTTGGTACTGCCATCCGCTCCGCCCATGCCTTCGGTGCCGGTGTCGCCCTCTCGAGAGGGTCCGCCGACCTTTACAACCCGAAGACGGTAAGGGCGACGATGGGGTCCATCTTCCACACCCCTGTGGCGCGGGAGGTCGAGACGGTCGACTTTCTGGCCGAGGCGGGCGCCGCCGGTTTCGGTCTCGTCGCTGCTGTGCCCGAGGACGGGAATCTGCCAGGGACTCTTCCCCGTAGCAGCCTCGTGCTTTGCATTGGCGCCGAGGGCGCTGGCCTGCCCGAAGCCGTCATCCGAGCCTGCGAGATGCGGGTTAGCATACCCTCGATTGCGTCCTCTTTGAACGCTTCCGTGGCGGCATCGATCCTGCTCTACGAGGCGTATTCGCGTGTGCTAACATAATCGCCCACTATGACGGCGAGCGAGCGCATCGAACAGTTGAAATCCGAGGCACTCTCGGCCGTCGCCTCAGGTGCTTCCACCGCCGATCTCGAAGACATTCGCGTACGGTTTCTCGGCCGCTCCGCGGAGCTCACCGAGATAAAGAAGGGCATAGGCACCCTATCGCCCGAGGAGCGCAAGGAGGTCGGCAGATCCTCCAACCTCGCCTCCCGTGAGATAGAAGCCGCCCTTGGCTCCAGGACCGAAGAGGTCGCTGCGCGCGAACAGGAGGAGCGCCTGCAGGCCGAAGCGGTCGACGTCACGCTGCCTGGTGTCCCTTTGCAGAGGGGCCACTTGCATCCATCCCAGATGGTCATAGACGATGTCGTCGACTTCTTCGTCGGCCTTGGATATCGTGTCGCCGAGGGGCCCGAGGTCGAGACCGACTACTACAATTTCACGGCCCTCGGGATACCGCCAGGGCATCCTGCGCGCACTATGCAGGACACGTTTTTCGTGGATGAAGGGCTGGTCTTGCGTACGCAGACGTCGCCGATGCAGATCAGGACGATGCTCGCGCAGGGGCCGCCCGTCTACGTCGTGTGTCCGGGACGCACTTACAGGCGCGACTCCGACCCGACGCACACGCCCATGTTCCACCAGATCGAAGGTCTCGCCGTGGACAGAGGCCTCACACTGGCGCACTTGAAGGGGACGCTCGCCGCGATGGCCAGGCACGTCTTCGGGGATGAGGTCGAGATCCGGCTCCGGCCAAGCTATTTCCAGTTCACCGAGCCGAGCGTAGAGATGGACATGAGCTGCTTTGTGTGCGGCGGCAAGGACCCGAACTGCAAGGTCTGCAAAGGCGCGGGTTGGCTGGAGATGCTCGGGGCGGGGATGGTCGACCCTGGTGTGCTCGAGGAGGTCGGCTACGACCCCGAGGAGTACACAGGATACGCCTTCGGGATGGGCCCTGACAGGATGGCGATGGTCAAGTACGGTGTCCCCGACTTGCGCCTGTTCTTCGAGGGCGACCTCCGCTTTCTGCGTCAGTTCTAGATCTAGAAGGGGACCACCTTGCGCGTACCATTAAGCTGGCTACACGAGTACCTCGACTTCGACCTCCGAGCCGATGAACTGGTCGACCTCTTTTCCCTTCGCAGCCAGGAGATCGACGGCGTCTACCGCCTCGGTGTCATCGAGGGCGAGGTCGTCATTGGTGAGGTCGTCGAGTTCGGGCCGCATCCCAACGCCGACAGGCTCTTCGTCGCGAAGGTCGACCTCGGCGGCAGGGAGGTGCAGATCGTGGCCGGCGCCCCGAACCCCTACCCTGGAGCCCGCGTACCCGTCGTGCTGCCAGGCAGCGCCATGTCCGACGGAACGAGGTTGAGAAAGGCGAAGCTTCGCGGCCTGGAATCTTACGTGATGATGATGAGCGAGCGCGAGCTCGGTATCTCGGCCGACCACGGTGGGATACTGCTGCTCGACGATTCCTACGAGGTCGGGCGTCCCGTCGCCGAATACTTCCCCGTCGGCGAGACAGTTCTCGACATCGACGTTACCCCGAACAGGCCAGACCTGTGGGGCATGATCGGGGTAGCCAGGGAGCTCGCAGCAATACTGAAGACGGAATACAGGATCCCCGAACCATCATTCGAGACAGGAGGGAAGCCGACCCGCGACTTCGGGCTCAGGGTCGAGGCCGGCGATCTATGTCCACGCTACGATCTCAGGCGCATCTCCGACCTCGAATCTGGGCAGGAGGCGCCGTTGTGGATGCGGCGCAGGATCTTCGCCGGTGGCATGCGGCCCTTAAACGCTGTCGTCGACGCGACCAACTACGTGATGCTCGAGACCGGCCAGCCCATCCACGCCTTCGACGCGGCCAGGGTGCGTGAGGGTATCGTCGTCAGGCGCGGGAGGAGGGAAGAGAAGATCACACTCCTCGATGGATCCACGCGCGTGCTCGACGAGGAGATGCTCGTGATCGCCGACGAGGAGCGCGGGCTCGTGATCGCCGGGATGATGGGCGCCGAGGACGCCGAGGTGGGGGATGAGACCACGGACGCCTTGATCGAGGTCGCCAACTTCGAAGGGCGCAACCTCCTTCAGACTTCCCAGAAGCTCGGCCTTCGTACCGACGCCTCCGGCCGCTTCGAACGCGGCCTCGACCCGAACATGGTGTCCTACGCGATGGACCGGGTGAGTGCCCTGCTCACACGGGCACCCGGCGGAAAGCCCGCCGATGACACCCTCAGCCACTACCCCGAGCCCGTAGTACCCTGGCGCGTACCCCTGCGGCTCGGGCGGGCTGAGCTCTTGCTCGGCATGCCTGTGCAGATGGAGGAGGCGGTCGAACGTCTCGAGGCACTCGGATGCGAGGTCGAGCGGGAAGACGTAGAGTTGTGGGCCACCGTTCCGACCTTCAGGAGGGATCTCCGCCGCGAGGCCGACCTCGTCGAGGAGGTCGGAAGGCTCATCGGACTCGACAGGGTGCCCGAGACGCTGCCCGCCGTTCCTCAGACAGGGGGACTTACGGAGACCCAGCAAAGGACGCGCTCTCTCAGGCGCCTGCTCGCAGACCTCGGACTCTCGGAGGCTATAACCTACCCGTTCGGCCCCGAGCGCTGGACGGAGGACCTCAGCCTGGAAGGTGGGGCCGTCAGGCTAGAGAACCCCCTGAGCGCCGAGGGTGGGTACCTGAGGACGAGCATCCTGCCGGGGTTGCTCGACGCCGCGGCCCGCAACAAGGCCTTCGGGGCGCGGGGAGGGGCGCTGTTCGAAGTAGGGAACGTGTTCTTCGCCGATGTTCCGCAGGACGACCTGCGGGAGGTCGCGCTGCGGTTCCGCATGACGGGAGAGCTCGATCAGGACACGATAGACGCGGATCGGGCTATCGAGCAACTCGGGGGCCGAGATCCAGCTTCCACCCTCATGGGCGTGCGGGAGGCTAGCAGGATCGGGGTCGTGCTCGCCGGAACCGTGCGCCCCGCAGGCTGGAACGTGCCCGAGATCAGAGCCGATTTCTACGAGGCCAAGGGCATCGTCGAGCGGCTCGTGCCGGACGCTCGTTTCGTCCCTGCGACGAGGCCTTACCTGCATCCAGGGCGCTCGGCGGCCGTGCTTGTCGGTGACGAGGAGGCGGGCTGGGTCGGGGAATTGCATCCCGAGGTCGCCGGGAGGTTCGGGTTGGACGGTTGGCCTGTCGCCGCCCTGGAGGTGGTCACCGCCGCATGCCAACCGGCTCCGGAGCCCCGGTTCGAGCCTTTCGTCAACGTTCCGGCCGTGGCCAGGGACCTGGCCGTGCTCGTCGAAGAACGGATACCGGTAGGCGCCATGCTGCGCTCGGTACAGAGCTTTTCTGGGCCCTTGTTGACCGAGGTGCGCGTCTTCGACGTCTACGCGGGAAGCCCTGTTCCGCCGGGACAGAAGAGCGTAGCGTTCGGGTTCACATTCCAGGGCGAGAAGACACTCACGGACGAAGAGGTGGACGCTGAGGTCGGGCGCGTATTGAGCAGGCTCGAGGACGAGTTCGGCGTCCGCGTCAGGAGTTAGACTCCCACTCCGACTTCAGGATGCTCATCAGGATGGCGTCGTGGAAACCGGAGCGACGCTTTATGGCCTGGCGCAAGCGACCTTCTTCCACGAAGCCTAGCCCCTCGTAGGCCGAGATGGCCTCCCCGTTGAACTCGAAGACACTCAGGCCGATGCGGTTGAGCCCCAGTTCCTCGAAGGCGTAGCGTAGGAGCCGGCCGATGGACTCTGTCCCATAACCCTGATGGCGGTCGTCCTGATTGCCCACGATCACCGAGAGATCCGCCGACTCGTTGGCCCCGGTCTTGTTCATGAGGCTGATCACTCCGATAGGTTCGTCGTTGCCCTTGATGTGGATTGCGAAAGAATCGTCCGTTTGTGAGATCTCCCTGTCCTCGAACAACCTCTCGACCGCCGAACGGCTCAGCGGCGATGGCGCCCAGCTCGTCAGGTGCCAGATCTCCGGGTCCCCGTACCACTCCGCGTAGAGGCCGAAGTTCTTACGGGAGTGGCGCCGCAACTCGATCCTCTCCCCTTCGAGTGTTCTTGCTCCGTCGTAGAGTTGCACGGCAATGAATATACCGGGTCTGGAGGGGATTCGCCACACTACATATTGCGCTCAAGAACAGGTTTCTTTGGACACATTGCCATCCTCGCGGCTTTCGTGAGTACAATGGGGGGTATTGTACGGAGCCGTTGTAGGAGAGTGGGGGGACCGGAGCCGTGCCCTACTCGTTTATCCGGAATCCAATAATCGACTCGTTGTACCCTGACGACCCGGCATGCCTCCACGAGAGGGGCAACGGCAGTTGAGTCCCATGATGACTGGTAGGGCGGTCATGGTGAGTATCGGCCCGTGCTCTACTGGCGCCTGGAGCAGGCATTATGCCTAAGCCGGTAGGGAGCTCCCAGCGCTACATGCCAGGGCTCGATGGCTTACGGGCCTTAGCCGTGCTTGCCGTTATCGCCTACCACCTGGATCCAGGCCTGGCACCAGGGGGCCTCCTCGGCGTCGGTGTGTTCTTCACCCTGAGCGGTTACCTGATAACCGACCTGCTCCTCGGCCAACGCGAGGCTCTGGGGCGCCTCCGGCTCGGCGACTTCTGGCTCCGCAGGGCGCGGCGGCTACTGCCCGCCCTCTTCCTGATGCTTGCGGTGGTGGTGGCGTGGATTACGTTGCTGGATCGGTCCTTGCTCTCAGGCCTCAGGGGAGACGTGCTCGCCGGTGTTGCCTACGTGAGCAACTGGTGGAACATCGTCCGCGAAGCGTCCTACTTCGCCCGTTTCGGCCCGCCTCCGCCGCTCGACCACCTTTGGTCCCTGGCTGTGGAGGAACAGTTCTACCTGATCTGGCCTTTCTTGCTCTGGCTCGGCCTGCGTTACGTCCCAGGGCGCTACATGCTGGCCGGATTGACCCTGGCTGGCGCTGCCCTCTCCGCCGCCGCAATGGCCTGGATTTACGAGCCCGGCGTCGACCCGACGCGGGTCTACGAGGGGACAGACACCCGAGTCTTCGGCCTCCTCCTCGGCGCCGCCCTGGCCATGGTTTGGCCGAGCCGCAAGCTTCGCGCCGACCGTATCACCGTTCCCGGCCGCCTGTTGTTGGATACAGCGGGAGTCGCCGGACTGGTCGTCATAGGGCTCTTGATCTGGCGGACTAGTGAGTACTCGTCGTTGCTGTACAAGGGCGGGATCGTTCTCCTTTCCGTGGCCACGGTCCTGACCGTAACCGCCCTCGTGCATCCCGCAAGCTGGCTCGGCGTGGCACTGGGCTGGGCGCCGCTGCGCTGGCTGGGGGTGCGCTCGTACGGCATCTACCTCTGGCACTTCCCGATAATCGTGCTCACGGCACCGAGCATGCAGCAGAAGGCGAGTCTTGGCCTGGAAGCGATCCAGGTGGTCGCGACCATCGCTGTTGCCGCCCTCTCCTGGCAGTTCTTCGAGGAACCCATCCGCCGCGGCGCCATAGGCCGGATCTGGGCTCGAACCCGATTCAAGGTCAGGTGGTGGAGGGCAGCCCCACTGGCGAGTTATCTGCCTCGGCGGCCGTTTCTCACCGGGGTGGTATCCGTGGTTGCGGTAGGCGTCATTGCGTTGGACTACGCCGGCCTCTCCGGGATGGTCAGCCCACGCGCCCAGAGCAGTGGGCTTGCGGCCAGATCCGAAAAGGGGCCCATAGACCCCGGGGTCTCGACACACATTACGGTCGCTGCTCCGACCACCACTCCCGATCCGGAGGCTTCGACGCCGGAGAAAGCGGCATCACAGGCAAAGCAACCCACCAGGCAGAAACCAGAGCAGAAGGCACGAGAGCCGAAGACATCAGAGGCTGCGTCAGCCACCATGTCCTCCTGCAATTCGGTTGCTTACATCGGCGACTCTACGTCTGAGGGCATGGTTTTGCCGAACTATTTGCCCAACCCCGACCACCGCCTGGGTGCGCAGTACGCGCGGGTAGGCGCCACGTCACAGTACTTAGAGATCTCGGGCGCCAGGTCGATCGTCGAGACGCTATCGGAGGAACAGGCCAGTGGTCATACGCTGGTGCGTGAACTGAAGGCCGGTGGCTTCGAGGGATGCTGGGTGATCGCGCTCGGCATGAACGACACGGCTAACGTCTACGTGGGTTCGATGGTGGGGCTCGAGGCCAGGATCAGGCGTATGATGCGGGTGATGGGCGACCAGCCGGTGATGTGGCTTACAGTGAAAACGTTGCTGGAGTCCGGCCCTTACGCGGAGGCCAACATGCAGGATTGGAACCGTGCGGTCGTAGACGCCTGCGCGAAGTACCCGAACGTGCGGGTCTTCGACTGGGCTTCGCTGGCGGAAGACAGCTGGTATATCTCGGACGGGACCCACTATACCTCGGAGGGCTACCGGCACCGCGCCCGTCTGTCGGCGGACGCGCTGGCCCACGCTTTCCCCGCCTCAGGAGAGAGTTCGGATTGTGTCGTACAGTAGCCGCCGACGGGTCGCCCGAAGGCGACGGGGATGTTATAAGGGTTTGTAGGATGGAGATTTCATCGAGATGAAGGTTATAGCGGACCGTATCGTCACCCTCGGGTTCGGCAAGTACGTGAGGGCCGACAATATCGTGGCCCTCGTCCCGATAGAAGAGGACCGCGGAAGCGGACGTCGAACACTCGTCTACGTCGATGGGCTGCCCGAGCCGCTGGTCGCCGGCCGTACGGAAGGGACGATCCTCAGGGACATGGTCGGGGCCGAGAGCGGGGCGTCCGAGCTGCTGCGCGAGTTGCAGTTGCAGATCGGCCAGGTCCGTCCCCTTCTGAAATCGTCCATTCGCTCCGAAGCGGGGCTCGACCTCGACGAACTCTCCCGCCGCATAACGGACCTCACGGGGGAACAGGCATCTCCCAAGATGTTCTGAAGGCCGACTTCTACGACAGGGATCCAAGGCAGGTCGCTGTCGACCTCCTGGGCTGCGTCCTCTCCCACGAGACCCCCGAAGGAAGGACAGCGGGAGTGATCGTCGAGACCGAAGCGTACCGCCCCGAGGACCCGGCATGCCACGCTTACAAGGGGCCCACGATGCGCAACCGTAACATCTTCGGCCCGCCAGGCATCGCCTACGTCTACCTCTCCTACGGCACCCACAATCTGCTCAACGTCGTCTGCGAGCCCGAGGGGGTCGGGAGCGCCGTCTTGATCCGGGCGCTACGCCCCTCTGACGGCGAGGATTTGATGGAGCGGCGGCGGGGTCGGGCGCATGACCTCTGTAACGGTCCTGGCCGCCTGACCCAGGCCCTCGGCGTCGACCTGAATTACGATGGGCAGGATCTCACTTCAGGTAGCCTGACTATCTCGGAAGGAGGAGATGCGCCTCAGGGCATCGTCCAGACGACCCGGATCGGAATAACACGCGGGACCGAACTGCCGTGGCGTTACCTGATCGACGGCGACGAAAACGTCTCCGTTCCACCGAGGGCTACCGAGATGCGGGGCTAGCGCTGGTACGCACGTCCCTGTAGCGCGCGGCTCCGGCGCGCTCGGCCCGAGCGGGTCTGGCTCTCGACGGGGAGACGCTGGATGCCGAAGCGCTCGCCGCCGCGGCCCGACGGGTCTCTGGCGCCCGCTCTCTGGACCTCGGAGGTGCGGGCGCGTGTTTACGGGCGCCCGCTGGAGTATTCTTCGCGCCTGGTCCTGGAGCTGTGGAGCGGTCTACTTTCTCGGGTACCTCGACGCCGTCGAACTGTTCGATGGGTTCGTCCTTCAGGATGACCTGAGTGTAGGACTTCCAGATCTGGGCCGGGGTGATGCCGCCAGGGAGTTCGTGCAACTTGCGGGCGTATTCGAGGACGTACTCCAGGGTATCCCCGCCTTCGGCGTAGCCCATCCATGTGCCCGTTACAAGTTCGGGCGTGAAACCGATAAACCAGGCGTCGAAGAAGTTCTCGCTGGTACCCGTCTTGCCTGCGACGGGGCGGTCTCCCAGGGAGGCGTCCTTAGCTAAACCTTCCGTGACGTCTCCTATCATGATCCCGGTCGCCTCGTCGGCTATGTCCTCGGATATGACCTGCTTGCCTTCGGGATGCTCAGGTGCCACGTAGAGCACCTTCTCATCGTCATCGCCCTCGTTGCTCACCACCTTCGAGATCGCGGTCGGTTCGACCCTGCGTCCGTCGTTCGCGATGGTAGCGTAGGCCGATGCCATGTCGAGTGGAGAGACCTCGTACGCCCCGAGTACGATCGAAGGCTTGGGATGCTCGGGCAGGTTCGTGATGATCCCGCACCTCCTCGCGACGTCGGCGATCTTCTCGGGACCGTTTTTGAGGCCGCGGCCTTCGGCGTTCATCGCCAGATCAGCGAAGACCGTGTTATCCGACCACCACAGCGCCTCTTTCAGGCTGATCCTGCCCCGCACGATGCCGTCGTAGTTCTGTACCGTCCACGTCTCCGGTCTGTCGAGGCCGACGTCGACCTTGTACTCCTTCTTCTCCGAGACGTAAGTGGTGTCGGGATCTATACCCTGCTCCAGGGCCGCGATGAGGGCGAACGGCTTGAACGAACTGCCTGGCTGGCGCCTGCCCTGGGTGACGAGGTTGAACTGGGAATTCTCGTCTCTGTCGCCGACCATGGTCTTTATGCGGCCGGTCTCCGGCTCTATGGTGACGAGGGCGAGGTCGGGGTCATCCGCATCGGGGAGGTATCCGGAGGTCCCGTATGCGATCTCGTGGGCGGAGATCTGATCCTGCAGGTCAATGGTCGTGTAGACGCTGAGACCGCCCTGGAGGACGGTATTCACACCATAGCGTTGTATGAGCTCGTCGTGGGCGTACTGGGCGAAGCCGCGCGTGAGCGCGGGCCCGGAGAAGCCCGACGTGGTCGGCGCGTTGGCCGGCCAGTCCTCAGATATCGGCACCTCGAGGGCCTGGTTATAGTCCTGGCTCGAGATGTAGCCCGTGTCGAACATCTTCGTCAGTACGAGGTCTCGCTGATACTGCGCCCCCTCGGGGTCCTCTCCGAGGACCGAAGGGGACCACAAGAGCCCGACCAGGGTCGCCGACTCTGTGAGGCTCAGATCCTCGACCGACTTGTTGAAGTAGGTCTCGGCGGCCGCCTCCACCCCGTAGGCGTTGTTGCCGAAGTAGACGGTGTTCAGATAGTCGGCGATGATCTGGTCTTTGGAGTCCTCTTTGCGCTCCACCTCGATGGCTATGAGGGCTTCTTTGACCTTCCTCTTGATCGAACGGTCCTGGGAGAGGTAAGCGTTCCTCACGTACTGCTGGGTGATGGTGCTCGCGCCCTCGACGGCCTCTCCTGCCCTGATGTCGACCCACAAAGCGCGCATGATCCCCCAGAGGTCGACTCCGCCGTGCTCCCTGAAGCGCTCGTCTTCTTTTGCGACCACGGCGTCGAGTAGGTGCGGCGGCATCTCCGAGAGCGAAGCCGTCTTGCGGTTCTGGCCTTCGAAAATCGTCCCGATCACACGCCGCGAGTCCTCGTTGCCGCCGAGCGGGGCCGAGTATATGTAGGTGGGATGGGTCTCGTAGGTCCGCGGCTCGTCCAGCTTCTGCACGCCCTCGATCAGCCCGAGGTAGCCGCCGGCCGCGAAAGCCGCCCCGGCGACCAGCACGCACAGAAACAAGACGCCTGTGGCGCGCAGAATCTTCGAGGCCGGGCTCTTGCGGGAAGCCACTCCCTTCTTGCGGTGCTCTGGTAGACGTACCGGCCTTCGGACCCCCCCGGCCCTCGCGCCCCGACTGGTTTTGTTCTGGTAGGTGCGGGCCATCGAGCCGGTATACTACACTACGCCGACGCAGGTTACATTGATATTGCGAGAAGGTTGCGATCTGTTAATGAACGCTTTTCCAGAGCGTCGATCGATCTACACAAACGCCGTTGACGTGATCCCCCGCGAGGAGCTCGACAGGCGTCTCGCGGGGGGCGAGACGTTAAGGGTTAAGCTGGGGATAGACCCCACTGCCCCTGACATTCACCTCGGCTTCGCCGTCGTACTCGAGGAGCTTCGCGCCTTCCAGGACCTCGGGCACACCGCTGTGCTCGTGATAGGGGACTACACCGCGCGCGTAGGCGACCCTTCCGGGCGTTCGAAGACGCGTCCGATCCTCTCTCCGGAGCAGATAGAAGAGAACACGCTGAGCTATCTCCAGCAGGCCTATGTGATCCTCGACCGCGCGAGGACCGAGGTCCGCCACAACTCCGAGTGGCTCGCGCCTTTGACGATGGCCGACCTGATAGAGCTGACCAGGGCGACTACGGTGGCCCGAATCCTGGAGCGGGACGACTTCAGCAAGCGCTACGCTGCCAACGACCCCATAACGTTGACGGAGCTTCTATATCCGCTCATGCAAGCCTACGACTCCGTTGCCATAGAAGCCGATGTAGAGCTCGGCGGCACCGACCAGCTCTACAATCTGCTCATGGGCCGGCAGGTGATGGAGTACTACGGGAAGAGGCCGCAGTGCGTCGTCACGACCCCGCTCCTCGTCGGCACTGACGGGAAGATCAAGATGAGCAAGTCAGTCGGCAACTACATAGGCGTAACCGACCCGCCGGGCGAGATGTTCGGGAAGGCAATGAGTATCCCAGACTACCTGATGCCCGACTACTACTCACTACTGCTCGGCGGGCCCATGCCAGAGGCCGAGCCCGTCGAGCAGAAACGCGAGCTGGCCCGTTCGCTCGTAGGTAGGTTCCACGGGGAGCCCGCCGTGGCCGGCGCCGAGAAGCACTTCGACACCGTCGTTCGCCGCGAGGTGCCCGAGGATGCGCCCGTTGTCCGCTTACCAGAGCAGGAGGAGATCTGGATAGTCGACCTGATCACACGCGCCGGCTTCGCCAACACCAACGGTGAAGCGCGCCGCCTTATAAAGGGCGGGGCGGTCAGGGTCGGCGGCCAGGTCGTTCGCGACGAGAGGCTCTCGCTCCCGAGTAGGGACCTCGCAGGCAAGGTGCTGCAGGTCGGCAAGCGCCGCTACGCCAGGCTCGCTCTCTGAAAAGACCCGAGAAACGAGTTTGACACCTCGGGGCCTGGTGCTATACTTCTCTAGCTGATGACGGGGAACTACTTGAAAATCGAAAGCGGCACATAGGTTAGAACTCCCGACAGAATGGGAGCGTTCACCTGGCCCGCCGAAAGGTGGGCGTTTTAGTCGCTTCGAGAAGGTAGACTCCGTCGGCTCCGCCGAGAGGCAGGGGCTTGAGGCCTTGAAAACTGGATAGCAGTGAAAGATTGGGTAGTAGAACCCGTCTATAACCGCCGAGACTGACTCTTTGCGGTCC
>Ga0136613_10001370_pt1 | contig 12542 bp, 15 predicted proteins | sample AntDrymUQ2722106_2_FD_106649 | JGI IMG/M metagenome (GOLD analysis project Ga0136613, IMG submission 106649) | Polar desert sand microbial communities from Dry Valleys, Antarctica - metaG UQ272 (21.06) | ecosystem: Environmental > Terrestrial > Soil > Desert | place: Antarctica: Dry Valley... | reverse complement strand
TCGGCGCCGGAGTCCCGCTGAGTGCGAAGGGTGTCGATGGCGCGGTTGCGGACGATGCCCAGCAGCCACGACTTCACACTGCCTCGGCCCTGCAGGTATGAGCCGGCCTTGCGCCAGACGGAGAGGAAGGCTTCCTGCACCACGTCCTCAGCCCGGCCTTGGTCGCGTACGAGGCGCATGGCAACTCGCAGCGCAACGAGGTGATGGCGGTCGTACAGCATGGCCAGAGCGGCCTCATCTCCGGAGACGATTCGCTGGATGATCGAGGTGTCCGTCACAAGTGTGTCGATGGTTTGTTCAGTCATTTCGACACAATAGGGCCGAGCGAGTCCTCATGTCAATAGTTTGTCCATGCTATGCTTGGACACAGCATGTACACCATTAAGGAAGCCGCACAGCGCACCGGCGTCAGCGTGGCGCTGCTCCGGGCGTGGGAGCGCAGGTACGGAGTCGTGACGCCGACCAGGACGGACGCGGGGTATCGGCTCTACGACGACGCGGCCCTCAGCCGTCTGCGTGCCATGAGGTCGCTGGTGAGCGAGGGCTGGTCGCCGCGACAGGCGGCCGACGACGTGCTGTCGCGTTCCGCGAGCGAGCTGACCGAGCACGTCGATCCTGCGGGGCCGGCCGCAGGATCGGTCGGGCGCGATGACGCACGGAGGCTGGTCGACGCTGCTGCGCAGGTCGGCGGCACCGCCATCGAGAGGGTGCTGGACGAGATGTTCGCGGCCGGAAGCTTCGAACGGGTGGTGGAGGATCGGCTCTACCCGGCCATGGTGGCCCTCGGCGAGGCGTGGGCAAGTGGTGAGATCGATGTCGCGGGCGAGCATGCGGCGAGTGCCGCCGCTCTCCGTCGCCTGGGCGTCGCCTTTGAAGCGGCGGGGCACGCGGGCGCCAGGGACCGGCCGGTCCTGGTGGGGCTGCCGCCCGGCTCCCGGCACGAGCTGCCGGCGCTCGCCTTCGCGACCGCGATGCGCCGGGCGGGCATGAACACCACCTATCTCGGCCCTGACGTCCCGGTGAGCTCTTGGGGCACGGCTGTTCAGCGGTCCGGAGCCCGAGCCGTCGTCATCGGGGTGGGCATGGCCGCTGACGCCGCCAGCGCGACCGCTGTGGCCGCCGCGCTCCATCGCGACAGCCCGGACCTGCCCGTGGCGGTGGGCGGGCGGCACGCCTCGGACCTCCCCGCAGGCTCCGTCACGCGCCTGCCGGACCGGCTCGCGGAAGCGGTAGATGCGATGGTCGAGCTGCTCGGACGGCGTTAGCCCGGCGGGCGTCAGACAGCCGCTGCTGGCTCCGGTTCGCTGAGTATGCCGTCGTCGGTCTCGACGACGCGGTCGGCCAGGTCGAGGAGCGCCGGATCGTGAGTGGCGACCACGGCCGTCACGCCCTCGGTACGGACGACGGTGCGGAGCAGCCCCATGATGGCATGACCGGTATGCGAGTCGAGCTGGCCGGGTCGGCTCATCGGCCAGGAGGAGCCTTGGCCGGTTGGCCAGGGCGCGGGCAATGGCCACCCGCTGTTGCTCACCACCGGACAGCTCGTGTGGTCGATGTCCCGCACGCGGACCCAGGCCCACCAGGTCCAGCAGCTCCTCGACACGCGCGTCGCGGGCACGAGGCTCGGCGCGGACCAGGCGAAGTGGCACCTCGACGTTCTCGGCCGCGGACAGGATCGGCAGGAGCCCGAAGTCCTGGAAGATGAAGGCAACCGTGCTTCGGCGAAATCCCGCGAGCTGCGACTCGTTCATCGCGCTCACTTCGTCGCCATCGACGACCACCCGGCCGGCCGTTGACCGGTCGAGGCCCCCGAGCAGATTGAGGAGCGTCGTCTTGCCCGAACCCGAGCGGCCGCGAATGGCGAGCAACTCGCCGCGGCCGATGCGCAGATCCACGCCGCGCAGGGCATGCACGACATCGTCACCCGAGGGATAGTCGCGGGTGAGCCCTCAGCCAGGTAACTAGGCCGGACGCACCCGATCGGTTCACCATCCTACGAACCGATGAGCCGGGTGGATGGAGCGTCGCTCGCGCGACTCGATCGGCGGGGTGACAATCGGCCCGTGTTCATCACCATCGCCGTCCTGTTGGCGATCTTCGTCCTTCCCGATCCATGGCGCGTGCCGGTCGTCGGCCTGGCGGTGCTGGTGGAGATCGCCGAGACCACGTTCTGGATGCGCCGCTCCCGCCGAGGAAGAGTGAAGGCCGGCCCGGAGACGATGATCGGCGAGCTGGCCAGGGTCGTCACCTCGTGCGATCCGATCGGCGAGGTACGACTGCACGGCGAGCTGTGGAGCGCGCGCTGCGAGCGGAACGTTGTCGTGGGGCAGCAGGTACGGGTCCGGTCCCGCGAGGGTCTGACCCTGATCGTCGAGCCGACGCCCAGCGCGGCAATGGTGCTCGGCCGAGGCGGAGGGCATTGGGCAGGGCCGGATCGGTCTATGCTGAGCACGAAACGGTGGCCGTCGGCAGCCGAGGGTCTCGACCATGGACGAACCGAACTGATGGGCCGCCCCGCGGACCGCTCGGGCCTGAGCGAGCCAGGCCTCGATACCGGCGGCCAGGTTCGTGTGCGGCTCGCCAAGGCGATCCATCCGGACGTTGAGTACGACGCCATGGTGATTTCCGACGACGGCAGTCACATCGTCGTCCGCGCCCCGTGGGCGGAGGAAGCCGCTCGCGACCTCGGTTTCGTGCGCTTCGAGCCCGGGGATATGTTCACCGAGCACTACTGGCGCGATCGCTGGTACTCCGTCAAGGAGGTTCGCGACGGCGATGGCGTCCTGAAGGGCTGGTACTGCGACGTTGCTCGGCCGGTCAGCGTCGAGGGCAGTGAGCTGGTCTCCGAGGATCTGGACCTGGACCTGTGGGTCTCCGCCGATGGTCGAACCGTCCTGCGGCTCGACGAGGACGAGTTTGCAGCCAGCGGCCTCGCGGAGACCGATCCGCACGCGGTCAGTCGGGCGAGGGACGCTCTCACCGATCTCGAACACCTGGCCAGCCAGCGCTTCCGCACCCTCGCTCGAGATGCATGACTGCGTGCGCCCGCCAGACCTCTGGGTCTACGCGGACTCGATCCACGGCACGCGGTAGTCGATCACCGGCTTCGTGCGGTTCGCCCGCTCGGTGCGCCCGGCGACCTGGAAGCCCCACGATCGCAGCAGCTCCTCGGTCGGACGCGCATACGACTCTTCGTTGAAGACGCCGATGATGAGCCTGTCGCACCATCCAAGCAGGCGCTCCACCAGCGCTCGACGCCGATGATGCGGCACGTACTCCAGCCCGGTCCGCACGAAGGTGAACGGATGCGGCGGCTCCCAGGCCAGCGCGTTGCCCACCCACAGGCGATCGGCGAGCTCCGTCAGACGCCGACGGGCCAGGTCCACCAGCTCGGGCGCGATGTCGACGCCGTGTCGGTCCAGCTGGTGCGGCGTCCAGCGTGGCAAGCACTCGAGCAGGTAGCCGTTGGCACAGCCGATGTCGAGGAAGGACCCGTCGCGGTCGACCGCGTGACCGATGTGGCTGCGCGCGTACTCCCAGTCCCCCGCGCTCCCGCTCTTGCCCGATGCCTCCCACGGCGTGTCGGCGGCGAGGTGGGCCGGCACGACGAGCCGCGCCAGCTCGGCGTGCCAGCTAGCCTCCGCGCGAAGGTTTCCAGACGACCACTGGACCGTCGAGGCGCTCGTCGCCGACGAGGAGACTGTGGCGTGCCAGTGGCGCTTCCAGGCGAACCACGCCGAGACGGGCAACGCTATCGACGTGCGCGCGGCGGACCTTTCCAGCGTGCGGAAGTGTACGAGTGGCCGAACTGCGCCGGTTCCTCGACTTCGAGAGCTTCGATCGACAGCTGCGGCCGCCACGCGACTGATCGCTGCTACCCTTGATTCCCTGGGCGAGGCGAGGAACGGAGGCTCATGACAGGTGGCTGGTCAGGAGGTCCTCGACGCGGCGCGCACAGCCGTCGCCACGAACGACTGGCCGGAGGCGTACCAGCTGCTGTCGAAGGCGCACTCGACGCGGCCGCTTGACGACGCCGAAGCGCTGGAGCTGCTGGCAAACGCCTCCTATCTCACCGGCCGTGCGGATGAGTCGCTCGATGCGTGGCAGGCGACACATCGAGCCCGCGTCGCCGAAGAAGAGAAGGTGCCGGCGGCGCTGGCCGCGGTTCGTGCAGCGGGCCTGCTGCTCGAGGGCGGCTCGGCAACGCAGGCGGAAGCCTGGCTGAAGCGGGCAGAGCGGCTGCTCGAGGGCATGTCGGAGACTCCGATTCACGCCTGGATCGCCGCAACGAGGTCGCTCGCCGGCCTCTTCAGCGGCGATCCGGCCACGGTGCGCGAGCAGGGGGAGCTGGCGCGCGACATCGGACGGCGTGTGGGCGACCCAGACGTTGAGGCGATCGGCGTCAACGGAATCGCCAGGGCGATGATCATGGAAGGTGCGCTGGACGAAGGTCTGGCGATGATGGACGAGCTCAGCGTCGCCGCGGCCGCAGGAGAGCTCGGACCGATCGCGTCCGGCTACATCTACTGCAGCACCGTCTGCGCCGCCCAGAGCGTCGGCGACTACCGTCGCTCGGAGGAGTGGACGGCCGAGATGGAGCGATTGGGCCGGTCCACCGGACTCCCGTACATTTCGGGCCGGTGCCGGGTTCATCGCGCTGAGCTGTACCGGCTGCGCGGCGAGTGGAGTCAAGCTGAGGCCGAGGCCCGCACGGCGTGCGACGAGCTGAGGCGATGCGGTCCGGTCGACATCGGCTGGGCGCTGGCCGAGCTCGGCGTCGTGCGTCTGCGTCGGGGCGACCTCGAGGGGGCCGAGGAGGCGTTTCACGAGGCCCGCCAGCGCGGCCGCGAGGCACACCCCGGCATCGCTCTGCTGCACCTGGCGCGAGGGGACGTGGGCCGTGCGGCCACCGCGATCAACGATGCGGTCGAGGATCCGCCGGAGTGGCCATCGTGGGAGGCACCGCTGAACACGCTGCTCGGTCGCGCGCAGCTCCTGCCGGCCCAGGTCGAGATCGCCCTGGCCGCCGACGACTTCGAACGGTCGAGGTCAGCGGCCGACGAGCTGGCAGGCATCGCCGAGCGATTCCCGACGGTGGCACTCCGAGCTGCCGCGGCCGAGGCGCGTGGCAGGCTCGACGTCGCGACCGGTGAGAACGAGGCCGGCCGTCGTGCTCTCCAGGCCGCGCTCCGTCTGTGGGCCGAGGTCGACGCGCCCTTCGAGATGGCGCGCGTTCGGATGGTGATCGCCTCGGCTCATCGCTCCGCTGGCGACGAGGACGCGGCACGCGTCGAGCTCGACGCGGCCAGATCGGCCTTCGAACGACTGAGCGCCGTGCTGGACGCACAGCGCGCGACCGAACTCGGCGGCGAAGCGCGCGCGCCCGACGTCCGCCGGGTCACTCGCACGTTCATGTTCACCGACATCGTGCGTTCGACCGACCTCGCCGAGCTGATCGGCGACGAGGCCTGGCAGCAGCTCAAGCGCTGGCACGACCAGCTGATCAGCTCGCTCGTCGGCGATCACGGTGGGGAGGTCGTCGACAACACCGGGGACGGGTTCTTCGCAGCCTTCCCGGATGCCCCGCACGGAGTGCGCGCAGCCATCGCCATCCAGCGCGCCCTGGCCACGCACCGACGCAGCGCCGGCTTCGCGCCGCGCATTCGCATCGGCCTGCACCAGGCCGACGCGTCTCGAGCCGGGTCGAACTACTCGGGTCTTGGCGTTCATGCGGCTGCACGGATCGCTGCGCAGGGGCAGGCCGACGAGATTCTGGCCAGCCGCGCGACGGCGGACGCCTCGGGATATCCGATCGATCCATCCGCGACGCGATCCCTTCCGCTCAAGGGGATCTCAGGGCCCATCGAGGCGGTGGCCGTCGGTTGGCGGTGACCACGCGGGGGAGGGTCGCGTCGCGGTCCGGCGGTCGGTGAAGCCGCCATCAGCCTCGTCGATGAACTCAAGCCGCGTCGATAAAGTCGGCCACCGCCGCGCTAACGCTGCGGAGTGCATCGATCGAACGAGCCGGGTCACCGGGACCTGGAGGGTGTGATCGGCATGCGCGATCTCGAGCACGCCGGCGCGCTCGAGGCCGAGCAGTGCACGCACCGCGGGCTCACCGCCGGCGCCCGCGTTGATCTCCAGCTGCCGCGTCGGTCCATCCACCTGGAGGGTGAAGACGTAGAAGGCGCAGCACTCCGACTCGAGGGCGGCCAGGTCGGCGACAGCGCCAATTGGCTCATCGGCGCTGAAGGCGAGACGGGCGCCGCCGGTGATCGGCTCGACGGAGGTAGCGCGATCCCGTAGCTCCCGCCACGCACGCAAGCGCTCGCGCAACTGCCCCCCACCGAGCGCGCAGGCGGCGCCGATCAGCCGCTCGGTGGCCAGGGGAAGCTCGGTCGCGGGCGGTGCCACCGCCGGCAGGCAGGCGCAGTCAGGACCGCAGGCGGCGTCACCGATCGAGGCGCCCACGGCATCGAGCTCGGCGGCCAGCTTCGTCAGCTCCTCCGTCCGCTGGCGGGCGGCAGTGCGCTGATCGTGCACCATTGCGCGCAGCCGCTCCTGTACCGGCGCGCACTCCTCGCCATCCCACAGGCGGACCAGGTCGGCGAGGTCGTCCAACTGGATGCCCAACGCCTTAGCGCGCTGGACGAAGGCCAAGCGCGCGGCAGCGGCATCGTCATACAGGCGATAGCCGGCGTCGCTGCGCATCGCGGCAGGTATCACGCCGATCTTCTCGTAGTAGCGCAGTGTGGTAGCCGGCACCCCGCTGCGGCGCGCCAGCTGGGAGATGGTCAGGGTTGTCATGCTGAACAGCCTAACCTTGAAGCTGAGTCGAAGGTCAAGAGCGAGCCTGCGCAGGACCGTGAATCTGGAGTCTGAGCAGTCCTCCGCCGGTCGCGCCTGACCTCATCCGGTCGGAGCCATAGCCGGGACTATCATCCAACCGTGACCGACGACCACGCACATGCCCACGATCCTCCCGAGACGCATGAGCACGCGCAGCGCGATGCTCACGCGCACGAGGATCACGGGCACGAGCACAGCTCGGGAGTAGTAGCTGCGCTGCTCGGCCTGTTCCGCCCACACAGCCACGACGCTGCCGACAGCGTCGACCTCCGGCTCGAGTCAAGCAGCCGCGGCATCTGGGCGCTGAAGGTCTCGCTGCTCGGGCTGCTAGCCACCGCCCTGTTCCAGGTGCTGATCGTGATGATCAGCGGCTCGGTGGCGCTACTGGCCGACACGATCCACAACTTCTCCGATGCCCTCACCGCCGTGCCACTGTGGTTCGCCTTCGCGCTTGGACGACGCGCTGCCACCACCCGCTACACCTACGGATACGGCCGTGCCGAGGATCTGGCGGGCGTGTTCATCGTGCTCATGATCGCGGCCTCGGCCGGACTGGCCGGCTGGGAATCGGTGCAGCGCCTGCTCGACCCGCAGCCGATCGCCAACCTCGGCTGGGTGATGGTCGCGGCCGTCATCGGCTTCGCCGGCAATGAGCTGGTGGCCATCTTCCGCATCCGAGTTGGCACCGAGATCGGCTCTGCCGCCCTGGTAGCCGACGGCTATCACGCCCGGACCGACGGCTTCACCTCACTGGCCGTGTTGGTCGGTGCGGTCGGGGTCTTGCTCGGCTTCCCGCTGGCCGACCCGCTGGTCGGCGTGGGCATCACGATCGCGATTCTGTTCGTGCTCAAAGAAGCAGCCACCCAGATGTGGCATCGCTTGATGGATGCCGCCGATCCCGGCATCGTCGAGGGCCTGGGCCGCGAGGCGGCGGCGGTCGAAGGGGTGCAGGAAGTCGATGACATGCGGGTGCGCTGGCTGGGTCATCGCCTGGAGGCCGACCTACGCATCGTGGTCGACGAGGACCTGCCGACCCGCGAGAGCCACCGGCTCGCGGAGGAGGTCCGCCACCGCCTCTTCCATGCCCAGCCCAAACTGGCGTCGATCATTGTCCATGTCGATCCGTGCGGCCACTCGGGGAACGACCTGCACGGTGGCACAGCTCACCACCGACGCGGAGCAGACGCTCGACCCAGTTGAACCGCGACGTGGCTTGATGGGCTATGCGTACACGGCGATCCCTACCTTACCCGGCATCACGTGAAGGAGCGGCACCTCGCTCCGCACCACGAAGGTTGTTAACGGGGGCGGCCACGGATCTACCGGTCGTAGCGACTTGGTGGTGCTGTCGCGGATGTCGCATGTGGGCGTGATCAGCAGGCCGTGGCCAAGACAATTCACCCAGGTAGTGGTTGTGGGGCGGATCCTCGTCGTCGCGGCTATGGAGGACCGTCGGGTGATCGCCGAAGGGGATCGCCGCGAAGAGACCGCCGGCGAAGAGACCGTCGACCACGGTGACTCCCAGCACTCCCCGTAGAAGGGTCGATGCTCACCGGCGGCAATGCGCAGCACCATCTCGTGCTGGCGCATTCCGAGCAGATCCTCGGGTGTTAGCGGCGCGACGAGGCTCCTTCGCGCGACTTGCGCAGGGTTGACATATGTAAGGCCGCGAGTGTACATATGTCAACCTCATGACTGACATCGCACTGTTCGGCGAATCCACGGTCCGGCGGGAAGTCCTTCGGACGTTCTTCGCCCGCCCCGGGGTGGTGCGGCATGTCCGCGAGCTGGCGCGCGAACTCGGCTGGTCGGCAACGATCGTCGGTCAGGAGCTCGACCGGCTCGAGCGCACCGGCATCCTGACGTCCGAGCGAATCGGGCGTGCGCGCCGGTACCGGGTCGACGAGCAGTCCCCCATCGCATCCGAGATTCGCTCGCTCGTGCAGAAGACGATCGGCGTCGAGGCTCGCATTCGCGACGCGATCGCCGACTTCCCGGGGATCGAGGAGGCGTTCCTGTACGGCTCGTACGCACGAGGCGACGATCGGGCGACGAGCGACCTGGATCTGTTTGTTATCGGCTCGGTCGACCAGGAACGGCTCAGTGAAGCGCTGGCGGACGCCGAACGCGAGCTTGGCCGTGACGTCAACGTCACCAGCTACGAGCGCGGCGAGCTCGAGCGGCTGCGCACGGCAGGCGACCTCTTCATCGAGCGGGTGTTCGAAGGCCCGAGGGTGTCACTGGTCGGTGGAGAGGAGGAGAGCTGATCATGCCGGGCCGATCCATCGACGCCCTCGTTGCCGCCGGTCTCCTCCAGGCGAAGCCGACCGATCGGCGACGGGTGAGCCGCTGGCTGGCCCGCTCGCGAAAGGATCTCAACCTGGCCGCGAACCTTCTCGCCGATGTTGACCGCGATCGGGCGATGGCGGTGGCTTATGAGGCTGGCTATCGAGCGTGCGCCGGAATTCTGGATCTCGCCGGCTACCGGGTCACCAACCAGCCGGGTCACCATCGCGCTGCGATCGACGGCGCCACGCTGATTCTTGGGGCAGAGCGACGGGCACTGTTGCGTCGCTTGGATCGGGCTCGCAGATTCCGCAATGAGGCGCTGTACGGCGACGGCGCGACTGCGGGCGTCGCCGAGTTCGAACAGCTGCTCAAGGATGTCGCGTGGCTCTTGGAGGCACTCGCGCAGCGCTAGGCAATTCGTTCGCTTCGCTCGCGCCACTTCCGCGATCTCCGCGGCGATCTGTTCGACCGAAAGGTCAGCCCTTCGTCGATCTTGCGCCGGAGAACATCGCCGATCCTGAGCTCGAACTCGTCATACCAAACGGCGAGATTCTGGTCACGCAACGCAAGGGCGAGCGGCCGCACGACCTCCTCCTTGTCCTCAAATGCGTGGCAGACGAACACGTCGTACGGCTTTTCTTCGGGCGCCGGGAGTTGATCGGCGTCGGCATCGATGTAGTCGTCGGCCGCCTGGCGAATCGGCGCGAGTGGTGATCGCATAGCGGCCTGTCGTGCGGCCGGCAGTGGACAGCGGAGCATGCGCACCGCGGCGTTCGTGCTACCGCGAAGCCCGTCCATGCTCACGATACGTACCACCGCCCGGAGCTTGGAATGGCAATGCGATGTGGCGAGCGCGTGACGAGCCCACCGCGATAGCTCACACGGCGCCCGGCCCGGTGGGCCGAGCTCTTTCGCCAGCTCGGTAGCCGGCTGCGCGCCGCGCTGGGAGAGGTTGCACTGCGGATCGACGATATCGGCTCGACCGCGTGCCCGGTCTTGTGGCCAAAGCCAATCATCGACGTCCAGATCTCGATCGTCTCTCTTGAGCCGGTTGGCAGGTTCCGAGAGCCGCTGCAGGAGAGCGGCTCGTCTGGCGGCCCGACAACCCGGAGCGCACGAAGCGCTACTTCCGCGAACGGCCCGGCGAGCGACGGGCGCACGTCCACGTGCGGCGCGTCGGGACCTTTCTGACCGCGACTACCTGCGCACGCATCCCGAGGTCGCCTCGGAGTACGGCGAGCTGAAGCGCGACCTGGCTCCGCTTCTGGCGACCGATCGGCACGCTTACACCGATGCCAAGGAGCCCTTCGTCTGGCACGTCATCCGTAAGGCCGATGCCTGGGCGCAGCGCACCGACCGGGAGCCGCCACCCAGCGACGCCTGAACGTGCCGTATCCTCCGGCCGTGGAAGTGACCTATGAGTGGCGGGGTGATTTCGAGAACGCCGAGGTCAACGCCCTGCACGCCGAGGGCTTCGGGCATCGCCTCCTTGACGATGACTGGAAGGGCCAGCTCCATCGGTACAGCCTGGGGTGGGTCTGTGGTCGAAGCGGCGAGGAGCTCGTCGGCTTCGTCAATGTGCCATGGGATGGGGCGACCCACGCCTTCATCATCGACACGCTCGTCGCGGAGCGAGCCCAGCGCCAGAGGATCGGCGCCAATATGATCGGCGTTGCCATCAACGAGGCCCGAGCCGCCGGGTGCGAGTGGCTGCACGTCGACTTCGATGACGAACTGCGAACGTTCTATCTCGACGCCTGTGGGTTCACACCAACTGCTGCGGGCGTCATCGCCCTGTAGGCAGCCGGTCCGACGGCGCGCGGGCAACGAAGTGCACCAGCCGCGAAATCTGACGGTACGGACCGATAGCGCCCGCGGCACGCTCCAGGTCGAGGAGGGCGGCGTACCGTGACCGTGCCAGCTGATGGAGCCCAACGCAGCGACCGCACCGTTTCACCCTGGTCCGTCATCCTCATCACCGGATCATCGGCGCCGGAAAGTCGACCGTCGCTCAACTGCTGGCCGAGCTGCTGCCGAAGGCCGCCCACGTCCGCGGCGCCGCGTTCCGGCGGATGTTCGTCAGCGGCCGCGCGGAGATGGTGCCCGCAGCCGACGAGGAGGCGCTCGCCCAGATGTTGCGCGAGACACTACGTATCGGCCTGTGGCTTGACACATCCGAGCAGCCGGCGCAGGAGACGGCCGACGAGATCCTGCGCCGGGCGGAAGACGCGCGGGTAAGGTGAGTCGCTGGCTCATGTTGTCGCGTTCGGGTTCATCGGCCCTCTGTAAAGCCACGGTCGGCGTCCTCGATGAGTTCGAGGCGGTTGCCGAACGGATCGGAAGCGTAGAAGCGGCGCACATTGGGCACCGACTCGTCCTCGATGATGGGGACCTCGGCTTCGGTGAGCCGATGACGCAGCACCGACAGATTCACCACGCTGACGGCTGGATGCGCCTTGCGTGCAGGCTGGAAGTCATCGGCCACCCCGAGATGGAGGTGTATGCCGAAACCGACGAACCAGCAGCCGCCGCGCGACGCAAGCGCATCCGGCTTGGCGACCTCCCGCAGCCCCAGGAGTCCACCGTAGAACGCCCTCGCCGTGGCCTCGCCGTTCGGCGGGATGGCGAGCTGGACATGGTCCACGCCCGTCAGGCGCAACCCCGGCTGATGGTCCCCGGCCTTCGGCCCAGCGACGAAGGTGGCGACGGCTGAGACGACCCGATGGAGCGCGGCGACCGAGCCAGCCACGTCGCCGGGGATCTGGAGGAGATGATCGGCGTCGCTGATCTCGAGCACCTCGGCTCCCGGGATCGATCGAGCGATAGCCGCGTCCCAGGTCGGATCCGCCGTCCCGCCCACCAGCAGGCATGGCGCAGGTGCTGCGGCCAAGCCGTCAAGCACCAGTTGGGACACCGATGTTCCGGCCGCATTGATCAGCGGCGTGAGCCACACCGCCGACAGCCCAAGCCGGGACACGAGCGGAGCAGCCAGCGAGGTCAGTGACTTCGCGATGAGGAGCGGCGGGATGGGGCCATCGACGTGCTGGATGGCAGCCTCCGCACGCTCCTCGACCCAGCGCAGCGGATCATCGGGGCCGTTGAAGGTGTCCGACACGGCGAGCACGTTCCAGCCGCCGGCCAGGGCAGTCTCGCGCGCGAACCACAGCAGCGGAGCCGTAACCGGGTAGTTGGCCCCGGGCAGGAGGACGACCCATCGATCGGCCCCGCCATCGAACGCCTGCGCGCGACAAACGCCCAGGTCCACGTCTGTGGGTCGGACCGGCGCCGGGGTTCTCGCTGTCATTGGCCCTCTCGCGCGGTGCGTTCCGGCGTTGCTACGAGCATCATTGCCTCTCCGCAACCCGCAGCTCGGTGAGATAGCGCTTGGTGATCCGGCCCCCATA
>Ga0136613_10001368_pt1 | contig 12543 bp, 12 predicted proteins | sample AntDrymUQ2722106_2_FD_106649 | JGI IMG/M metagenome (GOLD analysis project Ga0136613, IMG submission 106649) | Polar desert sand microbial communities from Dry Valleys, Antarctica - metaG UQ272 (21.06) | ecosystem: Environmental > Terrestrial > Soil > Desert | place: Antarctica: Dry Valley... | reverse complement strand
GCGGACGAGGATCGCCTTTCCGCTCACCTCCGCCTCGCGGACGGAGCGCCGCTTCGTCACTGGGTCATGCGGACTGGGTCATGGGAATGGCCTCGAAGAGCTCGAGCAGGTTGCCGGCGGGGTCGCGCACGCACGCCACGCGCCCTCCCCAGCGCTCGGGCCGCGGTCGGCTCCGCCCGAGAGACGCAGGTGGACCTTCCTCAGCCGTCACAGCAACTTCCCGATCAGATCGACGAGGCGGCAGCTGTAGCCCCACTCGTTGTCGTACCAACCGAAGACCTTCACCAGCGAGCCGCTTGCCATTGTCAGCTCCGCATCGAAGACACAGGAATACGGGGAGCGCTGAACGTCGGTCGAGACGATCGGATCCTCCATGTACTGGAGGTACGGCTGCAGCGACCCGGAGGAGGCGGCAGCGCGGAATGCCTCCTTCACCTCGTCCACGCTCGTGTCGCGGCCGACCCGGCAGACGAGATCGGTGACCGAGCCGGTGGACACCGGCGCCCGCATCGACATCCCGTCGATCTTGCCCTTCAAGTCGGGCAGGACGAGCCCGATCGCGCGCGCCGCCCCGGTGGAGGTCGGGATCAGGTTGATCGCGGCCGCGCGTGCGCGGCGGATGTCCTCGTGCGGCAGGTCGAGGATTTGCTGGTCGTTCGTATATGCGTGGATCGTCGTCATGAAGCCCTGCTCGACCGTGAACGCGTCGTGGAGCACCTTGGCCAGAGGTGCCACGCAGTTCGTGGTACACGAAGCGTTCGAGATGATGTGGTGCGCGTCACGGTCGTACTGGTCGTCGTTGACGCCGAGCACGAGCGTGAGATCCGGCTCGGTTGCGGGCGCCGAGATGACGACCTTCTTCGCTCCCGCGTCGAGGTGCTTCTGGGCCGCGTCGCGCTTCGTGAAGAAGCCGGTCGACTCGAGGACGACGTCGACACCCAGGTCGTCCCAGGCGAGCGCAGCCGGGTCGCGCTCGCTCAGCAGCTCGAACTCCTTTCCGGCCGCGCGGATGGCGCCGTCGCTCAGCTCGACGTCGCCCGAGAGCGGCCCCAAGTTCGAGTCGTACTTCAGCAGGTGCGCCATTGTCCGGGCATCGCCGAGATCGTTCGCCGCCACGATCTCGAAGTCGCTGTCCCGCTCGAGCGACGCGCGGAAGAAGTTTCGTCCGATCCGGCCGAAGCCGTTGATCCCAACACGAGTCGCCATCGCCGTCCCTCGCCCTCCTGTCGCGCGTCCGAGCGGCGGAGTCTAACGCGGTAGGGACGCGAGCTTGCCGCTCAGGTAGCGCAGGTATGGATCCGGGTCGATGGGGCCGCCGACGAGCCGCTCGAGCGTCTCCTTCGGCGTGAACTTCCGCCCGTGCCGGTAGAGGTTCTCGGTCAGCCACTCCCGCAACGGGCCGAACTCGCCGTCGGCGAATCCGTCCTCGACGTTGGGCAGCTCCTGCTTCACCCGCTCCCAGATCTGCGCGGAGATGACGTTCCCGAGGGCGTAGGTCGCGAAGTAGCCGATGTGTCCCGCCGCCCAGTGCATGTCCTGCAGCACGCCGAGCCGCAACTCCGGCGGCTCGACGCCGAGGTAGCGCTGCATGCGGTCGTTCCAGACCTCGGGCAGCTCATCGAGCCCCACGTCGCCGCTCAGGAGCTCCTGCTCGAGCTCGAAGCGCAGGATCACGTGGAGGTTGTAGGTGGCCTCGTCCGCCTCCACCCGGATGAAGGACGGGTGCACCCAGTTGACGGACGCGAACCACTCGTCCAGGTCGACGTCCCCGAGCGCTTCGGGGAAGTGCTCCTGCAGCTGCGGATAGAAGAAGCGCCAGAACGGAAGGCTGCGGCCGACGAGGTTCTCCCACAGGCGACTCTGCGACTCGTGCAGGCCGAGAGAGGTGCCGCGGGCGAGGAGCGTGCGCTCGAGGTCAGGCGAGACGCCGTGCTCGTACAGCCCGTGGCCACATTCGTGCATCGAGGCGAAGAGACCATCCAGGTTCGTCTCGTGGTAGCGGGTCGTGAGCCTGATGTCGTTGATCCCGATCGAGCTCGCGAACGGATGCACCGTCGGGTCGAGCCGCCACGAGCCCGCTTCGAACCCGAAGCGCTCCAGCACGCGCAACTCGAAGTCGTGCTGCCGGTCGATCGGGAAGTGCCGATCACGGGCCGGCCGGTCGCCGTTGCGAGCCGCGTCCGCCACGAGCGGGATCTGCTCCTGCTTCAACCGCTCGAAGACGACCCGCACCTCGGCGGCCGTCATTCCGCGCTCGAAGTCGTCCAACAGCACGTCGTACGGCTCGTCGTAGTCGTCGAAGCACTCGACATAGCGACGCCGGAGCGCGAGGTTCGTCTCGAGGTGTGGCCGGAAGAGCCCATAGTCGGACGTCCTGCGTGCCTCGGCCCAGACCGGCAGCGCGAGCGACGACGCACGCGACATCGCCGCCCGCAGCTCCGACGGGACATGGCGCGCTTTCTCCCAGTCATGGCGCGCGACCCGGACGAGGCTCGCCTCGTCGGAGTCGTACGGCTGCGACTCCCCCCAAGGGCCGAGCCGCTCGAGCAGGCGCCCGATCTCGTCGGAGGTGAAGGCCTCGTGCGCGATCCGGCCGAGCGTCGCGAGCTGCTCCGCCCGGACGCGGCCGCCGCCGGCAGGCATCTTCACCTGCTGATCCCAGGCGAGGAGCCCACCCGCCTTCTGCAGGTCGTGGATCTCCGCCAGGCGCTCCTTCAGCTCTCCGTAGGCCTCGTGCACGCCGCGCAACCTATCGCGCCGGCGCTTCCGACGTGCCGCCCCGGCGCCTGAGTACCCTCTGGCCGTGCAGCGCAGGTGACGAAAAGGTCAGATTGTCGTAGGATTCGAAGCAGCGGGTCCGTGCTCGGCCGGCGGCGGATCCAGACCCCATCTGCCGCCGGTTTGGGAGCGCGGTATTGCGGAGGGGGAGGTCGTCCTCGGAACTCCCCCTCCGGCCCGCCCTCTCGCCCCTGGCCGTCGCCGCCTCCCGGGCGGCCGAGCCGCCCTCCGCACGCTCAGCTCCACGCGACGAGCGAGAGCGACGCGGTCTCTATCCGGGAAGGGCGTCCGCGAGTTCCCGGAGCTTCCGCAGTCGCCGGTGAACCGAGACCTTGGTCGCGGGCGGGTCGCACTTCGCAGCGAGCTCGCGCAGGGAGAGGGTTGGGTGGCGTTGGCGCAGGCGCGCGACCTCGTGCAGCCGGAGCGGCAACTTCTCGAGCATGCCGGCAGCCCGGAGCGCCCGCACGGCCTCGAGCTGCTCCTGGGCGGCGCGCGAAGTGCGGACGAGGTTCGCGTGGTCGGCGTTCGCAAGCCGGTTGGCGGTTGCGCGTGTCGCCGCGAGAACGGCGCGCTCCTCGAAGGCAAGCACCGTGTCCGTGGCGCCGGCGCCCGCCAGCAGAGCCTCGATCGGCTCGATTCCCTTCGCGTAGGCGATCACGTGTCGTCCTCGATCGAGCAGTCCGAGCTGGATCCTGTCCGCCGCGGCGACTTCACACAGAAACCGCGCGCCGCCGACCGAGCTCGTCCGGAGCTCGAGGTGCAGCCCCCGCGGGCCGGAGAGCGAACCGCCGCCGAGGAACGCACCTCGGAAATAGGCGCCGCGGCAGCATGCACGTCCGACGATCCGTCGAGGTGGCCGCTCGACCGGGGCATGGCGAGAATCGAGGACACCGGCCTGCACGAGGCTCCCGAGGGCGCCCTCGTCGCCGGGGACGTGCAGCTGGTAGCGCGTCAACCGGTCGAACGACCGCTGGCGGTAGGTGCGGATCTCGGAATGAATGCCGACGTCGCGCAGGAGCGAGAAGGCGCAGCGCGCGGCCGCGGGACTCGAGAGGTCGAGATGGAGCGCGACCTCCCGGCGCCCCCGCAGGTGGACGCTGCCCGCGGAGTGAAACAGCGCCGAGATCTCGGCGAGCCGGCAGCAGCCTCTGTCGGGTGCGATCGAGGCCAGCTCGCGGCGGAGGTCCTCAGAGAGTGGCATGTCCCTCGAGCCGGAGCAGGCGCCGCTTGTACGAGGTGCCGAGCGAGCCGTACGAGCCGATCCCGTCCCCCGCGACGACGCGGTGGCACGGCACGAGCAGAAAGTGGCGGTTGTTGGCACAGAAGGTGCCGGCCGCCCGGCCGGCGCGCGGATAGCCGGCGAGCGCCGCCAGCTCGCCGTAGGCCACGAGTTCGCCCCACCGGACTTGCCGCAGCGTCGTGGCGACTGCGAGCTGGAACGCCGTGCAACCCGCCAGGTCGAGCGTGACGTCCGCGAAGTCATCGCGGCTCCCGGCGAAGAATCCTTGGATCCTCTGGAGCAGTTCGGTCACGGAGCCGTCACGGTTTCGTGACGAATTCTCCGCTGCCGTTTCTGTAGACGCACCCGCGGTGCCCTCGGGGCGGATTGGAGCGACGCCCACTCGCCGTCTCGTCGGTGCCTCGTGCGCGACGACCACCCGGCCGTCTGCCTCCCACAGCTCCCCCAGGCCCCAGCCGTCGACTTCGTATACATGACGCGTCACGCGCATCGAGCGCGACTCTACAATCGCGCCGTGTCGTCTCCCGGCATCTTCCGGCCGCCCGCGCCCCGCAACGAGCCGGTTCGCTCCTACGCACCGGGTTCTCCCGAACGAGCGGAGCTCCAAGACCGCCTCCGCCGGATGGAGCGCGAGCGCATCTCCGTGCCGATGGTGATCGGCGGTCGCGAGGTCGAGTCGAGCGAGACCTTCGAGGCGGTTCTGCCGCACCGCAAGGCGCATGTGCTCGCGGACGTCGCGAAGGGGGGCGCGGCCCACGTCGCGCAGGCGATCGATGCGGCACGTATCGCACACGCCGACTGGTCGCGGCTGCCGTGGGAGGAGCGCGCGGCCGTCTTCCTCCGCGCGGCGGAGCTGCTCGCCGGCCCCTGGCGCTCAACGATCGTCGCGGCCACGATGCTGAACCAGTCGAAGACTGCGCATCAGGCCGAGATCGACGCCGCCGCCGAGCTGGTCGACTTCTGGCGCTTCAACGTCGAGTTCATGGTGCGCGTGCTCGAGGAGCAGCCGGTGTCCTCGCCCGGTGTGTGGAACCGGATGGAGTACCGGCCCCTCGAGGGCTTCGTCTTCGCAGTCAGCCCCTTCAACTTCACCGCCATCGGCGGCAACTTGTCCGGGTCACCGGCCCTGATGGGGAACACGGTCGTCTGGAAGCCGGCGTCGACGGCCGCGCTCTCCGCCCACTACGTCCTCCGCGTTCTGCAGGAGGCCGGCCTCCCCGACGGCGTGATCAACCTGGTCTACGGCTCCGGCGCCGAGATCGGGGCCGCCGCCCTCGCGAGCCCGGAGCTCGCGGGAATCCACTTCACGGGCTCGACACCGGTCTTCCATGGCATGTGGAAGACCGTGGGCGAGAACATCGCCTCGTACCGCAACTACCCACGGATCGTCGGCGAGACGGGCGGCAAGGACTTCATCGTCGCCCACCCCTCGGCCGACGTGGACGAGCTCGCGACCGCCATCGTCCGCGGCTCCTTCGAGTATCAGGGGCAGAAGTGCTCTGCGTCCTCGCGGGTCTACGCGCCGTCGAACCTGTGGCCCGAGCTGCGCGCGCGCCTCAAGGAGCAGGTCTCAAGCCTGGCGATGGGCGACGTGAGCGACTTCTCGAACTTCATGGGCGCCGTCATCGACAGCGGCTCGTTCAGGACCCAGAAAGAAGCAATCGAGGAGGCCCGCGCGGCTGGAGCCGAGATCGTTGCCGGCGGCGGCTACGACGACAGCGAAGGCTACTTCGTGGAGCCGACCGTGATCGCGACGGACGATCCCAGCTTCCGGACAATGCGCGAGGAGCTGTTCGGGCCCATCGTCACGACGTACGTCTACGACGAGAAGCGCTGGGACGAGACTTTGAAGCTCGTCGACGAGACCGCGCCGTACGGCCTCACCGGCGCCGTCTTCGCGGACGATCGTGCGGCCATCGAGCAGGCGCAGCGGGCCCTGCGCTACGCCGCCGGCAACTTCTACGTCAACGACAAGCCGACCGGAGCAGTCGTCGGGCAGCAGCCGTTCGGCGGGGCACGCGCGTCGGGGACGAACGACAAGGCCGGGTCGATGTGGAACCTGATTCGCTGGGTCAGCCCGCGGACGATCAAAGAGACCTTCCTCCCAGCCACCGACTACCGCTACCCGTTCATGGACCCCGACGTCTAGCTTTGTCGGCGCGCGAGGACCCTTGAAGGAATCGGCCCGCTCGCGGCCTTGCGCACCGCATCACGTCCACGCTGACGGCGACGCTAGCCTGATCGCGTGGGCGAGGTCTTCCACGCGATCGCCGTCTTCTTCGGCCAGCTGGCCTCGGTCGAGCTCGGGCCGCTCCTGCTCGCGGTCGCCTGTCACCTGCTGAAGACGGTCTGCACGAGCCGGGCTTGGCAGAACACCGTCAGGGCCGCCTACCCGGACGAGCCCGTGCCCTGGCGCACGATCTACGGCTCGTACATCGCCGGCGTCGGCGTCAACGCGCTCGTGCCGGCGCGCGGCGGAGACGCCGTCCGGCTCTTTCTCGCGCACCGGGCCGTCCGCGGAGCCACGTACACGACCCTCGCGGCGACGCTGCTCGTCCTCTCCCTGTTCGACTCAGGGATCGCTCTGCTCCTGTTTCTCTGGGCGCTCACGCAGGGCGCGCTGCCGGGACTCGGCCTCCTGCCGAGCCTGCCCGGGTTCGACTTCGGCTTCGTCGCCAGCAATCCCGAGCTCTCGCTCGTCCTGCTCCTCGTCCTCGCGATCCTCGGCGTCGTCGGCGTAATCCGGCTTCGATTTCGCTGGGCCGAGTTCAAGCACCGAGTGGGCCAGGGTCTCGTCGTCCTCCGTGACCGACGCCGCTACCTCCGGTCGGTCGCAGCGTGGCAGGCCGGCGACTGGCTGCTCCGGTTCGTCACGATCTGGTTCTTCCTCGGTGCCTTCGGCGTCGATCAGACCGTCCGCAACGTCCTACTCGTCCAGGTCACCCAGAGCCTCGCCACCCTCGTCCCGATCTCGCCCGGGGGCATCGGCACCGAGCAGGCCTTTATCGTCTTCGTCTTCGGGGGAGCCGTCGCCAAGACGAAGCTGCTCGCCTTCTCGGTCGGGATGAAGCTGACGCTCGTCGTGGTGAACGCGACCGCCGGCTTCACCGCACTCTTCCTGATGCTCGGACACGTTCGGTGGCGCGACGTCGTCGGGTCGGAGCGCCCCGCACCCGAGAGTTGAGCTTCCTCGTCAGTTGACGTCGAGCGCCAGTCGCGCCTTTCGCAGCTGCTCGAGGGCCGCCACGTCGAGCTCCCCGCTGATCCCGAGCGCCCGTTTGGGCACGGTGAAAAGGTTGTCGCAGTTGACGACGCTTGCGCGATTCAGTCCGTGCTCGGTGTGCCACTCATGGAGAGCCGGTTCTGTGCAGCTGCGCGTAGATCTGGCGGGCGGTTTTTGCAGGCACGCCGGGCACCCCCTCGAGCTCCTCCTGGCTCGCGGCGAGCACGCTCTCGGCCGAGCCGAAGTGCTGCAGGAGCGCGCGGCGCCTTGCCGGGCCGACCCCCTCGAGGGTGTCGAAGATCGATTCTCGGGCGCGCGCAGCTCGCCGCTGGCGGTGGAAGCCGAGCGCGAAGCGGTGTGCCTCGTCGCGGATCCGCTGCAGCAACTGCAGGCCCGGATCGTGGCGGTCGAGGGAGATCGGGTCGGGCGACCCGGGCACGTAGACCTCCTCGATCCGCTTCGCGAGCGCGATCACCGCGACGCGGGGCAGGTCGTACGCCTGCATCGCCGTCAGTGCGGCCGAGAGTTGGCCCTTGCCACCGTCGATGACGACGAGGTTCGGCGGCGACGCGAACCCCTCGTCGTATTCCTCCACGGCCCGCGAGCCGGAGGCGAGCCGCGCGAACCGACGCGAGATCACCTCGGCCATGGCGGCGAAGTCGTCCTGGCCGTCGAGTCCGCGGACTGCGAACTTGCGGTAGTGCGCCTTCTTGGGCATACCGTCCTGAAAGACGACCATCGAGCCAACGATCTCCTGGCCCTGGATGTTCGAGATGTCGTAGCACTCGATCCGGATCGGGAGGCTCTCGAGGTTCAGCGCCTCGCGCAGCTCCTCGAGCGCCTCGACGCGCCGCAGCCGCTTCTGCTCGGCGACGACGCCCTCCGACTCGAGCGCTACCCGCGCATTCTGCTCCGCGAGCTCCGCCAGCCTCCTCTTCTCGCCCCGCTCCGGCACGCGCACGTCGACGCGCGCCCCACGGCGCGCCGTCAGGAACTCACCGAGCGCGGCGAGATCGCCGACGCCCTTCGGAACGACGATCTGGGGCGGCAGCGACGGCGCGTTCCCGTAGTACTCGAGGCAGAACGTCTCCACGATCGTCGTCAGGTCCTGGCCCTCTACGTTCTCGAGGTGAAAGCCGTGACGGTCGATCATCTTGCCGCCACGGAGGGGAAAGACCTGCACGGCGGCGCGGTCGCCTGCGGCAGCGACACCGATCACGTCGATCGACCCTGTCTCGTGCCGGTCCGCCCCCTGTCGCTCGGCGAGGTTCTGGATCGCGAACAGCCGGTTGCGGTAGCGGGCCGCATCCTCGAAGCGCTCGTCTTCGGCCGCCTCGCGCATCCGCTGCTCGAGCGCGCGGACAATCGGACGGGTGTCGCCGGAGAGGAACTCGATCACCTCCTCGACCAGCTCCCCGTAGAGCTCGGGCGTGATGTAGCCGACGCAGGGCGCGTGGCAGCGCTCGATGTGGTAGTCGAGGCACGGGATACCCGAGTGGCGACCGGGCTTCGGGCCCTCGCAGGGCCGGAACTGGAAGACGCGGTTGAGGACGTCGAGCGTCTCGCGCACCTTCTTTGCGTTCGCGTACGGGCCGAAGTAGACGACGCCGCGCCGGTGGCGCTCGCGGGTGAACATGACGCGGGGGTACTCGTCCTCGACCGTCACGGCGATGTAGGGGAACGACTTGTCATCGCGCAGGCGCACGTTGAAGGGCGGCCGGTGGCGCTTGACCAGGTTTTGCTCGAGGTGGAGAGCCTCGACCTCCGTCCCCGTGACGATCACCTCCAGGTCGGCGATCCGCTCCACGAGCCGCGGTATCGAGCTGCGCGTGTCGCCACGTCCCGCCTGGAAGTACGAGCGCACGCGCGGGCGCAGCGACTTCGCCTTGCCGACGTACAGCACGCCGCCGCCCTCGTCACGGAAAAGGTAGACGCCTGGTTTCGCCGGCAGGCGCTGGAGCTTCTCCCGCACGTCGGCCACGCGGCTAGCCTAGCCAGGTGGTCACGGCTCTTTCGAGGCGCAGCGCGCTCCTCGCGACCGCACTGCTCCTCGCGGGTTGCGGCGGTGACAGTGACAACGAGGGCCTTCGCACGAGCGCGCCGGCAGGCACTGTTCCGACCGTCCCCAGGACGGCGCCGGCGACGACAACGGCGACAACGACGCGGGCCGCGCCGAAAGCCGATGTCGAGCCGACCACGAGCGAGGCGTCAACGCCCCCGCCGACGCGCCCGCCGGTCCCGCCGCGGACGACGGCGCCCCTGACGGTGCCTCGGGCGACAGTCGAGGCACCCGCCGCAACGACAACATCAGACCCGGCTCGAGCACCCAAGGAGGCCACCCCGCCGCCGGCTGCGCCCTTCGTCGTCGGTGCAGTCGACGACGCGGCTCGCCATCCCGGGCCGGTGCTCGGTCAGCTCGCCAACGTCGGCTTCGGCGCGCTCGCGATCACGAGCTACTGGGATCCCGGACGAGCGCGGCCGGCGCGCGAGGAGCTCGCGATCCTGCGCGATGTCACCCGGCGGGCGAGCGGCCGCGACCTCCGAGTCTTCCTTGCCGTCTTCCACCGCGGCTCCTCGACGACGCCGCTGACAGCCGCAGCCCGATCGCAGTTCGCGGCCTACGTCGCTGCCATCGTTCGCGAGATCCCGTCGATCCGCGACGTCATCGTCGGCAACGAGCCCAACATCAACCGCTTCTGGCTCCCCCAGTTCGGCGCCGCGCGCGAGAGCGTCGCACCGGCGGCGTACCTCGCTCTGCTGGCAGAGGTCTACGACGCCGCGAAGGCAGCCGACGAAGACGTCTTCGTCTGGGGCGGCGCGCTGGCGCCGCGCGGCAGCGACCGTCCCGGGGGGAAGCGCCCGACCCACTCCCCCGGCAAGTTCATCCGCGAGCTCGGCGTGGCACTCAGGGAGAGCGGCCGCAGTGAGCCGGTCATGGACGGCTTCGCGTTCCACCCCTATCCGGAAAGCGCGAGGACGCCGCCCGACCTGCCGCATCCGAACCCGCGCTCGCGGATGATCGGCCTCGCCGACGTCGGCCGGCTTCAGGCCCTCTTGCGGGAGGCACTGGGACGCGAGCTGCCGATCCTCTACAGCGAGTTCGGCGTCGAGTCAGCCATCCCGAGGGAGAAGAGGGGTCTGTACGAGGGAACAGAGCTCGCACGGCCGGTCGACGAAGCGACGCAGGCCGAGTTCTATCGCCGCGCTCTCGAGCTGGCGGCGTGCCAGAAGGGAGTCGTCGGCCTGCTCCTCTTCCACTCCCACGACGAGCCCTTCTTCGTCGGTTTCCAGTCCGGCGTCCTCTACGTGGACGGGACACCGAAGGCGAGCCTCCCCGCGGTTCGCGCCGCGATCGAGGCCGCTCGCGCCGGGTGCGTAGAGTAGAGACGGTGAGCAGCGGGGGCAGTGGTCAGTACGTCGCCTACACCTTCTACCGGGTCGATCCCGCGTGGCGGCGCCTGCCCATCGGGGAGCGGGTTGCGGCGAAGGATGCCTTCGCCGAGGTGATCGAGGCGTGGTCCGAGCGGCTCGACGTCCGCGCCTACTCCACCGCCGGCGTGCGACCGGACTGCGACTTCTTCGTCTGGAAGATCACGGAGCGCTACGCCGACCTCGGTGAGCTCGGCGCCGCGCTGAACGGGACACCCCTGGCCGGCTGGCTGGCGACGCCGTACTCCTACCTCGCGACCACGAAGGCCTCCCAGTACAGCCAGGCACGGCGCGCTCGCAAGATCGTTCCGCGCGGCCACCCGTACCTCGTGGTCTACCCGTTCGTGAAGACACGGCCCTGGTACGCGCTCTCCAAGGAGGATCGGCAGCGGGCAATGGACGAGCACATCGCGATCGGCGCGCGCTTCGCCTCGATCCAGAACCATACGACGTACTCGTTCGGGATCGACGACCAGGAGTTCATGACCGCGTTCGAGTGCGAGGAGCCGTCCGATTTCATGCACTTGATGCTGACGCTGCGCGAGAGCGAGGCCTCCCGCTACACCGAGCGCGACACGCCGATCTTCGTCGGTCAGGCGATGGAGATCAGGGCGGCGCTGGACGTCCTGGACGGTGCCGCCGCGAAGGTGGAGGCCTAATGCGCCGGCTCGTGGTCGTCCTGGCTGCGGCGCTCACGCTGGCCGGTTGCGGCGGAGACGAGACGCCACCGGTGGCCGAGTCCGGCGCGCCGGCGAAGGACGGCGTCAAGGAGCTCACGAACGTGCTCGACCTGCGCTCGGACTTCGAGGCGGACGCGGGCAGGACGCGGGTGATCCTCCTCCTCTCGCCTACCTGAGGCACCTGCCTCGCCGGCGCCCGTGCGGTGCGCGAAAGGATCCTCGATCAGGAGCCGTCACGGGATCTCCGCCTCTATGTCGTCTGGCTCAAGCAGCGTGTGACCGACGAGCGCGGGGAGATCGACGAGTCGATCGTCGCCGACCCTCGCGTAACCCAGTACTGGGACGGCGAGGGCATCACGGGGACGTACTTCGCCGAGGCGGATCTCGGCGGTCTCGGATACCCAGGCTTCGTCTACGACGTCTTCTACGTCTTTGGCGCGTCTGCGAGTTGGCAGGACGCCCCGGCGCCCCTAGCCGGGGCCGGGGTTCCGGTGGTCTCGGACGTCGAGGAGCTGCTGACGCGGATCCGCGCTCAGCTGTAGCGGTGCTCCTCGCGCCAGATGCGCACGGCGGCGTAGGCGCAGGCGCCGAGGACGAGGAAAAACGCGAGCGCGTCGCGCCCGTTCGGACGCAGGCCGACGAACGCACCGACGTCGACGACGGCGAGGACGATCGCCGCGTAGAACACCTTGCGGCTGCGCTCGCCCCAGGTCTCGATGTCGCTGCGCCGCTCCCGCCAGAGCAGGAAGAGGAAGAACGCGACGGCGAGGAAGAACGCGATCCGGAGCAGCCCTCCGACCGTCGCGAGCACCTCCTCGAGCGAGAGCACGACCACCACCACCGCGATCAGCGCGATGATCAAGAACCCGCGCACGGTCGCGTTCATCTCCCCGAAGAAGCGCCTGATCGAGCTCATGCCGTCACCCTCCCGTCATGAATGCTCGCACGGCGAGCGCGGCAGCGAGCGCCGACATGCCGGCGAACCAGGCCAGCCGCCTGACGCCCGTGGCGGGAGCGTAGAGCCAGGGAACGAGCAGAGCCCCAAGCGAGAGCGAGCCGTACACATAGTGGAGGTCGTCAGCGCTGCGGCGATCGTCGGACAGGAGCAGCAGCCCGAGTCCCACCTGCGCCACCAACAGCGTCTGTGCGAGCGCGAGCAGGTTCGCGACGATCCGTCCCGCGCCACGCCTGCG
>Ga0136613_10001366_pt1 | contig 12547 bp, 14 predicted proteins | sample AntDrymUQ2722106_2_FD_106649 | JGI IMG/M metagenome (GOLD analysis project Ga0136613, IMG submission 106649) | Polar desert sand microbial communities from Dry Valleys, Antarctica - metaG UQ272 (21.06) | ecosystem: Environmental > Terrestrial > Soil > Desert | place: Antarctica: Dry Valley... | reverse complement strand
GCGCGGGGCTCGGGCACCTTCTCCGGCTCGGCAGCCACCTCCGGCTCCGCCGCGGCCGTCTCGTCCTTCGCCTCGGGTGCCTCGGGCGCCTCGGGTGTCTCGGGCTTGGGCTTGGGCTTGACCGGTGCCGCACCGTTCTTGCTCCACACCGGGATGTCGCTGCCGGCGTGGCGTTCGATGGCCTCCAGGTCGCGGCGCTGCTTGGGCGTGATCATCGTGATTGCCCGGCCGGTCTCTCCGGCGCGGCCCGTGCGGCCGATCCGGTGCACGTAGATGTCGGGCGTGTTCGGAATGTCGTAGTTCACGATGTGTGAGACGCCGGCGATGTCCAGCCCGCGGGCCGCCACGTCGGTGGCCACGAGCAGCCGCTCGCGCCCACCCTTGAAGGCGATCATCACGCCGTCGCGGGCGCCCTGGGACATGTCGCCGTGCAGCGTCTTGACCCGCAAGCCCTTGTCGCCCAGGCGGCGGGCCAGACGGTCCACGCCAATCTTCGTGCGCGCGAAGATGATCGCCTGACCGGGCGCTTCGGCCTTGAGCACGTCGGCCAGGGCGTCGGGCTTGTCGCGGTCCTCCACCTCGAGGTAGAACTGGGCCACCGTGTCGATCGTGAGCGTGGCGGCCTTCACCTTGATCGTCTCGGGCTCATACATGCGCTTCTCGGCCAGCTTCTTGATCTCGGGCGGCATCGTGGCCGAGAACAGCGCCGTCTGGCGGCCCGAGGGACAGCGGCCGAGGATCGTCTCGACGTCCTCGAGGAAGCCCAGGTCGAGCATCTCGTCGGCCTCGTCCAGCACCACGTAGCGCGCGGAGTCGAGGAAGAGGTAGTGGCGTCCGATCATGTCCATCACGCGACCCACGGTGCCAACGACCACCTGCGCGCTCTCCTTGAGCCGCGAGGCCTGGTCGCGGATGGGAGCGCCGCCGAAGACGGCAACCACGGATATGCCGCGGTTCTGACCGTAGGCGCGCAGCGCCTGCGTCACTTGGATGCACAGCTCGCGCGTGGGTGTGAGCACCAGCGCCTGGACGTCGGTATCGGAGGGATCGATGTACTCGAGCATCGGCAGCCCGAACGCGGCGGTCTTGCCGGTACCGGTCTGTGCCTGGCCGATCACATCGCGTCCCTGCATCAGTAGGGGGATGGTCTCCTCTTGGATGGGGGTCGGCTGTTTGTAGCCGAGGTGCTCTAGGGCATCCAGCAATGGCTGGGATAGCCCGAGCTCTTCAAATGTCGTCATCTCCCACTGAGAGTACCGATGGCCGCATTCGAGCGGACATCGAGCGCCAGCTTCCCCGTTGTGCGGCGCCCGGCCAGGTCCTCGTGGGCCCGGCGCACCTCGTCGAGCGGGTAAACCGGGCCGAGCTGGGCCTGCAGCTCCCCGCGAGCCGCACGGCCGAAGAGGTCGGCGAGGGGCTCCGCGAGCATCGCGGGACGGTCAAGGAGATGCATCAGCCAGAAGCCCACCACCGCCCGGCTGGTCTTCAGCAACGCGGCGTTGGACACCCGCACCTTCTCGCGCGTGGAGTTCCCGTAGGCCACGAGGCGCCCGAACGGGGCCAGGGCCTGGAGGCTCTGCTCGAACACCCGCCCCCCGGCGGTCTCGAGCACCACGTCCACCTGCTCGCCCTCGTTCGCCTCGACCAGCGCGGCGGTCAGTCCCTCGGTGTCGGGATCCACGGCGGCGTCGGCGCCCAGCTCCAGGGCAAGCTCGCGGCGCTCCTTCGATCCCGCTGTCGCGATCACCCGCCCCGCCCCCATCGGCTTCGCCAGTTGCACGGCCAGTCCGCCCACGCCACCGGCGGCGGAGTGAACCACCACGCTCTCGCCCTCCCCCAGGCGCGCCGCGGTGCGGTACAGGTGCCATGCGGTGAGGCCCTGCACCAGCAGGGCCAGCGCGGCGTGATCGGACAGGCCATCGGGGATGTCGAAGGTCCGCTGCGCCGGTGCCACGGCCCGCTCGGCGTAGCCGCCCGTCTCGAGCAGAGCCACTACCCGCCGGCCATCGACTACCCCCGCCACTTCGCCTCCGAGCACGAATGGCAGCTCGCGCTCTGCGATGTACTGCCCCTCGCGCTGGTGGGTGTCGCCGAAGTTCACGCCGGCCAGTGAGACGTCGATCAACACCTCTCCCTCACCCGGTCTGGGCTCGGACAAGTCGGCCACGCGGAGCACCTCGGGGCCGCCGACCTCGGATACCTGGACCGCGCGCATCGGCGTGAGCGTAATAAGGTGCCGCGCCCATGAGCCTCGTAGTAGTTGGATCGATTGCCTTTGACTCGGTGAAGACTCCCTTCGGCGAGCGTGAGCGCATGCTCGGCGGAGCGGCCGTGCACTTCTCCCTGGCCGCCAGCTTCTTCACTGACGTTCGCGTGGTGGGCCCCGTCGGCGACGACTTCGGCGACGAGCAGTACGAGGTGCTGCACGGTCGCGGGGTCATCACCGACGACGTGGAGCACGTTGCAGGCGGCAAGACCTTCTTCTGGAAGGCCCACTACGAGTACGACATGAACCTGGCCCACACCGAGGACACCCAGCTGGGCGTGTTCGGGGAATTCGAGCCGAAGCTGTCCGACGAGTCCCGGAACGCCGACAACCTCTTCCTCGCCAACATCCAGCCCGACGTGCAGCGCGGTGTGCGCGAACAGTGCACCCAAACCCGGTTTGCCGGGCTGGACTCGATGAACCTCTGGATCGACACGGCGCGGGACTCGCTGCTGAAGACCATCGCCGGCGTGGATCTCGTCTTCCTCAACGATGCCGAGGTGCGCATGCTCACCGAGCAGCCCAACCTCGTGCGCGCGGCGCGCGAGATCATGGACATGGGCCCGAGCGTGGTGGTTGCCAAGCAGGGCGAGTACGGCGCGGCGCTCTTCACCGAGGAAGGCTTCTTCGCCCTACCAGCCTTCCCGCTGGACACGGTGGCCGATCCCACGGGGGCGGGCGACTCCTTCGCGGGCGGCTTCCTCGGCTACCTCGCGGCCCAGGACGACTGGCAGGACGATGCCGCGCTACGCCGGGCGATGACGTACGGCTCGGTGCTCGCCTCCTTCAATGTTCAGGAGTTCGGCACCGAGCGCGTGGCACGCCTCACCCGCGACGAGATCGACGAGCGCTTCGAGCGCTTCCGCGAGATCACAGCGCTCGAGCCCGCGCCGGCCTGAGCCACGATCTGTACGATCGCCTGGTGGAGGTGAGCACCTTCATCTGGATGTTCGTGGTTCTGAAGATCCCGATCGCCGCCGCCCTGGCGTTGATCTGGTACGCGATCCGCGAGCCGGAGCCCGTCGTGGACGAGGACTCCGACGGCGGCGGCTCCGACCGCTCGCCCGACCCGCGCCCGTCCAAGCCTCGTCCGGCGCGCCGCGGTCCCCACGGCAACCCCGCGCCGGTGCCGCCTCCTCGCACGCGCACCCGCGCGGTCGCTCGGCGCCGCAGCTTGCGTTAGCGTTCGGCCGGTGAACGCCTTCCACGTCATCGGCGTGCTCCTCGCCCTCTGGGCGGTCACGGTCTCATTCCTCGGCATCACCCGCGAGAACTGGCCCGGCAACAGGCGAACGGAGCGGGCTGTAGCGGCGATCTCCGTGGTCCTGGTGCTTGGTGCAATCGGCTCGGCGATTATCACCTCGATCCTCCACGAGGAGGACGAGAACGAGGAAGCCGCCCTCGTTTCACCCCGCTAGCGATGGCAATCGACGACGGCGCTGCCGTCCACTACACGGCGCTGGAGAAGGGCATCCCCGTCTACGGGTCCGACGAGGTTGAGGTCGGGCGGCTGCGGGAAGTGCTCGACAACTACCAGGAGCACATCTTCGACGGCATCGTGATCGACGCGGGCGGCGGCGACCTGCGCTTCGTGGACGCGCCCGAAGTGGCGCGCACGGCCGAGCGTGCGGTCACGCTGACCATCACCTCGGGCGAGGCTGCCGAACTGCCGCCACCTGAGAGCGGCCCGTCCGTGTTCACGCCGCGCGGCGGGGGGAAGCTGTCGCGGCTGTTCGGCGGCGGCTGGCGGAAGAGCTGATCCCCAGGGCTCTGGCGTAACCCTCGGCCAGACGTACGAGGCTGGCCGCCCGTTCGGTTCGTTGATCCGTTCGTCACGAAGTTGTCACTCCAGGGTGTTGAGTGCTGCCGCTTCCTCGGCGATGTTCTCCGCATGCTTGAGCCGATCGACGTTTACCTGCCCGCCGACCCGGACGATCCTCGCTCTCACGAGCCAGATCCGCCAGGGGTGGTCGTCCACCGCGGCCCGCCTCTACACCCGGATGACATCGCGGTGATCGATGGCATCCCGGTCACCTCCGTTTCCCGCACCCTTATCGACCTCGCCGAGGTCATCGACGAGAGAGAACTTCGCGGGTGCTTCGAACGCGCCCGCGACAGAGGGTTGCTCGACCCTGACGCGCTGAGGGCGTCTCGCGCGCGCGTGGACTGGCGCCCTTCGTTGGAGCTCGTTGACCGGCTGATCGATGAGTTCGCGACCCAATGAAACGCAGCGCCTGGACTGACCAGCGGATAGGCGAGAGAATGGACGCCATCGACTCGACGTTCGACATGCTGCGCCACGAGATCCAAGGTCTGCGCGAGGACAACCGCGAGCAGTTCGCGGCCCTTCGCAGAGACCTCTCAGCACTCCAGCACCATCTCGTGCAGATCGGCTTCGGCCTAGTTGGCGTGCTGATCGCCGCGATGATGGCGTTGATCGTCGCGCTGGCGTAGGGACGCGCCCCCGAAAAGACAGTGGTTCAGCCGCCCAGAGGCCGAACACACGGCGTCCACGGCGGGCTCACTTTCGTCAGTTCGAGGTGGCCTCAGGGTCGCAGACCCCGGGTACGTCAGACTCTCGGGTCCAGCACGAGCTTTCGAGAGGAGACGGGATGGCGGAGGAGCAGACTGGTGGTAGCGATAACGGCGGGGGCGTAGCCACGACGAAGGATTCGCTCACCGTGACCGACAACCGGACGGGCGAGACCTTCGAGGTCGAGATCACCGACGGCACCGTCAAGGCGATGGACTTCCGCCAGATGAAGGTGTCCGAGGATGACTTCGGGCTGATGACCTACGACCCGGCCTTCACGAACACCGCCTCGTGTCGCAGCGCGATCACCTACATCGACGGCGACGCCGGCGTGCTCGAGCATCGCGGCTATCCAATCGAGCAGCTGTGCGAGGACTCGAGCTTCCTCGAAGTGGCCTACCTGCTGGTTCACGGTGCCCTGCCCAAGCAGGACGAGCTGGACTTCTGGACATACGCCATCACCCACCACACCTACGTGCACGAGAACATCAAGACGACGATGGAGGGCTTCCGCTACGACGCGCATCCGATGGCGATGCTGCTGTCCACGGTCGGCGCGCTGTCGAGCTTCTACCCCGCTGCCAAGGACCTCGACTCGGACACCGAGCGCTACATGGCCGTGGTGCGGCTGATCGCGAAGATGCCCACGCTGGCGGCCTTCGCCTACCGCCACAACCTCGGGCTGCCCTACGTCTACCCCGACAACGACCTCAGCTACGCGGGCAACTTCCTCTCGATGCTCTACAAGATGACCGAGGTCAAGTACGAGCCCGACCCGCGGCTCGAACGCGCGCTGGACGTGCTCTGGATCCTGCACGCCGACCACGAGCAGAACTGCTCCACCGCGGCCGTGCGCGCCGTCGGCTCGTCGGACGTTGATCCCTTCTCGGCGCTGGCAGCAGGGGTCTCAGCCCTCTACGGACCGCTGCACGGCGGCGCCAACGAGGCGGTGCTGCGCATGCTCGAGCGGATCGAGACCGTGGAGAACATCCCGGACTTCCTCCAGGGGGTGAAGGACAAGGAGGAGAAGCTGATGGGCTTCGGCCACCGGGTCTACAAGAACTACGACCCGCGAGCGCAGATCATCAAGAAGCACGTGGACGAGGTGCTCGAGGCCACCGGCGGGGCGGACAACCCCAAGCTCGAGATCGCCACGGAGCTGGAGAAGCGCGCGCTCGACGACGACTACTTCACCGAGCGCAAGCTCTACCCCAACGTGGACTTCTATTCGGGGCTCATCTATGAGGCGCTGAACATCCCGTCGGACATGTTCACCGTGATGTTCGCCATCCCCCGCACCGCCGGGTGGCTGGCCCAGTGGCTGGAGATGCTCGACGACCCGGAGAAGAAGATCGCGCGGCCGCGGCAGATCTACACCGGGGACCGCGAGCTGAAGTACGAGGGAATCGACGGGCGCGGCTAGCGCCGGCGCGAGTACCAGACCACGTCCAGGCCGCGCGCCTCCCAGTGCCTCGCGCCCGCCAGCGAGAGCCCGACCTTCTCCATCACACGCCGTGAGCCGAGGTTGTCCGGATGTGCGATCGAGATCACCTCTGGGCGCTCCAACTCCTCCAGGCAGAACCGGACGACCTCCGCGGCCGCCTCTGTGGCATAGCCCTTGCCCCACGCGGCCCGCTCGTAGAGCCAGCCCGCCTCGGTGTTCTCGGGGTCCGGCGGCCAGTCGTCGTGGCGCTTGATGCCCGTGCGGCCCACCATCCGGCCGCTCTCACGCTCCTCCACCACCCAGTGCCCGAAGCCGTGACGCTGCCAGTGCTCGCGCAGCCGGAGGGCGTCGTAGGCCACCTCGGCAGAGGTCAGCGGGCGGGCGGGGTGCATGAAGCGCATCACCTGCGGATCGGCGCAGATCCGTGCGTATGCGTCCACGTCGGGATCGCGCCACTCGCGCAGCACCAGGCGCTCGGTCTCGATGACGGGGACGGCGTGCACTAGATCCGGAACACCGGCAACAGGCGCTTCTCGTGCTCGGAGTCGATCCGCGCCACCACCTCGAGGTGGTCCTCCAGCCCGGAGCCGCGCAGCTTGGTGGCCAGCAGCTCGTCCACCTGGAATATGCCGGCCGAATTGTTCATCGCGATCTCGATCGTCACGGCGCGCTCCTCACCCGCCTTGATCTCCACGCCGTCGATTGCGGCCGCCGAGAGCGAGTGGATGTTGGGGCGGCGGTTGGAGAACGGCACCCGGGAGCGTCCCTGGGCCAGGTCCAGGGCATCGGCCACGCGCACGATGCCCGCCTCCACGGTGATCGGGTCGCCGCGGCGGCGGTGACCGATGATCGCGTGCAGCGACTCGGCCACGACCACCGTGAGCTCAGGCTCCTCGTACACGCCCTCCAGCAACACGGGCAGCCGTTCAGCGGCGAGGAACAGGCTGTAGGCCTCGTGGTCGGTGCGGTGTATCGACATGCCCGAGTCGTGCATCAGGCACGCGGCCGCTATCACGACCTCCGCGTCGTGCTCACGCATCAGGTGCTCGGAGACCATCGCCGGCTCCAGGCCGCGTTTGGTCAGCAACCGGAACAGCCGGAGCGCGATGTTGAGCACGATCTGAACGTGCACCCAGCTGTGGTCGGACATCCCGAGGCGGTTGGCCATCACGTGCTGCATGTGCCACCGGGCGCGGAGGCGGTCGTCGGCGTTGGCCGCAGTCAGCAGCGATTCCAGCCTGCGGTTGCCGCGCGTGGGCGCGTTGATGGCCACGCCGGCCACGGCGTCACGCGGGCTTGCCGGCCCCTCCGGCGGTGGTGTCGAGGCCACATCCACGGACTGCCAACATAGCCCTAGTGGAGGGAGATCCAAGAGAGCGGCGCTCGAGGTGGTCGTTGCGCGCGAGCTGGAAGCCGTTCGGCATCGGCGAGCAGCGTCCCAACAACTTCGGCGAGGTCACGCGCGCCGTGTGGGAGAACCGCGACCGCCCAGGGTACACGTGGCGGATCCTCAAGGACGGTGTGTGCGACGGCTGCGCTCTTGGGACCAAGGGAATGCGCGACTGGACGATCGAGGGCGTGCACCTGTGCAACATCCGGCTGCGGCTGCTGCGGCTGAACACGATGCCCGAGCTCGATCCCTCGGTGCTCGCCGACGTGGATGCGCTGAGCCGGCGCTCGGGCGCCGAGCTGCGCGAACTGGGGCGGGTGCCCTTCCCGATGATTCGCCGGCGCGGCGATCCCGGGTTCACCCGCCTGTCGTGGGAGGAGGCGCTCGAGCTTGCGGCGGATCGCCTCCGCGCCGCGGGGCCCGATCGCATGGGCGTGTACCTCACCAGCCGCGGCACCGCCAACGAGACGTACTACGCGGCCCAGAAGGCGACCCGGGCGATGGGCAGCCACGCGATCGACAACGCCGCGCGGGTCTGCCACTCGCCCAGCACGTTCGGGCTCAAGGAGGCGCTGGGAGTAGCCGCCACCACCTGCTCCTACAGCGACTGGCTGGAGTCCGACCTGATCGTGTTCATCGGCTCCAACGTGGCCAACAACCAGCCCGTGACCACGAAGTACCTGCACCACGCCAAGCGCAACGGCGCACGCGTGGTCGTGATCAACCCCTACCGCGAGCCGGGCATGGAGCGATACTGGATTCCGTCGGTGCCCGAGAGCGCCGTGTTCGGCACGCTGATCGCCGATCGCTTCCATCAGGTGAACGTGGGCGGCGACGTGGCCTTCCTCACGGGCACGTTGCGCCACATGGCCGAGCAGGGGTGGCTCGACCAGCGGTTCGTGGAGGAACACACCACCGGCTGGCCCGAGCTGCAGACGAAGCTGGGCGACCGCTCATGGGAACAGCTGGAGGCGGCGTCCGGCCTCTCGCGCGAGGAGATGCTCGAGTTCGCCCGGACCGTGGGCGAGGCCGGGCGAGGGGTGCTGGTGTGGTCGATGGGCGTGACCCAGCACGAGCGCGGCGAGGACAACGTGCGCGCGATCGTGAACCTGGGGCTTGCCCGGGGTTGGGTGGGACGCGAGGGCTGCGGGCTGATGCCGATCCGCGGGCACTCCGGCGTGCAGGGGGGCGCCGAGATGGGGTGCTACTCCACGGCCCTGCCGGGGGGCCTACCGGTGGACGCCGAGCACGCCGCGGCCCTCTCGGAGCAGTGGGGCTTCCCCGTGCCGGACTCGCCCGGACCGACCGCGCCTGAGATGATCGATGCCGCCGGGCGCGGTGAACTGGACGTGCTCGTGTCGGTGGGCGGCAACTTTCTCGACGTGCTGCCCGACCCCGACCAGGTGAGGGCGTCCCTCGAGCGCATCCCGCTGCGAGTGCACGCCGACATAGTGCTGTCCAGCCAGATGCTCGTCGAGCCCGCCGACGCCGTGCTCGTCCTCCCCGCCACCACGCGCTACGAGGTGTCCGGTGGAGTGACCGAGACGAGCACCGAGCGGCGGGTGATCTTCTCTCCCGAGATTCCGGGCCCACGCGTGGCCGAGGCGCGGCCCGAGTGGGAGGTGCTGCTGGAGCTGGCTCGCCGCGTGCGGCCCGACCGCGCCGCGGCACTCACCTATCCAGGGGGCACGGCGCAGGTCCGGGAGGAGATCTCGCGAGTGGTTCCCCTCTACCGCGGCATCGAATCGCTGCACGAGGGCGGCGACAGCTTCCAGTACGGCGGCGCTCGTCTCCCGGACGGCCACGACTTCCCGACCAAGGACGGCAAGGCGCGCTTCGCGGCCATCGCTCCCGAGCCGCCACTGCCGGCGGATGGGCTGTTCAACGTGGCCACCCGCCGCGGCAAGCAGTTCAACTCGATGGTTCAGGAGCAGCGCGACGCGATCACCGGTGCGGTCCGCGAAGCGGTGCTGGTGAATCCCGGGGACGCTGCCCGGCTGGACATCGCCGACGGCGACGAGGTGATCGTGCGCTCCGGCCATGGAGAGCTGCGTGGCCGCGCGCAAACCGTGCCGATCGCCCCCGGCAACCTCCAGGTGCACTGGCCCGAGGGCAACGTGCTGCTGCCTCGCGGAGTGCTGTCGGCGGAGGCGAAGATTCCCGACTACAACACGCGCGCGAGCCTGGAGGCCGCGACGGGTACCCTCGGGGCATGACCCGAGGGCCCCTGATCGACGGCCACGGCCGCACCATCGGCGACCTCCGCGTGTCGGTCACCGACCGGTGCAACTTTCGCTGCCAGTACTGCATGCCCGCCGAGGGCCTGCCCTGGCTGGAGCGCTCCGAGGTGCTGCGCTTCGAGGAGATCGAGCGGCTGGTGCGCCTGCTCTCCGAGATGGGCGTGGCCGACATCCGGCTCACCGGCGGCGAGCCGCTGGTCAGGCGGGACTTCCCGGTGCTCGCCGGCATGCTCGCGCGCGTGGAGGGAGTGCAGGATCTGTCGGTCACCACCAACGGCTTCCTGCTCGAGCGCGATGCCGCGGCACTGGCGGCGGCCGGCGTCAAGCGGCTGAACGTCTCGATCGACTCGCTGCAGCGCGATCGCTTCTACGAGATGACGCGCCGCGACTCGCTGCCGCAGGTCCTCGCCGGGCTCGAGGCGGCCGCCGCTCAGCCCGAGTTGCGCCCGATCAAGGTAAACGCGGTGGCGCTGCGCGGCTTCACCGAGCAGGAGGCCCTCCCGTTCGCGCGCTTCGCCCGCGAGCGCGACTTCCAGGTGCGCTTCATCGAGTTCATGCCGCTGGACGGCGACCAGGCGTGGACAGAGGACCAGGTGCTCACCGGCGCGGAGCTGCGCGAGATCATCCACGCCGTGCACCCCCTCGAGGAGCTGCCGCGCGAGCCGTCGGCCACGGCACGCCGCTTCCGCTTCGCGGATGGCATGGGCGAGATCGGCTTCATCAACCCGGTCTCCGAGCCGTTCTGCTCGGACTGCAACCGCATCCGCCTCACCGCCGACGGCAAGCTGCGCACCTGTCTCTTCTCGCTCAACGAGACCGACCTCCGCGAACCGCTTCGCACCGGCGCCACCAACGACGAGCTGGAGCAGGTGATCCGTGCAGCGGTGTGGCGCAAGGAGCTCAAGCACCGAGTCGGCGAGAAGGGCTTCCGCCAGCCGGCCCGCAGCATGAGCGCCATCGGCGGGTAGCTTCCAGCAGACTGCTGGGGATGCCCGGCTTCCTGATACTCGTGCGCAGCGGCGCGAAGGTACGCCGCGAGCGCACGGACAACCTCGACGCCGCACTCGCCGTGGTGGAGCGCCACGGACGCCGGCTCGAGGGGAGCGCATCGGCGACCGAGGAGGGCGGCGGGCTGATCCGCCGCTACGAGCCGGTGCAGCAGGTGGTGGGACGCATCGAGCTGCGCGGGCCACGGCGCATCCGCGCCGGGATCGACGTACGCGGCGATGGCTCCGCCGAGGCGTTCACCGGGCGCGTGCGCCGGCGGGCGGTGCAACAGCGTGGGGATGAGTCGCCCTACCAAGCTCTGTGCCGGGAGCTGTCGACGTGAGCGCGGAGGAGCACTGGCGGGTGACGCTGCCGCGGGGGGCCGAGCAGCCCTTCCGCGTCTTCGTGAACGGCATCCCACAGAAGGAGGGGCGGGACTACGAGGTGGATGGCCGCCAGTTGCTCTTCGACCGCCCACTGGAGAAGGAGCAGCTGAACGTGTGGCGCTGGGCCGCGATCTTCCTCGCCCTTTTCGGCACCTACGGCAAGAACGACTCAGTGGACGTTCAGTACGAGCTGTCCGGGCGCACCACGGTGGCCACCGGCCTGGAGATCAGCTCGCCTACGCGCGACGCCGGTCGCGAAGAATGACCAAGGCGGTCTTGGCCGCCACCCGCAGCAGGGCGAGCTTCTGCCAGATCGGTAGCGAGCCGAAGGTGACCTTGCCCGTCCCGGTTTCCCAGCGCGGTTGGTAGCGCGCACGAGCACCGTTGATCGCCACTCGGGCCAGGCTCGGGTCCACGCCCTGGTGGACGAGGCCGCGGTCGGGGGCTGCGAGCCACTCCAGCGTGCTGCGGTAGCCCAGGGCGAAGTCGTTCGAGCGATAGCGCTCGTCGAGAAAGCCGCCGAAGTGACCGAGGATCTCACCCGCGAGCAGGTCGGCGATCTCGGCCTGCCCGCCCGCCACCTCGGGCAACAGGCGGGGAGAGATGATGTCCACGGCCACCTCCTGCTTGCCCGCGAGACCGGTGGCCTGCGCAAGCGCCTCGGACAGCCGCTGCGCCAGCCCGGTCGCGGGGAGGGGATCCAGGCTCACCCGCACGTCCTCGTCCTCCCCGAGATCGCGCTTCTGCCGGCCGATCGAGTCCACCACCTCCTGCAGGGCCCCCTCGGGGTCCTCGTGCCTCTCGGAGATCAGCTGGAGCAGGGTGCGCTCCAGCTGAGCCACCCAGTGCAAGCGCGAGTTCGTCTTCTCCACGCGCGCCAGGTCCTCGTACAGGCTCTGCGCCTTGAGCACCTCCAGGGTGCGCGCGAGGGTGCTCGTCCAGGGCGGCGCCACCGCGCGATCGGACCAGCGGTCCTCACCGGTCACGGGCTGCTCGGGGTCGGGGCTGACCAGCAGGTGAAGGCGCCGTGCGCCCGCGCCGTCGCCGTCGAGGTGGCGGGTCACGTCCAGCGCGCGGCCCAGCGGCTCGTTGTCCAGCGTCCCGCCGTCGGTGTACCAGAGCCATCCGCCCGCTGGGAAGTTGGTCACGTGGTTCTCGAGGTAGGCCTCGCGGTCGCCCGAGCGATCCAGGCCCTTGGCCGCAAACGCGGCGGCGTGGGCGCCCGACGCCATCGCGATGTCCACCCGGCTGGCGTCGGGCGGCTCGGTGTAGGCCTCCACCGGGTCGCCGCGCCGGAGCGT
>Ga0136613_10001364_pt1 | contig 12550 bp, 12 predicted proteins | sample AntDrymUQ2722106_2_FD_106649 | JGI IMG/M metagenome (GOLD analysis project Ga0136613, IMG submission 106649) | Polar desert sand microbial communities from Dry Valleys, Antarctica - metaG UQ272 (21.06) | ecosystem: Environmental > Terrestrial > Soil > Desert | place: Antarctica: Dry Valley... | reverse complement strand
TCGAACGTCGTCACGAGGTCGTAGCCCTGGCCGGAGTAGCCGGTTGCCGACGCCACCTCGAACGTGACCCGGTCAGCGACACCGGCTTCGACAGCGCGCTCCCGTGCGGTCTCGATCGACGGCTCGTGGTAGTCCGAGCCGACGAACTTCGAGCGGGGGAAGGCTTGCGCCATCAGGATCGTAGAGGCGCCGTGACCACAGCCCACATCGGCAACCGTGGCGCCGCGCAGGAGTTTGTCCGTCACGCCTTCGAGCGCGGGAAGCCAGCTGGAGACCAGGTTGGCGTTGTAGCCGGGGCGGAAGAACCGCTCGCATCCGACGTGGACGTCGGAGTTCCGCTCGTGCCAACCAACACCGTCTCCGTTGCGGGCGGCCTCGATGACGGCATGCGCGTCACTCACGGTGCCGTGCGCGATCTGGAAGAAACCTGGAAGGAAGGCCGGGCTGTTCTCGTCGGTGAGCGCGATGGCATGTTCTGGCGGCAAAGTGTACGTGCCTGTCGACGGATCGTACTCCACGTAGCTACCCGCGGCCTGCGCATTGAGCCATTCCCGTGCGTAGTGCTCGCCCGTCTGCGTCAGCTCCGCCAGCTCGGGAGCCGAGAGCGGGCCGTTTCTGGCCATTGTTCGGTAGTAGCCTAGGCGGTCGCCCATGACTACGAGTGCGCAGTTGAGCGTCGCCCCGACCTCATCGATGGCTCGAAAGACGAAACCCATCAGCTTGTCTTCGTCGATTACCGGTGTCTGTACCTCTGTGGTCATGGTCAGATCTCCTTGCTCCGCTAGGTGTCCAACCTGGAGGCTGGCGGCTTGCTCTCAGACTGAGGTACGTCGGACACCTGCCGCATCAGGGAGGGCGCCTAGTCTTGGCGACGGGCGGGCTGCCCGAGACAGATCATTAGACTTTCCCGATGCTGGTCGGCCGGGACTCCGAATGCAGGACTGTCGAAGCTCTTGTCGCTGGGGCGCGGATCGGCCGGAGCGGAGTCCTGGTGATCACCGGCGAGGCAGGGATAGGCAAGTCGTCCCTGCTCGAGTATGCCGCCGGGCACGCGACAGGGATGCGGCTGCTGCACGCGACAGGAACGGAGTCCGAACAGGATGTGGCCTTCGGGGGGCTACTGCAACTGCTTCGCGCGAAGGCTGAGGACCTGGACCGAATTCCGCCGCCCCAGGCACAGGCCCTCGGGGTCGCACTCGCGTTGCGTGAAGGCATCCGGACGGATCGCTTCGCAGTGGGGGCAGCAACTTTGAGCCTCCTCACGCGCTTCAGCGAGGACCAGCCGCTGGGGCTGATCATCGACGACGCCCATCAACTGGACCGACCTTCCGAAGAGGCGATTGTGTTCGCGGCGCGCCGGCTCCTCGCCGACCCCGTCTTTGTCATCGCCGCTTCCCGGGAGGGCGAGCCGAGCGTCCTGACCACCGCAGGCCTTCCTTCGCTGCGCCTGGGCGGAGTCGATGCCGCCGCGACCCGACAGCTCGCCATGGCAACTACTTTGGGGCTCGCGACTCCTGAGCTGTCAGCTCGCCTCTACGAGGTCACGGGGGGAAATCCGCTTGCGATACTCGACATGGCTAACGACATCTCCCGTCTGTCATCCCTTCCCCCGGACACGCCGGCGCCTGTACCGGCAGCTCTCGTCGAGCGATTCGCCCGACGCGCCGCACGCCTGACCACAGACGTGCGCACTGCGCTGCTCCTGGCGGCCACGGCTGATGGCGACCTGACCGTCGTCCACCGCGCCTGCTCGACGATGGGCATCGACGTGACCTCGTTAGCGGCGGCGGAGGATGCCGGCCTGATCCGAATCGAGCCCGACCGAGTCGAGTTCTTTCACTCGCTGGTACGTTCCGCCATCTACGCGACGGCATCGCCCGCCGAGCGACGTGCCAGCCACGCGGCGGTCGCCGACGCGTTGCCTGAGGCGGCACTCGATCGACGCGCGTGGCAGCGGGGTCACGCCTCTCTCGGCCCGGACGAAGCAATCGCCGCCGCCTTGGAGGACGTAGGGAGGCGCGCGGAGGACCGGAGTGCGTACTCCGTCGCCGCGACGGCATACGAACGTTCATCGCGTCTGACACCTGCGGACGACACCCGTGCTCGCCGTTTTCTGAGCGCTGGAGAGGCAGCGTGGAACGCAGGCGAGGCTGATCGGGCTGGCTCGTTGCTCAAGGAGGCGCTCGCACTCGACCGGTCCTCGAAGACAAGGACGAGCGTGCTTCAGCTGCAGGGCGAGATGGCCGCCCGGTGTGGTTCGCTGGAGGAGGCGAAGACCATCCTGCTGCTCGCATCTGACGAGATCGCGACGGTGGACCCAGAAAGGGCACTCGTCCTCCTCGCGGAGGCCATCAACGCATGCTTCTATCTGGGTGACGCTGCAGCGGCGCTGTCGGCAGCCGAACGTGCTGACCGACTGCTTGCCGGCGGCATGAGCGGGCTTCCCGCGACCGTAGGCACGATGGCCGCTGGCATGGCTCGGGTACTTGCGGGACAACCCGGTACGGAGCAAATCAGAGCGGCCGTCGAGATGCTGGCTGACATCGGCGAGCCTGCCACCGAGGCGTCACGCTACGCCTGGATCATGCAGGGACTTCTGTGGCTGCGGGAGTCTGGCGCTGGCAGCCAGCTCTTGCGTCGAGTTGTCGATGAACGCAGGGCAAGTGCGGCGGTCGGATCACTCCCCCACCTGCTCTTCCACATTGCGCGAGACGAGGCCACGACCGATCAATGGCCGAGCGCCGAGGCGGATTACGCCGAGGCCATCGTGCTGGCACGCGAGCTTGGGCAAACCACCGAACTTGCTGCCTCGCTTGCCGGTCTCGCCTGGCTTGAGGCCAGACTCGGGCGAGCGGGCGAGTGCCGGGGACACGTGCGCGAGGCGATGGACATCTGTACCGCGCAACGCATCCACATCGGGCGGGCGTGGGCAGAGTTCGCCGTCGGCGAGCTCGACCTCGGTCTCGGTCGGACTGAACAGGCGGCGGAGGCGTTCTCAGCGCTGTCATTATGGCTTGACGAGATCGGCATTCTCGACGTCGACCTCTCGCCCGCGCCTGAGCTCGCCGAGGCGTTGCTCCGCATGGGACGCGTCGAGGAAGCTCGGGAGGCGGCGCTCGAGTTCTACGGGCGCGCCGAGGCAAAGGCGCAACCATGGGCGATGGCGCGCGCCGAGCGAGTACGTGGCCTGCTCTGCGCTGACGACGAGATCGACGCCTGCTTCGGCGTTGCCCTGACCCTGCACGCACGCACCCTCGCCGTCTTCGAAGAGGCACGGACGCGCCTCTCGTATGCGTCGCGGCTGCGGCGGTCTCGACGCCGGGTCGACGCGCGTCCGCATCTGCGCTCTGCACTGCAGACGTTCGTCCAGCTGGGTGCCCGGTCGTGGGTTGACGTCGCGACCGGTGAGCTGGAGGCGACCGGCGAGACCGCCCGTGGTGTCGGCGATGTCGGCCGACTGACGCCACAGGAGCTACAGATCGGTCTGCTCCTCGGGCGCGGCAAGACGACGCGTGAGGCTGCCTCCGCGCTCTTCTTGAGCCCGAAGACCGTGGAGTACCACCTGCGTCATATCTACACCAAGCTGGGGATCAGCTCGCGGTCCGAGCTCGCCACCCACATGGCACCGGGTGGGATGCTGGCCTCAGTCGTCGATACTCGACATGATCGTGCCAACCCGCACTGACCACCAGTTGGACGTGTCGCCGGTCACGGCCCGCAACGCATCGACCCAGCCGTTGCCGAAGCACTCGTCGTACCCGGGCAGACCGATGTCGACTGCAGTCGCCTGGAGCAGGCTCTCGACCTTCTGCGGCGAGAGCTTCACGTCGCCGTCGGAGCCGAGGCGTCCGTACTGGCTGACGATCAGCGCCGCGACGCCGGCAGCGTGAGGAGAGGCTCCATCGGGTCGGAGGAGGGCTCCGGTGCGTCGCCGGCGTACATCTTCACGCCGAAGTCCTGACCGACGCTGTCGATGAGGCTCGATGCCTCCAGCACACTCGTGAAGGTGGGGCTGGACGCGTGTACGACGAGGACACCGATCTGATCGGACAGGTCGGCGATGACGCTGCCGCCAGCCGTCTTGACCAGCGTGTCGACGGCAGCGGCCGATCCCGCCAGGTCGAAGCCGTCGGGTCGTCCCTGCGTGCCGCTGAGGGTGACAAGGGAGCGGTCTTCGACCAGCCGGATGTCCGGGTCGGGAGCGCTGGTCAGCTCCGCGCTGGGGCGGCGCTGGCCGCTGAGATGGTGCCGGGCCGGTGCTGAGGGGGCCCGGCTCGCCATCGCCGGTCCGAGCGTGACGACGCTGAGCGCCGTCGAGGTAACGCATCAGGCCCGCCCGCGCGTCAAGTGCGGTGGCTCAACCGATCTTGGGATCGCCTGTTGTCACGTCGTCTACGTTGACATGCATCGTCGAGACGGTGACCACTGGAGACACGGGTCCAAGAATCTCAGCCAGCTGCTGTCGTGCCATCTCACGCACCTGGTCGGCGATGGGAATGAGTGGGTACGGATACTGGACCGCAAGCCGAATGGTGAGTCCGGTGTATGTGTCGGCGTCAGCCTGAACTTGGATGCCCGTGACCTCGCACAGCGGGATGACGTCGAGCGCTCGTTGAAGAGATGCGCTCAGCACCTGCTCACTGACGTAGAAGCTGCCTGATACCGAACGTGCTCGGATGGGATGCGAAACTCGGCTCACGCTCATGACTCGGGTCAGCATGTCGCCTGCGACCTCGACCCACCTGTCCTCGGTGTGTCCACGCAGCGCGCCGGAGGCTACGCGAAGCCTCGTTTCACCGACCTCGCCCCCGACATGTGAGGTGAAGTCCGCTGAGTTCATCTCCATTGCGCCATCCTGATCGCCAGCGTAGCCCGGGCTCGATGCAACTGTCCCCGAACCACAGCAAGGCTGGTATCCAAGACCTCAGCGATCTCGGCGTAGCTGAGGTCTTCGACTTCGCGCAACATCCAAGCTGCCCGCTGTCTCCAGGGCAGCTCCAGAAGCGCCTTGTCCAAGGCCTCTTGCAGCTCGAGCACTGAAGCGACGTCGTGAGGGCCCGGCGCGGCCTCTCTCGAGAGGACGGAGATGAGATCGTCGCCTACAACGATAGGCCGTCGGCGGCGTAGCGAGTCGATGCACTCGTTCGCCACCAGACGGAACAGCCACGTGCGTAACGAGGAGTCGCCGCGAAATCGATCCAGCTTGAGCCAGGCCTTGGTCATCGTCTCTTGTACGGCGTCCTCGGCGGACTGGTGATCCCCGTTGAGCATACGTACCGCGTACCTATACAGGGCAGCGCCATGTCGATCAAAGATCTCAGCGAAGGAGGATCGATCACCGAGGCCGGCACGGCGCGCCAACACGTCGTCGGAGCGGTCCTTGACCGATGTGACCTCCGCGCTCATCGACGCTTCCTGCACAGCGACGATCTCCTTCGGTCGTGGCGGCATGGACCGCGGCAAGAGTGTAGCGATGGTCGCCGGTGATGCCGATCCACGCATCCGCGGCTGCCAGATTCCGCATCACCAGTTCAGCTGCTCGCAGAACGTGCGGTACGGCGTGGTCACCACCAAGGATCTCCCGCAGTCGACGAAAGGCCAGCTCGCGTAGCGCTGTCAATGCACCGACCGCCTGACGGGTGAGATCCACACGCGCGTCGTTGATCGCCAGTGCGGCCTCGGACTCATGCGATCGTCGCTGAGCGGTGCGTACGGAGATATCGGACGCCTGAGCCGCGTCCGCAAGCGATCGACCTATCGGCGATCGCGGCAATTGGTGATGTCGAGGTCTACGGCGATCAGTCCGCCGTTGCGGTACGCCCACCAGTCGTGGGGGGTTCGCCCCGTCACCCCCGCACCGCCGCCCGGACCGAGGGAGTCGTACGCCGCGCGCAGCTCCGCCAGTTCGAGTGACCGGCCGACGAGGCCCGGCGCCGGCGCCCGCGCCGACAATTGCGGCGCTGCGGCGGGCCTGGGCCCCCTGCCGTAACGCTCGGGTCCTTCTTCGGATGGCGGTGCCTTCGAGGACGTTGGTTCGCGCCGCCTGCTGGTGAGCGCTCGTCGAGCGGCTGGGCCAGCGCGCCGGTCGAACCGGCATACCATCCCGACATCGCCGTCTGCAGGATATCCTCTGCGGCTTGGTGCTCTGATCGCTTAGTGCAGCAGTGCCACTCACTCTCCTGGGGCACGCGGGGAGTCTCATGAACGCCTTCGGGATTCGGGGGATTTGTATAGGATGGCGTTCCCAATAGAGGTCCGGTCCCCTGGGCTCCCTTCGAATACAGAGAGCCTCCCAGCCATGCGTCGATTCATCCCCACCACCCTGGCCCTGCTTCTCGGGGCGAGCCTCGCTCTGGCGTCCGCCACCGCGACGACGACTGTGTCGACGGTGGACGCGTTCGCGCCGGCGCCGCACGGGCACGTCGACGTGCCGGTGAGAGATCCCTTCGTCCTCGCCAGCTTCAACGTGCTCGGGTACGCCCACACGCCACCCGGTAGCGGGTACCAGGACGGTGAGACCCGGATGAGGCGGGCACTCGAGGCGCTTCGGAGCTACAGCGTCGACGTGGTCGGGTTCCAGGAGTTCGAACCCCGCCAGAAGGCGGTGTTCCTCGACGAGGTCAACAACTCTTGGGGTGTCTTCTCCGGCTCGGACATCACGAGGGACTCGATTGCTTGGAACAAGCGCGAGTTCGCGTTCGTCAGCGGCGAAGCCATAATGATTCCGTACTTCTACGGCGAGCTGAAGCCGATGCCGGTGGTGCTGCTCCGGTCCCAGGCGACCGGTCAGAAGATGTACTTCGCGAACTTCCACCTCCCGGCGTCCAGCCGTCGCCGTGGGAGCATGGAGGGGGCGCGGGACCGCGGCACCAGCATGCAGATCGAGCTGGCACATCGGCTGCGGAACCAGCGAGCGCCGGTGTTCATCACCGGCGACATGAACGAAACGGAAGAGTACTTCTGCAAGATGACCCGCAACGGTGACATGCATGCGGCAAACGGAGGCTCGAACACGGGTGGAGACTGCCGGCCTCCGAGGCTGCCGAACCGAACCCGGATCGACTGGATCATGGGGTCCAAGGGCGCCGAGTTCTCCGGCTACGTGGCCGACGAGTCGATGCAGAGCAGCAAGATCAGCGACCACCCCCTGATTGTCGCCCGCGTGCACTGACAACAGGGCGCCCCCGGCGGGACTCGAACCCACACTGCTTATGCCGTTTCACGGCTCTCCTGCTGCTTCCGTGGGTCCTTCTGACCGACGCCGACGCCGCGCGGCCGACGCTGTTGTGCTGGGCCGGCGACAGCCGGGCAGGTCCCTGACCTCCCCTTGTGCCTGCCACACGGACGCACCGAGGCTCGCGGCTCAAGGGCGGCCGCAGGCCGTCGCGCAGCGACGCGAAGCGCCCTTGAACCGTGAGGGGTGCGCCCGTAGGCAGCCGGCCCAACATCTGAGGCCGCTCACCGAATTTCCCCAGAGTTGCTTAGCCAGTTTCCTCACCCTGGGCGCTTGCCAGCGTAGTGGTTAGGCGGTCTGCATGGTGGTTGCCTCCTCGGATGGTTCCGGGGCCGGACTTCGGCCCGGGTCGAGTCGTTGGGAATCAGTTGAGTCGTCGGTGTTCGGCGACTCTGCAGGCTGGTGAGCAGTAGCGGCGTGGCTGTCCACGCCGACCGATGGTGACGTGAACCAGGTTGGGACACAGGAATCGGGCGCAGCTGGGCGTAGCTGCGTCTCGAACGAGTGTGTTGCACCAGAATTCAACGGGATAAGTCGTACACTGGGGTATGCCTCGTTCTGGACGCCCCAAGCTGAGTTGGTGTTGACCGATGCTGAGCGGGAGCGGTTGACGCGCTGGTCCCGGAGAGCGAAGTCGTCGCAGATGTTGGCGCTGCGTTCTCGCATCGTGCTGGGGTGCGCGGACGGCGCAGACAACAAGACGGTCGCCGGGCAGCTCGGGTGCGCTACAGCGACGGTGGGCAAGTGGCGTGGCCGGTTCATTGCCGATCGCCTCGACGGGCTCGGCGACGAGCCGCGTCCGGGCCGCCCGCCCTCGATCAGCCTCGATCAGGTCGAGGACGTGGTGGTCGCGACGCTGGAGTCGACGCCGAAGAACGCCACCCACTGGTCGCGGGCGAAGATGGCCGAGCGGACCGGGCTGAGCAGGTCCACGATCGGTCGGATCTGGCGGGACTTCGGTCTCGAGCCACACCGCACCGATGGGTTCAAGCTCTCCAACGACCCGCTGCTGGTGGAGAAGGTCTACGACGTGGTCGGCCTCTACCTGAACCCTCGCCGAAGCTGCCGTGGTGCTCAGTGTCGACGAGTTGGGCCAGGTCCAAGGGTTGGGCCGGTCCCAGCCGGCGTTCCCGATGATGCCCGGCATGCCCGAGAAGCGCACGCATGACTACGTGCGGCACGGCACCACCAGCCTGTTCGCGGCGTTCAACACCATCGACGGCACGGTGATCTCCAGCCTGCACCGACGTCACCGCGCGGTTGAGTTCAAGAAGTTCCTGGCCAAGATCGACGACCAGGTCCCGACGAGCTTGACGGGCACCTGATCTGCGACAACCACGGCACCCACAAGCACCCGGCGGTGAACAAGTGGCTCGCCGCGCATCCCCGGTTCCACCTGCACTTCACCCCGACCTACTCCTCCTGGATCAACCAGGTGGAACGCTTCTTCGCCTTCGTCACCGCCGACCTGCTGCAACGCTCCGATCACCGAAGCGTCCAAGCCCTCGAGACCGACATCCGCAAATGGGTCAAGGCCTGGAATGAGAAACCACGACCGTTCATCTGGACCAAGAGCGCCGAACAGATCCTCGCCTCACTCGGACGACTTCTATAACGAACTACCGGCGCAGGACACTAGGCAAAGGCTTGCATGGAGCAGTTCTCGGCTGTCAGCGTCGGTCGTGGGTACAGACCCGCAAGGTCAGAGACGCCCCCGGGGGCTGTCCCACGGTGCGTGCCCTTCCAGTGGCTCATGAACTTCCTGCAACTCTGCGACACCTACGATCCAGCGGCGATGCTGGCATTATCGCTGCGATCAACAGCGGTGAATTGGCACCACGGATCGACCGTCACGACCCACCGGCACGCGGGGCACCGTCGGCGGCCACGTCGAGGTAGGCCACTACGCGGTTGAGCAGGGAGGTCGCCTTCAGCAGCTCGACGGGCGGGGCTGGGGGGTTCTCGGCCAGCTTGTAGAGCAGCGGCGCCGCTTCGGAGTGGCCGAGCTCCAAGGCCACCTGTGCACAGGCCCGGGCTGCTGCGCGCACGGCGGCCGGCTCGACGCTCCAGATCGCCTCGAAGAGCCGCTTGCGATCCGGAACCGTGGACTGACCGGGCAGCTCCCAGGCGGTCAGCATGGCGGGGTAGTCCGGCGCGTCACACACGACTACCCATTCCCGCCGCATAGGGGCGTCGCCGGGAAGGTGCACGAGGGCTGTCCCGGCTACCGGCACGGGCGCTTCGCCGAAGTCGGCGAAAGCCATCGTCGACCGGGCGATCCGAGCCAACTCCGTCCAGCGATCCTGGGCCGCGCGGAAGAACCGCTCCTCTTGAAAACCGCCGAAGATCATCGGCCTCTCGGCTCGCGCGCAGCACTCGTCCTCGATCGCCCACGACAGAGCGATCAGCGTGGATTTCTTGAGCCGTTGAGGCTGCAAGAGAGGGTATGAGCGACGCATGGCGGCGTACACGGAAGGGGCGCTGGGAGGGCTTTGGATGCTGGCCTGGGCCAGAGCCACCTCGGCGATTGCAACCTCGAGACGAGCACCGGCATCTCGTCGACGAATCACCTGCGTGACGAGGCCGACGTCACTTTCGGCGTAGCGCCGGTGACCGCTGCCACGACGCTGGGGTAGCGGGAATCCGTGCCGGGTCTCCCACATCCTCAGCGTGGCGGGCATCAGGCCCGTTCGTTCGGCAAGGTCGCCGATGGTGAGGCTGCCCTCCGTGGCGGAAGTGGCTGGGCTCGGGGCTTGCGGTTTGGCGTTCACCCTGTCATGGTAAACCTAAACATGCTGTTTAGAAAAGCGTGTAACTACTGACTCACCGACATGGAGGAAATCGTATGACCGAGAGCACTGCTCACACGAGCACCAACCCAAGCGATGTGGTCGACTGGACAGACCTCGGCCGCGAGATGTGGTCGTTTCTGACCGGTCGCGAGGCAGCGATCAACTACCGCTTCATCGACATGGCCGTCGAGGTGCCACGCGACACCGGTGCCCAGGCTCCACGCGCCACCTGGAAGCTCAATGGCACCCTGCAGGTCACCACGAAGGACAACGCAAGCTCCGCGGAAATCGGCGCCTGAGCCGATGGCCACTGATCTGACGGTGGATGCCGAGCTGGAGTTCTCGCTCGACATCCCCGGTTCGCGCACTGTCACCGGGTCGCTGACTGGTTCCGGCAAGACGCTGGAGCTACGGGTCAGCGACCCGGTCCTCTTCGCTGGGCGGGCCGACTCGGGTGCAATCCGAGGACTTGCGCAGGCGCTGGCCGGCAGGGGGCTGTCCGTCAGGGTGGTCTCGACGTCAGGGCCGTTGGTCACACTGGGCACGTCGCGGACGTCCTGGCTGCAGCGTCGGGTGACGGGCTCACGGTACATCCGCGTCGAGCGAGGGGCAGGGCTCTGGTCTCTGGTTCGCGGCCGGACCAAGTCTTCTACAGGCGGCGCGCTGCCGGCGGCCGAGCTAACTCCGCCTGCCACCTTGACCCCGATCGCGCCTACCATGGCCCGGCGACGCCGCCATCCAGTGACCACGACGCATGATCCGGACCGGGGCGGGAACCCGCGGCTCATCCTGCCGCTCGGACCCTACCCGAGGGCAGGCGAACGACCGAGGGTGTTCCTGCTGCGCGACGACGTCACCACCATCGGTGGTGGAGCCGACTGTGACATCCGATTGCCGGGACTCGAGCCGCTGCATGCCGAGATTCGGCACGACGACGAGGATGAGTTCGTGCTAGAGCGGATCGGAGCCGCCGCAGACACCCGTGTCCACGGCGCCCCGGTGCAGAGCGCGATCCTGCGGACCGGATGCGGGGTAGACCTCGGTGAGTGGCACTTGTCGTTCTTCCGAGAGGAGTACGCCGATCACGGCCGCCCGTACGGTGGTCGGATCGGTGGCGAGCTCGGCTATCAACGGCCCCAGCCCAGCCGCGCATACATCGAACGGCACAACGAAGGTACGCCGTGATCTCGCCAGCACCTGTTCTGGTCGCCGGAGCATCCGGCTTCGTCGGGCGACGGCTCTGTCCTGCCCTGATGGCGGATGGCCATCAGGTGCGGGCCATGACCCGACACCCGGACAGTTACCAGGGCGATGGCGACGCTGTGTACGGGGACGTGCACGACCCCGCCACGCTGACCACCGCCCTTGACGGCTGCCGAGCTGCGTACTACCTGGTGCACTCTCTGGCCTCCAAGGACTTCGAACGGCTGGACGCGGAGGCCGCCAGAGCGTTCGGCCAGGCCGCAGCTGAGGCAGCGGTCCAGCAGATCATCTATCTGGGCGGACTCGGCAGCGAGACCGACACACTGTCGTCGCATCTGCGCAGCCGACGCGAGGTGGAAGGCCTTCTCGGCAGCGCTGGGGTGTCGGTCACTGTGCTGAGAGCCGGCATCATCGTGGGAAGTGGCGGCATCTCGTGGGAGATGACTCGCCAGTTGGTCGAGCACCTCCCCGCGATGGTCACGCCGCGCTGGGTGCGCACCAAGACACAGCCGATCGCCGTGGCTGACGTTGTACGCTACCTGGTCGGGGTGCTGGACGAGCCCCGGTCGCAGGGGCGGGTCTTCGAGATCGGCGGCCCCGAGGAGATGCAGTACGTGACCATGCTGCGCCGGGTTGCCAAAATCAGAAACCGTCCGCTGTTGATCGTGCCGGTCCCACTGCTCAGTCCCGGACTGTCGTCACGCTGGCTTGCCCTGGTCACCGACGTCGACACCCAGACCGGGCGGTCACTCATCGACTCCATGACCAACGAGGTCGTGGTCAGCGACGACAGCATCCGGTCCATCGTCGGTTTCGAGCCGATGGGGTATGACGAAGCGGTGCGCACCGCCCTGCACGAGCACGACCAGCAGAGGCCGGTCGGATGACCTCGCCGGTAACTAATGCCCGGTGGAGGGGCGCGCGTGACCAGTTCAGGTCCGGGCTGCCGATGTCGATCAAGCACGTCGTGCCGGTCAAGCATGTCGAGCCCGCAGCCGTTGTCCGTCGCAGGCGACGCATCGTGGCCGGAGTCTCGGTGCTGGGCACCGGTCTGCTCGGCATGTCCTTTTCGACCCAGCCAGGCTCCAACAAGTTCTACGGGCTCACCGCCGCAGTCGCCGCCACTTGGACACTTGGAGGCTTCCTGTCCGGGCCGCTGCACCTGGGCTGGATCCAGAGCCGCGACCAGCGTCTCCGTCGGCCGATCATCACACCGGTCGCCACCGGTGTGGCAGCGTTCGGCTGCTTCTGCGGATGCGCTCTCGTCGCGCGGCACATCCCCGTCCTCGACCGGGCCATCGAAAACGTTCTGACGTTCGCC
>Ga0136613_10001361_pt1 | contig 12555 bp, 21 predicted proteins | sample AntDrymUQ2722106_2_FD_106649 | JGI IMG/M metagenome (GOLD analysis project Ga0136613, IMG submission 106649) | Polar desert sand microbial communities from Dry Valleys, Antarctica - metaG UQ272 (21.06) | ecosystem: Environmental > Terrestrial > Soil > Desert | place: Antarctica: Dry Valley... | reverse complement strand
CTACTCCGGCACCCTCAAGGCGGGCGACCGGGTGCTGAACACGACGAACGGCAAGACGGAGCGCATCGGCCGCATCCTGCAGATGCACGCGAACCACCGCGAGGAGCGCGAGGAGATCTGGGCAGGTGAGATCGCTGCAGGTGTCGGGCTCAAGCAGACGACGACCGGCGACACGCTCGCGGTCGGGAGCGCCCCGATCGTGCTCGAGCGGATGACCTTCCCCGAGCCCGTGATCTCCGTCGCCATCGAGCCGAAGACGAAGGGCGACCAGGACAAGCTGGGCGCCGGGCTCGCCCGGCTCTCCGAGGAGGATCCAACCTTCAGGGTCACCTCCGACGAGGAGACTGGCCAGACGTTGATCGCCGGCATGGGCGAGCTCCACCTCGAGATCATCGTCGACCGCCTGATGCGTGAGTTCCGGGTCGACGCGAACGTGGGGCGGCCGCAGGTTGCCTATCGCGAGACGATCTCCAAGCCCGCAGAAAAGGTGCAGGGCAGGTTCGTCCGCCAGACCGGCGGCTCGGGACAGTACGGCGACGCCGTCATCAACCTGCTGCCGCAGGAACCCGGAGCGGGGTACGAGTTTGCCGACAAGATCGTGGGCGGAAAGATCCCGCGTGAGTACATCAAGCCGATCGACGAGGGCATCCAGGAAGCGATGAACTCGGGCATCCTCGCGGGCTACCCCGTCGTGGACGTGAAGGTCGAGCTGATCGACGGCAGCTACCATGACGTCGACTCGTCGGAGCGCGCGTTCAAGATCGCCGGCTCGATGGCCTTCAAGGAAGCGATGAAGCGCGCGAAGCCGAAGTTGCTCGAGCCGGTCATGGCCGTCGAGGTCGTGACGCCGGAGGAGTTCCTCGGCGACGTGATGGGGAACCTGAACAGCCGGCGCGGCCGGATCGAGGAGATGAACCCGATGGGCAAGGCGACGACGATCAAGGCAATCGTGCCGCTCTCGGAGATGTTCGGCTACGCCACCGATGTGCGCTCGATGACTCAGGGGCGCGCCACCTTCTCGATGCAGTTCGAGCGCTACGAGGACGTCCCGGGCAACATTGCCGCAGACCTCGTCGACCCGCAGTCCAAAAGTTCGTAAGCCACAAGTTCGCAAGACAGAGACGGAGGAGAGAGCCAGAATGGCCAAGCAGAAGTTCGAGCGCAACAAGCCGCACCTGAACGTCGGCACGATCGGTCACATCGACCACGGGAAGACGACCCTCACCGCCGCGATCACGAAGGTGCTTGCCGAATCGAGTGGCGGCACCGCGGTCGCGTTCGACGAGATCGACAAGGCTCCGGAGGAGCGGCAGCGCGGAATCACGATCAACACCGCGCACGTCGAGTACGAGACGGCAAACCGCCATTACGCCCATGTCGACTGCCCGGGACACGCCGACTACATCAAGAACATGATTACGGGCGCCGCGCAGATGGACGGGGCGATTCTTGTCGTTTCGGCCGCCGACGGGCCGATGCCGCAGACGCGTGAGCACATCCTGCTCGCCAAGCAGGTCGAGGTTCCGTACATCGTGGTCGCGCTCAACAAGGCGGACATGGTCGACGACCCCGAGCTGCTCGAGCTCGTCGAGATGGAGGTGCGCGAGCTGCTCTCGAAGTACGACTTCCCGGGTGACGACATCCCGATCGTGCACGTCTCCGCGCTCAAAGCGCTGGAGGGCGACGCCGAGTGGACGCCGAAGATCCTGGAGCTGATGGAGGCGGTCGACTCCTACATCCCGGAGCCCACCCGCGACATCGACAAGCCCTTCCTGATGCCGATCGAGGACGTGTTCACGATCACCGGTCGCGGCACGGTCGTCACCGGCCGCGTCGAGCAGGGTCAGATCAAGATCGGCGACGAGGTCGAAATCGTCGGTATCCACGAGAAGGTGGAGAAGACGGTCGTCACGGGTGTCGAGATGTTCCAGAAGACGCTCGACGCCGCCCAGGCGGGCGACAACGCCGGCGCGCTGCTCCGCGGCATCAAGCGCGAGGAGATCGAGCGCGGCCAAGTTCTGGCGAAGCCCGGTTCGATCACGCCGCACACGAACTTCGACGCGGAGATCTACGTGCTGTCGAAGGACGAGGGCGGCCGACACACGCCGTTCTTCTCCAAGTACCGCCCGCAGTTCTACTTCCGCACGACGGACGTGACGGGCGAGATCACGCTCCCGGAGGGCCAGGAGATGGTCATGCCGGGCGACAACACTCAGATGACGGTCGGGCTGATCCAGCCGATCGCGATGGACGAGGGTCTTCGCTTCGCAGTCCGCGAGGGCGGTCGCACTGTCGGCGCCGGCGTCGTCACCAAGATCACCAAGTAGGAAAGGGAACGAGGGAGCATCGTGGCGCAGCAGAAGATCCGTATCCGTCTGAAGGGCTATGACCATCAGCAGCTGGACCGCTCCGCATCGCAGATCGTGGAGACAGCTCAGCGCACCGGTGCCACCATCACCGGCCCTGTCCCGCTGCCCACCGAGAAGAACGTGTACTGCGTGATCCGCAGCCCCTTCAAGGACAAGGATTCACGCGAGCACTTCGAGGTGCGCACGCACAAGCGCCTGATCGATATTCACAGCCCCACGCCGAAGACGGTGGACTCGTTGATGCGCCTCGATCTCCCCGCCGGCGTCGACATCGAGATCAAGCTCTGAGGTCGATGTGAAGGGCATTCTCGGCAGAAAAATCGGCATGACCCAGGTCTTCGATCCGGAGTCGGGCGACGTGACGGCGGTCACCGTGATCGAGGCCGGACCGTGCCCGGTCGTCCAGGTGAAGACCGTCCCCACCGACGGGTACGAAGCCGTGCAGATTGCGTTCGACGAGGTGGCCGAGCGGAAGCTCTCGAGGGCCGAGCGTGGGCATCTCGCCAAGGCCCAGGCGGCCCCTCACCGGCACCTGGTCGAGCTGCGCGGTCAGAGCGAGCTGCAGGTGGGGGAGACGGTCACCGTTGAGTTGTTTTCCCCCGGCGACCACGTCAAGGTCGCCGGCATCTCGATCGGCAAGGGCTTCCAGGGCACGATCAAGCGCCACAACTTCAGTCGCGGCCCGGTTTCGCATGGCTCACACAACGTCCGCAAGCCGGGCTCGATCGGTGCCTCGGCGACGCCCTCGCGCGTCTTCAAAGGGATGAAGATGGCCGGACGGATGGGCGGTAAGCGCGCGACACAGTTGGGCCTCGTCGTCCACGACATCGATGTCGAGCGGAACCTCCTGCTCGTCAAGGGCTCAGTGCCCGGACCGAAGAGCGGCATCGTCGAGATCAGAGGTGCTAAGTAACCATGGCGGAGAAGAAACTGCTCGCCCCCCTTCTCGGTGAGAACGCCGACGTGGAGCGTCCGCTCGCCGAGCACGTCTTCGGCGCCGAGGTGAAGCCCCACCTCGTGCACGAGACGGTACGCGCAGAGCTGAACGCTCGCCGCGCCGGAACGCGGGCCGTGAAGAGCCGCGGGCTCGTCTCCGGCGGCCGCTCGAAGCCGTGGCGCCAGAAGGGCACCGGCCGCGCCCGCGCCGGCACCGTTCGAGCGGCGCAGTTCACCGGCGGCGGTGTCGTTTTCGCCGTCAGCACCAGCTTCGAGCAGAAGGTGAATCGCAAGGCCCGGCGCTCCGCCCTGCGCGGAGCGCTCTCGAGCCATGCACAGACGGGGACGCTCGGCCTCCTCGACGGCGCCGCGTTCGCGACTCCGTCGACGAAGGAGGCAAAGAGGCTCGTCGAGAGCTGGGGTCAGGAAGCACCGCTCCTCGTCGTCGTCGGCGAGGACGAGGAAGCGCTGATCAAGTCGTTCCGCAACCTGCCGGACACCCTTGTGACGGTTCCCTCCGAGCTCGAGGTGGTCTCGGTCGTGTGGGCGCGTGCGGTTCTGATCACCGAGGTGGCCCTGCCGTTCGTAGAGGCGAGAGCCACATGAGCCTGCATCCGAACGAGGTGCTGCTCGCTCCGGTGGTCTCGGAGAAGAGCTACAGCCTGATCACCGACCGCAAGTACACGTTCAAGGTGCACAAGAATGCACACAAGACGCAGGTGCGGCAGGCCGTGGAGGAGCTCTTCGACGTCAAGGTCGAGAACGTAAACATCATCAGCGTGCAGGCAAAGCCGAAGCGGCGCGGGATGACGAAGGGAACGCGCCCCGGCTGGAAGAAGGCAATCGTGCAGCTGCGCGAGGGCCAGAAGATCGAGATCTTCGAAGGCGCACAAGTTTGATCGCGAGAAGTGCTGACGTAGCTCCCGCGATGAGCAACGAAAGGCAAAGCAGATGGCACTGAGAAAATTTAAGCCAACAAGTCCCGGTAGGCGATTCATGTCGGTCTCCTCCTTCGAGGAGGTCACGAAGACGCGCCCCGAGAAGAGCCTGACCGAGCCGCTGAAGAAGACAGGCGGCCGGAACAACAACGGCCGGATCACGACGCGTCACCAGGGTGGAGGCCACAAGCGCCGCTATCGCGTCGTCGATTTCAAGCGCGTCAAGGACGCCGTGCCGGCGAAGGTCGCAGCGATCGAGTACGACCCGAACCGGTCGGCGCGGATCGCTCTGCTCCACTACGTCGACGGCGCCAAGTCGTACATCCTGGCCCCGGCGCGGATCCGCGTTGGGGCCACGGTCGAGTCCGGTCCTGCCGCCGACATCAAGCCCGGCAACGCGCTCCCGCTCGAGAACATCCCGACGGGCACGATGGTGCACAACGTTGAGCTGAAGCCGGGGCAGGGAGGCAAGATGGCCCGCTCCGCCGGCTCGAGTGTGCAACTCGTCGCGAAGGACTCGGGTTACGCCGTCCTCCGAGTTCCGTCGGGTGAGATGCGCCGCGTCCTGCTCACCTGTCGCGCAACTGTTGGCCAGGTAGGGAACAGCGACCACGAGAACCAGTCGATCGGCAAGGCCGGTCGCAATCGTTGGCTGGGCAAGCGCCCCGGAGTGCGCGGCTCGGCCATGAACCCCGTCGATCATCCGCACGGCGGCGGTGAGGGCAAGTCGAAGGGCGGCCGCCACCCGGTCACGCCGTGGGGCGTGCCGACGCTCGGCAAACGCACGCGCCGCAAGCACAAGGACTCCAACAAGCTGATCGTGCGCGGCCGCCGCCGCGGGAAGGACAAGCGGTAAGTGGCTCTCCCGGAAACAATAGGAGCGTTTCTGCCGCGCGATCCGCGGCGCATTGCGTCGTCCTCAGTCGCGTGCGGGCTAACCAACCCGCATGCTCCCTGTGTCCTAGCACTGCGTGCGTCTCGCACGGCAGAAACGCGAAATCGTCACCAGGAGAGCCACTAGCCATGAGCAGATCTTCAAAGAAGGGGCCATTCATCGAGGGACGGCTGCTGAGCCGGATCGAGACGATGAACGCCGCGAACGAGAAGCGGATGATCCGCACCTGGTCGCGCTCGTCGACGATCTTCCCCGACATGGTCGGTCACACGATCGCGGTCCACGACGGCCGCAAGCACGTGCCCGTGTTCGTGAGCGAGCAGATGGTCGGGCACAAGCTCGGCGAGTTCGCGCCGACCCGGACGTTCCGCGGACACTCGGGCGATCGCAAGGCAACGGTGAAGCGGTAGCGATGGCTCCCGTCGGAGACAAGGTGCTCGTGCGTGCGGAAGCGAAGTGGGTTCGCGTCTCGGCGCGGAAGGCGCGAGTCGTGCTCGAGCACATTCGCGGTCGCAGCGTGCCCGAGGCGCGGACCGTGCTCGCGTTCACCCAGCGCGCCGCCGCGCGGGAGATCGAGAAGATCCTTCGCTCCGCGGTCGCGAACGCCGAGGCGAATCACGGCCTCATCGGCGACGAGCTCGTGGTGGCCGCCGCCTACGCGAACGAGGGGCCGACGCTCAAGCGCTGGCGCCCGCGCGCCCGCGGGCGCGTCAACCGGATCTTCAAGCGCACGTCCCACATCACAGTGGTGCTCGGCGAGGATCCGCGCGCGAATGACCAGCCGAAGCGCAGGCGGAGAGCGGCGCAGGCGCAAGCCGAACCGCCGACCCAGACCGCGAAGCCCAAGGTTTCGACCCGACGCAAGAAGAAGGAAGGAGTGGCTGCCTGATGGGCCAGAAAGTGCACCCCGGCGGCCTGAGGGTCGGCGTCATCCACGACTGGAAGTCCAACTGGTACGTCGGGAAGAAGGAGTTCCCGACCTACATCCTGGAGGACGTCCGGATCCGCGATCACATCAACGGCAAGCTCGGCCACGCCGGACTGTCGGACATCCTGATTCGCAAGGACAAGCAGCGGATCACGGTCGACATCTACACCGCGAGGCCAGGCATCGTGATCGGGAAGTCCGGGGTCGAGGTCGACGCGCTCCGCAAGGAGCTGCACGCGATCACCGGCAAGAACGTTCACATCAACATCAACGAGATCAAGCGGCCCGAGCTCGATGCGAAGCTCGTCGCTCAGTCGATCGCGGAGCAGCTGCAGAACCGCGTCAGCTTCCGGCGTGCGATGAAGCGCTCGCTCGCCTCGGCGATGCGCTCGGGCGCGCAGGGGATCAAGATCCAGTGCGGCGGCCGCCTCGGCGGCGGCGAAATGAGCCGCTCGGAGCGTTACACAGAGGGCCGCGTCCCGCTGCACACGATTCGCGCCGACATCGACTACGGCTTCTCCGAGGCGAAGACGACCTACGGCCGGATCGGCGTCAAGGTCTGGATCAACAAGGGCGAGATCATGCCGGAGGGATTCGAGGGTGTCACGACCGGTAAGGACACGCGTCTCGGCGACCAGGATCAGGCTCGCCGCAAGCGAGGCGGCTCAGCCGAAGGGCTCGGCGCTTCGCGCGAGAGCGGTCGCGGGCGCAGCCAGGATCGCGAGGGGCTCGGCCTGGTCAAGCGGCCACGCCGGCCCGGAGGCGGTAGGCCTGGCGCCCCCGGTGGTGGCGGCGGCGCGCGTCCAGGTAGCCGCGGTCGCCCGGCGGGCGGGGGTCGGCCGCCGGCCGACCGCGCACGCGGTCAGGACAACGTCGAGAGTCCGCGCACCGACGAGAGCGCCCGCTCGGCCGAAGGTCGCGAGCAGCCGGTGATTGAGCCGCAGGTCGAGACGACTCCGGCTCCGGTCGCCGACGCGCCCGACACGACGACGACGAAGCAGCAGACGGAAGATCCGACGAAGCTCGACGACTCTGGGGCGAAAGGCTAGCCATGCTCCTTCCGAAGAAGGTCAAGTTCCGCAAGGTCCATCGTGGCCGCCGTCGCGGCGTCTCGCGCGGACAATCCGAGGTCCAGTTCGGCGACTACGGGATCAAGTCCCTCGAGAACGGGTGGCTCACGAACCGTCAGATCGAGGCCGCCCGAATCGCGATGACCCGCAAGATCAAGCGCGGCGGCAAGGTCTGGATCAACGTCTTCCCCGACAAGTCGGTCACCCAGAAGCCGGCCGAGACGCGCATGGGCTCGGGCAAGGGCTCGCCCGAGCACTGGGTGGCGGTCATCAAACCGGGACGAGTCATGTTCGAGCTAGCCGGTGTGCCGGAGCCGCTCGCGAAGGAAGCCCTGAGGCTCGCGGCGCAGAAGCTGCCGGTCAGATCGAAGTTCGTGAAGCGGGAGGCGGATCTCTTTGAAAGCTAGCCAGCTCCGAGACCTGAGCGACGACGAGCTCGCGCGCAAGATGGGCGAGACCCGGCAGGAGCTCTTCAACCTGCGCTTCCAGTCGGCAACCGGTGCGCTCGAGAACAGCGCCCGGCTCCGGACGGCGAAGCGTGAGATCGCCCGCATCCTGACCATCCGGCACGAGCGAGACGCGCGTGCCGCACGAGGACGAGGAATGACGCGCAATGGCTGAGAACGAGACGAACGAGAACGAGAACGAGCGCGACGGGACGCCGGCCGGCGAAACTCCGGAGGCTGTTGCACCAGCCGTTGACGAGGGCGAGCCGACGGTGGCTGTCGGCGTCGAGGCCAACGAGGCGCAAGCGGAGCCCGCTGTCGAGGCCCCTGCTGTAGTGGAGCCCGCGGCGGAAGGTGTGGTCGCCGAGGATGTGCCGCCGGCCGATGAGGCGATGATCGAGGTGCCTGAGCGAACGCCGCCTGCAGCGGGCGCGGTCGAGGCTGCGGCCCCGGAGAACGTCGACACCGAGACCGTCGAAGCTTCCCTCGCGCCAGACGTCCAGCCCGACGTCGACGCGGAGACGCCCGCCGTCCCGGCCGCCGAGGCAGCGGAGGAGCCGGCCGCGGAGACCGAGCCGGCGCCGTCTGTCGAGCCCGCGCCGTCTTTCGAGCCCGCGCCGCCTGTCGAGCCGGCACCGCCTGTCGAGCCGGCACCGCCTGCAGTTGCGGCGCTCGCCGCACCGGCAGTACCGGCCGCACCGGCACAGCAGTCCGGGCCGAAGCCCAAGCGGAAGCGTCTGCCGCGCCCGCTGCGGCGGCAGCGGCCGACGCCCAAGCGTGGCGGGGCAACGGGCGGCGCTCGGAAGCCGATCGTGCGTCTGCCGAAGCCGGAGGGTGAGCGCGGACGCCGGAACGAGTTGCAGGGAACCGTCGTGTCCGCGGCGATGGACAAGACGATCGTCGTCAAGGTAAATACGATCAAGGCGCACCGGCGCTACCTGAAGGTCGTGCGGCGCTCGACGAAGTTCCACGCGCACGACGAGCGGAACCAGGCGAAACCCGGGGACGTCGTCCGCATCGTCGAGACGCGCCCGCTGTCGAAGACGAAGAACTGGCGTCTCTCCGAGATCGTGGTGGCCGCGAAGTGATGTCAGGAGGCGGTCAGTGATCCAGCAAGAGAGCCGACTCCGCGTCGCCGACAACACCGGCGCGCGCGAGCTACTCTGTATCCGGGTGATGGGCGGCTCGCGCCGCCGCTACGCCCGGGTCGGCGACGTCATCGTCGGAACGGTGAAGTCGGCGACGCCGCAGGGTGCGGTCAAGAAGGGCGAGGTCGTGAAGGCGGTCGTCGTCCGGACGAAGAAGCCCTACGGACGCAACGACGGCACCCAGATCGCGTTCGACGAGAACGCGGCGGTGCTCATCGACAACGCACGCAACCCGCGCGGGACCCGCATCTTCGGACCGGTCGCCCGTGAGCTCCGCGAGAAGAACTTCATGAAGATCGTCAGCCTGGCTCCTGAGGTGCTCTGAGACATGACAGTGAAACTGAAGATCAAGAAGGGCGATCTCGTGCAGATCCTTGCCGGTAAGGATCGCGGGAAACAGGGTCGCGTGCTCGAGGCACGTCCGAGCGACCGGCGCGTGATCGTCGAGAACCTGAACGTGATCACCCGGCACACGCGCCCGAAGCCGCTGCGCGACTCGAGTCGCATGGGCGGGACGCAGATGGCGCCGGGCGGCCGCATCGAAAAGGCGGCTCCGGTCGACGTCTCCAATGTGATGCTTGTCTGCCCGATCTGCAAGCTGCCGAGCCGCGTCGGGATGAAGGAGAAGGAGATCAAGGGCGAGATCGTCCGCGTTCGGGTCTGCAAACGCGATGGCTGCGGCCAGGAGATCGACAAGTGAGCGCCGTCCAGACCTACAGCCCGCGGCTCAAGGATCGTTATGAGGAGCTCCGCCCGCAGCTTCAGGCAGACCTCGGCTTCGACTCCATCATGCAGGTGCCGCGGATCGAGAAGATCACGCTCAACATGGGTGTCGGTGATGCCAAGACCGACGCGAAGGCGCTCGACGCCGCTGTCGAGGACCTGACGACGATCGCCGGCCAGCGTGCGCAGGTGCGCAAGGCGCGGAAGTCGATCGCGGCGTTCAAGCTGCGGGAGGGAATGGCTGTGGGAGCCAAGGTGACCCTTCGCGGTGCCCGCATGTATGAGTTTCTCGACCGACTCGTCTCGATCGCGCTCCCCCGTATCCGCGACTTCCGAGGCCTCAACCTGCGGTCGTTCGACGGCCGCGGCAACTACTCCCTGGGTGTGCGCGAGCAGGTGATCTTTCCCGAGATCGACTACGACTCGGTGGCGACGGTCCGGGGCTTCGACGTGACCATCACGACAACGGCGGAGACGGATGAGCATGCGCTTGCGCTGCTGCGCGCCCTTGGGCTGCCGTTCGTCCGCTCAGATGCAGAAGGAGAAAGCTAGATAGATGGCCAAGAAATCGCTCGTCGTCAAGCAGGCGCGCACGCCGCGCTACAAGGTGCGGGGCTACTCCCGGTGCAACCGGTGTGGGCGTCCGCGCGCCGTCTTCAAGAAGTTCGGTCTCTGCCGGATCTGCCTGCGCGAGCTCGCGCATCAGGGCGCGATTCCCGGCATGACGAAGAGCAGCTGGTAGAGCGGGGGGTGGAGACAGGATGCTGACCGACCCGATCGCTGACATGCTGACGCGGATCCGCAACGCCAACAAGGCGATGCACGACACCGCGCAGATGCCCACTTCTCGCATGAAGGAGGAGATCGCCCGCGTGCTACGGGACGAGGGCTACATCAAGGATTTCCGTGTCGTCGAGGGTACGCCGTACTCGAACCTCGTGATCGAGCTCAAGTTCGGCAAGAACCGCCAGCGCGTGATCACTGGCGTCAAGCGCGTCTCGCGGCCGGGCCGTCGCATCTATGCGGGCAAAGACCGCCTGCCGCGCGTGCTCGGCGGCCTCGGTACGGCAATCCTGTCCACGTCGACCGGGCTCGTCACGAGCCGCCAAGCCGCGGAGCGCGGCATCGGCGGCGAAGTGATCGCCTTCGTCTGGTAGGTAGTCCGATGAGCCGCATCGGCAGAAAGCCGATCGACGTTCCGGCGACGGTGTCCGTTGCGCTTGCGCCCGGGCGCGTGCAGGTGAACGGCCCGCTCGGCGAGCTGTCTCAGACGGTACCCCAGCGCATGAAGATCGAGCAGGGCGACGGTGAGATCGTCGTCTCCCGGCCCACGGAGCGAGGCGAGGATCGGGCGCTGCACGGCCTGACGCGGACGCTGATCGCGAACATGGTCGAGGGCGTCACGAAGGGCTTCGAGAAGAACCTGGAGATACAGGGCGTGGGCTACCGCGCGTCCCTGCGCGGAACTGACCTCGAGCTCAACGTGGGCTACTCCCACCCGGTCGTGTTGAAGCCGCGAACGGGAATCACCTTCGAGGTGCCGGCACCGACCCAGGTCGTCATCAAGGGCACCGACAAGCAGCAGGTCGGCCAGACAGCCGCTGAGGTACGCGCGGTGCGTCCTCCTGAGCCGTACAAGGGCAAAGGCATTCGTTACCAGGGAGAGGTCGTCCGCAGAAAGGTCGGGAAGCGAGCATGAGCACCGTCACCACCCGTCAGGCGCGAGAGCGCCGTCATCGCCGGATCCGCGGGAAGGTCGCCGGTACCGCCGAGCGTCCCCGCCTGGCCGTCTTTCGCTCGAACAAGGGCATCTTCGCCCAACTGATCGACGATGGGGATGGCCGCACAATTGCAGGCGCTAGCTGGCTCGGCCTCGGAGGCTCGTTCAAGGGCTCGAAGTCCGAGCAGGCAGCGGCGGTCGGCAAGGCCGTCGCGGAGGCTGCAAAGCGGGCCGGCGTCGAATCCGTCGTCTTCGATCGCGGCGGCTACCTGTACCACGGACGCGTCAAGGCGCTCGCCGATGGCGCGCGCGAGGGAGGACTGAGGTTTTGAGCAGCTGCGTAGGCTTGACGGAGCAGCAGAGAGCGGAGGCGCCGGCTTTGCCGGCGGTGGAGCTATGAGCAGCGTCGAGCGTGAGGTGATCGCCCGGGAGGAAGTTCGCGAGCTCAAGGAGCGCGTGATCGAGATCAACCGCGTCGCCAAGGTCGTCAAGGGAGGCCGGCGCTTCTCGTTCACGGCGCTCGTCGTCATAGGTGACGAGGTCGACCGCGTCGGCGTCGGCTATGGAAAGGCGCGCGAGGTTCCGCTCGCCATCTCGAAGGCCGTCGACGATGCCAAGAAGAATCTCTTCTCCGTGCCGAAGCACGGGACGACCGTCACCCACGAGATCCTCGGCGTCTTCGACGCCGCTAGGGTGTTCATCCGGCCTGCCTCCGAGGGAACCGGCGTGATCGCCGGTGGCGGCGTGCGTGCAGTCCTCGAGCTCGCCGGGATCCGCGACGTGCTGGCCAAGAGTCTCGGCACGACGAACCCGATCAACATGGCGAAGGCGACGGTCGACGGGCTGAAGAAGCTCCGCCGGCCCGAGGATGTCGCGCGAATGCGCGGCAAGACGATCGCCGAGATCCTCCCCCTGTCGAACGCGCGCGCGGCCGAGCTGCGGGCGCGGTCGGCCGAGGCCGACGCGCCGGTGGCGAGCGAGCCGCAGCCTGTGACGCTGGAGGCCGACCAGTCGTGACGAAGATCAGGGTCACCCAGATCAGAAGCAAGGTCGGTCAGAGCGAGAAGCATCGCGGTACGCTGCGTGCGCTCGGACTCGGCCGAATCGGCAAGACGAACGAGTTGGAGGCGACCCCCGAGAGCGCCGGTATGCTGAGGAAGGTCGCCCACCTCGTGCGGGTGGAAGACGCCTAAAGCTATGCCCGATCCCCAGACCATGCCCGATCAGCTGAACCTCTCGAGCCTCCAGCCTGCGCAGGCGCGCAGGGATCGGAAGCGCGTGGGCCGCGGGCTCGGGTCGGGGAAGGGCCGCTACTCAGGCCGCGGAATCAAGGGCCAGAAGTCGCGGGCGGGCTCGCACAAGCTGCCGGCCGGGTTCGAGGG
>Ga0136613_10001360_pt1 | contig 12555 bp, 15 predicted proteins | sample AntDrymUQ2722106_2_FD_106649 | JGI IMG/M metagenome (GOLD analysis project Ga0136613, IMG submission 106649) | Polar desert sand microbial communities from Dry Valleys, Antarctica - metaG UQ272 (21.06) | ecosystem: Environmental > Terrestrial > Soil > Desert | place: Antarctica: Dry Valley... | reverse complement strand
CGTCGTGGATCGGGTCGCGATGCTGCACCGTTGGGATCGCCTGGCGTTCTTGCATTGGAACTTCGAGGTCGATGTCGTGCAACGACTTCTCCCCCAGGGGGCTGGTCCCGTTCCTGATGGAGGTCCGCTTTCCAGGTTTGCCGCGCCTTCGGTGCCCGGGACCGCCGACGCGCTCCAGAGCCGTTCGAGCACGCCGCGCAGGTCCGGGTCCGGGAGGACGCGGTTGGCGAGGTAGTCGAGGTAGTTCTCCATCGGCAGCAGCCGGGGGATGGGCACGACGTCGTCGTCGCCCGTGAGCAAGTAGGTGATCGACCGGCAGGTGGGCGAACAGCACGGCACAGGGAAGAAGTCGCTGGTGCGGAACCAGTCGGGGCACTGGTCGACGAGGCCATGGATGACGTCGGCATTGGTGAGCCGCTGGCGGGGATCGAAGGTGGTGTGGCGCCCGGCGTGGGTGACGGGCTGGAACACGACGCCTCGCACCGCGGGGTGAGCGATGCCGTGGCGCACGACGGCACCGAGCTCGTGGGTGTTGACCTCGGCCTCGACGGCGGCGACGAGTAGCACCGTGAGACCGACCTCCGCACACCGGTCCAGCGCCTGGGCCTTCGCGGCGCGCAGGTCCCGACCTCGCAGCGCGACGTGCGTGGCCTCCTCCAGACCGTCGAACTGGAGGCAGATCTTCACACCCAGCTCGGCCAGCGCGGGAGCGAACGATCGGTCATGGGCGAGCCGGATGCCGTTGGTGTTGAGCACGACGGTGCGCACGCCCTTGTCCCGGGCCATGGCACAGAACTCGAGGATCTGGGGGTGGATGGAGGGCTCACCGCCAGAGAACATGACGACTTCGGGTTCGCCTTCGGCGGCCACGAAGGCGTCGAGGCCGGCCTCGACCTGGTCCAGCGACAACGAGAACCCGTCGGGTTGGTGACCGGAGTCGGCGAAGCACACCGGGCAGTCGAGGTTGCAGGCGGTGTTGACCTCGATGATCCCCAAGCAGGCGTGCTGCTTGTGGTCCGGGCACAGCCCGCAGTCCAGCGGGCAGCCGTCGCGCACCTCGGTCTGGGTCTGCAGCGGCAGGGTGCCCGGCTTGTTGAACCGCTGCATGTCGACGTACATCTCGGCGTCGCCGTAGAGCAGCGCTTCGAAGGGGCCGTGGTCCCGGCAGCGCTTGCGGATGAACACCTTGTTGTCGCGGACGTTGATCTCGGCGTCGATGACCGCCTTGCACACCGGGCAGATGCTCTTGGTGTGCTCCAGGAACACCTCGTCGCGATCGACACGTGTGGGCGGCGGGGCGGCAAGGGTCACGAGGGACCTCCGTTGGTGGTGAGGCGAACAGGTCGGGAACCCGCTGGCGGCCCGGCGCAATTCCGTGATCAGGGGGAGCGGTCGAGCACAACCCGGCGCAGCGGCACGGTCAGCTCGGTGCCGACCCGACGCGACAGGACGCGGCGGGCCCTTCGCAGGCGGGCGGAGGTGACGCTGGGGAGGTAGAGCGAACGGACCAGCTCGTCGACGTCGGCCCCGGAGCCGATGGGCAGGGCGAAGGCTCGACGCTCGTCGCTCGTGACGGTCAGCCCGTGGCCGGCGGCGGTGGCGGACAGCCGGCGGGTGCCGAGGGCCCGATCGTTGGGATACCGGATCCGTCGCCGCAGCGCCGCCTGCAGCCGCAGGTACACGACGGCGTGTCGCCACGTGATCGGCCCGGTGGCGGGGAGCAGGAGTACGGCACGACCGCCTGGTCGGAGGACGCGGGCCAGCTCGGTGATGGCGTCGGGGACCGGTTGGATCACCTGCATCGCCATCGAGCACACGAGTGCGTCGGTTGCATTCGTAGCAAACGGGAGCCGCGTGGCGGACGCGCGCACGAGCGGCCCACGCCCTCGGTCGGTCGCGGTCGTCAGCTCCGCAGCCGAGCAGTCGGTCCCGAACCATCCATGGAAGTGGGTCGCCATCGGTCCGCTGCCGCAGGCGATGTCCATCACGAGCCCGTCGTGACCTTCGATCGGCTTGGCGCACCACTGGTAGGGGTCAATGCCGTCCGATCGGCAGCGGCCCAGGACGCGTTCGGTGATGCCTGGCCTCTCGGCGTGGAAGCGTTGGACGTAGTCCGCCCAGCCCGGATCGGACACGGGCTGCGAGCCGATCAGCTCACGAGGTCGCGCAGGGCGTCCTCGATGCCGCGGTGGAACGTCGGGTACGCATAGATCATCTGTCGGAGCCGTTCGACGGGGATCTCGGCGTGCACGGCGAGGGTGAGGAGGCCGAGCACCTCGCCACCGTTGGGGCCCGCCGCGGTGGCGCCGACGAGTACGCCGCGGGCGCGATCCTCGACGAGCTCGATGAACCCGTCGTTGCCGGCCTTGTGGATCCATCCCCGTGCCGTGTTGGGCACCAGGGTGGTGCCGACCCGCACGTCGATGCCGGCCTCGGCTGCCAGCGCCGGGGTGAGGCCGACCGACCCGATCTCCGGGTCGGTGAACGTGACGCGTGGCAGGGCGTGGTAGTCGGCCGGTTCATGCGGGGCGCCGAGGATGTCGGCGGTGGCGATGCGGGCCTGGTACATGCCGACATGGGTGAAGGCGCCCTTGCCGGTGAGGTCGCCGACCGCCCACACCCCGTCGGCCGCGCGCAGGCTGCTGTCTACCGGGGCGAACCGTTGCGTGTCGTCGATGCCGATCGTCGCGACGCCGAGCTCGGGCAGGTTCGTGCGCCGGCCGGTCGCGACGAGCAGCTGGGCGGCGGCGACGGTGCGGCCGTCGGCCAGCCGTGCGGCGATGCGGGCACCGTCTCGTTCGACCCGCTCGACGGCAACACCGGTGGTCACCTCGATCCCCTCGTCGATGAACACGCGGGCGATCAGCTCGCCGGCGGCAGGGGTCTCGAGCGGGACCAGTCGATCGAGAGCTTCGATCACGGTGACGGTGACCCCGAACCGGGACAGGGCCTGGGCGAGCTCGACGCCGATGGCGCCGCCACCCAGGACGAGCAGCGAGCTGGGCAGCTCCTTCGCCTCGACGACATCGCGGTTGGTCCAATACGGCACGTCGGCCAGGCCGGGGATGGGAGGTATGGCCGGTTCGGTGCCGGTCGCCAGCACGACGGCGCGGCGCGCCGTGAACGTGCGGTCGCCGACAGCGACGGTGCCGGGGCCGACCAGTCGACCGGCGCCGCGGACGAAGGTGCCGCCCTTGCCCTCGAAGCGTTCGACCGCGACGCGGTCGTCCCAGTCGTCGGTGGCCTCGTCGCGGATGCGGCGGGCGACGGGCGCCCAGTCGGGGGTGACCGTGGCGGTGCCGGCGATCCCGTCGACCCGGCGGGCCTCGGCGAGCAGGTCGCCGGCACGGATCATCATCTTGGAGGGGATGCAACCCCAGTAGGGGCATTCGCCACCCACGAGCTTGCGGTCGATGCCCGCCACGGAGAGGCCGGCCTCGGCGAGGTCGCCGGCCACGGCCTCCCCGGCGGGTCCCATACCGATCACGATGGCGTCGAATGTCTCTGTCATGGCCCGGCTCCTGGTTGGCTCCCTACAGGAACACGCCTCCGCTCCGTGCGCTTCCATTCCGGGGTGCAGCGACGGCCCAGCAGCCACCAGGTCGACACCGCGGCGACGGTGAGGGCCGCCCACTGCGAGCCGGTGAGCCCGGTGCCGTGGGTCTCGTCGACGCGGAAGAAGTCCTCGACCAGACGGGCAGTGCCGTAGAGCGCGCCGAACAGCAGCGCCAGGAACCCGTCATAGCGTCGGCGTCGCGATCGCAGCGCGAGGAGGGCCAAGATGAGCGCCGCGGCGATCAGGTCGTACAGCGCTGGTTGGTGCACCGCCTGGCCGACCGGTGCCGCGCACGGCGACGCGGTGTCGGCATCGGGGCACACGTAGCCGAGGGCGAAGCGGGTCGGCTTGCCGAGGTGGTCGGCGACGACCAGGTCCCCGACCCGGCCGATGGCAATCCCCAGCGCGAGGCCCGGCGCGACGCCGTCGAGCACCGGCCACAGCCGCACCCCCGCCCGTCGGATCACCGGCAGTCCGAGCGCGAGACCGCCGGCGATGCCGCCCAGCAGCGAGATGCCGCCGTTCCAGATCTGCACCCACTCGAGCGGCGAGTCGAAGCTGCCGAGGTGGTTGACCACGTAGGCGACGCGTGCCCCGATGACCGCGCCGATGCCGCCGCGGGTGAGCGCCGCGTAGACGAGTGGGTCGGTGATGCCGAGGCGCCGGGTGGTCGACAGCAGCAGCCGGGCCCCGGCCAGGAACCCGATCGCGGTGCCGAGCCCGTGGGGTGAGATCGACAGCGGTCCGAGGTGCCATTCGACGATCGGGGTGTAGCGCAGCAACGCGAGCGTCATGTCAGTGCCAGGTCGCCCAGTCCGCGCCAGCGCCGATGCCGGCGGCGAACCCGACGAATGGGGCCACGGTCAGGGCCGTGACCACGCGACTGGGCCGAAGGCCCACCCGTCCGAGCGACCAGCGGAACCCGGCGGCACCCGCGGCCACGGCCAGCCACCATGCGACCCGGAGCGGCTGCGGCCACGCCAGGGGCACCCAGTGGGCCCAGCCCGGCACCGTGGAGTTGGCGTAGCTGCTCGACACCACCTCGAGGGCGACCGCGCCCATCGTGAAGGCGAGCCCGCCGATGCCGGCAAGCAGCACCAAACCGGTCCGTGCGGTGAGGGATGAGGGGTCGATTCGTCGACCGGGAGATCTGGTGTGGACCGAGCGGGGCGGTCGCCGTAGGAGTTGGCGACCGCCCCGCCGGTGGGGTTCGGGCGGCGGATACCCGAACCGGTCCGTCCCACGTGGTGGGCGGGTGGGGCCGGAACGACGCGGGGCGCGCTAGGCCCCCGCGGTCTCATCCGGCAGCTCGCTTTCGGCAGGCGGGCCCTCCTCGATCAGCCGTTCTCCGAAGGAACGCAGACGGGCCACGGCGTCGTCGGGAAGCTCCTCGCCGCGGCGGGCGAGGCTCGCCTTGATCTCGGTGTAGGTGGCGGCCTCCATGCCGCAGCGCCGGCAGTCCTCGAGGTGGAGCATGATGAACCGGGCAGTGAGATCGTCGACGTCGCCGTCGAGGTATCGCTGCAGGCGGTGCCCGACCTGCATGCAGTTCATCGGGCGCTCGGAGCGGCGGCGGAACAGGTTCATCGTTTGCTCCTCGGGGCAAGGCCGGCACCAGCCAGCCGGTCACGCATCCGCTTGCGGGCGCGGTGGATGCGGCTCATGATCGTCCCCACCGGGACCCCCATGATCTCGGCGGCTTCGGCGTAGGTGAGCCCGTCGATGTCGACGAGCTCGACGCACCGGCGGAAGTCGTCGGGCAGGTTCCGGAAGGCGTCCTCGACGACGGCGTCGAAGGTGGCGCCGACCACGATCGCCTCCACGCTCTGGGCGTCGCTGGCGGTGTCGGCCACCGTCGCCATGGTGCGGTCGGGGTCGTCGAGCAGCTCGGGCCGGCGGCGCCGTGTCCGGTTGATCTGCGTGTTGCGCAGGATCGTCAGGAGCCAGGCCCGGGGGTGCGCGCCGTCGAACCCGTCGATGGCCCGGTACGCACGGATCAGAGTGTCCTGCACCAGGTCCTCGGCGTCTGCGTGGTTCGGGGTGAGCGTGCGGGCAACCCGCAGTAGCACCTCGATCTCGGGCATCACGAACGTGGCGAAGCGCTCGTCGGCTGTCGCCGAAGGGTCGCTCACGGGGCCGTTCATCGGGGTTGGAACCCGTCGGCGTGGCAGCAGCATTCCCGGGAAGTCTCGCACCGGTTCATCGGGTTCCTGGCTGCGATGAATCGGATCGCCCACCGCCGCATGCAGCGAGCCGTCACCGCGTTCGTCGATGGTGAGCTCGACGCGGCGACGGAAGTCACTGTCGAGGCGCACCTGCGGGACTGCTTCGACTGCAGTGGCGACGCTGAGCTGGCGCGCATGGTCAAGGTCTCGCTCCACAACCTCGCCGATCGTCAGCGGGATGCGCTGACGGCGGTGCGGCTGCGGCGGTTCGCCACCGGTCTGACATGAATCGGAGTGATCCCCGCCCAGGAGGCGGGAAGTTCCCGTGCGCCCCACCGGGTTCCCTGCCCGGTTTGGGCGATTTCGACCACCAGGAGGCAGCGGTGACAGATCAGGACATCACACCGGGGCAGGTACCGATCAACCTGATGTCGATTTCGACGAGCTGCGCCGCGCCGCGACGGCGATGATCACGGACCTGCGGACCAGTGGTGCGGTCCCCGGCGTCGAGATCGGCGAGCGCGCTCCCGACTTCGTCCTCCCCGACGCCACCGGCGCCAAGGTCGCCCTCAGCGACCGGCTCGAGGCTGGACCGGTCGTCGTCTCGTTCTACCGGGGCGCGTGGTGCCCGTACTGCAACACCGAGCTCCAGGCCCTCCAAGGCGCGCTCGATTCGATTCAGGATCTCGGCGCGTCGCTGGTGGCCATCAGCCCACAAGCACCGGACGCGTCCCTGCCACTCATCGAGCGACTCGAGCTCGACGCGGCACACCACGGTGCCCAGAGCTCCAGGACCGTGACCTTGCCCGTCGCGAACCCCCCGTAGTTGGCGTCAGTGATCTCCACCGTCGCTCGCTGGCTCACGAGACCGTGACCCGGTCGGGTCCCTCGCCGCCCGACGCGGCCACCGCAGCTGGTGCTGCGCCTCGTCCCCGGACCCACCAAGCCAGGGCGATGAACTCGAGGTCCTCGATCAGCACCCACCAGCGGAGCTGCTGGCCGGCATGCACTCCGAAGCAACCGCAGTTGTCGACCGCGATGCCGCGAGCGAAGGCCTGGGCCCCGAGGACGCTCCACCCCACAGCCACGGCCAGCGCGACTGTTCCGGCCTGCCGGCGCGGCGGGCCACCCCATAGCCCGACGGCGCCCGCGATCTCACCGGTGATCAGCGCCGCGCCCAGCGCACCCGCCACCGCGCCACTGCCGACGCGATAGGTGGCCACGATGTCGATGAACCCCTGGAGGTCGCTGAGTTGAGCGGCGGCCATCGCCGCCAGCAGGGTCGCGAGAACCCAGCGTGCCGCTCCGCGCCGACGCGGTGGCCCGCTCGCACTCGTCACGAGCCGAGCACCGGCGCGACCTGGTCGATGATGGCGTCGAGCTGTCGGCGTGGCATCGCGCCTGCGACTCGGCCGAGCTCGCTGCCGTTGGTGCCGAACACGACGAGAGTGGGGATGCTCTGGATCTGGAGCAGGGCGGCCGTCTTGGGGTTGGTGTCGACGTCGCACTTGCCAAACGCGACCCGGTCGTCGTAGTCGAACGCGGCCGCCTCGAAGATGGGGGCAAAGGCGCGGCATGGCGCGCACCACGGTGCCCAGAAGTCGACGACGGTCACCCGGTCGGCGGTCTGCGCGAGGAAGTTGGCGTCGTCGATGACGACGATTGGCGAGGCGGCCGTGGTCGAAGTCGTCTCGGCGTGGGGTGCGGTGTGGGCGGGCGCTCGGCGAGTGCGACGAAACATTGCGGTTCCCCTCCTGGATATCAGGAGGGGAACCCGCTGCCCGCCCGCTGGCATTCCTCGTCGGCGTGCGACGCCGAGTCAGTGGCGGTGGGGTTCAAGCAGCGCCGCCTGTCCGGTGATCGGGTGGCGGGAGGAGAGCCAAGCGCGGGTTGCGTCGTGGGACCGTTCGATGAGCTGTGCCGACTGGGAGAAGTCGGCCGGTGAGACCCGGACCGGGCACAGCGGTGGGATGACCCGCAGGTCGACCCCCCGCTCGAACCGGGCGACGTCGACCGCGAGGCGCTGGTTGACGGTGAGGGTCAGCCCGTGCAAGGCCATGGCGAGCGCTCCCTTGGGTGAGGCCGGCAGTGCGCACGAGTACCCGGTGGGCAGCACCCAGATCACCTCCGCACCGAGCGCGACGGCGTGCGACAGCGGGGTGTTGTTCACGACTCCGCCGTCGATGTGGTCCCGCCCGTCGATGGTCACCGGCGGGAACACCGCTGGGATGGCGGCGCTGGCGGCGATCGCGTCGACCGCGTCGCCGGTCGAGAGCAGGACGTCCTGGCCCGAGAGCACGTCGGTGGCGACGACATGCAACGGGATCGGTGCGTCCTCCAGCCGCGTGAACTCGAGGTTGTCCGCGAGCAGCCGGCGCAGGCCGGAGTCCGGGACGAGGTTCGGCGGCGACCGAGGAAGCCGAGCAGCCCGGCGAGCGGTCGGGTCGGGAACACGTCGTCGCGGGACAGCGATCGCCACAGCTCAGCCAGGGCGGTGACCCCAGCGAGGTCAGGGCGGGCGGCGATCCAGCCGCCGTTGAGGGCGCCGACCGACGTGCCGACGATCAGGTCCGGCGCGATCTCGGCCTCGGCCAGGCCGAGCAGCATCCCGACCTGGATCGAACCGAGGCTCTCTCCACCGGAGAGTACGAATGCAGTGGCCATGACTCCCACCCAACGGTGCGCCGCCGGGTCCCATGTCCCGAACGTCGCGGCCGCGACACTGCGACAACCTGTGTGGGCAGGCTCACGCGGCGGGTGCCGTCGCCGCCGTGGCGGCGCCCGCGAGGGCGGCGAGGCCAGCGGGATCGAGGATCTCCACCTGGCGGTAGCGGAGCTTGATGAGCTGGCGGGCTTCGAGGTCCTTGAGGACCCGGTTGACGCTGTGCGCCGGCCCCCGACGAGCGCGGCGAGGACCTGCTGGCTGAGACGCACCCGACCTTGCTCGGCCTCGCGGACCAGCAGTGACGCCAGTTGGGCGGAAAGCCCGCCGGCGAGGAGGTCGAGAGCCGGGCCTGGACCTCGGCCATCCGCAGCGCGATGGACACCATCCATCGGTGCGCCAGGCGGGGGCGCTGCTCCGGGACGCGCCACAGCGTGACCGAGTTGATCGAGAGCACGACGCTGTCCTCCAGCGCTCGCGCGTCGAAGGGCAGGGGCATGCGGGCGATGAGCGGAATGTCGCCGAACAGTCGCCGGGGTGCAGGAGCTGCAGCGTCACACGGCGACCGTGCAGCTCGCGGGTGAGCTCGACCGCGCCCTGCCGCACGATGTACACCCGTCCCGGCAGCTCGCCCATCCGGAACACGGTCGTGCCGCCGGCGTGGCGGGCCTCACCCAGTTCGATGGCGAGGGCGTCGATGTCCTCGGCCCCGAGGGGAGAGAGGTCGCCGCGACCCAGGCAGCGGGCGATCCAGGCGGCGTGGCGGATGGGAACGTTGTCCATGACCAGGGAACCCCGCGCCGGGGCGAGATCGTCCGCGCCGCGACAGTTCCGCGCACGAGCGGTTTCGCCGGTGGCGCCGGGAAACCTCGGACGCTGTGGGAGGGTTCCGTATCGGCGGGGACGCGAACGCCCGCGGCGGCGACCCAGGAGGATGCAATGGCAACGATCCGTCACCACGCCCACATCGACCGCAGCCCTGACGAGGTCTGGAGGGTGGTCGCCGACGCCGGCGCCATCTCGAACTGGTTCCCCGGAATCGACAGCTCCAGCGCGGACGGAACGACCCGCCGCTGCTCGATGGGCGGTGCCGAGTTGGTCGAGGAGATCGTGACCGTGGACGACACCCTGCGCCGCTTCCAGTACCGGATCACCGAAGGCCCCATGCCGCTCGACTTCCACCTCGGCACCGTCGACGTCCTGCCCGATGGCGACGGCTCGCTCGTCATCTACTCGACGGAGGTGTCACCCGACGAGGCCAAGGCGATCGTCGACGGGGTGATCGCTGGCGGCGTCGAAGGACTGAAGGCCGCCCTGGAAGCATGAGCGGCCAGGCCCACGTCTTCGGCGCCGGGCCGCTTCAGCGCCGGGCCGCCCTGGCCCGGCGACCGCCGGTCTCCATGAAGAGCTGGGCAGCGGCCTGGCGGACCGCGACCGACCAGGTCGGGTAGGCGTGCACGGTCTGGGCCAACCGGCCGGCGAACATGCCGGTGCGCATCGCGAGGGCGGGTTCGTGGATCATCTCGCCGGCGCGGCTGGCGACGATGGTGGCGCCGAGGACCCGGCCGCCCCCGGCGTTGCGCAGGAGCCGGCGGGGCCCGGCGACAAGCTTCACGAACCCGAGGGTCTCCTGCGCCGCGATCGCCCGGTCGACCTCGCTCATCGGGAGATAGGCGACACGCCCGCCTCGGTCGGCCACGTCCGCCTCGAGGCTGCCGACATGGGCGACCTCCGGGTCGGTGAAGGTCACCCACGGGACCGCGTCGGCGTGAAAGCGTGCTCGGGAGGAACGGCTCAACGCGTTGGCGGCGGCGATCCGGCCCATCTCGTCGGCGGCGTGGGTGAACTGCAACCGGCCGGTGACGTCGCCGACGGCCCACACGCCCTTGGCGGAGGTCGTCAGCGTGTCGTCGGTCGTGACGAACCCACGCTCTGTCCTGATGCCGGCAGCCTCCAACCCCAGCCCGTCGATCGCGCCAGCCCGACCGACCGCGACGAGGAGGCGATTGGCCTCGACCGTTGACCCGTCGCCCAGGTGAAGCCGGACCGCGCCCTTGGGGTCGAGGGGATCCACCCGGCTGACGGGTTGGCCGGTGCGGACGTCGACGCCGTCGGCTCGTAGCGCCTCGGTGATGACCGCTGAGGCGTCGGGGTCCTCCGGGGGCAGGATCCGATCGAGCCCTTCGATGAGCGTGACGGTGGCGCCGAGCCGGGCGAAGGCCTGGGCGAGCTCGCAGCCGATGGCACCGCCGCCGAGCACCGCGAGGGACGCGGGCAGCGCCTCGAGATCCCAGACGTTCTCGTGCGTCAGGTAGTCGAGCTCGCCGAGCCCGTCGATGGGCGGCACCGCGGCGCGGGCGCCGGTGGCGATGATCACCTTCGGCGCCCGGATCGCCGTCCCGTCGACATCAAGGGCGCCGCCCTCGCGGAACGTCGCCCACCCATGGAGCACCTCGACCCCCTCACGCTCGAGGACCTCGTCGGTCTCGGTCGCGGCGATGACCTCGACGGCCTCCCTCGCCGCCGCGATCGCTCGGTCGAAGGGGTCGCGTCGCCGGGCCGCCTCGATCAACGCCTTGGACGGAACACACCCCGTGAACGTGCAGTCGCCACCGAGCGGTCCGCGCTGGACCAGCAAGACGCGTGCGCCCCGCCGGGCGCCAGCCCGAGCGGCGGATAGCCCGCCGGCCCCTCCACCGATAACGACGAGATCAGCGGAACGTTCCGTGCTGCCAGAAGGTGCGGCCATAGTGAAGGAAACCCGCCGGGGGTGATTCTGCTTCCGGTCGTGGTTGCCGAGCCCGCCGACTGGGAGAGCCTCGCCGTCGCGCGTGGGCCCGCTGGTGTGGCAGCCGCGTTACGACGCTTCGTGCCGTCAGCACGCGCCGAGACGGCGATCACCTGAGCGACGTTGCCTTCGCGGCCCCGGGCGTTCGCGCTCGCCCGCAGGCGGCGGAGCGCGAGGTAGGCGAGCACAGCCACCGCGTCCACCCCGTAGCTCCAGCCGACGTGCCCCGAAGCGGCGACGAACTCGGACGCGACCAGCAGCGTGATGATCGTGACCCACTGCACGAGTCGCAGCGGCGGCCAGCGGCGACTGTCCTGCACCAGATGCGGAGCGACTCGGGCAATCTCCTCGACGGCGCGGCGAGGGGATGGCGCCACGTGCGCCCGCCCATCGATGACCAAGGTCGGCACCGTCTCGTTGCCCCCCGCCACGCTGCGCACAAAGGCACTCCCAGCCGGGTCCTCGCAGATGTTGCGCCATTCCGCTGGCACCCCGGCCTCTGCCAGCACCACCCGCAACGCGCCACACGCGCCGCAGCCCGGCCGCCAGTACACCTCGACGGCGATCTCCTCGACGGTCATGTCAAGGGAACCCGCACCCGTCGGCGCGGCGTCCCCGGACCAGACGAGACTGCACCTTCCGCGACCATCTGACGCAACGGGATGCATCCGGCCCGGTGGACGAGCAGCTCATGTGCAGTGACCATCGGTCGTGTCGACTGTCGAGAGCTCCTCGTCATCCGATTCCTCGATGGCGACCCAGGGTGAGAAGGCGACGTGGCCACGGATGCGCCGAGCGAACGGCAACGGCCGCCGGTAGGTCCACGCCACGTTTCGGACGGTCTCACCGTCGACGATCGCATGCTGGTATGCCGCGATTCCCTTCCAGGGACAAACCGTCCGCATTCGACTGGCACCGAGGCGGTCCCACCGGACGTCCTCGGCCGGGAAGTAGTGGTTGCCCTCGACCATGACCGTCCGACTGCTGTCCGCGAGCACGGTTCCGTTGAGTACGGCTCTGGGCATCCGTTCGCCTTCCTGATCGCGACGAGTCTCTCCACCACGGAACCCGATGAGCAGGCGCTGACTTCCCCCACGACACACGGAGGCACTACCGCCCCTGGAATCGACGCGCCGTCTCGCCGTGTTCCCGCCGTGTTGGCCTGTGGGTTCGGGCCATCATGGGCCGACCGATCGCGACGGGACCGTACGACACGATGACTGATCAACCGATCTCCGAGTACGCGCTGCTGTCGGACTCGCACTCACCTGGTGAGTCGCGTCGGGTCGGTCGACTGGTTGTGCTTCCCGCGGTTCGATTCACCTTCGGTCTTCGGTCGTCTGCTCGGTCCCGACGCCGGCTACTTCTCGATTCGACCCGTCGG
>Ga0136613_10001358_pt1 | contig 12566 bp, 11 predicted proteins | sample AntDrymUQ2722106_2_FD_106649 | JGI IMG/M metagenome (GOLD analysis project Ga0136613, IMG submission 106649) | Polar desert sand microbial communities from Dry Valleys, Antarctica - metaG UQ272 (21.06) | ecosystem: Environmental > Terrestrial > Soil > Desert | place: Antarctica: Dry Valley... | reverse complement strand
GGCCGCGCCGGGTTCGGTCGTTGGCGGACTGCTGGGACGCGAGCTGATCCGGTTGCTGGGGCTGTCCATCGCGTTGTCCGGTGCCACTCGGGAGGTGCTGCTGACCTACCAAGCTGCCTCTCGATCGCTGTTCCGCTTTGAGTACCGAGCGGCCACCACCGAGGAGCGGATGCGTGTGGACGCGGCCGCCGCCGAGGAGCGGGCGCACGAGGCGCGTTCCGCTCTGGCCGCCATCGAAGGAGCGACGGTGACGCTGGAGCGCTACCGCGAACGCCTTGACGTCGAGACGCGGACCGCCCTGTCGGCCGCTGTCAGTACCGAGATCCGGCGGCTGCAGCGACTGGTGAGCAACCAAGCCGACGATCCCGCGATTGCCGAGTTCGGCCTCGCCGCGGTGCTCGAGCCGCTGCTGGTCACTGAGCGGGCCCGCGGTACGGATGTGGTTGCCGACACCCCAGCCGTGCTGACGGTGCTCGGCCGAGCCGACTCCACTCAGCAGATCGTGCAGACGCTGCTGGACAACGCCCGCCGTTACGCGCCGGGCTCCGCCGTGACGGTTCGCGCGTACGCTGACGGCGACCGGGTGGTCCTGCGGGTGGAGGACCGTGGACCCGGCGTCGACCCGCAGCAACGCACCTCGATCTTCCTCCGCGGCGTTCGCGGCGACGGCGCCGCGAACGTGCCCGGAAGCGGTTTGGGCTTGTACATCGCCGAGCAACTGCTGCTGCGCACCCAGGCGGGCCAGCTGTGGGTCGACGAACGCGAGGGTGGCGGCGCCTCCTTTGCGTTGGCGCTGCCGTGCGGCTCCGGGCAGTCGCTCGCCGAACCTCGGCTGCACGTGCACAACGATCACGAGCTCGAGTGAATCGCGCCAAGATCGTCCCGTCGGTGCTGCCCGCCGACCTCGCCCGCCTGGGGGAGAACTGCGCCGCGCTCGACGCGGCCGGGGTGGATCGCATCCAGTGGGACGTGATGGACGGGCGCTTCGTGCCCAATCTGACCTTCGGACCCGACGTCATCGCCGCCTGCCGGCCGCACGCCACCTGCGGCTTCGAGGCGCACCTGATGTGTGAGCGACCCGAGCACATGCTGTCCGCCTACGTCGAGGCCGGCTGCGAGCTGGTCATCGTGCACCCCGAGGCACTGCAGCAGCCGCACCGCACCTACGGCGCCATCCGCGAGCTGGGGGTGCGCAGCGGTGTCGCCCTGTCCCCCGCCAGCGGCCTCGGGACCGTCGAGCACGTGCTCGATCAGATCGACCTGCTGCTGATCATGACCGTGAACCCTGGCTTCGGTGGTCAGGCGTACCTGCCGTCGATGGAACCCAAGATCGCCGCCGCTCGCGCGATGATCGAGGCCAGCGGCCACGACATCGAGTTGGAGGTCGACGGCGGCATTGGACCGGACACCATCGCCGGTGCGGCCGCCTCGGGGGCTGACGTGTTCGTTTCCGGCAGCGCGTTATGGCGCTACCCCAGCTACGCCGAAGGCGTCGCCGACCTGCGCCGTCGCGCCGAGGCGGCGAGACCGGCTAGTCGCGACGTTCCAGGCCGGCGATCACCAGGCTGACTTGCCCTGCCACGATCCGCGCGCGGTGCAGCTCGGCTCGGGTCCACAGCCGGCGCGTGCGGCTGTAGAACTCCACCAAGCCCATGGCGCGGCCACGCGCGTGCATGGGCACCAGCAGCACGGAGCGATAGCCCATGACGCCCAGCAGGGCCCGCTCCGCAGGGTCGGCGCCCGAGTCGTCGGACAGCACCTGTAGCACCTCGCGGCGCTTGAACGCGGCGGCCGTCGCCGGGTAGTCAGCGAGCCGGAAGCGCTCGCCCGTTCTGCGCCACGCCGCCACGTCGATGGACTCCAGCGCGTCGGCCTGCTCGTCGAACGACGACAGCAACACGTGGTCCGCGCCGAGCATGGCCGCCATGTCCTCAACCAGCGGCGCCAGATCGTCCAGCGAGGTGATGTCGGGCAGGAAGCCGGCGAGGTCTTCGAGGTACCGATCGGCATCTTCGATGGGCGCACGCCGTTCACGGCGGAACTGCATGGCTGCTGAGCTGGCGCCAACACAGGCAGCCGCGGCTGCGGTCTGGATCTTCGCCCAGGGGGCCTCCGGCCGGGCCAGCGCGTACCCCTGCGCGTAGGCCACGTCCAGATCGGCCAGCATCGTCAGCTCATCGAGGGATTCGACCCCTTCGGCGCAAACGCCCGTGCCGGTGCGTCGGGCGAAGCGGACCAGCGACTCGATCAGTGCGACCTTGACCGGGTCGCGGTGCACTCCCTCGATTAAGGCGCGGTCGATCTTCAGAAAGTCGGAGCGGGTGCGCATCATGCGCTGCAGACCCGCATACCCGGAACCGGTGTCGTCGATGGCGATGCGCGCTCCTGCCCCGCGAAGGGCCACCAGTGCCGCCTCCAACGACCGCTCGTCGGTGACCGCCTGCTGCTCGGTGATCTCCACCACGACGCCCCGCAGGTCGGTGGGCAGCGCCTCGAGCACCTCCAAGGACGTCACGGCCGAGGGGCTGAGGTTCACCGACACGTAGGTGCCGGGCGGGCGGGGTACGGCCAGCGCAGCCTTGACGGCCTTGGCCTCCAACGGCTCCCCGAGGCCACAGGCATGCGCCTGGGCGAACCACACGTCCGGCGGCTGCGATGGCAGCTGTGGGAAGCGCGCAAGCGCCTCATAGCCGACGATCCTGCCGGTGGCCAGCATCACGATGGGCTGGAACACCGGCGTGATCCCTGTCGGCGAGGCCACCACCGCTGCAATCCGCGACCTCAGGGCCTGCAGATACGGCAACGAAGTGGGCGCGCGGGCAAAGCCGTTGCCCACGGTGCCAACGGCCGTCATTGTCCCTCCAGCAGGATGCATACAGGTACAAGGATCGGTCGTTGTGGGTCATTCCTGGATAGCCCGTCCGTGGATGACCCGAATGGACTAGTCCTTTCCTCCGATCGGGCCACGCGCCACATAGACGTGGTCGGCATCTCCCCGCTGCGCCGGCACGGTGTGCACCTCCACGGTCCCGAAGCGGCGCCGCAGGCGCCGCTCAAACGCCTCGGCGGCGGCCGAACTCCAGACCGACAGCGCGCCGTGCGGCGCGAGCACCACCGCTAGCGCCTCCAGGCCGGCGTCGGAGTACAGCCGGACGTTGCCCGGCACGACCGTCCAATCCGGGCCGTTGTCAATGTCCAGGCAGGCCGCGTCGACCTCCACGCCGGCACCGTCCAGCCAGTCCAGGAGATCGGCGTGCACCACCTCGACGCGGGGATCCTCGATGGCCGCGGCGGTCATCTCTCGCAGATAGGTCTGGTGCCAGGCGATCACCGCCTCCTCGACCTCGACGACGGTGACGCGCTGGACGCAGGGGTGGCGCAGGGCCTCGACCAGGGAGAACCCGACACCGAGACCGCCGAGCAGCAGGTGCACCGAAGCGCCGAGCCCTCGCAGCGCTTCCATCACCAGCAGCCGTTCCGAGGCGCCTCCGCCGGCGGTCGACATCAGGAACACGCCGTTGGCGATGACCTCCAGCTCGCCGCCGTCCCGGCGCAGGACCACCTCTCCCCGTGGCGTGGTGCGCCGCTCGAGCACGGTTGCCATGCCGCCTCCTGTGTGATCCCAAGCATCTCGGCGTAGCCGCCCTCCCGTTCGATAGGGTCCCACTCGCCCACACCTGCGGTAGCGACACGAATCAAGACCTCGTCCGCGCCCACCGCCGGCACGGGGAGCGACTGCAACCCCAGCGTTTCCGCTGCGCCGAACCCATCGATGGCGACGGCCTGCATCGTGGCCGGCCGTTCCTGCTTCATCCCGAGAATCTACCGGCTGTATCAACATCCGAGCGTGGTCCGCGACGATCGCAGCGACTGCGACCAGACGCCTTCGCAGTAGGGACGGCGACCAAGACTTTCTGCCTGCGCAGCGACCGGCACCACCTCGTGCGCGAGGTATGCGGGCGAATCGAGACCTCGAGGCCGATCCCGACGGCGGCGCGGGCGCCCAGCTGAGTCCAACGCCGTACGATCCCTGTCATGGACCTGCAAGACGTGCTCGATGTGCTCGCGGCGCTCGAGCGTGAGGGGGTCCGGTATGCGGTCTTCGGTGGTCTGGCCATGGCTGCTCATGGTCTGGACCGCGGCACCAGGGACCTCGATCTGTTCCTCGCCGCCGACGAGGAGAACGTCGCCAGACTTCGACGGGCGCTCCACGGCGTCTACGAGGATCCAGCGATCGAGGAGATCACCTCGGCAGACCTGGACGGGGAATACCCGGCGATCCAGTACGGACCACCGGGCGTTACCTTCACCATCGACATCGTCAGCCGGCTCGGTGACGCCTTCACATTCGCAGACTTGGACGTGCAACACGTACGTGTCGGCGAGCTTGAAGTAGCCGTGGTGACACCGCGTACCCTTTACGCAATGAAGCGGAACACGGTTCGTCCCCGCGATGCCGACGACGCCGCCCGTCTGCGACGGGCGTTCGACCTGGAGGATGATTGATCGTGGGGGTAACACGGTTCCGTTCTATCGGCGACATGCCGAGTCATCCGCCCCCTGCCGACACACCGCTGGAGGGGCTTCGGGCCGCCTGCGCCTTATCGATGGCGTCGCAGGCGTTCGGCCACGAGGCCCTGGCACCGCGCGGGGTGCACAAGTTCCGGTCGGTCGCCCAAGCTTGGGATCATCGGCGGCAGTGGGAGGAAGCGGTCATTCGCCAAGCCGCGGCACCCGATCCTCGTCCCGCGTAGGAAGCTTGCTCCACGGCTTGAGAGGGGAGCCAGCCATCCGCGTCAGACTGACCTCGGGCTCAGGCTCGCTGTCTTTCCAATAACAGGGAGACTGCCGATGACGGTCTCCGGCCCTCGAATCGTCCTCGCTGGAATCACGCCAACGGCCGCCGTGACGGCTACGTCGAACGCGACCAGATCCGGCGACGAGAGCCTGGCTAGCTGCCTTCGGCTCGCGGGATCACGTGTTGAGGTGGGAAGCGTCAGTTGACCTGCGACGCCTGGCCGTAACGTTCGCGGGCGGCCTGCTTGGAGACCCCGAGCATCAGGGCGACCTCGCCCCAGCTGCGTCCGTTGTCGCGAGCCGCAGCAACCGCGTCGGCCAACTCGCGTTCGGCCGTGGCGACATCGCCCAGGGCGAGACCGATGCGACGTAGATCGCGAGGGTCCTCCGCTGGGGTGGCATTGGGATCAAGGGAGTCAAGCCATGCCTGTGCGTCGGTCGCGGCCTTTTCGAGCTCTTCACGGGTCCGGGGCATCGGCATCCCCTTAAAGGTAGTCGTAGAGCTTGCGGCGCAACGGCATCGCGTGGATGACGGCCGGGTCGTCGTCGGGGTCGATGACCACGACCTCCAGGAGCCGCCCCGATCGGTCGGGGCCGATGATCAGCACGCGGTCGTGGCCCTGAACGACACGGCGGAAAGGGAACCCGCACCGCATGACTGATGTCTTCGTCGAGGACGCCGTGCTTGCGGGGCGCTGTCCGCGATCTCCACAACGACAGGTTACCTTGTCGCTCGGTCCCGTCCGAACCACCGCCCGCTGGCCCACCCTCGCGCCCGTGCTCACCGTCTGGCGCGGCCCCATGAAGATGACCTCCCGCATCTCCGGAACGTGACACGACGCACAGAGGTCCCCGGTCCGGACCATCACTGACCGCCTCCTCGGCCAGCTCGTCACCCACATGCCTCCGTCCGTCACGGTGGCGCCAGCCGACGCGTCCAACGGCAGGCCGCCACTGCGTCTGCACGATCTTAATCTGATGCTGGTGTGCAACGCCGAGGAGGTACTCGAAGCGGTCGATCGCGGCCGTTTAGCGCTGGTCAAGCGGAATCGGTGTCTCCCAGCGACCGCGTCCTCCCCACCTTCCGGGTGCCATTCACCCGACGGGGAGAACACGGTTCGCACCCTTGTCGGTTCGGTGGGCCCGACAGGTTTTGAACCTGTGACCTCTCGCGTGTGAAGCGAGCGCTCTCCCACTGAGCTACGAGCCCTGGATGACGGCGGCGCACCACCGGGGGCGCAGGATAGCCGCTGGCGCCCGAGGCGGCCAGCCATCGCCTCGTCCGGGGTCAGGGCCGGCGAGCTTCGAACACGGTGTCGCCGCTGGGCTCGCTGCCCGGCACGGCCGGTGTGTCGCCGGTGTCCTCGGGATCGCTGATCAACAGCCGACTGGCGTTCTCGGGCAGCGGGAACAGCCGGTACAGCCGCCCCTCCTCGGACGGGCCGAAGTAGAAGCGATGCGCCGTTGAGCCGCTCTCGTCCCTGACGTACAGCCCGTACCGCTGCGCAGGGTCAAGGCCATCGACAGCGACGACGAAGTCCTCGCCGTCCTCTTTGACCACGCCTTGCACATCGCCGTCGGAGATCGCGCTGCGCCATTCGGTCCCGGTCTCGCGCAGGACCCCGGCATCGACCAGATTGCGGTTGTCCGCCTCCAGCTGCGTCATCTCACCGTGCAGCGTGAAGTTCCACAGCGACAACCCGACCAGGAGTAGCAGTCCACCGAGCACCGTGAAGCGCGACGCCCGCGTTGGCGCCGGGGCCTCCTCGAGCTCGTCGTCGGCGTCGTCGGACTCCCGGCGCTTGGTCTCGATGACCTGAGCCGCGCGGACCCGGTGCTCGTCGCGCTCCACGTCGGCCAAGTCGTGGGCGATGGCCCGCAACTCGCCAACCCTCGCGCGGCAGTCGGGGCACTCCAGCAGGTGGGCGCGGAAGACCCGCCCCTCGGAATCGTCCAAGCCACCGAGTACGTGGGCGACGGCTAGTCCCTCGAAGTAGCGGTGCCCGTCAGCCCGGTCCATTCGCGCCACGATACCTCCGGACATCCCGGCCGAACACCCTACGCCTGGATGTCGTCTGTCTGGGTGGCGGGTTGTGCGCAATCCCACGGATGCCGAAAATCCGGCGGCTGCCAGGCGTACGGCAGCCGACGGTCGGGACGCCGGATGGCGATCCAGACCACCACCGCGACGATGGCGCAAAGCGCCCCCACCTGACTGCCCGTAAGCGGCCCCAGCAGGTCCTTGTCCGCAGCACGGGCGAAGTCGCTGATGAAGCGCCCGCCGCCGTACAGCACCGTGAAGGCCAACAGGAAGAACCCGTCGAAACGAGGGCGGCGCTCCAGCAGCACCAGGATCGCCAGGACGACACCCCCCGCCAGAAAGTCGTACAGCGCCGTCTGATGCAGGGCCACGTCGTAGCAGCCTTGCACGGTCGTGGGGCCTACCCCTGGGAAGGGATACGGCGCCACCGGATCGCCGAACGCGCCGGTGCACCGCCACCCCAGCACAAAGCCGGTCGGGCCCCCGAGGTGCTCGCCGATCACCAGGTCGCCGATGCGACCGATGAAGATGCCCAAGGCCAGGCCGGGCGCCACGGAGTCCAGCAGCAGTGGCACCGACAGGTGGCGCCGCAGCGCGAAGGGCACGTTGGCCAGCACCGCGCCGGTGATGCCACCCAACAGGCTCAACCCCCCTTCCCACACCCGCAGCCAGCTCAAGGGGTCGGGGAAGAGCTCCAGGTGGGTGACGACAAAGAAGAAGCGCGCTCCGATGATCCCGCCCACGATCGTGCGGCTGACCAACGACTGCACGATGCCCTCCACGTCGGCCACCTGGCGGCGGGCGACTCCGCGGCGCAGCGCGCGGTGCAACACCAGCTGCGCGCCGATCAGCACGCCGGCGGCGATGGAGATGCCGTGGGGCGAGATGGCCAGGTCGCCGACCAACGGGATGCGCTCGAGGATCGGCCAGGCCAACTCGGCCAGCATGGGCAACGTCAGCACTCCTGTTCAGCGGAGCGCCGAGTCTAGGTGCGCCTGCGGTGCTGCGGTCCCGCTCGGGATCAGTCGGCGGTGGCGCTGGCGCTACGCCGGCTGCGGATCGCCCGCAAGGCATCCCGCCGGCGTCGGCGCACGGCGTTCGCGGGCGGGACACCGGACATCATCGACGTGACGGCCCGCTCCAGGTCATCAGCCTCGTCCACCCGTTCCAGCAGCTCGGCGACGGCCGCGGCGCGTTCGTCGGGCACCAGCATCCACGCTTCGAGCCGTCCCATGAACCAGATGAAGCCCAGCAGCAACAGTGGCAACCCGGTCACCAAGGCAGCCGCGCCGAGACCCACATCGAACTGCATCGAGAACCTCTCCCCCGTTGACCATCTCTACTGCCTGCTGTGGATATACCCGCAGGCCACGATGGCGGAACCAGCCAGGTCGCTAGGCTCGCGGCCATGCCCAGCGTTGATCCTGTGGCCGCCGGCGTCGACATCGGTGGCACCTTCACCGATGTCGTGGTGGCCGGCCGCGGCCGCCTGCGAGCGGTGAAGGTTGCGACCACGCCGCAGGACCAGGGCGAGGGACTGGCGCATGGTCTGCGCGAGGCCGCCGACGGCGAGGTGTCCACGGTCGCCCACGGCACCACCACCGCCACCAACGCCGTGCTGGAACGCAATGTCGGCGTGACGGTCCTGGTCACCACTGACGGGTTCCGCGACGTGCTGACGATCGCCCGCCAGGACCGGCCGTCGTTGTACGACCTGACGGTGATCCGGCCCGCGCCACTGGTTGACCGCGATCACGTGGTGACCGTCGTGGAGCGCACCGCCGCCGACGGCAGCGTCGTGGTGGCGCTGAACGACGACGAGGTGGAGCGGGTGGTGGCGGCGGTCGCCGCCTTGCAGCCAGAGGCGGTAGCGCTGAGCCTGCTGTTCTCCTACGCCGGGCCAGAGCACGAACAACGGCTGAGCGCGGCGCTGGCGCAGCGCCTGGACGTGCCGATCACCCGCTCCAGCGCTCTACTGCCGGAGCTGCGGGAGTACGAGCGCGCCTCCACCTGCGTGCTCAACGCCGCCGTGGCCCCGGTGATGCGCGGGTACCTGTCGGGACTGCGCGACCGCCTGCCGGGCACCGAGGTGACGGTCATGACGTCCGGTGGCGGGGTAGCCGACCTCGCCACCGTCGCCGAGTCCCCCGTCCACACCCTGCTGTCAGGCCCGGCCGCGGGCGTGGTGGCCGCAGCCGCGGTCGCCGCCTCGGCCGGTCACCGCGACGCCGTCGCCTTCGACATGGGTGGCACGTCGACCGATACCTGTCTGGTGCGCCACGGCCGACCCGAGATCGCCGTCGACGCCAGCATTGCCGGCCTACCGTTCCGGACTCCCGCGGTCGCGGTGCACACCGTCGGTGCGGGTGGCGGCTCGCTGGCGTGGGTCGATCCCGGTGGTGCGCTGCGGGTCGGACCTCGCTCGGCTGGAGCCCGGCCGGGCCCAGCGTGCTACGGCCTCGGTGGCACCGACCCCACCGTGACGGACGCGCACGCGGCGCTCGGTCATCTCGGCGACGGCCGGGCGTTGGGCAGTGGCGCCGGAGTCACCCTCGACCGCGGCGCCGCGATGGCGTCACTGGAGGCCCTGGAGGGGTTCGACGACCCGCTGACCGCCGCCGAGGGGGTCCTCACCGTGGTCCGCGCCACCATGGCCCGTGCCCTGCGCAGGGTGAGCACTGAACGGGGGGTCGACCCGGCCGGGTTGGTGCTGGTGGCCTATGGCGGCGCCGGACCGCTGCACGCCGCGGCCCTGGCCCGTGAGCTGGGCTGCGCGGCCGCCGTCGTGCCGCCGGCGCCCGGTGTCCTGTCCGCGCTGGGTCTGCTGCTGGCCCCGCCGCGCCACGAGGCCTCGCGCACGGTCATGGCCCGATGGACACGCGACGGCGACCCCCCCGACCTCGACGAGGTCTACGACGAGCTGTCGCGGGAGGCCGAGACGCACGTGCAGGGGCGGGTGCGGCGGCTGGCGGACTGCCGCTACCTCGGCCAGTCCCACGAGCTGCGCTTGGATCTTGTCGCCGGCGCGGACATCGCCGCACTGCTCGACGACGCCCACCGCGAGGCCTACGGCTACGCCATGCCGAATGAGACGGTCGAGGTGGTGACCTTGCGGGTCGTCGCCGAGGGAGAACCGGTCTTACCAAACCCACCACGCGGGTGGGACCACGGCGAGGCGCAGCCCGAGCGCCGCCGCCGCATCGGGGTCGGCGGCGAGCAGGTCGAGGCCCGCGTCGTCGATCGCGCCGGCCTGTCACCCGGTGACCGCCTGGCTGGTCCCGCGCTGGTGGAACAGCCCGACAGCACCACGTTGCTGGGACCTGACGACATCGCCGAGGTCGATCCGGCTGGCAACCTCGTGTTGCGAGGCGGTCCGCGGTGAGTCTGGACCCCGTGGCGTTGGAGGTCGCCCGCCACGCGCTGGGGGGCGTCGCCGAGGAGATGGGGGTGGCGCTTCGGCGAGCGGCCTACTCGCCCAATATCAAGGAGCGTGCCGACTGCTCGGCGGCGGTCTTCGACCCGGAGGGCCAGATGGTCGCGCAGGCCGAGCACATCCCGGTGCACCTTGGCTCGATGCCCGCCAGCGTCGAGGCGGCCATCGACGCCCTGGCTGGCCGGTTGCCGCCGGGAACGCAGGTGCTGGTCAACGATCCATACGCCGGCGGAACGCATCTGCCCGACCTGACCCTGGTGGCGGCGGTCGGCGACGATGACGGTCGCCTGCTGGGCTATGTCGCGAACCGGGCGCACCACGCCGACGTTGGAGGCGCCGCACCGGGCTCGATGCCAGCCACAGCCACCGACATCGCCATGGAGGGTCTGCGCATCCCGCCGACCCTCGTGGCCGATGGCGACGGCGTTCGCGAGGACGTGCTGGCGTTGGTCGCCGCCAACTCCAGGACGCCAGGCGAACGGCTCGGCGATCTGCGAGCCCAGTTCGCCGCCAACCACGTGGGCGCCCGACGGCTGCGTCAGCTGGCCGCGCGGGGCGGCGCGGACGAGCTGGCGGAGGCCATGACCGCGGTCTGTGACTACAGCGACCGGCGGGTGCGTGCGGCGGTGGCTGAGATGCCCGACGGGACCTGGCACGCCGAAGACGCGTTGGAGGTCGGCGACGGGGTCTGGATCCGTGCCGCGGTGACCATCGATGGCGAGTGCGTGGGCGTGGACTTTGAAGGCAGCGACCCGCAGATCCCCGTCAACCTCAATGCGGTGCTGGCGGTCACGATCTCCAGCACCTGGTTCGTGTTCCGCATGCTCACCGACCCCTCGGCGCCTCCCAACGCGGGTTGCTACCGGGCCTGCGCCGTGGATGCCCCGCCCGGCAGCGTGGTGCACGCCGTCGCCCCAGCTCCGGTCGCGGCGGGCAACGTCGAGACCAGCCAACGCATCGTCGACGTGCTGCTGGCGGCGTTCGCCCAAGCGATGCCCGACCGCGTGCCCGCCGCCAGCCAGGGGACCATGAACAACTTGCTGATCGGCAGAGGGAGCGACGCCGCGTTCAGCTACTACGAGACGATCGCGGGCGGCGAGGGCGGCACCCCGTTCCGGCCGGGGATGTCCGGGGTGCACACCGGGATGACCAACACCCGCAACACACCCGCCGAGGCGCTGGAGCTGGCGTACCCGCTGCGGGTCTGGCGCGCCGAGCTCCGAGACGGCTCAGGAGGGGCTGGGCGCCACCCCGGCGGTGAGGGTGTCGTCCGCGAGATCGAAGCGCTGTCCGATGCCACGCTGACGCTGCAGAGCGAGCGCCGCCTGCGCGGGCCGTGGGGCCTTGCCGGCGGCGGCGATGGTCAGCCCGGGCGCAACTGGCTGCTGCACCTCGGCGATGCCGAGTGGGAAGCGCTGGGGTCCAAGGGCACCTGGCCGCTACGTCGCGGCGACCGGGTTCGCGTCGAAACCCCAGGCGGCGGCGGTTGGGGTGAGGGCGGGTCGGGTGAGTCTCCGGCCTGAACGGCGGCCTGTCCTCATGTAGCGAAGCGGTAGGACACACAACCTGTCGGTCGTTGTACGGCGATCCGGTCGCCCGTCCAACGGTTCACGTGCGTGCGGTCCCTGCTGTGGCACCGTGATACCGACACCATCGGTAAGGAAGGCGTCGTGTCGGATCTGGACGAGGGCTTCGGGCCGCCGCAGCGCGGCGGCGGTAAGTCGGCGGGAGTGGGTGAGCGCCGCGGTGACGGGAGCGGCGCCCAACGCGCGGGCGTCCGGTCGCCCGAGGCTCGGTCCGCCGGGGCGCGACCCGCCGATGCCGGCGCCACGGCAGCCGGCGCCAGGGCAGCCGGCGCCAGGGCAGCCGGCGCCAACGTGCCGCCGGACCGCGACGACCACGGGTTCTCGCCTGCGGCCCGAGGACGCCGAAGGGGCCTCGGCAGCCGCCTGCTGGTGATTCTGCTCGTCGTTGCGCTCGTCATGGTGCTGATGGGCGTGGCTGCTGCGGCCACCGCAGCGGCGCGGATGTCGCGGGTCAACGTGCAGGGCTTGAGCGACGCGGGTGACCGGATGAACGTGCTCGTGGTCGGGTCCGACAGCCGAGAGCAGCTCACTGAGGCGCAACGGCGGCGGTTGGGCACCGGTTCGGCCGACGGCCTTCGCACCGACACCATCCTGTTGCTGCAGGTCAAGGGCGACCGTGCCGCCATGCTGTCGTTTCCCCGCGACCTGTTCGTGACCCGCTGCGACGGCAGCCAGGGCAGGATCAACGTCGCCTACGCGCTCGGCGGGC
>Ga0136613_10001355_pt1 | contig 12576 bp, 15 predicted proteins | sample AntDrymUQ2722106_2_FD_106649 | JGI IMG/M metagenome (GOLD analysis project Ga0136613, IMG submission 106649) | Polar desert sand microbial communities from Dry Valleys, Antarctica - metaG UQ272 (21.06) | ecosystem: Environmental > Terrestrial > Soil > Desert | place: Antarctica: Dry Valley... | reverse complement strand
GCAGGTCGTGAAGATCACGATCGCCAAGCCGGCGCGCAAGCGCGAGAAGGTGGGCGTGGGCGCCGAGGGTGGCGAGCTGGCCGACGAGACGGGCGAGGGCCCGGCCGAGGCGGCGGACCTTCCCGACGAGCCCGACGTGCTGCCCGACGTCCCGGACGCCCCGCCCGCGCCCGAGGGCGACGGCGAGCCGGACGCACGCTGACCGCTCCGCAGCGCAATCCCGGCACGGCTGTCGTGGTCGTGGACATGCGAAGCAACCGAAAGGAAGCCATGTCAGACGTTGAGATCAAGGTGCACGAGAACGGGCCCTACAAGGTCACCGGGCCGGTGACCGTCGTGGATGCCGACGGCGGCCTCTATGAGCTGGGCGAGGAAGGCAAGCCGATTGCGCTGTGCCGCTGCGGGGGCTCGACCACGAAGCCCTTCTGCGACGGCACCCACTCCAAGGCCGGCTTCGATGCGGCCGAGCGGGCGGTGGCCGAGCAGGATTAGTTCGGTCACCGCGGACGGGCGGCTCGCCCGCGGCGCAACCGGCCTGGTGGCCGTGACAGACGTCTCCTGAGACAACCGAGCCGATGGCAGCGCTGCTCAACGCGCGACCGCGGTCGCGCTTGCCCGGGCGCCGGCGAGCCAGGGCTCGAGCTGGACTTGGTCAGCGGCTCTGGCCAGGGCGAGGCAGGGTGGCTCGTGCTCGGCGAGCCAGGCCGACACGATTCGCACCTCGTCCACCTCGTCGGGCCTCACCGCCACCGCACCCGCGGGCACCCCGGCCAGGACGGCGGCACTGCGCCCCGCCAGCTCCCCGAGGTCTTCGGGCAGCGGACCCCAGTCGGAGACCCGGCCACCCGCCACCAGCAGCACGTCGTAACGCTCTTTGACGGGGTGGCGAGCGAGCACGAGCCGCGGGTCGGCGTGAACCGCCCGGAGCACCCCGCCCAGGCGGTCGAGCAGACCGGACAGGCGTTCTCGGCGCCGCAGCAGCGCTGCCGCACGCTCGTAGCGGCGGTCGGCCGAAGCCACGGCGACGCGGCCGTCGATCTCTGCCAGCAGGGCGTGGCCGGCGTCGTCGGGCGCCTCGAAGAGAGCGAGCGCCTCGTCCACCTGGCCGCGGTAGGCGTTCGGGTCGAGGTCGCCCAGGCACGGTGAGCAGCAGCGGCCCATCTGACCGTAGATCGAGCGGTGCTCGCGGAGGCGCATCTTGCGGCCGCAGTGGCGCAGGCGGTACAGGGATGTGAGGTGGTCGGCCAGCTCGCCTGCCAACCGCTTGCCGCGCAGCGGCCCGATGCTCACCGCATGGCCGGCGGCGGGCTCGCTGGAGACCTCGAGCACCGGGTATTCGATGTCGAGCCGGCAGCGCACGTAGGCCCAGCGGTCGGTGCGCTTGAGAGCGGTGTTGCCCGGCGGGCGCCACTGCTTGATCAGCCGGCTCTCGAGCACGAGCGCCCCCAGCTCGGAGTTGGTGGGCCTGTAGTCCACGATCTCGGCCCGCTCCGTCCACCCGGCGGGCGCGCAGAAGTGCGACCGCGCCCTCGTGCGCAGCGACACCGACTTGCCCACGTAGAGCGGACGGCCGCGGTCGTCGCGGAACACGTACACGCCGGGGTCGTCGGGCAGCCGGGACAGGTCCGGGCGCTCGGCCGGTGGCCGGCGCTGCGCCTCGGTCTTGGCCCGAAGGCGGCTGCGGGGTCCGAGCAGCTCCACGGCCTCGCCGACGGTCTGGGCGTGCGCGCACAGTCGTCTGAACAGGGCGCACAGCACCCGCGCGCAGGTGATCGCGTCCGGCAGGGCGCGGTGGGAGACTTCCACCTCGATGCCCAGGGCGTCGGCCAGAAGCGCCAAGCGGCGCTGGCGCACCAGCGGGGCGAAGCGCCGCGCGAGCGACACCGTGCATAGCACGGGAGGGGCCGGCCACTGGAGTCCCGCGCGCTCGAAGGCCTGGCGCAGCACCCGGCGGTCGAAGGCGGCGTTGTGGGCCACCATCACCCGGCCCTCGAGCATCCGCGCCAGCTCACCGAGCACGTCCGCCGGGGTGGGCGCGGAGTCGACCATCTGCTGGGTGATGCCCGTGAAGCGCTCGATGCCGCGCGAGAGGGGGCGTTCCACACGTACGAGCGACTCCCAGGTGTCGTGGGTCTCGCCGCCTCCCACGAGCACGGCGCCGACCTCGGTCAGCTCGCAGAGATCGCCGCCACGGCCGTTGGTCTCCGTGTCCACGGCCAGCAGCTCCGTGCTCGCAAGGGGGAGGTCGCGCAGATCCACGGCCGGGCATGCAAGCGCGAGCGGCGGATGGCGCGGGCGAAAGCTTGCGCGAGCGCGAGCTAGCGCTTGAACGTGAGGGGTGGGCCCAGCGTCCCCCCGAACTTCTGCCACCTCACCCGGTAGGTGCCGGCGCCCCGGTCGGGGAAGTGCACGCCCCAGCGCACGAAGGAGACGAAGATGCCCTCCTTGCTCTTGCGTAGGGGGAAGCGCTTGCAAGTGCCGGCGCCGCTCGGCGGCTCCACGCATACGCGCACAAGGCCGCGGAAGGAGAAGGTGGCCAGCCGCAGCAGCGCTCCGCCGCCGCGCGCGGTCGCGCTCGTGCAGTAGTCGCCGGAGGGTGAGCAGTACGAGGAACGGGCCTGCGCGGCGCCGGGTAGGGCCAGCGTGATCGCGAGGACGGAGACGAGTAGCGCTCTGCGCATGTCCGCCCACTCTAGGTCGGGGGGCGAGAGACGTCCACTGCCGCCCTTAGGTTGATGGGATGGCCCGCTCGCCCAGCCTCTTCGTCTGCTCTTCCTGCGCCCACGAGTCGGTGAAGTGGCATGGCCGCTGCCCGGGTTGCGAGCAGTGGGACACACTCGTCGAGGAGGCCCGTCCGCCCGCCACGGCCTCTCACCGCAAGGCCGGCAGCCGCGGGCCCCGCCCCCTCACGCCGGTCGTGCTCGGCCAGGTGCAGGCGCCCCGTGTCCCGCGCCTGTCCACCGGCATCGGTGAGCTCGATCGGGTCCTCGGCGGCGGCATCGTGCCCGGGTCGCTCGTGCTTCTCGGCGGCTCCCCGGGCATCGGCAAGTCCACCATCACGGCCAGCGCGCTCGGCAACCTCGCGGCGGCCGGCCATCGAGTGCTCTACGTGTCGGGCGAGGAGTCGGCCGCCCAGGTGCGGCTGAGGGCCGAGCGCCTCGGGGCCGGGGCGCTGGCCGTGCCGATCGTGGCGGAGACCGACCTCGACACGGTGCTCGCCACGGTGGAGTCCGAGCGGCCGGACGTGTGCGTGGTGGACTCCGTCCAGGTGCTCCATGCGGCGTCGCTCACCGGTGCGCCCGGCTCGGTCGGGCAGGTGCGAGAGGTGGCGGGACGCCTGATGCGCGTGGCCAAGGAGCGGGGCATCGCCGTCGTGCTCGTGGGCCACGTGACCAAGGAGGGCGCGCTGGCCGGCCCTCGGGTGCTGGAGCACCTGGTGGACTGCGTCCTGAGCTTCGAAGGCGAGCGCGAGCGCACCTATCGCACACTGCGCGCGCTCAAGAACCGGTTCGGATCGACCAACGAGGCCGGCGTGTTCGAGATGCGCGACGAGGGGCTGGTCGAGGTCGAGGACGCCTCGGCCCGGTTCGTCGCCGAGGCCACCCGGGCCCCGGGTTCCGTGGTGCTCTGTGCGATGGAAGGCTCGCGGCCCCTCCTGGTGGAGGTGCAGGCGCTGGTGGCCCCCACCGAGCTCGTGCCACCCAGACGGATGGCCAACGGCGTGGACCGCAATCGGCTCGCGCTGGTGCTCGCGGTCCTCGCCCGCCATGCGGGAATCGGTGTGGGCTCGGCCGATGTGTTCGTGTCCCTCGCAGGCGGCGTTCGAGTGGACGAGCCCGGCGCCGACCTGGCCGTGGCGCTGGCCGTCGCCTCAGCCGTGCGAGGAGTCCCTCTCGGCGATGGAACACGGCCGCTCGCGGCCTTCGGGGAGCTGGGGCTCACGGGCGAGTTGCGCCACGCTGCGCACCCGGACCGGCGGCTTGCCGAGGCAGGCAAGTTCGGGCTGGGAGGCGTCCTCTGCCCCGGCGAGCGACTGCCCACGCTGCGTTCCGCGTTGCGCAGCGCCCTCGGCGATGCGGCCGGCCCAGCCCGCCGGGCCGCCTGAAGGCACCGCAACCCGGCCGCGTCGGACGGTTTCTCCTTGACGGGCAGCCTTCCCGCCCGCATAGTTCGCCCCCCTGCGATCAGGAGGATCCGATGCAGCCCTCGAGTTCCCGCCGCCACGTCACCGCCCTCTGCGTGGCCGCCGCTGTGTTCGGCCTGTGCCTGCCCGGGCTGGCCGGCGCTGAACCGGGCGCCTCATCGTCGCCCGACGCACGCGCCAGCCTCAAGTGCGGCACCGTCAAGACCCGCAATGGCGGCAGGGCCGAGTTCGTGAACACCGTGAAGGCCACCTGCAGGATCGGCCGCCGGGTGGCCAGGAGGGCCAACGGCAGGCGCTACCGCTTCCTCGGCTTCGACTGCAAGCCAACCAAGAAGCGCGGCGTCCCCGGCAAGCTCTACGGCTGCGGCAGGTTCAAGAACGGGCAAGGGCAGGGCATCGGCTTCATCTACAGGGCCCCCTGACAGGCCGCGGGGCGGGCGGCCTCGCCCCTTCCGAAGGGAGCGATTTCGGGCCCTTGCCGTACAATCGTCTCCGATGGCCTACGTAGGGGACTATGTGACAGAGTTCGAAGCTCGACAGGAACCCCGCTTGGTGAGGGCCCTCGAGATGATCGCTCCCGGCACGGCGGTACGCGAGGGAGTGGACGCAATCGTCCAGGCGCGCACCGGCGCCCTCATCTGCATCGGTGACAGCGAGGACCTGTCTTTCCTCTACTCCGGAGGCCTGAAGCTCGAGGTGGACTACACCCCGGCGCTCCTCTTCCAACTGGCGAAGATGGACGGCGCGATCATCCTCTCGTCCAACGGCACGAAGATCGGCTGGGCCAACGTGCAGCTGATGCCCGATCCCACCATCCTCTCGCTGGAGACCGGCACCCGCCACCGTACCGCCGAACGCGTGTCCAAGCAGACGGATGCCCTGGTGATCGCCGTGTCGCAGTCGCGGAGCGTGGTCTCGCTCTACCTCGACGGAGCCAAGTACATACTCGAGGACATTCCCGTGGTGCTGGCGAAGGCCAACCAGGCTCTGGCCACCCTCGACAAGTACCGGAGCCGGCTCGATCAGGTGTCCACGCGGCTCACCGCGCTCGAGTTCGAGGGGGGAGTCACGCTGCACGACGTGCTCACCGTTGTGCAGCGCTCGGAGCTGGTGAGCCGCATGGCGATGGAGATCGAGCGCTACATCGTCGAGCTGGGCGCCGAGGGGCGCCTGATCGAGATGCAGCTCGAGGAGACGCTGGTGGGAGTGGCCGCCGACAAGGCGGCGCTCGTGCACGACTACATCTCCGAGCCCACGGAAGACAACTTCGCGAGCGTGCTGGACTCGCTCGCGCGGCTGGGCCACCAGGATCTCCTGGACTTCGGCAGGCTGGCCGAGCTGCTCGGCCACGACCGCAAGCTCAACACCCTCGACCACCCGGCCTCACCGCGGGGCCACCGCATCCTGGGGCGCATCCCGCGCCTGCCGAAGCTCGTGGTACAGGGCATCGTGGGCGAGTTCGGCGGCCTCGACGAGATCCTTTCGGCGAGCGACGGGGAGCTCGAGTCGGTCGAGGGCGTGGGAGACATGCGAGCAAAGGACATCCGGGAGGGACTCCGCAGGCTTCAGGAGATCAACCTCGTGGACCGGTATCTGCAAACCTGATCACAGGATCCTGCGGCAGTACGCCGGCAGGCTTTACGACCCTAGGAGGGACGTCATTTCCGAGACTGCGCTGGAGCACGACATCGAGGACCTCGAGATCACTCGGGAGATGCCCCACATCGAATACGAGATCGGGGACCACGTGGTCTACCCCCATCATGGGGCAGGCAAGGTCCTGAGGAAGGAGCAGAAGGAAGTTCTCGGTGAGAAGCGTGAGTACCTCACCATTCAGATCCTGCACAACGACATGACCGTGATGGTCCCGTGCGAGAACGCGGGCCGCGCGGGCCTTCGGCGCGTGATCGGCGAGGCAGCCGTGACGAAGGTCCTGGCAGTCCTTCGCGATGACGTCAGCCAGATGCCGAAGAACTGGAACCGGCGCTTCAAGCACAACCGGGAGAAGATCAAGACAGGAGACGTGTACGAGCTGGCCGAGGTGGTCCGCAACCTCGCGATCCGCGAGGCCGAAAAGGGCCTCTCCACCGGTGAGAAGCAGATGTACACCCGGGCCAAGAAGATCCTCGCCTCCGAGCTGATGTACGCGCTCGTGATGGAGGAGGACGAGGCCGAGGGCCACCTCGACTCGCTCATCGAGGACGCCCATAACGGCCGAAACGGCGCCACCGCCGCGGCCACCGCGTAGCAGGCCCTCGGGATCGAGGGCGCCGGCCATCGGCCCCGAGTCGTCGGCGTCATCGCCGCCGGCGGCAGCGGCGAACGCCTCCGAGCCGGCCGGCCCAAGGCGTTCGTCGTTCTGAACGGCCGTCCGATGCTCGACTGGAGCATCGAGGTGCTGGCAGGTATCTGCGATCGCGTCGTGGTGGCAGTGCCGCCCGGCCACGCGCACGAGCCCGACCGGGTGGCGGGGGGCGCGTCGCGTTCGGCTTCGGTGCGCAATGCCCTCGAGGCCGCGCCTGAGGCCGAGGTCGTGGTGGTGCACGACGCGGCGCGCCCGCTCCTGAGCGCGGACCTCCTGCGGCGATGCATCGCCGGGGTCGGAGAGGCCGACGGCGCAATCGCCGCGACGCCTGTCACTGACACGGTGAAGCAGGCCGACCCCTCCGGCCGGGTCGTGCGCACCCTAGACCGTTCGTCGCTGTGGTCGATCCAGACACCGCAGGCGTTCCGGGCCGACATCCTGCGGCGCGCGCTTTCCGTCGACGATGCCACCCTGGCGGCCGCAAGCGATGACTCATCCCTCGTAGAGGCGGTCGGCGGCGCCGTGGTCGTGATCGAGGCGGCGCAGGAGAACCTCAAGGTCACGACGGCGGCCGACCTGCGGTGGGCTGAAGGCATACTGGCGGACCGATGCTGACCGACTACCACGTTCACCTGCGCCCCGACGAGGAGGACACCACGGCTGCGCAGTACTTCACGCCCGCCAACGCCGAGCGCTACCGGGAGGCGGCTGCCGAGTGCGGGATCGAGGAGCTGGGCGCCTCCGAGCACGTGCACCGCTTCGTCCAAGCCCTGGACGTCTGGACCCACCCCTGGTGGCGCCACAACGCCAGTGACGACATCGACGCCTACTGCGAGTTCGTGCGCGAGGAGACCGACCTGCGCCTGGGGATCGAGGCCGACTTCATACCCGGGCGCGAGGACAAGATGGCAACCCTTCTCGACGCTCGGGAGTGGGACTACGTGGTGGGCTCGGTCCACTTCCTGGGCGACGCCGCGGTGGACATGCGCGGCAGCGACTGGGACATCTGGCAGTCCACAGATCCGGAAAAGGTGTGGCGGCGCTACTTCGAGACGCTGGGAGAGGCGGCCCGCACGGGGATGTTCGACATCCTCGCCCACCCCGACCTGGTCAAGGTGTGGGGCAAGGGGGCTCCCTTCCCGGAAGGTGACCTACGCCGCTTCTACGACCGGGCCATGGACGGGATCGCGGAGTCCGACGTGGCGATCGAGGTATCCACGGCCGGCCTGCGCAAGCCGGTTGGGGAGGTGTATCCTGCTCGCGCCTTCCTCGAGATGTGCCTGGAGGCCGGTCGCCCGGTGGCCCTTTCGAGCGACGCCCACGTCCCGGAGGAACTGGGTCACGGCTACGAGCCCACGCTCGAGTGGCTCTCCGAGCTCGGGGTGTCGGAGCTGGCGGTCTTCGAGCGCCGCAGCCGGCGACTGGAGCAGATGGGGTGAGCACACGCTCGGGAATCGGCTACGACTCCCACCGCTTCGAGGGGGGCCGGCGGCTGGTGCTCGGTGGTGTCGAGGTGCCGGAGGCCGAGAGGGGTCTCACGGGTCACTCGGACGCCGACGTGCTCACTCACGCCGCCATCGACGCGCTGCTGGGCGCCGCCGGGCTCGGGGACATCGGACAGCACTATCCCGACACCGACGAGCGCTGGCGCGGCGCCGACTCCCTAGCCCTGCTGCGAGAGGTGTGCGGCTTCCTGTCAGAGCACGGCTGGACCGTACGCCACCTCGACGCCACCGTGATCTGCGAGGCACCAAAGCTCGGCGCGCACCGCGACTCGATGCGCGAGCGGCTTTCCGAGGCCGTGGGCCTGGCGCCACTCGAGGTCAACGTCAAGTTCACCACCAACGAGGGCATGGGCTTCACCGGACGGGGGGAGGGCATCGCAACCCTGGCCCTCGCGACCGTGGAGCGGGCCGACTGATGGACGCCGCCCACCTCGCCTTCCCCGGGGCGGCTCGCCGGGCAGAGCGCCCGCGGGCGGACTGCCGTTCGCCCGTGTCATAGCCTGGCTCCGTGCGCGATATCCGCATCCACGACACGCTGAGCGGCGCCCCCAAGCTCGTCGAGCCGCGCGAGCGCCGGCAGGTCGGGATCTACGCGTGCGGTCCCACCGTCTACGGCCGCGTGCACGTGGGCAACGCGCGGCCGTTCGTCGTCTTCGCGCTGCTCAAGCGCTACCTCGAGCACGAGGGCTACGAGGTCACCCTGGTGGAGAACGTGACCGACGTGAACGACAAGATCTACGACGCCGCGCGCAAGGCGGGAATGGCCAGCGGGGACCTGGCCGCGCAGATGACGGCCCACTACACCGCGGACACCGACCGTCTCGGGCTCGGCCGTCCCGACCACGAGCCCAGGGCCGCGGAGTCCGTCGAGGGCATCGTCGATCTGATCGGAGTGCTGATCGACTCCGGGCATGCCTACGCCGCCGGAGGCGATGTGTACTTCCGCGTGGCCAGCTTCGATGGGTACGGCAAGCTGTCCAACCGGCCGCAGGAGGAGATGGAGCAGGGCGAGGGCGACGACGCCGCCGTCCTGAAGGAGAGCCCCCGCGATTTCGCGCTGTGGAAAGCGCACAAGGATGGCGAGGACACATCCTGGCCGGCGCCCTGGGGGAAAGGACGGCCGGGGTGGCACATCGAGTGCTCGGCGATGGCCGAGGAGCTGCTGGGCGCCGACTTCGAGATTCACGGCGGCGGATCGGATCTGGTGTTTCCCCACCACGAGAACGAGATCGCGCAGACCGAGGCGGCGCGCGCGCGGCCTCTCGCGCGGATCTGGATGCACAACGGAATGGTGCAGATCGGCACGGACAAGATGGCCAAGTCGCAGGGCAACATCCGCCTCTTGCACGGGGCGCTCGACGAGCACGGCCGTGACGCCCTGGTCATGTACTTCGTGGCCGGGCACTACCGTCAGCCGATCGCCTTCTCCGGTGACGCGCTCGAGGAGGCGGGGCGGGCGGTGGATCGCGTGCGCGAGCTCTGCCGGCGCCTCGAGCCCCGGGGCGGGGAGCCGCAGGCCCTCGCGGAGCACGCCGAGCGCTTCTTCGACGCGCTGGCCGACGACTTCAACACCCCCGCGGCCCGTGCCGTCATGTTCGAGTGGATCTCGGAGGCCAACCGCCGCATCGACACCGGAGAACGGCTGGCCCCGGGCGCGCTGGCGGACATGCTGTACGCCCTGGGCCTCGAGGGACTGCTCGACGCACGAGCCGACGAGGCCGATCCGGAGGCCGAGCGCCTGCTCGCGGAGCGCGAGCAGGCCCGGGCAGTGCGCGACTTCGCGCGCGCCGATCGCCTGCGCGAGGAGCTCGGCGCCCGCGGCTACGAGGTGCGCGACACCTCTGAGGGCGCCCGGCTGATGCGAAGCGGATGATCGTCTACGGGCGCAACGCCGTTCGAGAGGCCCTGAGAGGCAGGCGGGCGGTGACCGCCGTCTGGGCCACGCGAAACGCGGCGGGGGAGGAGTGGCTGAGCGACAGCGACGTGACCGAGCTCGCGGCTGCGGAGCTCGAGCGCCTCTGCGAGTCCCCAGAGCACCAGGGCGTCTGTGCCGAAGCCGGGCCCTACCCATACGCCGATCCCGCCCGGCTGCTGGAGGACGAGAACGGGCTGGTGCTCTGCCTCGACGAGGTGCAGGACCCCCACAACCTCGGAGCGGTGTGCCGGGTGGCGGAATCGGCGGGCGCGACCGGTGTGGTGATCCCCGAGCGCCGCTCGGCCGAGGTCACCCCCGCGGTCTGCAAGTCCTCCGCCGGGGCGGTGGAGCATCTGGACGTTGCACGCGTAGGCAACCTCGCCAACTGGCTGGGGGAGGCCAAGGCAGCGGGCGCATGGGTCTACGGCGCCGGCCACTCCCCCGGGGCCGTCTCCTACGACACGCCGGACTACCGCGGGAGCGTCGTCTTGGTGCTCGGCTCGGAGGGCCGGGGCCTGCGCCCGCGAGTGGCCGGCGCCTGTGATCAGATCGTACGGCTGCCACAGCGCGGGCGGGTGGACTCGCTCAATGTCGCCACCGCCGCATCGGCGCTCGTGTACGGAATCTTGCACTTTCGCGGCGAGAAACTTGACAGGGGCACATAACGGGGACATACTCGCAGCGAGATAACGCTGGAGTGGAGCCTTAGGGCTCGATGACCAGGATAGCGCGGCGCCAGGGGAGGTAACGCGCAGCTGAGCTTCAGGGCCTCGAACGAGGGCCGGAAGGAGCATCAATGGCTGCAGCAGCATCCCAGGCGACATACGCCAGAGCTCAAGCTCAAGCTCAAGCTGAGCTTGAGGATAACTACCTGATAGCCCTGGCGAAGCAGGGGCGACCGGACGCGTACGACCGCATCCTCAAGCGCTACCACGGCTTCGTCCGTCTCAAGGCCAGCTCGTACTTCCTGATCGGCGGTGACTCCGACGACTTGATCCAGGAGGGGATGGTCGGCCTCTACAAGGCGATCCGCGACTTCCGGACCGATCGCGAGTCGAGCTTTCGTAACTTCGCGGAGCTGTGCATCACCCGCCAGATCATCACGGCGGTGAAGACCTCCACCCGCAACAAGCACACCCCGCTGAACGAGTACATCTCGTTCTCGGCCACACCGGCGGCCTCCGGAGGCGACGGCGACCCCACCCTCGACGAGCTGCTGCCCGGACCGACGGCGCACGATCCGGCCAACCAGGCGATCTCAACCGAGGAGCTCCACAGCCTCGTCGAGTGCCTTTCGAGCGTGCTGTCCGACCTGGAGAGCGCGGTGCTGTCTCTCTACCTGGACGGGTACTCCTACGAGACGGTCGCCGAGCGCCTGGAGTGCGACACCAAGACGGTGGACAACGCTCTCCAGCGTGTGAAGCGCAAGGTCGGCGCCCACCTCGACTCGAGGGCCGTTCTGGCCTGATCGATCCGGGTCGTCCAGATCCACGAGGTTTCAGGCTCTCACCCCGGGGGTAACCCTTCCTCACCCCCAACGGAGGAGAGGTCGTATGAGCATCATCGGACTCATCATCACCCTTATCGTCGCGGCGCTGGTCTACGCACTCTGCGTGGCTCTCGGCCTACCGTCCATCGTGGCGATAATCGCCGCCATCCTTGTCCTGTTGGCCGGCGTGCCGAGCGGCGGATTCGGCCTTGGAGGCCGCTTCGGAGGCGGCAGAAGCGCCACCCGCTAAAGAAGGACAGCGCCCGCGGCGCGAGCCGCGGGCGCGCCCTGACGTGGAAGACGCGATCATCGTGGCGCGCGTCCTACAGTGAGCGGCTACGGATGCCCGCCTAGCTCAATTGGCAGAGCACTTCATTTGTAATGAAGGGGTTCTCGGTTCGAGTCCGAGGGCGGGCTTTTTCCCCGGATCGAGCCAGATGGCGGGTCGTCGGCCCGGCTATGCCGCGCCGACTGCCACTTCGATGTTGCCATGTCCGTTCGAGGACACGGGAACCTCAGGGGGCTCGTCGGCGCCCTCGACGTTGAGGCGGCGCTCGATCTCGCCGACCACCAGCCCGAACAGCAGGTGGCGCCAGGTGGCTTGGGCGAAGGCGCGGCGGTTGCCCCACAGCGGGGTCAGCTCCTTACGGGCGGGATGGAAGCGGTCGGACAGCCGGCCGAGCGGGTACAGCGCCACATGCTCCACCATGGCCATCGTGACGGCCCGGAGCACGAGAGGGCCGGGAAGGAAGGGCCGCAGCTGCGCGTAGGTGGCGCCGAAGGTGACGCCGTTGCCCAGGTGTGCGGCCAGCCCGGCGGCCGGCCAGGCATCCCCGCGCGTGACCAGCTTGCCGAGCAGCTCGACATCGTCGTAGCCGCTGCCGAACACCCGTTTGTCGGCGGGCTGCTGGGCGGCCCACAGACCCGCCGCCACTGCCCCCGCGATCGCCCCGTTCACACTGCGCTTGAGATCCACAGCGCCGCAGCGTAACGCCCCAGCACGGGGCGGGTAGCAGGGGGAATGTCGAGCAAAGCGCAACAGCGACTGCCGGGCTACCACGACCGGGTGCGCCGGCGGGGGGTCCAGCCGCTGGTCTACTGGAGCTTCCGGGCCCTCGCCAAGCCCTCGATCCAGCTCTGTTTCCGGCTTCGCCGCGGGGGCTGCCACCACATCCCGGAGGGCGCGGTGATCCTGGCCTCCAACCACCGCAGCTTCCT
>Ga0136613_10001354_pt1 | contig 12577 bp, 12 predicted proteins | sample AntDrymUQ2722106_2_FD_106649 | JGI IMG/M metagenome (GOLD analysis project Ga0136613, IMG submission 106649) | Polar desert sand microbial communities from Dry Valleys, Antarctica - metaG UQ272 (21.06) | ecosystem: Environmental > Terrestrial > Soil > Desert | place: Antarctica: Dry Valley... | reverse complement strand
TGCGCCTGCGCTGCCTCCTCGAGGGGCAGCGACTTCGCGACTACGGGCGCAATCTTTTCTTGCTTGAGGAGATCAACCACGGCGGCCAGGTCCTCACGGTAGGACTGTGGATGGCGCTTCGACAAGGAGTCGGCGGTGTAGAAGAACGCCCTCTGGCCCGCAGGCGCGGCTCCGAGCAGCTTGACGAGGAGGAAGCTCGACACGGCCACGGCCCTGTTGCGGCGGCCGTTCTTGCTAGATCGAGAGACGCCGTAGGCAACGAGGCGGCCGCCGGGGGCAAGAGACCTGTACGAGCGCCAGAAGTTCGTTCCTCCGATCGCGTCGAAGGCAGCGTGGACGCCACCACGTGTCCTCTTGCCGTCCCGCCGAGCCCCCGCTGGGCGCCGGCGCACGGCCGCGACGAAGTCCTCCTCCCGATAATCGATCGGGACGGCCCCAAGCTGGGTGACGAGGTCGTGCTTGGATTTCGAGGCCGTGCCGTAGACCTCGAGCCCGGCGAGGGCCCCGAGCTCGAGCAATGCCGTTCCCACGCCGCCGGCGGCCCCGTGGACGAGGATCCTCTGACCGGCTTGAACCTTGGCGATCCGGTGCAGCATCTGGTAGGCGACGAAGTAGTTCAGAGCTGCGGCGGCGGTGGCAGCAGGAGCCAGGGTGTCGGGCACGGGGACGAGGAGGGGCGCAGGGACACAAACGAACTCGGCGTACCCGCCAAGATCCTTTGGAAACGCAACCACCATCTGGCCAAGCGCCGGCGAGGCCACGCCCTCGCCGAGCTTGTCGACGACGCCGGCGATGTCATAACCGGGCGTGAAAGGAGGCTTCGGCGACTCGGGGAGTGCGCCGGCTCGCATGAGCACGTCGCCGAACGACACTCCGGCCGCGAGGACCCGCACTCTGACCTCGTCGTAGCGGGGCTCGGGAAGCCGATCCTCGACCACCTCCAAGACTTCGGGACCACCGAAGCGGGTCACGACAACGTGCCTGTAGCTCAACCCAGCTCCGTTCTCAGGAGATTCGCATCCGGAGGATGGCCCGGCAGCAGGTGTCTAGGCCGGCCCTGCCGTCGGCGGCTTGATGAGATCGCGCGCGGCCTGGCGGGCGGCCCCTGCCGCGGCGCCGACAAGCCCGATCCACAACGCCTTCTTGAGCACGGCCACGTCCGAGTCCACCTGCGGCGGATCCTCACGCGTCACGAGCCGCCACAAGGTGGTGAGCACGGAGTTTGCGAGCTTGACGGCGAGCATTCCGGCCAGGGTCGCGCCGATCGTCTGCCCCAGTGTCGGCTTCCTGGGGATCGCTCCGTCGGGTTGTCTGACGTTCTTGGGCACGAGGCCCCTCCTTTCTATGTGGTTTTTTCCTGCATGGCCGGGCTTAGCCCGGCTCACCGGCCTCGGCCAGCTCCCTTTCCATGCCGACCATCCTGTCCATCTCGTCGGCGCCCTCGCCGGGGCCGATCGCAATGATCCTGTCCCCTGCGGCGAGAGTAAAACCCGGCTTGGGCCTGTAGGTCCAGCGCCGTCCACGCTGGACTGCCAGCACGGTCATGCCTGTCTGGGTGCCGACGGCGAGCTCCTTGATTGATTTGCCGTCGGCGAGCGAGCCGGCCCCGACGGAGGTCTCATGGCCGACCTCGTCGGACTCAACCAGCGCAGCGGCGATGACGGGGTGAAGCGTCTCACCCTTTTCGACGAGGCGGGTCATCTCCCTTGCCGAATCGAAGATCATCTCGGTCGCATTCCCCAGCCGTATCAGCCCTCTGAGGTGCTCGACAACGCGCGCCTCCTGGGCGCTGCGCAGGACCCACGACTCGAGCTCGTCGTGAAGGGCGTCGGATCGGCTCTCGAGGTTGGCGACCTCTGCGGCGAGCGCCTGATCGTTAAAAAGGAGCGCCGAGTAAGCGAGGCCGACGGCCACCTCGGCCGAGTTCTTCATCTCGACGAGCACATCGACTGCGCGGTCGAGGTCGGAAAGCACTATTTCGGCCGGATCCGGTGGCTGAGGCAAAGACGGAGCGCCCACGAGCTCGCTCACGAGGTGAACGCTGTCCTCGTGGCCCCTTATGAGCAGGATCTCCTCGGTCGCTATGACGTAGTCGGCGCCGGGGTCGAGGTCCCAGTCTCCGCCCCTTCGTGTCGCAATGACCCAGATGCCGAACTCGTGTGGGAGCCCGAGGTCGCGCAAGGACTGGCCCGCCGCCGGCGCGCCCTCGGCCACCTTGATGCGAGACACGATCTCATCGGCGTGGCGGAGATCCTTTTTCAAGTCGTCCACGATGCCAAGCCCCGACGAGACAACGCGCGCGATGTCTTCAGCCGCGTCGGCGATCTTTTCGACGGCCGAGGCGATCTCGAGCACACCTGCCATGTGCTCCGCATCTTCGGGGCTTCGCGCCGCCAGCATGGCAATGGTCCTCAGCCTGTGAAGCTGCTCGAACATCTTGTCTTCGAGGCGGGTGACCTCGCGCGCGAGGTCGGCGTCGGAAAAGAAGACGGCGGCATAGGCGAGATCGACCATGAGCTCGGACTCGTCCTTGATCTCGGCCAGGAGACCCTTGACGGTGTCTCGACGCTGCGTTGACATTTCAGTCCCCCTTGGCGGAGCTCGCCGGACGCTTGCCCGTTTGGGTGCGAGACATCTTCAGGCTACTCCGAAGAGGCTCAGGGCCAATACGAGACAGATCACACCAAGCAGATCCATCCCGCTTGTGACGAGCGGAATCGTCTGGTTGTCCGGATCGAGCCTCAGGCGGTAGGTTGCCGCCGCTGCGTAGTAACCGATGAGCGAGGCCACGAGGGTGGCAAGCAGACCTCCGCTCATAGTCAGGGCCACGAAGCGCAACACGCCGGGATAGGGCTTGCCAAGCAGCTCGGCCAGACCGACCGTGGCCACGGAGATCAACGCATAGACGGTCGCGCCGAGTACGAAGATGATGCTTGCATCGAGCACGGCTATCGGGTCTGGGCGCATCCTTGCGCTCACCACACCGAGGTGGAGCTTGGAGCCAAGGCGCGCGGCGAGGATCGATCCGAGGGCGCCGGTTATCTCAAGGAAGCCGGGGATGACGATGAGCACGGCGGGAAAGCGCTCGAGAACCGTCTGGGTGCGCGGCTGAACCACGGCCCCGGCGAGGACATCGAGCACGATGGCGATGCACAGGATGGGAAAGCTCTCGGCAATGATCCGGCGCGCCGTCTGTGCGGCGCTTGAATAGCCTCGCCACAGGGCAAACCCTCCGGTCGCGAGCGCAAGGATGCCGAGCACGGGCGTCACAATGCGGATGCCGGCGAGATAGGTGGCCAGCAAGAGGCACGGGAGGGTGACGACGTCTCCGATCGCGGTGATGAGCGGCGCCCCGACCGAGTCGAGGTCCCACCCCCGGTTGTAGGAGTAGATCGACAGATAGATGGTCACGGCGAGGACAACCGTTGATGACAGGATCCCGCCGACCATGGTGATCACCACGAAGTCCAAGACCGTCAGCGTCGCGATCCCCAAGAGGCCCGCCACGGCCCAGCCGATCACCCCCATCGTCACCGACGTGGCCACGGTGAGGGTCGTCGCGGCGTAGATGTTCTGGAACAGCATCCCGCCGCGCTCGGTGGTGCCCTCGAACAGCCCCGAGTGAATCGAGGTCCCGAGGCGCGCCGCAAGCGCCCCAAAGATGTTGCCCCTCATCCCGATCGAAACCGGGATGAGCACGAAGAGACCCTCGATGGCGCCGATCCTGTGATCGAAGCCGGCCAGCGTGAGCCCGGCCATGAGGGAGGTGAGGGCGGCGATGGTGACGGCGACGAAGCCCTGGCGCACCGTGACGCGCTCGGAGGCGAAATAGTCACCTACCTGGCGTGCCGGGTCGACCACTCTGCGCGCGGTCCCGTGGGCAGCTCGCGCCGGAGTTTGCTTCAGTACTGCGGCCAGGCGTCCGACATGCCTAAGAGGGCGCAACAGGCGCCCTTGAGATTTTGGGTGGTTTTCCCTCATTAGATCGAAAATTCCCAAACCGAAGTGGAACGTGAGCACGAATACAGGTCGGAATCATGAGCGGCTTCATCCTGGCATCGCAGAGCTGCAGAGCGGGCCGGGGCGAAGGACCAGCAAGGAAGGAGGGCCCCAAATGGGAAACCAGACTGCGATTCGCGGGTCGCGCACTCAAAGTCTGCCCCGGGCGTCGCAAAAGTTCCCCAAGGGACGGGTGTGCGAGCATCCCGACTGCAACACAATGATTTCCACCTACAACCGGCGTGAGCGCTGCTGGGCGCACGCCGAGATGAGGATCCCCCGGCTGAGGGGTCGCAAGCCGGCCTCAGACTCGGCCTGAATAGCGCCACTTCACGCCCCAGCTGCGCTAGGTTCGTTGCCGGCCGGCAGGCGCCCCTGCGCCCCGCGCCCCCCACCCACCCGCAGCGGGATATCCTGATTCTCGACTGCTTTCGATAGCCGCCCTGGAGGGTCTTCATTGCGCGCACTTCCTGTGACCGTCCTTGCCGTCGTGATCGCGTGCATGTCCTGTCTACCGCCGTTTGCCCCGATGGCTCGGGCAGCCGAGCAGGTCGTGCTTGCGCAGCAGCCCACGGGTGAGGATGACGAGGCGGGGGGACAAGAGGGCGGAAGCGGAGATGATACCGGCGCCGAGTCGGGGGCGAGCCAGGAGGAGACAAGCGCCACCACCGAGGAGGCCGGCCCCCCGTGGACCTATCAGATGGCTTTTCTTTCGATCGCCCTTGTGCTTCTCCTTGGCCTTGCCATCGCGAGGTGGTACTACCAGCTGATCGTGGTCCGAAGAAGGGGGGCTCTGTGACCCCCCCTGGGCCCGCTCAGCGGGACCAGAGAACAGACACGGGGGCGCCGTGGCGGACCCGAGAATCAGAGGGGGCGCCGTGGCGGACCCGAGAATCAGACATGAGGCCCGCTCGCCGGGACCATGAGACAGACATGGGGCAGGCTGGTTGCGCGCCGGATTTATAGACCCGAGGATTGCGGCGAGCGTGGCGCGCCGCTTCTCGGGCGACGGTTCGGCTCTCGACGAGGTTGCCCTCGAGGTGCTCGTGGCCGATCTCCAGTGGGCGGTCCCGCGCTCAGAAGAGCTTGTGGGCCGGGCGACCGGCATCGACGCGCCGGCCCCCGTGCCGTGGAGCGTCGTCGACAGGGGGGCGTGGGCGGAAGCGAACATCGCCGGCATGACGGTTTTGCTAGCCCCCTTGACCGAGAAGGTCACGCGTCGCATGGAAAGCATCCCGTGGCCCGCCCGGTTCGCCCAGAAGGGCCTCGTCTCCGCCGAGGTGGGCGTTTTACTCGGTTACATCTCCCGCCGGGTCCTCGGGCAGTACGACGTCTTGGTCGCTGGGGAGCTGGCGAGCGCAGCAAGCGGGCCCCGGCGACGGCCTCGCAAGAGCCCGCGCGGCGTCGCCGGGGGCACGGTGCTCTACTTCGTGGGCCCGAACATGGTCGAGACCCAGCGTCGTTTTGACTTCGTGCCGCGCGAGTTCGCTTTCTGGGTGGCGCTTCACGAGGTTACCCACAGGTTTCAGTTCGCCGGCGTGCCGTGGCTTCAAGAGCGCTTCTTCAACCTGGTCGAGACCTATCTCGACTCCGTTGATCTCGACGCCCGCCAGCTCGCCTCGAGGCTGAAGACGGCGGCGGCGCGCGTCGCCAGGGGCGAGGTGCCCGCCGACGAACGCAATCCCGCCTACCTGCTGTCGACGCCCGAGCAGCGGGTCATGCTCGACGACCTCCAGGCGCTCATGGCCGTGGTCGAGGGCCACGGCAACTACATCATGGACACCGTCGGGGCTGAGGTCATCCCCTCCTTCCGGCGAATGCGCGCAACTTTTGAGGGCAGGCGTAGGCAGTCGAACGTCATGCAGCGGGCGGTCGGCCACCTCATCGGCCTCGAGATGAAGCTCAAGCAGTACGAGCTTGGCCAGCGTTTCTGCGAGCACGTCGTTGGGCGCTCGGGACGGGCTGCACTCGACCGCTTGTGGAGCGACCCCGGGTTCTTCCCCGAGCTTGCCGAGCTGCGGGAACCGGAGCGGTGGCTGGCGCGCACCGGCGCCTAGGCGGGCCCGGCTACGCCCTCGTCGAGCGGGCGAGGGACACGATCGCCCGTCACGGGATGATTGCCAGGGGCGACGTCGTGCTCGCCGCCCTTTCCGGAGGTCCAGACTCGACCGCTCTCGTGGACGTCCTTGCCAGGCTAGAGGGCTCACTCGGTCTGGCGGTGCACATCGCCCACGTCGATCACGGCCTTGCCGGCGACTCGGCCGAAGTCGCGTCGCGCCTTGCGAGCGCCGCCGCCGAGTCCGGCTTCGAGGTTCACGTTGTGAGGGCACCCGATCTCGCAGGCCCAAACCTTCACGCACGGGCAAGGGAGTTCCGCTATGGCTTCTTCCACACCGTCGCCGGCCAGATCGGGGCGGCTCGGATCGCCACGGGCCACACGCTCGACGATCGCGCCGAGACAACGCTTGCACGCCTCGTCCACGGCGCAGACACGGGGGGCATCGCAGGGATCCCGCCGGTCGATGGCGCGAGGATCAGACCCCTCATCGAGGCCAGGCGCGCCGAGACACGGGCCTATTGCATCGAGAGCGGCCTGAGCTTCGTTGACGATCCCGCCAACGACGATCCGCGCTTCGAGCGCGCCGCCATAAGAAACGAGATCGTGCCGGCGATCACGGAGCGCTTCGGAGCCGGGGCGGTCGCTTCGATCGCCAGGTCGGCCGAGCGCTTGGGCGAGGACGCGGCTGCGCTCGACGGGATCGCCGACCGTCTTTGGCCCGGCCTGGCGTCCGAAGCAGACTCCGTCGCCGGCGGCGACGAGCCGGCGGCGATCGTCCGACTGCCCCTCGACGAGCTCCGCAAGCTGCCGCGTGCACTGCGCAGACGCATGCTCGAACATGCGGTGGGGCGGGTTAGGGACCGTGCCGGCGGGATCGAGGCGGTGCTCGAGGCGCTCGAAGGCGAGGCAAAGCCGGGCGCTCGTTTCGACGTCGCCGACGGAATCGAGATCACCCTGACCCGTGAGGGCATCGTGGTTGCTCGTAGGATGCCCGCATGACCGAGGGGGGCAACGCCGACGTGCACGAAGACATCGACGAGATCCTCATCACCGCAGAGGAGATCGACGACAAGATCGCCGGACTTGCGAAGCAGATCACCACCGACTACCTCGACCGCGATCTCCTGCTCGTCGGAGTCCTCAAGGGAGCGTTCGTATTCATGGCCGACCTCGCCAGGGCGCTTCGGATCCCGATCGACTTCGATTTCATGGCGGTGTCCTCCTACGGCTCGGCCACCAAGTCGTCGGGTGTGGTGCGCATACTGAAGGACCTCGACTACGAGATCTCGGGACGCCACGTCCTGCTCGTCGAAGACATCATCGACTCGGGGCTGACCATCTCCTACCTCCTCCGTTACCTCAAGGCGCGTGGGCCGGCATCGTTGGAGATCTGCTCGCTTTTCTGGAAGCGGGGGCAGCAGACTGCGCCCTTCGACGTCAAGTACCCGGGTTTCGACATCCCGCCCGTGTTCGTCGTCGGCTACGGCCTCGACTATGCCGAGAGATACCGCAACCTCCCCTATATCGGGGTGCTCAAGCCCTCGGCTTACGCTGCGGATTAGCCCCCTCGCGCGGGTCCCCTAGTGGTAGGGGGCTGCTAACCTATTGCCCATGAATAGAATCCTTCGGTCCGCGGTGTTCTATCTCGTTCTAATCATCGGCGTGGTGTGGGTCTTTCAGATCTATCGCAGCCAGTCCCAGGCCCCCCAGCAGCTCGAGTCGGTCAACCAGTTCGAATCAATGCTTGGCGACAGCGAAATCGCCTCAGCCAAGTTCCTAAACAAAGATGAGAAGGTCATCGGTGAGCTTGCCGACGGCGGGCAGTACGAGGTCTTTCTTCCCCACGACACGGTCGACAACTACGCCCAGCAGGCCGCGAATGCCGGGGTCGAGGTCAGCGCCGATCCACAGGCGGGCTCGTTCTTTCTCACGGTTCTATTCCAGTTCCTGCCAATCATCATCATCGTGGGCTTCTTCTTCTTCCTCATGCAGCAGATGCAGGGGGGCGGCAACCGGGTGATGTCCTTCGGCAAGTCCAAGGCGCGCCTCGTCACCAAGGACCAGCCCAAGATCACTTTCCAGGACGTCGCCGGGCTCAACGAGGCCATTGAAGAGCTCCAGGAGATAAAGGAGTTTCTCGAAGCTCCGCAGAAGTTCCAGGCCATGGGCGCAAAGATCCCCAAAGGCGTTCTGCTGTTCGGCCCCCCCGGGACCGGCAAGACGCTGCTCGCCCGCGCCGTGGCCGGAGAGGCGGGCGTTCCCTTCTTTTCGATCTCGGGCTCTGATTTCGTCGAGATGTTCGTTGGCGTCGGCGCAAGCCGGGTGCGCGACCTCTTCGAGCAGGCCAAGTCGAATGCTCCCTCGATCGTGTTCATGGACGAGATCGATGCCGTCGGCCGTCACCGCGGCGCCGGACTCGGAGGCGGCCACGACGAGCGCGAGCAGACGCTCAACCAGCTTCTAGTCGAGATGGACGGATTCGACATCAAGGGCGGTGTCATCCTGATCGCCGCCACCAACCGGCCCGACATACTCGACCCGGCGTTGCTGCGACCAGGACGCTTCGACCGCCAGATCGTCGTCGACCGCCCCGACCTCAACGGCCGCACCGGCATCCTCAAGGTGCACACGAGGGGAAAGCCGCTCGCCTCCGACATCGACATCGAGGTCCTCGCCCGCCGCACCCCGGGCTTTACGGGAGCGGACCTGGCCAATGTTGTCAACGAGGCGGCGCTGCTCGCGGCTCGCTTCTCGCGCAGCGAGATCAGCATGACCGAGCTGGAAGAGGCCATCGACCGCGTCCTCGCCGGGCCCGAGCGACGCAGCCGCGTCATCTCGGACAAGGAGAGGAAGGTCATCGCCTACCACGAGGCCGGTCATGCCCTCGTGTCGCATGCGCTTCCCAACGCCGATCCCGTGCATAAGGTCTCGATCGTGGCGCGGGGCCGCGCCCTCGGCTACACGCTCAACCTCCCCACCGAGGACCGGTTCCTGGTCACGAGGTCCGAGCTCATCGACCAGCTCGCGATGCTCCTCGGGGGCCGGGTTGCAGAGGAGATCGTCTTCGACGAGCCCACCACCGGCGCCCAGGACGACATCCAGCGCTGCACTCGCCTAGCGAAGCAGATGGTGACCGAATTCGGGATGTCCGACCTCGGCCCCCTCGCCCTTGGGCAGAGCGAATCGCAACCCTTCCTTGGGCGCGATTTCGGCCACGTTCAGGACTACTCGGATCGGGTCGCGGCCAAGATCGACGATGAGGTCGGCCGCCTCGTTGACGAGGCCCACGACGAGGCGCGCGACATTCTCACCAAGTACCGCGACAAGCTCGACGCCATGGCCGATCTGCTCCTCGAGAAGGAGGCGCTCGAAAAGGAAGAGGTCGCCGAGATCCTGGCCGAGGTTGCCAAGCAATCTCCGGCGAACCCCATTGAGCGCTCGCGCCTGCGTCGCAGAGCGCGCGAGGACGAGGGCATCGAGGCCGACGAGGTCGCCGCCAGGACCAAGCGCCCCCGCCGCCCCCTTCCCGCTCCCAAACCGAGCTGGGGCGAGGCCTAAAGCCGCACCCGGTGCCTGCCGATGGTGGTTGAGCGTTGCCCGATCCGCTGACGGACAGTAACCAAGCGTGTAAGATCTGCGATCAAAACGGGAGCTAAAGAAGCCGGTTTCCCTCTTCTCGACGAGATAAGGGGATCCACCGACATCTTGTTTGCGGTTGGTGAAAGGCACCTTCAGAGCGCCCTCAGCGAGGCGGGCCTTGGCATTGCCCTGGTCGACGCCGATGGCTGCTACGTCGACATGAACGCCGCTTTCTGCGATCTGGTCGGTTACTCGACCCCCGGGGTTGATCACTGCGAGGGGGGCAGTGGGTGCTTCAGGAGAACTGTCTTCAGGCGGCCCGATGGGCTCGTGAGTTTCCCGACCGGGCCCCCCTGACGACGGCGGTCAACCTCTCCGCGCGACAGCTCGGCCGGTCCGACCTCCCGAGATGGTCGAGGATGCGCTCAAGCACTCTGGGGCCGACCCCTCTCGCCTGTTGCTCGAGATCACGGAGAGCGCCTTGATCGGGGACGCGGAAGCTGCGGCGTCGAGCATGGACAGCTTGAGATCACTTGGGGTCGCCCTCGGGATCGACGATTTCGGCACCGGGTATGCATCGCTCACCTATCTCAAGAAGCTTCCCGTCGATGTCTTGAAGGTCCACGGGTCCTTCGTCAGGGACTCGAGCACAACCACGGGGACAGGGCCATCGTCCGGGCGGGTCATCGAGCTCGGAGACAACCTCAAGCTCAAGGTCGTGGCCGAGGGCGTCGAGACGTCCAAGCAGCTGACCAGGCTGCGATCGCTTGGGTTCAACCTCGCGCAGGGCTTCTACTTTGCCAGGCCTCAGCCGGCCGAGGGCATAAGCCGGCTCCTCGAGATCGACCCCCGCTGGTGACGCTGGTGAAGGGCTCGCTCTTCGAACCTATGTAAATGTAGAGCGATGAAGCTTGCGCACTGCGGCCGATCGCTCGATCTCGAACGCGTGGCCGTCATGGGCATCCTGAACGTCACGCCAGACTCTTTCTTCAACGGGGGCCGCTACGACGACATCGCCGACGCCATCGAGAGAGGTATGCGCCTCGACGACGAGGGGGCGGCCATCATCGATGTCGGAGGGGAATCGACCCGTCCCGGGGCCGAGCCCGTGCCCGAGGACGAGGAGCTCGCACGGGTGATACCCGTCATCGAGGCGCTTGCCGCACGCTCGGGGGCGGCGATCTCGATCGACACGAGAAAACCCTCCGTGGCGCAACGCGCCGTGGAGGCGGGCGCCACGATCCTCAACGACACCCTCGGCGAAGAGGGCCCCCCATCCTCTCCCTCCTCCTCTCCCTCCTCCTCCCCTCCTTCCTCGATGGCCGAGGTCGCTGCCGCCACGGGAGCGGCGCTCGTTACGATGCATTCGCGCGGGATGCCGCAGACGATGACTCGCCTCACCGACTATTCCGACGTCGTGGCCGACACCGTGGCATGGTTGAAAAGCCGCGCCGAAGCGCTCGAGGGGGCCGGGCTCGAGCGCGACGCGATCGTCCTCGATCCAGGTATCGGCTTCGCCAAGACGGCGGAGCAGAGCCTCATGCTTCTCAAAAGGCTCGATGAGCTGGTTGCCCTCGGCTACCCGGTGCTGTCCGGCACATCACACAAGTCCTTCATCGGCGCAGTTCTCGACGTGCCGCCCGAGGGGCGCCTCAACGGCACGGCGGCGACCGTCGCATGGGCGGTCGCCAAAGGGGCGCGCCTGGTACGGGTCCATGACGTCGCTCCCGCGCTCCAGGTGGCGAGGATGACAGAAGCCCTCGCCGCAGGGCGGCCTCCTGCGCAGTGACGCTGGTGCCGCGGTGCCGGGCTATTGCAGGGCGTTGTTGTTACGGTAGCAAGTTAGGCGAAAAGAGGACGGCGACGGATGCTGCGATGCCTGCAAGCGATTGGACGGATCGACCGACCATGCCGGGGAGCGCCCTGACCACATGATGATCACCTACATCGGTATCGGGTCCAACGTGGGCAACCGCTCCGGCTTCTGCCGCGATGCGGTGGCCGCCCTCGAAGAGAGCGGAGGCCTCAAGATCGAGGCATTGTCGAGCCTCTACGAGACGACGCCGGTCGGAGGCCCGCCGCAGCGTTCCTTCATAAACATGGTGGCGCGGGCTTTCACGGAGCTCGAGGCAAGCGCGTTGTTGAAGACCTGCCACATGATCGAGCGGCGCCTCGGTCGTGAGGGCAGCGAAATCAGATGGGGGCCGAGGGTCATCGACCTCGACATCCTCTTGTACGGCGAGGAGAGCATCGACGAGCTTGGGCTCCTGGTGCCTCATCCCCGCATGCGCGAGCGTCGTTTCGTGCTCGTGCCGCTGCTCGAGATCTACCCGGAAGTGGCCGGGCCCGATGGCGTGCAGTACGCCGATTCCCTCCCCGGCGCCGAGGGCGAGGTCAAGCTCGCAGAGCCTTTTTGATAGGACGCCCCGACAATTCGTGATCTCAGGTGGAAGCTCTTCCAGCGCGCCCAGGCTCAGGCAGTAATTTCAAGGACACGCTCGCAGGCTCCGATAGGAACGGGACGATCGGGTGGCCGGGCACGGTCCGAGACGAAGGGAACCTCGATGACGCTTTCTGGAAGGGTGCTCGGCCCCCTGGCCGCGCTCGCCCTCGCCTCCTCCGCCTCGGCCGCGCCCGGCGTCCCGGTCCCCGGCGCTCCTTCTGTCGCTCCCGAGGTTGCTCCTGCGGTTCCCGGCGCAGGTCCCCGCGCCCCCGGCAGGTCTGGTCAATGGGTGCCGGGCGAAGTCGTCGTCCAGCGCCGCCCCGCCCTGTCGGCGACCGGCCTGTCGCGCCTTCACGCGCGTGTGGGCGCCGCTGTGGTGGAGCGGGTGCCGGCCTTCGACGTCGAGGTGGTTCGCCTTGATCCGGGCGTGAGGGTGCTCGAGGCGGTCGCCGCATACGAGTCGGCCCCCGGGGTCGTTTCGGCCGAGCCCAACCTCC
>Ga0136613_10001353_pt1 | contig 12579 bp, 13 predicted proteins | sample AntDrymUQ2722106_2_FD_106649 | JGI IMG/M metagenome (GOLD analysis project Ga0136613, IMG submission 106649) | Polar desert sand microbial communities from Dry Valleys, Antarctica - metaG UQ272 (21.06) | ecosystem: Environmental > Terrestrial > Soil > Desert | place: Antarctica: Dry Valley... | reverse complement strand
GCGGCGTCGGCCCCGCCCGGTGTCAACGGCGGCGCCTGCTCGCGCTTGCGCTCGCCCGAGGACTCCGGCCCCCGAGATGGCGCCTGCGGGCTGCGCTCCGCGGCTTGGGGTACGGACTGCGCGCCGTTGTTCACCTTGTTGTCGGACGCGGGTCGTGGGGCGGGCGTTTGGCCGTTGTTACCCGCGATCTTCTCGATGATTTCCGCCTTCTTCAGTCCCGAGACCTTGAGGTCGAGAGACTTTGCGATTTGCTTGAGCTCGGTCACTGCTTTGGATTCGAGCACCGAGCGGTTCAGCGTGTCAGCCACTTAGGCCTCCTGCATTGATGGAAGTAGCTCACCGAGGTTGGGGATCGCCTTCTTCCAGTCGTCGGAAAAGCGGTCGAAACCCGAATCGGTGAGCGGGTGTTTCACAAGTGATTCAAAAACCTTGAACGGCATCGTCGCGATATCCGAACCCATCCGAGCAGCCTCTACGATGTGCAGGGGATGACGCAGGCTTGCGGCCAGAACCTGGGTTGTGTAGCCCTGAACGGTAAAGATCTCGCAGATGTCGGACAGGCGCTGTAGGCCATCCGTCGCGATGTCATCAAGCCTACCTAAAAATGGAGACACGATGTACGCGCCCGCTGCGGCACACAGAATTGCCTGTGTCGCGCTAAAGCAGAGGGTCATGTTGACCTTGATGCCCTCGTCCGAGAGCGTCCTCGTTGCGGCCAGTCCGTTGGGCGTCGTGACGATCTTGACGACGGCATTGTCGGCGATCTGGGCTATCTCGCGCCCCTGAGCCACCAGGTTGTCCGTGTCGTTGCCTACGGTTTCGATCGAAACGTCGCCCTCGACGATCGAACAGATCTCTTTGACGAGCGGCAGGAAATCTGAGCTCTCCTTACCGATAAGAGAAGGGTTGGTCGTGACGCCTCGAAGGACGCCCCAGCGGACCCCCTCGCGTATCTCGTCGAGGTTGGCGGTGTCAAGAAACAGCTTCACGAGGTGTGCTCCCTTCTAGCTTCTCGCGGTCGACGACCTCGACTGCGCGGTCCAGCAGCTTGTCGGTGTGATCTCCTTCGTTGCCGCCCTCGACCACCCTGAGGGCCTGGGCGATGACATGACCAATGGTCTCGGACAGTGTTTGGTCCAAGTCCTCGTGCGAGATGATGGGCACTCCCCGCATCAACGCAGACGTAACCATGTACTTCTGGATTCTTCTGATCTTCTTGAAGTTGTCGAGGTAGCGTCGTTCGCTCCGGTGCCTCGTGTCGCCGTTGCGGCGCAAGAAATGAGTGCGATGCAGATCCTCGTCGTCAACGCTGATGAGAACAGACACGACCACGGCCTGGTCGTGATCTAGCTCGTCGAGCGATTCGATGAACCCGGGGACGAGGTGCGCCCCCTCCAAAATAAGGTCGGTCCCCTCGGCTATCGCCCTGGTGATGAGCGATTGAGCCCCGACCGCGACGGCCGCCGCCTGCTCGCGGAACCCGATGATGAGGCGATCGCCCGAGTGTGGAATCGGCTGCCGCACGGCCTTGTCGGCCTCGAAGCTGGACGCATACAGAGTCGGAAACATCTCAGGCGTGAAGGCGCTGCGCAAGACCTCGCGCACAGCGTCGGTCGAGACCACGCGCGTGATGCCGAGCCGCGACGCGAGTTGCGTCGCCACCGTCGACTTGCCGACACCCGTCGCCCCGCCGATGAGAATGATCAAGGGAACGTCGAGCTCCGCAACCGATTGCCACTTGATGAACGCCTCTGCGTAGCGGTCGCCGGCCTCACGTCTCAGCACCTCGAGCGTGATGTCGACCAGTTGGTCCTGGCTCACCTGTTCGAGTCCGCCAGCTTGCATCTCCTGCTCGATCTTGTTGGCCACCTGATAGGAGCGCGCAGGGCCAAGCCCCGTCATCATGAGAGACGACGCGGTGAGACCCTTCGAATACGGCAGACCTTGCTCGCTGTCTGCAACAACTATCTGTTTACGTCGTGGCTCTTTCATGACTGCCCTTCGGATGGTTCAAACCGCTCTTGTGCCTTATCCGCCGCCCACTTGATGACGGCTCCGGGATCGTCGCCGTCTACTCCGAACGGAACGTTGTCCATGTAGACGACCTCGAGACCAGAGTCCAGTGCTCGCCTCGTGGCGACGTCTATCGCCGCCGCCTTGATCTCACACACCATGACGTCGGCCCGCCCTCGCAGATGTTCCAGCTCCGACGCAAGCCTCTTTCTGTCGGAAAGGGAATGGGATATCCCCACCACCTTTGCTCGGTGTTCTTGCTCCAGATGCCTCGTAATGGTTGTGCCCGCCGCCTCGGGCGCCGTGGTGGCGACGAAGACATCTGCTCCCTCGATGCTCTGAGAAGGAGTAGGTCGAAAGACGGTGCGAACCACTTGGAGTTCCTCCCTGAGGTTTCGCCCGCTTCCCTCACCTCGAAAGGCATGAGCGAGGAGCGAGGAGATCGAGGAAATCTGGGAGGGCGACCCGAAGGGGCTCTCACACATTGTAACCACCACGAAGTCCGCAAGCAACAACCTGTAGGGACCCATATATCCGATCAGGTACTCCTCGGGGATGTGAGCCGGTACCACCAGGCCGGTGACGTCGGCTCGAGCCGGGGGAATCGCGGCCCCCGAACCCTCCAGCAGCAACAAATCGCCGTCGAGGGAGTTGGCGATGGCGATGCCCTCGGGCACATTCGTAATCTCGACTCCGCCCGCCAGCCCGCCTCCGCAGCGCCTGCACCCCACGGTCGGCACACGTGCCAGCGCAGCGTCCTCGATGTAATCGGACGCGGCGTGCCGGCCGGCCTCGGCGAGGGCCAGGAGGTCGGCGGGCTCGAGCTCGATGCGGTCGCCCCGCAGCACCTCGGGATGCTCGGGGCCTCCGCGGCCCATGGCCACCACGATCGGGCTGCGCCCCGCCTTCACGAGGGTTCGAGCCGCGTATCCGGCAACCGCAGTCTTGCCCGTGCGCTTCCCTGTGCCGATGATCGCCATCGAGGGCTTGGCCGCAAGCTGGGGCCGGGGCGGTGGCGAGAAGCGGAAGTCGGCGCCTTCGTACGGGACCCCGCCGTAGAGCGCTATCGCCGCCATCCGATGCCGTCGCCGGTAGTCGAGGACGGGCTCGTCGGAGAGATCGAGCACCGCGTCGGGCTTCAGGTCCGCTATCACGGCTGCCAGCGCCTCCCCGGGGTCGGCCGCACTCCGGACTTCGACGGAACCGATCCCTCTGAGGCCGCTGACGCCGATCTTCTCGGTGCCGCCGGCCATGACGGCGCCGAGGATCTCGTGTCCCGCAGCGCGCATGGACTCGAGCGCATCCTCGATCACGGGAGGGTAGTGCTCGCCGTCTACGACCACGACGTAACGAATGAATGTTCCTTCCACAAGAAAGTTAGGACCGGCCCCCTGTGGGGACATTAATGGAGGAAAGAATATTGACCTTCAGGGGGGTTCGCGCGTGTTCAACAAAAACAAGCACCAGAATGATCCGGATCGAAACGACAGAGATCACACCCGCACCCGAGAAGGAGTGCCCGAAGACCGCATGCCCCTGGCCCGCGGGGGGGTTTCGTTCGGGGCCATTCTCACGGGAGTCGTGGTCTCCTTCGGGGCGCTGACCCTGCTCCTTGCGATCGCCGGCGGCGTCCTTGCGGCAACCGGAACGGCCGACGATGTCGCCGACATCTCGGGTGAAGAGGTGGTCAACGCCGGCATCGGCGCCGCGATCGTCCTGGTCATCGCATGGTTTTTGGCCTACCTGTGGGGCGGCTACACCGCCGGGCGCATGGGCCGAGGCGCCGGGTTCCTCAACGGCCTGCTGGTTCCGATTGTTGCCGTGCTCCTGCTCGTAGCGGTGGGCGCGATCGCCGCCGCCCTCGGAGCCGACGCCGAGCTCAACAACCCACTCGACACCGTCCGGCTTCCGGTCGAAGAGAACAACCTCCTCGACTTCGGAACCGGCGTCGGCATCGGAATTCTCGTAGCGATGCTCCTTGGAGCGATCCTGGGCGGCATGCTCGGGGCCCGCTGGCACACCAAGCTCGAGCGTCGAGTCGCCGAAAAGCATGCGGACGACGACCACGTCGACGACCGGCACGGCCGAGATGAGGACGAGCGCGCCCTCGAGGAACGCCGCAGGCTGTCCGACCGCGCCGACGAGCGCCGTCAGACCTCGGCGACACCCGCGGCCGCGCCGCCGCCCCCCGCGGAGAATCAGACAAATGCTCCGGCGCAGACGGCGAGCCCCCAGGGCGAGCCGGTCGTTACCGATCACGGAACCTCTACCGGCAGTCAGTCGACGACGCCGCAACGCACCCCGCGCACGGCGCCTCCCGGCACCGATGCTCAGACCACGACGGAGAAGCCGTCGCTGAAGGACCGTCTCACAGGGCGCGGCTAAGGCTCTTCTTCAAGAGCGCAGCTAAGAAGCCGGGGCCGACACGGCCCCGGCTTCTTCATTCGGGCTATGGAACGGTCGTTGCGCCCGACGACTCCCACTCGCTCACGAACACGCGCCATCCCGCCTCGCGCGCTCTGCACACCCTGCGCACCTGCTCGGCGCGCGTCGCCGCCTCGGGCCGCGGAACGACAATGAGAAGCGAGGGCCCGGCCCCCGCGAGCGCGACGGCAAGTCCTGCGGCGCGCAGTTCTGTGTGCACTGCGAAGGTCTCAGGCATGAGCTTCAGGCGGTGCGGTTCGTGAAGGCGATCGTTCATCGCATCCGCCAAAACGTCCGCTCCCGCGCCCTGTGACATCGCTGCGACGAGCAGAGCTGCGCGCGACGCGGTGAACTGCGCGTCGGAAAAGGAGACGTCTGGAGGAAGAGCCTTGCGGGCTTTGATCGTCGAGTAACCCTCACGTGGCACCGCCACTAGCGGGACCAGTCGCTCGGACGGTTCGGTCCGGTAGTGCCGTAGCTCGCTGCCGTCGTTCGACCTGTAACAAACGACAAGTCCTCCTAGCAGCGCCGGCAACACGTTGTCGGGATGCCCATCGAGTTCGGTCGCGAGCTGCATCGTCTCGATCTGCGACACGGTTCTGTTGGTCAGCGAACGAGCCGCCATGATGCCGCCCACGACGGCGGCCGCGGACGATCCCAGACCCGCGCCCAGCGGGATCGGGTTCTTAACTCGAACGGCGTAGCCCGCGGGGCGTCGACCCACGTGGTCGAAGAAGACGTTCATCGAATGAACGACGAGGTTCGTGTCGTCGGCCGCAAGCTGCTCGGCCCCCTCACCCTCGACCATGATCTCGATCGAGTCTCGCCGCGGCTCGATCTCGATCTCGAGGTGCATTTGTAGCGCGACCCCGAGCGCATCGAAGCCGGGGCCGAGGTTGGCCACCGTTGCGGGTACTCGCACCTTTACTGCTGCCGGCATAGCAGGCCCCTTAGTTGGTCTCGCTCGAGCATGCTCAAGAGGATGACACGCTCGCACGTCCCGTGCAGGGCTAGGGCGCGTCAGAGGCCGGTGACATTAACCGTGACCACGGCGACATCGAAGGCAAGCGCCATTGCAACTCACAAGCTACACGTGCGTTCAGGCGGCGAGAAGGCCGTGTTCGACCCCTAGAAGGCCGATCGCAGCGCGTCGATGCCGAAGCCGAAGAGCAGGAGTCCGCTCCACACCGTGAGCCCCACGGAACTCAAGATGAGGCCGGCAACCGCCAGCTCTCTGCCGCTCTCGCGCCCGCCTGAGCGATCTATCGAGCGTTTGGATCGTACGCCACAGATGATGCCGGCAAGCGAGCCCACGAACGGGACGACGAGAAACCCAAGGACACCCAAGGCAAGGGCGACGAGAGCGAGGCGATTCGTATGCGACTCGATCGGAGCCTGTGAGGATTGCTCCATCGATCTCGTTCTACGGACTCGGTGTGGGCGTTGGAAGGTTCTCGAAGACCTCGGCCGTGCCTGAAAGGAAGGCCAGCGCGCCCACGAAGAGAGCCAGGATCGCTCCGGCGATCAGGATGTTGAGGACGATTCCTATCCACCCGAGGACGACTCCCGCCTGCGCAAGGTTCTCTCCGCCCTCGCGACCCTGCGATTCTGCGATCTGCTTCTTCGCCATGTTCCCGAACACGATCCCAAGGATGGGTCCGATCACGGGGAGGAGGAACAGCACGCCGATGATCGAGCAGATGAGCGACGCGATGGCGTAGCCGTTGTTGGGCGGCTGCGGAACGTAGGTCTGCGGGTAACCGTACTGCGGAGGGGGCCCCTGATAAGGCTGGGGATAGTTCGGCTGTTGCTCCGTGTAGTTCGGCTGATCCGGGTGTCGTCCCGGCGGTGGTGGAGGCGGTCCTCCTCCAGCGGGCGAGTGTCCCTGCTGGTCGTTCATCGACTCAGGCTAAATCAAGATGCTCGAGGATGGAGTCCATGTCGGCGCGGACGCGAAACGGCCGAGGTGCGCCGGCGATGGCCCAGTCGGGATCTTTGAGACCGTGTCCGGTCAGGATGCACACCACCGTCGCACCCTTCTCGATCCGACCTTCAGCGCTCAGCTGGCGCAGGCCGGCGACGCTGGCCGCCGAGGCCAGCTCGACGAAGACGCCCTCCTGCGCGAGCGACCTGTAGGCCTCGAGGATCTCCTTGTCGCGCACCGATCCGATGGAGCCCTTCGAGTCCGAGGCCGCGTCCGTTGCACCCCGCCACGACGCCGGATTGCCTATTCGGATGGCGGTTGCGATAGTGCGCGGGTCCGACACCCGAGTACCTCGGACGATTGGGTTGGCGCCCTCGGCCTGCCATCCATGCATGCGCGGCAGCGCGTCGCTCCATCCCAGCTTCAAGGCATCTTTGTAGCCCCTCCAATAGGCCGTGATGTTCCCGGCGTTTCCAACCGGCATGACGTGGACGTCCGGTGCTCGCCCAAGCGCCTCGACGACCTCGAAAGCCGCGGTCTTCTGACCGTCGATGCGAAATGGGTTGATCGAGTTGACGATGGTTATCGGGTGGCTCTCGCCCATCTGCTTTATGAGCTCGAGTGCCTGGTCGAAGTTGCCTGTGATCTCGAGCAGGCGCGCCCCGTGCACCAGAGCCTGAGCAAGTTTTCCGAGCGCGACGTTACCCTCCGGGATCAGCACCGCGCAGATCAGCCCCGCGCGCGCGGCGTAGGCCGCCGCCGACGCGCTCGTATTACCTGTGGATGCACACGCGACAACCTTGCTGCCCTCCTCGAGCGCCTTCGACACCGCGAGCGTCATGCCCCTGTCCTTGAACGACCCAGTGGGGTTGAGACCTTCGTATTTGAGCCACACCTCCGCTCCCACCTCGGCGGACAGTCGCTCCGAGAAGATGAGCGGCGTGTCGCCTTCGGCCAACGTCACCACGGGTGTGGCGTCGTCGACGGGGAGATGCCGACGCCAGCGCTCGATGATGCCTCTCTTGCCGCCCACCGTCGCCGGTCGCGTCGTACTCACTGCTCTTGGGTACCCATGACCCGACTCCGAGAGTTGATCGAGCTGCTCCTCGTGTGTATCGCACCCTTGGGCCCACTGCTCGGTGACCACAAGTACGTTTTGTTACCGAAGTCGCTATAAGACACAACGCTATCAAACGATCATCTCGCAAGACATAAGGGTTCGAACAGGCAATGGGCGTAGGCTTCGGATATGACAGCAGAGTTGGGCGTCCGAGAACGCAAGAAGCTTGCGGCTCGCAAGGCACTCACCGATGCAGCGTTGACATTGTTCGAGCGCAACGGCTTCGACGCAACCACGGTCAACGACATCGCGAACTTGGCGGGGATGTCACCACGGACCTTCTTCCGCTACTTCAACGCCAAGGAAGACGTCGTCTTTCACAAGAGTGGGCAGCACCTGGAAGCGCTGCGGGCCATCCTGCGCGAGCGACCGGCGAGCGAAACGAATAGCGCCGCCCTTCGCCCCGCCCTCGCCACCTTTGCGGAGATCCTAGAGGAAGAACAGGACGAGATCCAACGGCGGGCCCGACTTGCGAACTCGTCGCGCGCGCTGACGGAACGGAACGCGATCGAACTCCAGAGCTGGTGTCTCGCGTTGGCCGAGGAGCTCCTGCGCCGGCCCGGCCGGCCCGACGTGACTCGCTGTCATCTCCTCGGCGCGGCGGGAGTTCAGGTCCTTTCGATAGCGATCATGCTGCGCACGGACAGCGAACAAACCCTTCCCCAGTTGACCGACCATTGCTACAACGAGTTGGTCCACGTCATCTGCATCACCTAGCGCGCCGCCCGGAGAATAGCCTCCGCTCCTCAAGGCGGATGCCCCGACCCACTAAACTTGCCGACATGCCGGAACTTCCGGAGTTGCAAGCACTTGCCGAGCGCTTGACCAGCGCGCTCGCAGGCAAGGTGCTGGCTTCGGCCGACGTCCTTCAGTTCTCGGCGCTCAAGACGGTGGCGCCCTCACCTTTCGATCTCGCGGGAAAGACCGTCGCCCGGATCGGCAGGCGCGCCAAGTACCTCGACTTTGATCTCGACGACGTACACGTCCTGATTCACCTTTCTCAAGGAGGACGCGTCGACATCGAGAACCCGCCGAAGAAGACTCGCCCCAAGGGCGCGGTGCTGCGACTCGCATTCGAGAAAGCCCCCAGCATTCTCGTCAAGGAGTACGGCACCGAGCGCAAGGCCGCGTGCTGGGTCCTAGACGCTGGAGAACCCGGCCCCCTCGAAGGCCTGGGGCCGGAGCCCGACTCCCCTGAGTTCGCAACGCTTCTGCGCGACGGTGAGGACAACCGCCAGCTTCACACCGTCCTAAGGGATCAAAGAGCGGTTGCAGGTATCGGCCGGGGCTTTTCAGATGACATCCTCCACGCCGCCATGTTGTCTCCCTTTGCGGCGCTGTCGAAGCTGAGCGGCTCGGAGCGCGAGCGCCTGCTCCAAGAAGTCAGGGCGGTATTAGCTGCGGCCACCGAACGAGAGCGCGGGCGAAGCGGTGGCCTCCCCGCCAAGATGGGCGACCGCTTCACGATTCACAACCGGCACGGCGAGCCGTGTCCTCGCTGCGGCGACGCGATGCACAGGGTGTCGTTCAACGCTCGAGAGATCACCTACTGCGCCTCGTGTCAGACGGACGGAAAGATCCTGGCCGACCGGCGCATGTCGCGCCTTCTGCGATGACGAACGATGCCGATGGTCCGAGGAGTTTGATCGACCAGGTCAGTCCGTCGCTATCTCGGGGGCCGGGAGGGGACGAGGCTCGCGCGTACGGCCGCGCGCCGACAACACGACTCCGACCAGTATCAACACGACGCCGGCGATTTGAAGCAGCGACGGGTCTTCTCCATAAATAAGCGCTCCCAAAGCCATGGCTCCCACCGGCTGGAGAAGCAGCAGCATCGAGGTTATCGCAGCCGCCATGCGCGGCAGCGAGCTCGCGATGAGGAGCCATCCGATGACCTGCGACGAGACGGCGAGCACGACCAGCCAGCCGTGCGCCGGCCACGACGGCACGAGGTCGATATCGCGCACCAGAAGGCCGAGCACAAGGGACCCGATCGCCGCCGTCACCGTCGCATCGAACAACGGGCCGCCGAAACGCCGCAGGTCCGAGGAGCCGTGGCGGAGGATCAGGATGAAGCCCGCGTAGGCCGTCGAACCGAGTGCGCCGAAGACGACGCCGAGCACCGGATCGTCGCCATAGGCACCCCCGCCGACGAGACCAGAGATCAGAATCACGCCGAACAGCACGATGGGAAGAGCGATCAAGATGCTGCGACTAAGTCGCTCTTTGAAAATGAGCCACGCCGCCACTCCGACGAGCAGCACCTGCAAATTGCCGAGGACGGTCGCAAGGCCGGCGCCCACGGCCTCGATCGCGTAGTGCCAGAACACGAGGTCTGCAGCCAGGCACAGCCCGGCGATGTGCGCAAGCCGCCGATCTCTCCGGCTGCGCGGTCCGAAGCGCCGGTCCTCGGAAGTGGACAGCAACCAGAGAAACGGAAGCGCGTAGAGGCAACGCCACACCGCCGCGGTGGCGGGCGATACATCGGCCGCGCGCACGACCACGCCCGACGTGGCTATGAACGTCACTCCGGCGACGGCGGCCGCCATGGGACGCCTCGTGAGACGATCGAGCCACCCCACTAGCTTGTCAAAGGGATGTCGAGCCCCAGCACATCGTCCAGGGTTTCCCGCCGGACGATCTCGGTCGCCCGCCCGTCATGCACGAGCACTACGGCTGGGCGCGGCGTTCGGTTGTAGTTGGATGCCATCGAGTAGTTGTAGGCCCCCGTGGCCGTCACGCACAGGAGATCGCCCACGGCAACATCAGCAGGCAGCTTGGCATCTCGAATCAGAACGTCGCCGGACTCGCAGTGCTTGCCGACGATCGTCACCGAGCCGTCGTCGTCGGCGTCGACCCGATTGGCGAGCAACGCTTCGTGACTCGAGCCGTACAACGCCGGACGCATATTGTCGCTCATGCCTCCGTCGACCGACACATACGTCCGCACTCCCGCGATGGGTTTGACCGTTCCCACCTTGTAGATCGTGAGTCCGGCAGGCCCGGCAATGCTCCGCCCCGGCTCGACGAAGACTTGGGGGGCAGCGAGCGAGCGCTTCTTGAACTCGCGCCTCACGTCTTTGACGACCCCGCGCGCGACCTCCTCGAGCGGCAGCGGATCCTCCCACTCAACATACTGGATGCCGAACCCGCCTCCCATGTTGACCTCACCGATGGCGACGCCGAGTGCGTCCGACACGGTGGCGGCGAAATCACTCAAGCGCTTGACGGCCAGATTGAAGCCCCCGAGATCGAAGATCTGTGACCCGATGTGAGCGTGCAGGCCGGCGAAGGAGCAACTCGGGAGCTCTGTGACTCGGCGCACCGCGTCGAGGGCGACGCCTCCACTTAACGGGAATCCGAACTTCGAATCCTCCTGTCCCGTCTGAACGTACTGGTGGGTCTGCGCCTCCACGCCCGGGGTCACGCGCACGAGCACCCGAGTCCTCAACTTGGCTCGCGCTACACGCTCGATCTCATCGAGGGAATCGATCACGATGCGTCCGACACCGGCCGCCCCCGCCGCCTCGAGTTCCTCGAACGACTTGTTGTTGCCGTGAAAGATGATGCGCTCGGGAGGAAAGTCCGCAGCGAGGGCGGTGGCAAGCTCGCCGCCCGTGCACACGTCTAACCCAAGACCGAGGGACTCGATCACCTGGCACAGCGCGATGCACAGAAAGGCTTTGCCCGCGTAGAAGACTTTTGCGGGATCGCCCAGCTCGGAGACGATCTTCGCGGCGTTGGATTCCACCGTGGTGCGGTCCATGATCATGACCGGCGTGCCGAAGCGCTCGGCGACCTCGACCACGTCACAGCCGCCCACGACGAGGCGTCCGTCGGAGGATGCGGCCGCACCGGCCGGCAGGATCGAGCGCAACCGCTCGAAGCTCACCTGGTCGGAAGCTCCGCCAGCGTCCCGTCGAAGACGTGGTGACAGGCTCCGCCGACGTGGACTTCGCCCTGCTCGGCCCGCACGAAGAGACGGGACGGACGGCCCATCTCGACACCCTGCGCGACTTCGAACTCGACGGAGCCGATGCGATCCGCGAGATAGAGCCCGAGGTCCGCCGCTGCGGATCCGGTCGCGGGATCCTCGGGCACACCAAGACCGGGAAAGAAGCCGCGCGCTCGAACCCGGCCCGCCTGGACCGCCGTGAAACAGTAGAACCCTCCGGGCGAGACGTCCGGGAGCGCCGCCAGGTTCGGCCGGGCGCGACCGAGCGCGTCGAGATCGCGCAGCGGAATCATCAGATGACGAAGCCCCGCGTCCGCGAACGCGGGCCGGAGATATCCCGAGCGCCCCAGTTCCCTGGCCTCCAAGCCGACCGAAGATGCGTCGAGCCCCAAGGCTTCGCCAAGTCGGCGCGCGAAATCGGGGTTGCGGTCCTCCTCGTCGGGCTCGCTACTCCCGCTGCGAACGAACCAGACCTCGTCGCCGGCGACTCGCACCGGCGTTTGTCCCGCGCGCGAGCGCTGAGTGAGCTCGTCGACGTCGGTCAGGCCGAGCCGGCGTACTACCCAGGCCGTGCCCAGGGTCGGATGTCCGGCGAAGCCGAGCTCCTCGTCCGGAGTGAAGATGCGGACGTCGTAGGAATCGTCGGTGTGCGCCGTCACGAAGGAGGTCTCGGAGAGGTTCATCTCGGAGGCTATCGTTTGCATCTGCGCGCCGGTCAGCTCTCCCGCGTCCGGAAACACCGCCAGGGGGTTGCCGCGGTAAACGGTGTCCGCAAAGACGTCGACCTGGACGAACCGCATCACATGCGCTCTGGAGCGGTCACGCCGAGCATGCTCAACCCGTCGGCTATAACCGACTTCGTGGCGACGCATAGCGCGAGCCTGGCGTGGGATCGAGCCCTGTCGTCCGTCAACACCTGACAGTCCCGGTAGAAGCTCGAAAACACCGCCGCCAGCTCCTGGATGTAGCGAGCGACTCGTTGCGGGGCTCGCCTCTCGGCCGCCTCGAGAACCACTTCCTCGTAGGAGTCGAGCTTCCGGATCAAGAGGTCCTCCGAGTCGTGGGTCAGCAACTCGAGAGGAGCGTCGCCGGACGAGGTTGCAGCATCCTCTGTGGTCGCCCGCCGCAAAATCGAGCAGATTC
>Ga0136613_10001351_pt1 | contig 12586 bp, 9 predicted proteins | sample AntDrymUQ2722106_2_FD_106649 | JGI IMG/M metagenome (GOLD analysis project Ga0136613, IMG submission 106649) | Polar desert sand microbial communities from Dry Valleys, Antarctica - metaG UQ272 (21.06) | ecosystem: Environmental > Terrestrial > Soil > Desert | place: Antarctica: Dry Valley... | reverse complement strand
GGTCTTCTGGCTCGCTCGCCGCGGGTCGAACCGCGCCCGGGCTCGGAGCGCGCGCTCGAACGCATCGGCGAGCACGTCCTCGGCCAGCGCCGCATCGCCGGTCCGGTAGGTGAGGAAGGCGAGTAGGGGCTCGGCCTGCTCGGCGAAGAGCCGCTCGAACTCGGAGTCATCCACGGCCAGCCCGCAAGCTCAGGGGATCGGCAGCGGTGCCGAGAGCGCCCGCCGCTGCCAGTCGTCGGGGTCGTCGGTGCGGAACATCCGCGTGCCCTCGATCGTCATGGGCTCGAGCGGGTTGAGGCGCGCGGCCTCGGCCATGGCCGGTCGCGGATCGCGGCGGCCGGCGCCCTGCACCATCGCGAGCCCGTACCAGAGATCCCACGCGAGGCGGTCGCGAGCGATCGCGCTCCTCATCGCTCCGTCCGCGAGGTCGTTCATCGCGAAGCGGGAGTCGCAGTAGGCGATCAGCTCGAAGGGCTCGGGGCGCACCGGCAGGGCGTCGAGGGAGCCGAGCGCGTCGTCGACGGTCCGGGTGCAGTCGCTCTGCTTCCACGCGCGCAGCGAGCTCTCGAGCCTCGCCTGGGAGATGGCCACCAGGCCGGGGGTCACGAGCAGCGCCAGGAGCGCCAGGCCCACGAGCACGCGCGCGAGCCGCGCCGGGCCGGACGCCCGGCGGGGGGCGCTCCGGTTGCGGATCGCTCGCGACGAGGCCTCGCGGGGCTCCCGCGCGCCAGCCTGCGCCGGCTCGGAATCCCCCTCGGGCTGTCCGGACGGCCGGTAGGCCACCCCCGCCACGGCGAGGAGCAGGACCGGCATGGTGACTGCCGGTACCTCCCAGTCCCAGTCGATCCCCGCGTGGAGCGCCCATCCGAGCCAGGCGGCCGCGAGCGCCGCGTAGAAGGCGCGGTCGGGCCCGCGACAGCGTGCCAGCAGTCCGACGAGGATCGCGCCGATGGCCATCGCCATCAGCCCGAGCCCCACCCCCCCGAGCTCGCTCGCCAGCTCGAAGTAGAGGGAGTGGGCGTCGCGGAGCTCGCGCGGAACGGGACGGCCCTCGGTCCACACCGCCTGGAAGCTGCCCGCGCCGGTGCCGGCGACGGGTTCCTCCAGGAAGGTCCGCCACGCGACTCCCCACTCGTCAAAGCGCCCACTGGCACCGGGCGCAGTGAGGCGCTCCTGGGGTGAGGCGTCGTAGGGCACCACTCCGTTGACGAGGCGGTCGTACTGGCGCGCCGCAGTTCCCGACAGATCGAAGGAGAGGACGATCACGACGACGCCGACCACGGCCAATAGCGCGGCCACCACGTGAGCTCCCACCCAGGTTCGCCGACCCACCGAAACCCGCGCGAGGCCGGCGTCCACGAGCAGGCATGCGGCCCGCGCCGCCGCGGCCACGAGCGTAGCCAGCGCGATGGCCGTGGCGAGCGCCTCACCCTGCGCCAGCGTCGCCGGGGCGGTCGGCAGCCCCAAAGCCACGAGGTCCGCCGCATAGGTCTCCGACAGGGCGTACAGCGTGGGCGCCACCGCGCCGATCAGACCGCCCACCAGGCCTCGCGACCGGGCCAGCACGACGTAGGCGGCCAGGGCGAGGCCGGTCGCGAGGATGCCGCCACGCGAGAAGGTGAGCAACATGGTCGCGGCCAGGGCGGGCATGGCCGCGGCGCCCATCACCCTCACCATGCGTGGACCTCGATCGTCGGTGGTCATGTGGAAGGCCAGGACCAGGGCGATCCCGGCGAAGATCGCCAGCGCGTTCGTGTAGCCGAGCGGGTAGGTGAGGGGTCCCTGGGCGAACTGCGCGCCGACGGACCACGCGCTGGGCGCGAGTCGCGATGCGAGCGCGAGCACGCATACGGAGAACGCGCCGGCGACCGTAGCCACACCATCCATCTACGCTCTCGCGTCCGCCATGCGACGGAGCCGACCAGCGCGGCGCCCAGGAGGTAGAGCAACAGCCGGTCGAACTCGAGGATGGCACGGTGAGGCGCGGCGCCCCACAGCATCGACGTGAGCATCCACGCCCCCAGCAGGCCCATCGCGCCGAGGGCGATCGTGAGGACGGCACCGAAGCTCTCGAGGGGATCGGCGCCGACCGTGACCCGGACGACCAGCGCGAGGCCTACGACGAGCGCCACCGAGGCGATGGTGAGCGGGAAGAACCCCGCGGACGCGAACGAGAGGTAGACGAGGAGGGCGGCGGGGAGGGCCACGAGCAGCGCCCGGGCGAGCGGCCTCGGCCACCCGCTCGGCATGCGCGCCGAGCGCAGGGTCGAGGCCACGCGGCCCCGCGTGGGTCGCGGTCGCCGGCGAGCCACGGCCGCGACGGCCCTCACGACGGGGACCGCCGCTCGGAAGCGGCGGCGAGGGCGACCCGGGCAAGCGCTGCTCCGGCGGGCGATCGGCGGTGGAGGTACGTGGGCACCACCGGAGTATCGACCGTCCGCCCCCGACCTGTTAGCGACGAAGCGGGACGATCCACGATGCGTGCCGCAGGTCACGCGGCACGGACGCGAGGTCTACCCGTGGGTCGACCAGAGGCTGCGGCGGACGACGGTTGAGCGAGACGTCGGCGCGCACGTGGACGGCCGTGCGGCCGAGGCCGCGCCGCTCGAGATCCTCGGCCACGTGGCGGGCGAACTGCTGGAGCATGTCCGGTCGTGTGCCCATCTCCTCGAGCTGGTCGTCGGTCACATAGCTTCGAGGCTCGATCACCATCGTCCTGCCCGCGCTCGACCGTGCCACCACCTGCAGCTCCTCGGAGCTCTTGTCGCGGAGCTTCATGTGCCAGGAGAAGCGATGGCCCTCCTCGGTCCAGTGCACGCTTCCGGGGTAGAGGAGATGGCGGAAGGGGACGACCACCTGCACGACGAGGAAGGCGCCGAGGGCGGCGATCCCGAGCCGCCGCAGGGCGGTACGGCGCCCTGGGGCGACCGGCCGGGACTGCTTTGGGGGCCGGGACGCGGTCCCAGCCGCGCCTCCCAGACTGGAGGGAAGCCTCCGGCGCACGGCCCCGATCGCCCTCACCGGCCAGCCCGGATCGAGGAACAGGGTGGTGGCGGCGATCATGAACCACGGGAAGACGCCGATCTGGAAGAGCTGCGAGTTGGCGAGGTGGAAGCCGACCGCCGCAAGGAAGGCGTAGGGACGCGTGCGTCGCCACAGCAGCGCGGGCACCACGAGCAGGTCGAACGCGAGCCCGCCGTAGGAGAATGCGACGCCCGACCACGGCTCGTCGAACAGCGGCCCGACGATGGGCGCGTCGGACTTCTCGGCCAGCCACGCGTCCATGGGGCGGCCGGCCAGCCAGTCGCCGTTCAGCTTCGCGATTCCCCCGAACACATAGACGAGCCCGATCTGCGTGCGCAGGAGCCACAGAGCCCACGTCGGCGCGGTGGTGGACCGAAGTCCGGGCCTGAGGAAGACGTCGAGCGAGAGCCGCCGGTGTGCGGGCACGAGGACCAGCAGGAACGACAGGATGACGATCAGGTAGAAGTGGTTGAGGTAGTTCGCCTTGTCGAGCAGGAAGACGTAGGCGACGCCGACCGTGAACAGCGCCGCCGTCACGCGGTAGAGGAACCCACTGGCCACGCACAGCGCCAGCGAGCCGAGGGCCATGAAGTGCAGGTACATCCCCGCCCCCGGCCACGGAGTCAGCCAATCGAACCCCTGGTAGGTGAAGAAGAAGGTCGGCTCGATCCAGTACTCGGTGATCCAGCCGTAGGAGACGTAGCGCAGGGTCTCCCAGAACAGCAGCAGCCCGAAGGCCACGCGGAAGATGACGAGCGACGCGTTGTCGACCGGCTCGAACAGCCGGTCGATCGACGGACGAGCGCCTACGGGCGCGACCGGGCGGGCCCCTTGCAGAGGCTTCGCCGGAGTCTCGAGCCCGACCGCCACGGGCCTAAGCTACCTCAGCGCTGGACGCGCACGACCCAGACCGTGGTCCGGCGCCCGTTGAAGCGCCCCTGCGCGTAGGCCGCGCCGACCGTGCGGAACGAACCGCCGAGGAGGAGGTTCCGGTGTCCCTCGGAGTTGCTCCAGGCCTGGATCACCTTGGGAATCAGCAGGTCGCCCCCGTAATGAATCGAAAGCACCTCGCCGCGCCTCGACGTGGAGGCGCCGTGCGCGAACCGGTTGCGCTTGAGAACGCGTCGCGCGTGGGCCTGCGAGGAGCGCGCGAGGTAGCCGGAGGGCGCGAGCGCGTGCCGGCCGTGGGCGGCGCGGAAGGCGTTGACGGCGTTGACCATCTCGCCCCTCGGGTCCGCGACGGCGTTGGCGGGACTCATGACGAGGAGGGCCATCACCGACACGAGGCCGGCGATGCCAAGGCGGGCGGGAGCCATTGGCACTCTCTTTCAGCTCGGGCCTACGGGGTTAGCTGACGGGCTCGCGCACGAAAGAGCTTGCGCTACGCCGGAGGTACGCTCCGGACGACTCGCCCCACCAGATCGGTTCCCCCGCTCGCCCCCGTGCCCTGCACGGCGACGACTCGGCAAGATGACGGGCGGCAGGGTAGCGCCTTTGGCGGACGTTGGCAGCCCGAGGGCAGCTTCTTCCTACTCATACGGGACCTTCAGACGTTCGGGACCGTAGGCTCTGGCACTTGCTGCCAAGAGCGATGATCGAGCGGCACCACGACCTGGAGACCCTGGCGCTCGAGTGGGACGCCCTGGCCGACGAGGTGGACGCCCCTCCCTTCGTTCGCCCGGGCTGGATCGCCGCGTGGATCGAGGCCTTCGGGCGGGGACGTACGATCGTGCTGGGAGTGCGTCGTCAGGGTCGCCTCGTCGGCGTGCTGCCCCTGCTGGCCGTGCGAGGTGGTCTGCATTCGCCGACCAACTCGCACACCCCGGTCTTCGACCTTCTCGCGCGCGACCCGGAGGCGGCGAGCGAGCTGGTGAACGGCGTCCTCTCGCTCGGAAGCCACCGACTCGATCTCGCGTTCCTCGACCCCTGCGACCACGGCTACGCCGCGTGGCAGGCGGGCGCGGCGCGGCGGGGGCACCGCACGATCGCCTGGGAGGTCGCGCGAGCTCCCTACGTCTCCCTCGAAGGCGGCTGGCCGGCCTATCGGGAGTCGCTCGAGCGCAAGTTCCGCAAGGAGCTTGGACGCCTCGGCCGGCGGCTCGAGGGGGTCGGACGGGTGCAGTTCGTGGTCGACGAGGGCTCGGCGGACTGGCCCAACCTGCTCGAGGAGGGACTGGCGATCGAGGGCTCGGGTTGGAAGCAGGAAGCCGGCACGGCGATCCTCTCGCGACCCGAGACCGCTCGCTTCTATCGCCAGGTCGCGGCGTGGGCCGCCGAACGCGGCTGGCTGCGCCTCAAGTTCCTGCGGCTCGACGGGCGGGCGGTGGCGTTCGACCTGGCCATGGAGGCCTCCGGAGCCTCGCACGTGCTCAAGGGTGGATTCGACACGGAGTTGCGCAACCTCGGACCGGGGATGGTCCTGACCGAGCGCTCGATCAAGCGCGCCTTCGAGCTCGGACTGAGTACCTACGAGCTCCACGGCACCGATGACGCGTACAAGCTGCGCTGGACGAGCACCACGCGGGCGCGGGTCAAGACCCAGGCGTTCCCCCGGTCGGTCGCCGGAACGCTCACCTACCTGGCCTTCGATCGCGGACGGCGTGTTCGCCGGCGGGCATTGCGCGCGACCGGATGAGGGCGCTCGTCCGGGACCGGCGCTCGCGACCCGGCTCGACCCTCCGTACCTAACTCAGGCGAGGCGCCTGCGGACCTTGTGGAGGCCGGCCAGAGATGGCCCGGGATCGCCAAGCCGGAACGCGCCGTGCACCGTTCCGCGGCGAGGCAGAAGCGCCTCGACCACCGTCCCGCGGCAACCCTCCCTCCAGCCGCGGGCCAGCGCACGAAGGTCGTCCCCCACCACCCGGTAACGGACGCCCTCGTCGTAGGGACCGATCACCGGGCGTCGTCCGAGGAGCAGGTCCGCCCATATCGCCGGCAGGTTTTGCCCCGCGGCCACGGCTAGCCCGAGCGACCCGTACACCCTCGGGTTGAAGTCGATCGCGTACGAGCGCGCCCCCACGCGGAGGAACTGAAGACCGAAGATCCCGCTCCAGCCCAGCGCCGCCAGAAGCGCGCGGACTCGAGCCTCGCGTTCGGGATCCCGCCGCACCGTGCGGGCGAAGCAGCTGATCCCCTGGCCGGGGGGCCAGATGCGAGGTGACTCCTGGTGCATCAGGCATACCGCCTCCCCGCGCCACGCCACCCCACAGATGGCCTCGAGCGTCCCCTTCACGAGCGGCTCTACGAGCCACGTGCGCTCGGGGGCCTGGGCTACCGCGGCCTCCAACTCGGCCGGCGTGTGGGCGGGGCGGACCTCTACGACATCGAGCTGTGCCCCCGCTCCGGGCTCGACCGAGCGCAACGGCTTGACGACGACCGGAAAGTCGAGATCGACGCGCTCGGCGGCTCGGCTGCCGCCTCCGCACACGGTCTGGCGCAGGACGTCGAGGCCTGCCTCGGAGGCGAGCCGGTGGAGCAGGCGCTTGTCGGTGGCTCGGGCGAGGGCGGCGGGCGAGTCCACGCCGAGGGCGCTCCCGTGCGGGAGCACCACCGGATGATCGGCGAGCGCGCGGAGGCTCGGCTCGGTCCCGGGAAGGACGGCTGCGAAGCGCTCACGCTCGGTGGCCCTCACGATCGCCTGACCGTGGGCCCTCGGTTCGACTTGCGGGTCGGGCAAGCGAAGGGAGTCGCTCGCGGCTCGCGAGCGAGCGGCGTAGGTGTCGGGCCGCGACCATCCCACAACGGGCTCGTAACCCGCGGCCCGGAGGCCCCGTACCGCGGCCAGCGAGCCGAGCCCCTCGTCGACGGTCAGCAGGAGCCGGGGCCCTCTTCCCACCTGGAGAGAGTACATCGGCGAGAGGCGCCTCCGCCCCGCCCGGCGGTCCGGTCCTCCGAGCTATGGTCGCGAGGGATGGCCGCCCGTCCCCCCGCTCCCGGCCCCCCCGCGGAGTCCTCGACGGAAGCGGTGGCGGCCCTCGTGGATGGGTGCGCCCGGGGAACCGTGGTGGTGCTCGGTTCTCCGCCGCCGCGCGGCCGCGACCTCGACCTTCTGGTTCGCCCGGAGGACGAGGCGGCGATCGCCAGTGCGCTCGGCGACGCCGGGTTCTTCGCCAAGGGGGCGACCTGGGCCCGCTTCGCGGAGTGCTCGGCCGCCGCGGTGGAGCTCCTCCCGACGCACGACCTCGGTCTGCCGGACACCGAGCTCGAGTCGCTGTTCGTCGAGTCCCTCGCTCTGCCCGGCTTGGAGCGCCTGACCCTGCCGGGTCCCCACCATCAGCTCCTGCTGGCTGCGACCCTCCTCGTCGGGCGCTCGGGCTACCTCGCTCCACGCCACCGAGAGCGCGTGCTCAGCACCACCAGGGATCATCCCGACGCCTGGGCGCTGGCCGAGAGCAGGGCCCGTGAGTGGAGGGCCGTTGACGACCTGGTGCGGTTGGCGGACGCGCTGGCGGGCGAACCTCCGGCGTGGCGCAAGCGCGTGCCGGCGTTGCTCCGGCGGGCGCGCAACACCCTGCGACCACAGTTGATCGCGATCTCGGGCATCGACGGCTCAGGCAAGAGCTTTCAGGCCCGTGCGCTCACCGAGACCCTCGAGCGGCTCGGCTACCCGGCGGGGGTGGTATGGACGCCCCTGGCGAACGAAGCGTGGCTGCGTCGCCTCGCGCGGCCGGTGAGGCGCCTCGTCGGCCTCGTCGCGACGCGTCCCTCCTCCACACACGTGGAAGAGCCGGGACGCCGCGGGCTGACGTCGAATCCGGCGCGGATGTTGCGCCGCCGCAGCCGAGTCCTGACCTCCGTCTGGACGACGATCGTCGCGCTCGCCAACGGCTGGTCGCTCGCCCGGGGGCTGATGGCGCACGGGTGGGCGGGCCGGGTGGTCGTTGCGGACCGCTACCGCCTCGACTCCGCCGTCCGCATGCGCTTCCTTTACGACGAGCGCCGCAGGTTCCCCGTTCTGCGGGCCCTCCTCGCCGCCCTCACCCCCTCGCCGCGCCGCGCGTTCTTCCTCGACGTCGAGCCGGCCACCTCGCTCGCTCGAAAGGACGACGGCTGGAGCTTGGAGGAGCTTGCCGTCCAGGCTCGGCTCTACCGGGAGGAGCACCGGGGCTTCATGAGCGAGCACCTCGACGGCTCGCGACCGCCCGATGACATCTGTGCCGAGACCGCGAAGAAGGCGTGGCTCGCGCTTCGCTAGCGCATGTGGAGCGTCTATGCCGACTCAGGCGACGCGGTCGGACGCGAGCGCATCCTTCGGAGACTGGCCGTCGCGGACTGCTCCCTTGCGCCGAAGAACCTCGTCGTAGAGGCCCTCGAAGGTACGCACGGTCACGTCGAGGTCGAACTCCCGGGCTCGTCGCTCGCGCGCCCGCTCGCCCATCGCCCGAGCGGCCGGCCGGTCACGCAGGAGCGTGTCCGCCGCCCTGGCAAGCGCGGCCGGATCGCGCGGCGGTACGAGCAGTCCGTGGACGCCGTCCTCGATGAGGTCGGTCACGCCGCCCACGGCCGTAGCCGCGATCGGCCTCGCGGCCTCCATGGCCTCCATGAGGGCGAGGGGGGAGCCCTCGTAGTCGGAGGAGGAGAGGACGACGTCGAGGCTCGCGAGGACGTCGGGCACGTCGTCGCGGCGACCGAGGAAGAAGACGCGGTCCTCGATCCCGAGGCGGCGGGCCTCGCGCTCGAGCGGCCCGCTGTCCCCTCCTCCCGCGACGAGTGCGCGAAGGTCCGGATGATCCTCCTTGAGCTTCGCCACCGCGGCGACGAAGACGTCGAGCGCCTTCTGCGCCCGCAGCGTCCCGATCGTCCCCACGACCGGTGCCTCCGGGGGGATGCCGAGCTCGGCGCGGACGTCGTGCCCGCGAGCGGCGGCGGGGGAGATCCCGTTCGGCACGAAGAGGGTGTCCTCCGGACGGATGCCCTCGAACTCGATCATGCGGCGCTGGTCAGCCCGCGAGACCGCGACGAAGGCGTCGCTGAACCGCGCGACGACCTGCCGATCGAGGAAGCGGCGCAGCGGCTGACCCTCGTACGCCCACGTGTGCTCGTGGGCGATCCTGACCGGCACGCCCGCCAGCCGCCCCAGCAGCATCCCCCAGACGTTGGACCCGAACTTGTGGGCGTGCACCACATCGACCTCGCGGCGGAGCAGCCGCAGGAGCCCTCGCCAGGCCGCGACATCGAACCGGCCGCGGCGCTGGAGCTCCAGGATCCTCACTCCGGCACGCTCGAGCCGTGCGTGAAGGGCGGGCGAGGGCTGCGGCCTCTGCGGCCTCGTTATGCACAGCGTGCGCTCGAAGCGGCTGGGGTCGAGCCTCTCGGTGATCTCGGCCGCGAGGCGCTCGGCGCCTCCGGCTTCGGTGAGGTAGTCGACCAGCGTGAGCACACGCACCCGCCTACCCGCCGGCGGTCCGCCCATCGAGTGCTCAGCCGGAGCCATGGCCGCCGGAGCTTAAGGCGGCCGGAGTGCGTGACGAAGGCACCTCCGAGCCACATGCAACTCGAGCGATGAGCACATCCAAGCCTCACAGGGCCCTCGCGCAGACGGTGATCCGCGGCGCCAGCCTGTCGGCGGGCGGACTCGTCGTGAGCCAGGGGATGAACTTCGTGTTCTACCTCGTGCTCGCCCGGCTCACCACGCCGGAGGACTTCGGGATCTTCGCCGGGGCGGCCGTCGTCGTGGGCGCGGCCTTCCTGTTCGTCGACTCGGGCCTGGTGACGGCCCTGATCCAGCGCGAGGAGGGCGTGGAGGAGGCCGCCAACACTGCGCTGGTGGCCACGCTTCTCGCTGGGCTGCTGCTCGCGGGCCTGGCCCTGGCCGTCTCCCCGCTCGTGGGCGCCTTCTTCGAAAGCCCGGAGACCGCACAGGCGGCGGCGGCGATGAGTGGGTTCCTGGTCATCCGGTCGACCTTCCTCGTACCGGACGGCCTGATGCGAAGGCGCTTCTCCTTCGCCCGCCGGCTGGTGGTCGAGCCGGGAGCGGTGCTCGCGTTCGGGACGGTGGCCATCGTCCTCTGTGCGCAGGGATACGGCTTTTGGGGACTCGTCCTCGGTCAGTACGCGGCCTTGACGGTGCAGTCGCTCCTCACCTGGGGCCTGGCCCGCTGGCGACCGCACCCCCGCAAGGCCTCCTTCTCGACCTGGCGGGAGATGGCCGGCTTCGGACGTCACCTGATCCTCGCGGACGCGGTGCAGCAGTTCGCGATCGAGATACCCACCGCCCTCATCGGTCGCTACGTCGGCACCGGCGCCCTCGGCCAGTACCGGTACGGGTTCCGCTTCGCGTCGCAGCCGTTCTTCGTCCTCCTCAACACGGCGTCGTTCGTGCTGTTCCCGGCGTTCGCCCGGATAAGCCAGGACCCTCCGCGCTTTCGAGCGGCCTTCCTGCGCTCGCTGCGCTGGGTGGCGGTCATGGCGTTTCCCGCCGGGCTGATATTCGTCCCCCTCGGCGAGCCGCTGCTGGTGCTCCTGCTCGGAGAGCAATGGCGGCCGGCCGGCCTCGCCCTGACGGCCATGTTCGCCTACACGAGCGCCCGATGCTTCGACTCCCTGGCCACGGAAGCGATCACCGCCTGGGGTCAGCCGCATGTGGTGGCGCGCATGCACATCATCGGACTGGTGCTCTCGGGTGCCCTGATGGTCTCCCTCCTCCCCTACGGGCTGATCGGGGTGGCGGCGGGCCTGTCGCTCTCGGCGGTCGGTGTCGCGGTCTACGCCATGGTGGCCGTCTGCCGGCGGATCGACGTTCCACTCGCGCGTGCCCTCATGGAGATCTGGCCGCCCGCGCTCGCCGCCACGGCGATGACCGCGGCGGTGGTGGCCCTCGATCGCGTGCTCGACGCCGGCGGACGCGGCGCCGTCACCGGTCTCTTGACGCTCGGGCTCGAGGTTCTGGTCGCCGCGGTGGTGTACATCGTCACTCTGGGGATCGCCCGTCCCGCGACTCTCCGTGAGCTGAGCGGGGGGGTGAGACGGCTCCTGCGCGGCCTCCGCCAGCGCCTCCGCCGATCCGTGGATGAGTAGGAGAGCGCGCGCGGGGCGCCTTTCGACGAAACGTATGCTCTGGCCTCCGTGGTAGAGCCGACGTTCAGCGTCCTGATGCCCGCCTATCAGACTGCGGCCACGATCGGGCCGGCGCTCGAGTCGGTCCTGTCGCAGAGCCGGCAGGACTTCGAGGTGGTGGTCGTCGACGACGGCTCGAGCGACGACACGGCGGACCGGGTGGCTCGCTACGCCGATCGGGACGAGAGGGTGCGGCTGGTCCGCCAGGCCAACGCCGGGCTCGCCGGTGCGCGCAACACCGCCATCGCCCACGCCCGGGGAGAGCTCGTCTCCCTGCTCGACAGCGACGACCTGTGGATGCCGAGCTACCTCGAGGCGATGGCCGCCGCCCTCGCGGGCGACGCGGACGCCGCCTTCGCCTACACCGACGCCTGGGTGTTCGACGACGAGACCCGTCGCGTGAGGCGCGCGACGGCGATGGCGACCCTCAACCCACCGGCGAGCGCCCCCCGAGAGGCCTCCGCCCTCCTCTCCCTGCTGCTCGAGGGCAACTTCATCGTCGCGTTCGCCACCGTCCGCCGCTCGGCCATCGACGCAGTCGGACCCTTCGATGCCAGCCTGCGCCGGTGCGAGGACTACGAGCTGTGGCTGCGGATCGCTCGGGCGGGCTACCGAGCGGTTCAGGCGCCCGGCATCCACGCGCTGTACCGCAAACGCGCGGTCTCGCTGAACACCCCCGCCACCGAGTCCGAGATGAGAGCCACCAACCGGGAGCTCTATCGCAGGGTGGCCGAGGAGTGGCAGGTGCCCGACGCGATCCGGGCGCAAGCCGCGCGGCGGATGGCCGCCACCGATGCCTTCCTCCGCGCAGACTCGGGAGAGCGTCTCCTGGCGGGAGCGCGCCTGCGGCTACGCAGGACCCTCGCGCGGGCGGCGCGCCCTCTACTCGAGCGCCGCCGGTGGCACTCGAGTCCGCCGCCCGAGGTGGCGGCCACGTTCGACCTTCACGCGATCTGAGGGCTCAGGGAGTCAGGATGCCCTGGCACGGGCTGTCGGGTCGCAGTCGAAAGTCGCCGGACGCTCGATCGACGTAGCCGGGTGGGCCGATGCGGTTTTCGGCGGCGATGAATCCGATCGGCGGCGACTGCACCCCACCTTCCTCGGGGTTGCGCAGGCCGCCGAACAAGCAGTTCCCCCGCACGACGTTCCCGCGTCCGATCGGGGCGCCGCTCGGGTAGTAGGACTCGACGTTGTGCCTGGCTCTGGAGTTGGCGATGACGTTGCTCTCGACCACGTTGTCGTTCGAGCTGACGCGACCCGCGGCTGAGAAGATGACGCCCTGGCCGTTGCCGTCGATCACGTTGCCGGCGATCCGCATCCTTTGGGCGGAGGGATAGAGCTGTATCCCCCGGTCGGCGTTGTCGTAGATCACGTTCGCCAGGACGCGGCCGTCGCTGGCGTTCTCCACGTAGACGCCGTGGTCGTGGTTCGTTCTCGGGAGCCGGCCGCAACGGTGGATGCGGTTGCCCGCGATGACCGGTCCCACGACCGGGTCGCCCGAGCGGCC
>Ga0136613_10001347_pt1 | contig 12591 bp, 10 predicted proteins | sample AntDrymUQ2722106_2_FD_106649 | JGI IMG/M metagenome (GOLD analysis project Ga0136613, IMG submission 106649) | Polar desert sand microbial communities from Dry Valleys, Antarctica - metaG UQ272 (21.06) | ecosystem: Environmental > Terrestrial > Soil > Desert | place: Antarctica: Dry Valley... | reverse complement strand
CGAAGTACCAGTAGACGCCGATGGCCTCCACCGCCGCCACGCGGCGGCCCACGACATCTCCCGTGCTCTGCATCAGCCACAGTACGGTGCCGAGCACGACGACCGCGACGGCATGCAGCACCGACATGCCGCCCATCGTCCACACCATCGAGCCGTAGGCGTGGCTCGTCGCGCCGTACGGCATCGTGGCGTACGTCCAGGCCGTGAGCGCGAGGTACCCGACGGCGAGCAGCACGGCGATCGGCAACAGCGTGGCGATACGCGGCGTCATGCCCTTGCGCGCCTCGCGCTCGGCCGCCCAGACAGGCACCGCACTGAGTACCAGCAGCAGCGACGCAACCGCCGGCCAGACCACGTCTGGTGCGGGAATGCCGCCCGGCGGCCAGTCGGGCTGGCTCATGCGGAGATAGAAGTACGAGCCGACCAGCGCGCCGAGCGCCGTCAGTTCGATGACCACCAGCATCGCCATGCCCGCCCAGGCCGCGGAACGGCCGCGAGGCCGCGCCGGCAGCCCCTGCTCCACCGCCACCGAGCGCAACGCGTCACGCGCGCGACTCTCGGCCGTGGGCCAGTGCCAACCGATGAGGCCGACCACCGTGAACAGACCGCCCACCAGCAGCAGGGCCGGATGCACCATCACGGACACGACGGCGATCGACAGTGCCATGGCCGTCCAGAACGGCCACAGACTCGGTGTGGGAAGGATCAGCTGGTAGTCGGGCGTGCCGTCCATCGGCGTCGTGGCGATGGTCTCGCGCACGGGGTGCTCCGCATCGGCCATGGCCTCGCGCCACGCCGGCGCACCGCCCGATTCCGGTGTGAGCGGATGCATGTCGTCCCACAGCGGGTTGCCGCTGCGTACCACGGGCAGGTAGCGGAAGTTGTAGTTCGGCGGCGGCGACGCGGTGGCCCACTCCAGCGTGTCGGCCTCCCACGGGTTCGCGCCCGCAATGGCGCCATGCTTCGTGCTGCGCCACACGTTCACCATGAACGCCAGTACGCTCGCCGCCATCAGGAACGCGCCGGCGGTGACGATGGCGTTGACGATCGTCCACTGCATCTCCGGCAGGTAGGTGTAAATGCGCCGCGGCATGCCCTGGAAGCCAAGCAGGTGCATCGGGAAGAACGTGATGTGAAAGGACACGAAGATGCCCCAGAACGTCCACACGCCGAGCCGCTCGTCGAGCATCCGCCCCGTGATCTTCGGGAACCAGTAGCAAATCGCCGCAAACACCGGGAACACCACGCCACCGATCAGCACGTAGTGGAAGTGGCCGACGATGAAGTACGTGTCGTGCACCTGCCAGTCGAAGGGCACCGACGCCATCATCAGGCCGGTGATGCCGCCGAGGATGAACAGGACGATGAACCCGATCGTGTAGAGGAGTGGCGTCCGCATCACGAGCGTGCCGCGCCACATCGTCACGATCCACGCGAGGATCTGCACTCCGCTCGGGACGACGATCATCATGCTCGCGGCGACGAAGAAGTTCATGCCCATGATGGGCAGGCCCGTGGCGTACATGTGGTGCACCCACAGGCCGAAACTGATGAAGCCAATCGCCACGACCGACACCACGAGCACCTGGTAGCCGGCGATGGGGCGGCGCGCAAACACCGGGACGATGGTCGACGCGATGCCGAGCGCCGGCGCCAGCATGATGTAGACGTCCGGGTGGCCGAAGAACCAGAAGAGATGCTGCCACAGCAGCGGGTCGCCGCCGGCCGCCACGTTGAAGAAGTGCGTGCCGACGAACCGATCGAGGCCCAGCATCAGACTCGCCACGACGAGCGGCGGCATGGCGAACACGATCATGAACGCCATCACGAGCACGGCCCAGACGAACAGCGGCATGCGGTTGAGCGACATGCCCGGCGCGCGCTGCAGGAAGATCGTGACGATGAGCTCTGCTGCGGCGACCAGCGCGGCCACCTCCAGGAACGTGATGAGCGTCACCCAGTAGTCGATGTTCGGTCCCGGGCTGAAGCCGATGCCCGAGAGCGGCGGGTAGTTGAACCAGCCGCTGTCGGGGGCGGTCCCCGTGATCAGGCTCCAATGCAGCATCACGCCCGACGCCAGGTACACCCAGTAGTCGAACGCGTTCAGGCGTGGGAACACCATGTCGCGCGTGCCGATCATCAGCGGCACCACGTAGATGGCCAGCCCCTCGAGGAACGGCACGAGGAACAGGAACATCATCGTCGTACCGTGCATGGTGAAGAACTGGTTGTAGGTGTCCGGGTGCAGCACTTCCAGGCCGGGCAGGGTGAGCTGTACGCGGATCGCGAGTGCCTCGAGCCCGCCGATGAGGAAGAACACGAACGCCGTGACCATGTAGCGCACGCCGATGGCACGGTGGTTCACGGCCGAGAGCCAGCCGATGATCCCGGGATCCTGTCCCCAGATGTGATGCAGTCGCTCGTGCGGTGACGACACGTGAGGTCCTTTCGTGCGGCTGCGGGTCAGCGAAGCGCGCGCAGATAGGCCACCAGCGCGGTGAGGTCGTCGTCGGTGAGCAGCGACGCCGGCATCCGCACGCCCGGCTTGCGACGGTGCGGGTTGTCGATCCAGTCGCGCAGGTTCGCGTCGGTGTTGAGCATCGTCACCGACCCAATCGTGCGGCGGCTGCCGAAGCGTGTGAGGTCGGGCCCGGTGTTGGCCACGGGCGGGTCGAAGCGGCCTTCGACCGCGTGGCACAGGTGGCAGCCGGCCTCCTTGTAGACAGCCTCTCCCCGCGCGAGGGCCTGCTCACCGCCGGGCGACACGGGGCGCCGCTGCGCCGCGATCCAGTCGTCGAAGGCATCGGGCGGCTCGGCCACCAACATCAGCCCCATCAGCGCGTGCTGCGTGCCGCAGAACTCGGCGCACTGCCCGCGGAAGATCCCCGGACGATCCGGCTGCACCCAGAAGGTGTTGGTACGGCCAGGAATCATGTCGAGCTTGCCGTGCAGCGCCGGGATCCAGAAGCTGTGGATGACGTCGGCCGACTGCAGCTCGAGCTGCGTCGCCTGCCCGACAGGCACGTGAATCTCGTTGGCCGTCACCACGCCGTAGTCGGGATAGTGCACCTCCCACCAGAACATGTGGCCGACCACGCGCACGCGCATCGCTGGCTCCTGCGGTGGCTCGGCCGCGCGAGGCCCGGTGCGAAAGCTCTGCACCATCAGCACGAGGATCACGGCGAGCGGCATCGCGCCGCCGACCCACAGGATGATCGCAAGGTTGCTCGACTCCGGCGCCTGATCCAGTTCAGCGGCGTGGCGCCGACGCAGCACCGCGAGCAGGAGGAACGCGAGCACACCCGTGGCGGGCAGGACCGTCATCCAGAACAGCCACCACCAGAGGTCGGCGATGGCCGCCGCGCCAGGCCCCTGCGGCTGCAGCACCGGCATCGCGCCGCATCCCGCCGCCAGCCCACCCGCGAGACACGCCAGAACGGGTCGCGCGAGCATCCGTACACGCATGGTCATCGCATCCCCGGCTGGTCGCGCCGTGCGGGCAGCGCCTGCAGGAACGCGACGATGCGCGCCAGATCGTCGTCAGACAGGATGCCCACGTATGCGGGCATGTCCTGCCCGTGGCCCTGCACGATCCGCACGGTGAGTTCGGGCGGCGTGATGCGCGCGGCGACCTCGGTCAGATCCGGGCCGTAGCGTCCACCCTCGCCAAGGACGACGTGGCAGTACTGGCAGCCGCGAGCGTGGAACGTCTGCGCACCCGCGAGCACTTCCGGCGGCGCATCCCCGAGTTCCGCCGACCCAAGGGGCTGTGTGTCGTACGCTGGCGCCCACGGCGCACGCATGCCCATCACCGTGAGCGTGCCGAGCGCGAGCACCACTGCACCCGCGATGACCACGGCCCACGGCCGACGCCACAGGCTGCGCTCCCCCGCTGGCCGCAGGATCGGCAGCAGCATCAGGCCAAGCACCACGAGGATCGGCAGGTAGACCATCGCGAACGACTCGAGCCCGCGCGGCTTCAGGTACAGGAAGGCGTAGTACCAGCGCACGAACCAGTCGGGACGGGGATCGGCAAACGCCTGCGTCGGGTCGGGCGGCGATCCGATCGCCTTCGGCCCGAACGCCAGCGTGAGGCCCACGATGGCGACGACGACGGCAACCGCCGCCACGATCTCCTTCCACGCGACGTCTGGGAAATACGGGATGCCGCGTGCTTTCAGCGCCTGGTACTTCGCCTTGTAGGTGGCCGGATCGACAGGCTGGCCGGTCGTCGGCGGCTCCGACACGCCGTGATGCAGCGCGAGGTACATGTGCAGGCTGACAAGGCCGATGATGAGTCCCGGCAGCACGAACAGGTGCAGGGCGTAGAACCGTGTGAGCGTGGCGCCTCCCACCGTGGGCCCGCCGAGGACGAACTCCGTCAGGTAGGGCCCGAGCAGCGGCACGCGCGCGACGAACTTCGCCGCCACGACGACGGTCCACAGTCCGTCCTCATCCCACCGCAGCATCTGGCCGGTGAGTGCCATGGCCATCACGAGCACCAGCAGGACCACGCCGCTGATCCAGTTCATCTCGCGGGGGTACTTGTACGCGCCAGCGAGATACACCTGCAGCATGTGCACCAGCACCAGCAGCACCATCGCCGACGCGCCGTAGAAGTGCAGGCCACGGAGGATCGCGCCAAACGGCATGTCCTCGGTGATGTAGCGGATGCTGTCGTGCGCGAGCGTGGCCGAGGGCACGTACACGGTGGTGAGTGCCACGCCGCTGACCAGCTGCACCGCGAAGGCCGCGACGAGGCACATGCCGAAGACGTACATCCAGCCCGCGCGTCCGCCGAGCGAGGCAGGCACCTTGTGGTTGGCCAGGAACGCGAGGAGCGGATCCACGCCGAGCCGGTCGCGCAGCCAGTTCACGAGGGGGAGGGCCAAGCGTTGAATCATCAGGTACCGCGCGGGGGCAGGGGCATCTTGCGCGTCCGCACTTCGACCATGCCATTTCGAACGCGTACCTCGTGCCTGTCCAGCGCGCGCGGCGGCGGACCGGCAGCTACGCTGCCGTCGTCGTGGAACGCGCCACCGTGACAGGGGCAGAAGAACAGCTTCGCGCTCGACACCCATTGCACGGGGCAGCCCGTATGCGTGCAGTACATCGAGAAGGCGATGGCCGTGCCCGCGTCGAGCCGCCTGACGTACGCGGCGCTCTCGGCGCTGAAGCCGGCCCACGGCAACGGCTGCGGATCCAGGTAGGAAGCGCGGACGGTTTCGCCGATCGGGAACTCGGCGGCCGGTCCCACAGCCCGCCACACGTCATCGGCCTGGCGCCGGAGCGGCGCCACGAGGAAGCCGATCACCGGTACGCCGACGAGCAGGCCTGCAAGGCCACTCAACCCCGCGCTGACCATGGCCAGGAACTGGCGACGCGGGGTCAGGAGATCCGCAGGCGCGCCGTCCGACGGCTCCGATCCGGACACGTTGCCGTTGCACATCGGCTTCCCGCATTCTGTGTGGGTCTGCCTGGCGATGTCAAACACGTCCACGAGCGCTTACGCACTGCTCGAGTCCTTGTCTGGCCGTGGCTCCGATGCCCGGCGCACCCTGCTGCGACGTTCCGCCTCTGAGAGCCAGGCCAGCGCGAGTGCAAGGCCGAAGAGCATCAGCACGACGCTGGCGGGAATCCACATGTACAGGCCGGCAAGCTGCTGATCGCGGGCGGGGTCGATGGCGAGGGCTTCGGCGCGGTCACGATAGACGCCGTAGAAGGGCCTCGTGGAGAGTGTGAAGAGGGCACCGAGCACGCCGCTGTGTACCATCGTCGTGAAGACGTAGAGGACCGAAGCGCCGTAGGCCACGCGCCCGTAGCGACCGTAGACGAGGCCCCACCAGAAGAACACGGCCGTGGCGACGAACGTCGCGTGCTGGAAGGCGTGGATGCCCTCGTGGCGGACGGCGGCCTCGTAGAGCGCGGGCAGATGCCACACCCACAGCGTGAACCCGTGCAGGGCCCACGCCACGAGCGGGAACGTGAACCATCGCCACACCGACGCGACGCTTCCCGCCTGGAGGGCCGCACCCGCTGTGGCGCGCACGCCATCAGGCAGCGCCCACAGCCAGGGGACGATGGGGCGACCGACGATCATCAGGGGCGCGCCGACGAGCATGAGCAGCTCGTGCTGAATCATGTGCATCGAGAAGCGCTGGGCAGCGGCGGTGTCGAGCGGCGGCGCCACGGCTGCCACCATGGCTGCCCAGCCCACCCAGAAGCCTGCGCGCTCGAACAGGCGCAGGCTCGCGTTCCGGCGGGCGAGCCGCCACGAGCCGACTGCGTAGAGCAGGCCGAGCACGGCAAGGAGCGTGAGCACGGCGAGGTCCCACCCGGACGGGTTGTGCACCTGCCGATTGTGGCATGGGGTCAGGTCTCGTCCTGCACGGGCTCGCTCGGCACGGTGGTCAGGCCGATTCTGCAGGTCGCGGGCACGCTCGACGAGAGCTCGGGCGGACGGTGCGTGGCCTTCGCGCTGTTGGACGGGCAGACGTCGCCGCCACCCTTGACCCTGTGAGGGCCGGTTCGTAGGTGGCGACACCCGCCGCCCACGCCCTGCGCCAGGAGCCTGCGTGACACCTGACCATGTCCGACGCCTCGCCATCCCCTGATGCCACCGCTGCTGAGGCGGGTCGAGCCATCCGCCGTCCCTGGGCCAGCGCCCCTCTAACTGGGGACCCCTCGAATATTTCCTATCGTCCTTTCCTGACGATCTACGGAATGTGCAGGTCGTCCAACGCGCGGGCGAGATCGCGATCCCTGTGATAGCCGCGCGAGGTGATCAAGGTGATCGCGTGGCGCGCCAGTTCCAGGTCGGCGGGGGCCGCATCCTTCAGCAACGCGCGAAGGTCAATCAGATCCTGAGGTCTCTCAAGATCATCCCGGGCCAGTACTTTGAGCGCGATGAGATGACCGACTCGCGCGACGGGCACGGTCAAGGAGGGCAGGAGTTCAATCGGCTCGGCATCGGCCACAATCTCAGCCTCGATGCCTGATGAGGCAAACAGCAGGTCAATGACCGACACGTCAGCGGAATGCGGCGGCTTCAGCCGGACAGTCGCCAGGCGACGCAGGGCCTCCTGCTCGATGAGGGCGGTCACGCCGTACCCGTCAGACTGGAGCTGCCGAACGAGGTTTTCCGCCTCCCGGTCATCAGCCACTGCGACAACGAGGTCGGCATCGCGGGTGAATCGAGGCTCTGTGCGCACCGATACCGCCAAGCCCCCGACGAGCGCAATGCGCGCGCCGGCGTCAACGAGACTCGCCACGGCGCGTCGAAGAACAGACTCGAGTTGAGTCATCCGAATCGCGATCGCGGATCCACCGGTCGACCGGCCGCATCACCCTGTTCGGCCCCGGGCCGGTGCTGGACCCACGCGCGGAGACGCTGGTCGATGTCGTCCTCACTCGCCTCGGGAAACCGGCGTCGAAGATTCTGCCGCATCAGCGCAATCCCGGCTTCAGCCAAATCGAATGCGACGCGCAACGCACCGCCGGCGACCGATGTCGGGGATGGCATGTCGCGATTATACGGCGGCCGCACATCCTGTTGCGGGCAGGCTGCGTGCCCACACCGTGACTGCTTCGGCGTGGCATACGCCGGCTTTGATCCAGCCAGTACGTGGGGGTCTCTGCGCGCTCCGCCTCGTCAACACGGGCCAGTCCCTCGTCTACGCGCCCTGGCATGATCGCCATGAAGCCGGCGAACAGGACTGAGAAGAATCCCCACCGAATCTGGACGAGACGACTGTGCGCAAGGACGTCGCGGCAGATGCGTTCGGCAGCAGGAATGTCGCCGCGATGCCACGCGAGGTACGACCGCAAGAGCCCGTTGACTCCAAGGGCGATGGTATGGCCGCGAGGCCCAATTAGACATCGATTCGAACATCGGAACTTCCAGTGCCGCACTACAATTGATCGGAGGCGTCGTTACGACACCTCCGGATGGTGGTCACCGATGATCGTCGCGCTTAGCCGATTCACCATCGCCAACGACATGTCGGAAGACGTGCGGCTGGCGTTTCGAAACAGGCCTCACCTGGTTGATGGTGCCGACGGCTTCCTCGGGATGGAAGTGATGAGCCCGGTCGACTCACCGGCCGAAGTCTGGCTTGTCACCCGCTGGAGGGACGAGCAAGCCTATCGCGAACGGCACAAAGGGCACCTCTACCACGACTCGCACAAGGGTATTCCCAAAGGGCTGAAGCTCGTCCGCGGCAGCGCTAGCGTGAAGCTCTTCGATGTCTTCGCTGACTGACGGCGAGGCAGTTTCGGCTGAAGGACGAACACATGGAATCTTCGCTGCCTACCCTGGACGAAGCCGGACTGCGCAGGTTTCAGCTCCTTCAACCGGATGCGGTGAGCGCCGTCACGGAGCGCTTCTATGCGACACATGGCTCTGCCTATGAGCGCTTTGGCGAACGTGGCCGCCAGGCTTGCCGCGATGACCTCGCCTTCCACCTCGAATTCCTCCGACCTGTGGTGGAGTTTGGCCTGATACAGCCGATGGTGGACTACCTGCTCTGGCTCGAAAGCGTGCTCCAGGCGCGGTCCATCCCTGCAGAGCACCTCGGCCAATCGTTGGAATGGCTTGCCGACTTCTTTGGCGAACATATGGAGGGCACTCAAGGCGCGATTGTCCGCAGTGCGCTGTTGATCGCCCGGGAGAGGTTCCGGGAGGCGATCGATACGTCCGTATCGCGGGCGGCGCCTCCGGAGGCCTGGGCCGAAGCGGACGTGTTCGAAGCGGCGCTCCCGTAACGCATCCCGATTCTTCCTGCAGCCGACTTTCGATGCCCTCGTTGCGTCACCGGTCGGCACGAATGGCGAGGTCCACCGTGGCCTGCTCACGGTGGGCGACTATCTCGGCGTGACTCAATCGCTGCGCGCCCGGATTAGTCGAGTCGGCGAGCACCTCCGGGTTCTCGCCGAATACGATGTAGAGGAACTTGAACGCCTGAACACCGTGGTCCTCGAATTGAACCGCGAGTATGCCAACGCTCAGGTGGAACTCGCCCAGACGAACCTCAAGTTGCATCAGCGCGAAGCACAGATCCTCGAAGCTGCAATGGCTGACCAGCTCACTGGAGTTGGAAATCGGCACCGCCTGGAACAGGCGCTCGCGCTCGAAGTCGAACGCGCAGAACGCACCGGTGAGCCCATGGCTGCATTCATGGCTGACCTCGACCACTTCAAGCAGGTGAACGACGAATACGGGCACCAGGCTGGCGACAACGTCCTCGCTGCCTTCGGGCAACTCCTCCGCGAGCAGACGCGCGCCACCGATATCCTCGCCAGGTTTGGCGGCGAAGAGTTTGTGGTGCTCTTACCGCACACCGGCATGGCCCAGGCCGTGGCGATTGCAGAACGAACACGGGAGGCGCTGGCGCTACTCCAGATAGAGCCGGTGCCACACCCGGTGACCGGGAGCTTTGGTGTTGCGGTACTTGCTCCCGGCGAACGAGCTGAGGGTCTGATTCGCAGGATGGATGCCTCGCTCTACGCCGCCAAGGATGCCGGCCGCAATCGCGTGGTCGCTTCTTAGGAACACGCCCGGATGCCCGGCCGGCCGACAACCTGGGTGACACTCGCTCGAGATGCGCCAACGTGGCGCGCCAACTCTGCTCAGTTCACCACTTCGCCCCACTCAAGCGTTTCGGCCCACGCGCGGGGTTGATCGAGGCCCGTACGATCTCGATGTTCATCGCGCAGCACGCCCACCTCAAGCCCAAGACCGTGGCAGCGCTCTGCAGTAGCCTTCGCTCTTTGCTGCGGCACTTGTGCATGCAGGGCCATGCTCGGGAGGAGTTGCGCACTCACGTGCCCGCCGGGCGAGTTCCGCGAGATTCGCACATCCCCGCTGGCTGGGAGCGGAAGGCGGTCGACAAGCTCCTTGCAGTGGTCGACCGGACGTCTCCGCGGGGAAAACGCGACCGCGCCATCCTACTGCTCGCGGCACGCCTCGGCATGAGAGCAGGAGACATCCGCAACCTGCGTCTCGAACATCTGGACTGGGATGCCGCTCGGATCGACTTCGTTCAAGAGAAGACCCGCGCGCCGCAGTGCCTCCCGTTGACCGACGAGATCGGCGAATCGAGAACCCCATCCTCAACGGGCCCTGCGACGCGCCGACGCGGCACTTCCGCTTCGACGCCGCGGGGATCACCAGCGAGATCGTCGAGTCGCGGCGGCCGAGCGCCTACTTCATGCCGATCGCGCGGCCGAAGAAGAAGAGTGCGCAGAAGTCCCTCGAGACCGAGTGGACGCTCGACCGTATCAAGGAGCCGACCGAGGTCCAGCGAACCGACAAGAAGCTGAAGCGCGCCCCGTCAGCCGCCCGTTCGCGCCGCCGGATCACGGGACGATCGCCGTCGAGGTGATCAACCACTACGGCGACGAGGTGCTGAAGGTATTCGAGGTGTAACCGGTGCCCACGCCGCCCGCGGAGGAGCAGCCTGGCGAGACCGGCTGATCGTCAGAATCGAAGGGTGTACAGCAGCTTCGTGGCGAGCCGGTTGTCCATCGTCGCGAGGCGCCGCTCGCCGACGTCCAGGATTTCATTCCAGTTGTGCGTGTAGACGAAGTACACGTCGTTGCCCGGCCGCTGAATCCAGCGGAAGCGGAGCTGCCAGCCGAGCGTGCCGCTGACGGTGTCGTACTGAAGGCGATTGGCCACTGACACCCACGGACTGAACTGGGTGCTCGCGTCCACACGGTAGACATCCGCGGTGAAGCTACCCTCGGCCAAGTCGAGGAAATTGCGCTCCGTCTCCGCCGAGAACGACAGGCCGCGGCGCGGACGGACGTCTAGCCGCACGGCGACCTCACGGCGGCGCCCCGAGAAAAAGCGCCCCCAGGTCACCTCCGGCGCCACCGAGAACATCCGGTGCTCCGGCGTCTGGGCCTCGAGCTGATAGCGCGTGAACCGGTAGGCTTCCCCGGTCGGCAGGACGACGCCGTCGGAGATCTCGAAGTCCTCGTCGAGCCGCTCGTACTGCGGGATGAGCCTGAACTGGTAGCGGCCGCCGTCGTGCGTGTTGACCTGGAGGACCGTGACCTCCAGCTCGCGCGTCAGCAGCCTGTTCTGCATGTCCGTCTGGATGTCCCCCTCGACGCCGATGTCCACCCCTCGAATCCACGGGTGGTTGTCGGGGCGCGGCGTCCATTCGAGCTCGGGCTGGTACCGTCGGATGCCGCGGCGCTCGACGAACCCGAGCGCCGGGTCGTAGCCGGGCTGCAGTTCGACCGCCGAAATGCCGGCCGCCCAGGGCTCGTTCGGGTACCGGAGCGCCGCGCCGAAGCCGGACGTGTCGTCCGTGTCGAGCGGATTACTGGTCCAGAGATAGAACGCGCTGGCGTCCAGGTTCTGGCCGCCCCGGAAGCGCGAGGTATTGAACGCGAGATCGAAGCCGGCCGTGTGCCGGTCGGCCTCACCGGCGAGCCGCGTACTGCGCCGCGGGAAGCGCGTCAGGTTCACGCGCCGATCGTCCACCTCGGTCTCGGCGAAGTCGGTGTTGACGCTCAGGTTCAGCTGCAGGGCGGGCGTGATGTTGTAGAACGCGTCGAGGCCGACGTCGCCGTCCCCGACGGCCTCCCGAACGCCGGGGCCGAGGAGAGGTGGCCGACCACGTAGGGCTTGATATCGAGCCCGACGCCCTGCGAGAGGCCCTGGAGCCCCTCGAGCCGCCCGGCGTTGATGACGCGCGTGAGGCCCTGGTTGAGCGCGTAGCCCGTCCAGAGGCTCTCCTCGTTCTTCCGCCGCACCGTCCGGCGGAAGTTGATGCCCCAGGCGGTGAGATCCGGGTTGAAGTTCAGCGTGCGGAACGGGATCTCGATCTCGGCGGTCCACCCGGTCTCGATGCGGCGCACCCGCGCGATCCAGATGCCATCCCAGGACCGGTTGATCCCGCCGCCGCCGCCGCCGCCCCCGCCCCCGCCGGCCGACAGCGCCACCAGGCCGTCCCCCATCGCGCCCGCGGGATTGATCTCAAAGAAGTAGCCGGTGCGGCCGTCGACAAAGCTGTCGATGACCCAGGCGAAGCTGTCGTCGGCGTCGAACGACCCGTCGCGCCGCATCTCGTTCTGCAGGATGGCCTCCGGCTGGCTGTCGTGCAGGACGACCCCGAGGACGAGCCGGCGAGCGTCGTAGACAACGCGGACTTCGGTGGGCTCAGTTGCGGGGGCGCCGGTGGCCGGCTCGCGCTGCAGAAACCCGCCGGCCGGTGTCGCACGCTGCCAAACGGGCTCGTCGAGCACGCCGTCGAGCTCGAGGCGCTCGTCCGGAGCGAGGCGCACGGCGGTGAACGTCCGCGGACCGGAGATGTCGGGAGCGTCCTGGCCGGCCGCAAAGGCGGGCAGGAGCATGCAGCACAGGAAAAGCCAGACGCGTCCGAGCGGCATGTGCGAAGTGACGTTCAAGATGTGACCCGGGCCACGAGACGTTCCACCTTGGCGAGATTCTCGGTCGCCTTGCGTGAGTTGAGGCCCGTAACGCAGCTCGCCGACCACGGGAACCGGCAGCAAGTGCTCGCCGACACGGGGAGACAGAAGATCGTTGGCCTTGTTGGCCAGCACGTCGATCGCGACGCT
>Ga0136613_10001343_pt1 | contig 12609 bp, 15 predicted proteins | sample AntDrymUQ2722106_2_FD_106649 | JGI IMG/M metagenome (GOLD analysis project Ga0136613, IMG submission 106649) | Polar desert sand microbial communities from Dry Valleys, Antarctica - metaG UQ272 (21.06) | ecosystem: Environmental > Terrestrial > Soil > Desert | place: Antarctica: Dry Valley... | reverse complement strand
GCCTCCAGGCGATAGAGGTCGAGGCGGCCCGAGGCAGTCTCGAACTCTCCTCGGGCGCCGAATGGATTGTGAGCGGTCGACATCATTGCCTCCTTGTCACCACCGAGACGGATCGACGGCGGGGTATGCCCCATGATATTCGGTACGCCGGGGGTTCCCGGCGGGTAACAATGTCGCATGCTCACACCACCAGATCACGTAATCGTCATTTTCGGAGCGAACGGTGACCTCGCCCGCAGAAAGCTCCTGCCTGCCTTTTACCACCTCGAAGAAGAGGGCTTGATGCCGAAGGACTATCGCATCATCGGCAACTCGCGCAGCGAGATGTCGGACGAGGAGTTCCGTAATTTCGCGCTCGAGAGTGCGGGGGAGTTTTGCCGCAGACCGGTGCGAGACGAAGTCTGGGCTCGCTTCTCCCAGCGCCTGACCTACGTGGCACACGATCTCTCTCCGGACGATGCTCAGCCGGTTGTAGACGCGGTGCAGAACGCGGAGGCGGCCCTGGGAAGCGACTGCCGCCGCCTCTACTACCTCTCGGTCCCGCCGGCAGCATTTTCTGCGATCACCCAGGCTGTTGGCGCCACCGGACTATCAACAAGAGCACGTCTGGTGATCGAGAAGCCCTTTGGTTGGGACCTGCAGTCCTTCCTGGAGCTCCGGGACACGGTGTCGGAGGTTCTGGATGAATCGCAGATCTATCGCATTGATCACTTCTTGGGCAAGGAAACGGTGCAGAACATCCTTGCGCTGCGTTTCGCCAACGGCATCTTCGAGCCGGTGTGGAATCGTCATCACATCGATCACGTGCAGATCGACGTGCCCGAGACATTGGGGATAGGGGGCAGGGCTTCCTTCTACGAGGCCACCGGAGCACTGCGGGACATGATTGTCACCCACCTGTTCCAAGTGTTGGCTTTCGTGGCGATGGAGCCTCCGACGAGCCTTGCCCCGAACCCCCTGATGGACGAGTCCGCCAAGGTGTTCGAGTCGATGGTCGTTCTCCGCCCGGAGGACGTCGTCCACGGGCAGTATCGCGGCTATCGCGACGAGGCGGGAGTGGCGGCGGATTCCGGCACGGAGACATACGCGGCGGTTAGAGTCTGTATCGACAATTGGCGATGGGCGGGCGTCCCTTTCTTTCTTAGAACGGGTAAACGCATGGCAGAAAGCCGTCAGTCGGTGACCCTCGTCTTCAAAGAGCCTCCGCGGCGGATGTTCAAAGAGGTCTTGGGTGATGGGATGGAGCAGAATTACCTCAGCCTCGAGCTGGGAGAGAATGAAGGGATCGTAGTCGCATTCTTGGCCAAGCTTCCGGGTACCTCCATCGAGCTTGCACCTGCGCGCATGAGTTTCGACTACGAGGGGTCGTTCGGCTCGGAGCTCATCGAGGCGTATGAGCGACTTCTGCTCGATGCCCTCATCGGTGATCGGACGTTGTTCACGAGGGCCGATGGGCTCGAAAGAACGTGGGAGATTGTCGAGCCAATCCTCAAGCACCCCCCGGATGTGGAGCTCTACGAGCAGGAGAGCTGGGGGCCGGAGGCAGGACAACGACTCATTGCACCGCGCCGCTGGCGCTTACCGGAAACCTTCTGACGGTGCCCCCCTGTTTTGGGGCCGTGCCACAGGGTATGTCTTGTTGATGAAACGACACATTCAGTTTCACTTCGATCCCCTTTGTCCATGGGCGTGGCAGGGCTCTAAATGGATGCGTGAGGTAATCAAGGTTCGAGATCTCGATATCGAGTGGCGGCTCTTCAGCCTGAAGCTGATCAACGAAGGCAAGGAAGACCCTCTAGCCGACAAGCATGAGCGCGGTACCCCGGCTCTGCGAACGCTGGCTCTTGCCAGGCGTGAACTAGGGAATGCTGCTGTGGGAGTTCTGTACGACTTTTTGGGTCGGCGTGTTCACGAAGCAGACGAGAAGCTAACGCCCGAGGTCGTCGAAAAGTCGTTGATCGATGCAGAACTCGATACACAATTGCTAACGCGTGCTCTTGAAGACGACCGAACCATGCAGGAGGTACGTGACGAGCACGCGGCCGCGGTCGAAGGGATAGGTTGCTTCGGAGTCCCTACGATCGTGCTTGAGTCGGGTCGCGGCCTCTTCGGGCCGGTGATTTCTACGGCTCCCGTTGGTGAGGCCGCCGGCGAAATGTGGGATCACTTCTGTTACTTTGCCGAACAGGACGGCTTTTTCGAGCTGAAGCGGGAACGCGACCGCCGCCCGGGCGCCTAACCACTCCGTTTGTTCTTGCTTTCTCCAAGCGAACCCGGGTGCAGTGGACGGCGTTCCTGTGGGGTCAGTACTCGGGTTAGCTCTTTGGGTCAATTTGCGTGTAGGGCGGCGAACCAGCGGCCCCGGCCTCCCACTTTGTGGGCGGATGGAACCCTGCCGCTTCAGCCACATCGGGAAGGGAGTCGGATCCGACGATAGCCCAAGGAAACCATTCGCTTCTGTCATAGCCGGTGACTACCCGCGCTGCCGTCGAGTAACTGGGTACCCCGGGTGCCTCCACCTCGACGAGCACTATGCCCCGCTCCTGAGCAGCGCTCTAATTCTCGCGAGTAGAGCTTCGGGATCGCCTCCGATTCCGATATTTCCGTCCTGAAGCAGAGCCGAGCACCAGCGGCCGGCCCCGGCACCGACGCGAAGATCGAACGTTGAAGCACGGGGGCTCCTCGTGCGAGTGCGATCTCGGTGGCGGCGGCAGCAGCGTCCAGACCGAGTGCGATCATTCCTCTTTCCGCACATGCTAGGACGTGTCGCCCCGGCCCGCATCCAACGTCCAGAACAGGCGGGATGCTCGCTCCAGCACTTCGCATTCCTCGGTGGTTGGGGGCCCAAGCCATCTCGCGACATCGAGCGCGATCGTCGTCCCGTCTGCTAGTTCGAGGTTCGTAACCCTCGCTGCTCGAGTCGTCATGCGGGAATCGGAAGCCCAGCGGCGATCTCGGCGCACTCCGCGGCGAAGAGAGATTGGGGGATTTGTCGTGCGACGGCCAACGCGTCTTCGAAGTAGTCGATGTCTGTCAGGGGCGTCAGGAGGTGGAGCTCGATGTCCACCGCGGTGAGCCTCATGAGTTGTGTGCGTCTGGTCACGACGAGCTCATTGGATCCCGGCGAATAGACTGGGGTCGGGTCGGCGCAGCCCGATCCCCCAGTAGCCGCCGTCGGCGGTCGGTCCCAGGAGCCGCCATTGAGGAGGTAGGGAATGGCAGCTTCTCCGTTGATTACAGGGAGGATGACGTTGATCATGCCTGCGTTATCCGAGGCAGGCATCCTTGGGCTCATGAGGACTCGGTCGTCGGCGCGTGCGATGGGCGACCGCGACCGCCCGAAACCCCGAGCTTCAGCGCGTAGAGCGCCCCAGACAGCCCGAAGAGAGCTCCCGTGATCAGCAGCCACCTTCCGAAGTAGACGGAAACGGCTAGCCCGGTAATGCTCTCGGGCAGGGGTGTCTGCGGGCCCTACGGCAGCCAGGCCACGATCTCGTCCAGGGGCTTGCGTATGCCCGTGAAGAAGGGGATCTCAAGCTTTGTGTAACGCCGCGCCTCCGTGGCTCTCAGGCGGCGGATGAGGTCCACTATGCTATCGAGCTGGTCGGCTTCGAAGGCCAGGATCCATTCGAAGTCGCCGATTCCGAACGCACTCGTCGTATTGGCGAGGACGTCGGGAAACTCGCGGCCCGCGAGGCCGTGATCTCTGAGCATCATGCCCCGATCCTCGGGGCTCAACAGATACCACTCGGGCGTCCGCACGAACGGGTACACGCACAGATACTTCTTTGGCTCTTTCTTCTGAACGAAGGCGGGCTGATGGTCCTTGCTAAACTCGGCCGGTCGTACGAGCCCGATTAATACCTCGCGCGGCCGAAGCGCGCGGCCGAGGCGCGTCTGGCGCAATTGCGCGTAGAGTTCCTGGAGGTCGTCTACTGAGTGAGCCACCCACCACAAGACGATGTCCGCATCCGCTCTGAAACCGGTCGTCGAGTAAATCCCGCGCGTCTCTACCCTGTTTGCGTACGCCTCGAGAAGATCGGAGACTTCCTTTGTCGCCACGTCGCGCTCCGCCGAGGGCAGCGACTCAGGGAGGGCGTTGAAGACTGGGTATGAAGCATAGATTGTCTCGGGGTTCATGGCATGAGTTTAGCGGGGCATCGAGAGAACGACGACGACGAGGGAGTGGTTATGAGCGAGGAATACGACGTGATCGTAATCGGCATGGGGGTCGGTGGCGAAGAGGTGGCCACCCGGACTACCGGCGGAGGCCTAAGAGTCCTGTGCATCGAGAAAAAGCTGGTGGGAGGGGAGTGTCCTTACTGGGGATGCATTCCTTCGAAGGTCATGGTTCGGGCGGGTAACACGCTGGCCGAGGCGGCGCGAGCGGTGGGGCTTGCAGGAGAGGGTCGAATCTCCCCGGATTGGGCGCCGGTGGCCGGGCGCGTACGCGAGTTCACGGGAAGCTGGGATGACAAGGCGGCGGTTGAGCGCCACCAGGAGCAGGGAGCCACCGTGCTGCACGGGGAGGCACGCATCCTCTCCCAGGGAGAGGTTGAAGCAGGAGGCCGCCGGTACTCCGCGAGTCGGGGAATCGTCGTGGCGACGGGCGGTGAGCCGGTCACTCCTCCCATTGACGGCATCACCGACGTCGACTTCTGGACCAATCGCGAAGCAATCGAGGCGGAGTCTGTGCCGGCGTCGCTCATTGTGCTGGGAGCCGGTCCCATTGGGCTCGAGCTGGCGCAGGTCTACGCCCGCTTCGGGTCCGATGTGTCGATCGTCGAGGTTGCCGACCACGCCCTGCCGGCCGAAGAGCCGGAGAACGGCGCTGCCATCGAGGAGATGCTCGCAAGAGACGGCATCAGCTTGAGCACCGGTGCGAAGGCGGAGAAGGTCGTCTCCTCGAGTGCAGGGATTGCAGTCCATCTGGCCGGCGGCGGCGTACTGGAGGCAGAGCGCCTGCTGGTCGCTACCGGGCGCCGCCGTAACCTGTCCGCAATCGGGCTCGAGAACGTGGGACTCGACCCGGAGGCTCGATCGATCGAGGTCGACGAGCACCTCAGGGCAGCAGAGGGTGTGTGGGCTGTGGGGGACGTGACGGGCAAGGGTGAGTTCACTCACGTCGCCGTTTACCAGGGGCGCGTCGCTGCGGCCGACCTCCTCGGCCAACAACACGCTCCGGCCGACTACTCGGCCGTCCCCCGCGTCACCTTCACCGATCCGGAGGTCGCCAGCGTGGGGCTGACTGAAAAGCAGGCGAGAGATACGGGTCTGGACGTGGCGATCGGGGTGACCGAGACGTCGTCTTCGGCGCGCGGCTACATACACGGACCGGGGGCCGAGCATGGCGTCTACAAGCTGGTGGCCGACGCACGCGCCGGAGTCTTGGTGGGGGGTTCGGTCATGGGTCCTGCCGCCGGCGAGGTCGTGGGCACGCTGGTGCTGGCCATCAAGGAGAAGGTGCCAGTCGCCCGGCTCCGGGAGCTGATCTACCCCTACCCCACCTTCGTTCGGGGCCTCGAGGACGCTCTGAATGAGCTGGGGTGAGGCGGTAGCACCAGGTTGACGCGCCCAGGACCGCTCACCACGGCCGATTACTACTTGCGGCGTAATATCATCTAGTGTAGTATCGCCCAACGTAATAGCGCGGGAGTAAACGAAGATCGGAGGGTGGATAGTTGCCTGAACCCCTGGGCGGTTTCGGACGTCATTCGGAACCGGCGCTGCTGGTGCTCGTGAGCCTGGCGGAGAGGCCCAAGCACGGCTACTCGATGATGGACGACATCGATCGTCTCACGGGGACTCGGTTGGGCCCCGGCACCCTATATGGGGCGATCGCTCGACTCGAGAAGCGGGGCTTCATCGAGAAGCTCGAATCCACCGACCGCCGTAAGCCCTACCGGCTGACCCATGCCGGACAGGATGCGCTGAGTAGTCAGCTCGCCGGCTTGGAGGTGGTCGTAAGCACGGGCCTCCAGAGACTTGCAACCGCATGAAGTGGGCCGCCCTGATTCGCCTCTATCCGAAGCGGTGGCGCATTCGCTACGAGGACGAGATGCGTGCGCTGCTCGAGGGGGGGTCCGTATCCGTCCGAGACGGACTCGATCTTCTTAGAGGAGCGCTGGAGGCTCACTTGATCAGAGACTTATCTGCCGGCCCAGACCCCCGCTCGCAAACCACACTAGGAGGCGTGATGGAGCACCCAGTCCCGACGAAAAGATCCGCGACCGTAGCGGCTCTGTTTCTTTGCCTGCCTGCCAGTTTTCTATTGTCGGTGACGATGAAATATGGGTTCGGTTATGACATGGCCTTCGACCCACTGGAGAGCTTCTGGACATTCAAGCCGATCGAGTACTTCACCGTGCTCTCTCCTCTCGCTGCGTTGTTCCTGAGTGTGGCGCCTGCCCTGCGGGTGTCGGTGGCGCGTGACGGAGGAGCGATCAAGGGCGCGCTGGTGGTGCAAGCGGGGGCGGTCCGGATCGCAGTTGCCGCGGTGAGCTTCGGCATGCTGCTCGTTTTTTTCGGCTATTTCCTAACCGAGAATATCGTCTTCGTCAGGGTTCACTTCTGATCGAATGGGGTCGGCGATGGCTTGCTTGATTGACATGAATCAGAGAAGCTCGACCACGCGGGCCGCGGCTTCCTGTCCCTGGCGGATGCAGTCGGGCAGGCCCGAGCCGCGGTAGCCGGCGCCGGCCAGCCTCACTCCGGGGGTGGCTTCGAGGGCCCGTTCGGCCGCCGCCACGCGCTCCAGGTGGCCCACGGCGTACTGTGGCAACCCGCGCTCCCAGCGAGTGACTTTCGACCGCAGGGGGGAGGCGTCGAGGCCGATGGCGGCGCCGAGGTCCGCGGCCAGGCGCCTCGCCAGCTCGAGATCCGTGATCGTCGAGACCGGGTCGCGGCCCGACCTGCCTGCGAAACAGCGCATGACCAGGGAACCGTCTGCGGGGGCCGTCTCGGGCCACTTATACGAAATCCACGAGCAGGCGGCGAGCGTAGCCTGGGCGGCCCGGGACACGAGGAGTCCGCTGGTTCCCTCGGGGGGCGTCCAGGAGCCCTGCGGGTAGACGAGCGTGACCGAGGCCACGCTCGCATATTGGATCGTCCTCAGCTGCGCCGCCGCACCTGGGCTGAGCTCTCTGAGGATGGCGGCTGCGGTGAATGCGGGAACGGCAAGGATTACTCCCTGAGCCTCCAGGGTGGCTCCGGATTCGAGCCTCAGCTCGAACCCATTAGTCGAGCTTTGAATGCGCGCGACGACTGTGCCCGTCCGTACCTCTGCGCGCTCGAGAAGAGTGGCTGCGAGCCGTTCGACGAGCCTGTCCATCCCACCTCCAACCCCTACAAAAGGCGGTGGCCCCGCAGCGTCCTGAGCACGGAGGCCGGCGATAAGGCTGCGATGATGGCGCGCCAGTGAGTCGATGACGGGGGTGGCGGCGGCGAGGCTAAGGGACTCGGCTTCACCCGCTCTGGTGCCGGCCAGCAAGGGATCGACCAAATTCTCGAGGACCTCCGAGCCGAAGCGGTGAGCGACGAATGTGCCCAGGGAGAGATCCGGCCCCGACACGGGGCGGGGATTGAAGAGGTCGGTGCAGGCCCGCAGCGCCCCGCGCCCGGACAACAGTCCCGAACGCCAGGCTCGGTAGGGAGAGGAGGGAATCCCGTGGGGAAAACCTGCGGGGAGCCGCGCCAGCTTGGCCCCGGTCCACACGAGCGCTCCGAAGCGGGCAGGAGACACGAGGTCCGAGCCCAGTCGAAGCTCCCGGCATAGAGAGGCGGCCGCCGGCTCCCGATCCAGAAAGGAGTCCGGGCCTGCTTCCACCGTCAGGTCCTCGTCGCGCTCCGTCAGGACCTTGCCGCCGAGGCGTTTAGAGCTCTCGAGCACAACGACGTCGACACCGCCCTTGGCAAGGCGCTGTGCGGCTGCAAGACCGGTAATGCCGCCGCCGACGACGGCGACCCTGCTCAAGCCGCGTTCAGCGGCCGGGCCACGATCGCGGCCACCACATCGAGGAACTGGGGGTCGGCGTTCGGCGATCGGGTGCGAGCGAAGGCAAGGCCGAGTTTGTCGGCCGCCGCTTTTGCCTCGATGTCGAGGTCGTACAGGACCTCGAGATGATCGGCGACGAAGCCGCAGGGGCACACGACGACGCCCTTTGCCCCGGCTTTCGAAAGGCTGTCCATGACCTCGAGGATGTCGGGGCCGAGCCAGCGCTGCTCGGTGCGGCCGGCGCTCTGCCAACCCACCATCCAGCCCTCCAGTCCCACCTGCGCGGCCACCGCGCCGGCCGTGGCGGCAAGCTGGTCGGGATAAGGGTCTCCTCGTTCGAGGATGCGCTCGGGCAGGCTGTGGGCGGAGAACACGATCGTCGCAGCCTCCCTACAAGGGCGGGTCAGCGAATCCCGCGCCTCCACCACGCGCTCCCCCAGCCAGCTTATGTAGCCGGGCTCGAGATGCCAGCTGGGGATGACCGTCAGCGAGCCCTTCCACCCTGCGCGCTCAGCCGCGGCGCGGGCCCGGCCCTCGTAATCCGCGACGCTCATGGTGGAGAAGTGGGGGGCGAGCACCAGCCCGGCGGCCGTCTCCACTCCGTCTGCCGCCATGTTCGCGACGGCGTCGTCGATGAAGGGGGCTGCGTGTTTCTGGCCGAGGTAGGCCCGGACTCCCAGCCGCTCTTCGATGCCTCGCGCTTGCGCCGTGGTGATTTCCAGAAGTGGCGAGCGTCCGCCGATGGCTGCGTAACGAGACTTGAGCTCGTCGAGCAGGTCCGCCGGGGGCGGCCGTCCTCCGCGAATGTCGGTGTAGTAGGCCTCCACCTCTTCGGGACCCTTAGGAGTTCCATAGGCCATGACCAGCACTCCCTGCCGTTCAGGGCCACGTGGCTCGGACTCATGTTGCTCGGACATCGGGCTCCCAGTCGTGTACGAGCTCGACCAGGCGACGGAGCCGGTCCGGGTCGGTCGCAGGGAGGACCCCATGTCCCAGGTTGAAGATGTGACCTCGGCCCCCGCCGAATTGGAGCACCTCGAGTGCCTTGACCCTGAGCACCTCCCAGGGGGCCAGACAGGCGGCCGGGTCGAGGTTTCCTTGCACGACCGCCGACGGGCCCAGGCGCCGGCGCGCCGCGTCGAGAGGGGTTCTCCAGTCGACGCCGATGACCTCGGCCGAGGTCTCGGCCAAGAGCCCCAGGAGCTCCCCGGTGGCGACCCCGAAGTAGATCCGTGGGACGCCGAGATGCTCGAGGCCCTTGAAGATCTTGAGGACGTAGGGAAGCGCGAAGGCCGAGTAGTCGGCAGGGGCGAGGGAGCCGGCCCAGCTGTCGAAAAGCTGCACGGCGTCGGCTCCTGCTTGCACCTGTGCAGACAGGTAGGCGAGCGTTGAGTCGGCGAGGTTATCCATGAGCGCTTCCCATAGGGCCGGCTCCGACAGCATCAACGCCTTGGTACGAGCATGATCTTTCGAGGGCCCTCCCTCGACTAGGTAGCAGGCAAGTGTGAACGGCGCCCCGGCGAAGCCGATAAGGGGGCGATCAAGCTCGGCCGCCAGAATGCGCACGGTCTCCAGGACGAAGGGAACATCTCTCTGGGGCTCCAGCGGGCGCAGCTGCCGCAGCTCGCGGGCGGAGCGGATCGGCTCCTCCAGCACCGGGCCGACACCGGGCACGATGTCGAGCTTCGCTCCGGCGGCGGCAAGGGGGACCATGATGTCCGAGAACAGGATGGCAGCGTCCACATCCAGCCGCTTCACCGGTTGGAGCGTGACCTCAGCGGCGAGCTCCGGTGAGCGACACAATTCGAGGATGGAATGGCTTTCTTTGAGCGCACGGTATTCGGGAAGGCTGCGCCCAGCCTGGCGCATGAACCACACTGGAACCCGATCGGTGGGCTCGTTGCGGCAGGTGGCGAGAAAGCGGTGCGTCATGGAACCCATCCTATGGATCGTTCGAGTCGCACTTTGCGTTCGTGACCGCAAGGGAAGGTTGGAGGCCATGGTTGGCGAGGTGCTGGAGCGGAGCCGCCCGAGCGTTGCACGGGGGGCCGCGGGCGGGCCGGGTCCCGAGTGTGCGCGAGGAGGGAGAGTAGGGTTTCTGGATCAGTTCCAGCTGCCACCCGGCGGGCTTCGTGAAGCCTCCTCGGGCAACTCCTGCTGATCGAGGGGATGATTGATCAAGGAGCCGACTCCGGCGAGGTTCGATGCGATAGTGCTCTCCGGAGGGCGGGGCACGCGCCTCGGTGGCATCGACAAGGGGAGTCTGGAGGTTGGCGGCCGGGCCCTTATCGACCGGGTGCTCGACGCGCTGGTGGCGGCCCGTCGCATTGTCGTGGTGGGACCGCCGCGCGAGGTTGCGGCGGATGTGCTGTGGGCTCGCGAGGAGCCTGCTGGTGGTGGGCCCGTTGCGGGCCTGGCGGCGGGGCTGGCCCTAATCGAGGAAGACGTAGTGGTGGTGGTGGCAGTCGACATGCCGTTCGTGTCGGAGAGCGTGGTCGCTCGGCTGATCGCCGCGGCAGGCGAAGCGGACGGGGCGATTCTGTGCAACGGGGGTGACCAGTACCTCTGTGGGGCCTACACCGCCAAGGTACTGCGCGCTAGGCTCGGGAGTCTGAAGGCCATACGGGGTGAGTCGATGCGCCGGCTGCTCGAAGGTCTGAGACTCGAGAGGATCAGAGACTCGGCCGCGAGCTGGGACTGCGATACCTGGGAACAGGTCGAGCGAGCCCGGTCGCAGGAAGGTGGTTGAGATGCCCGAGCACTGGGTTCGAGCAGTCTGCCGTGAGCTAGGTCTGGCCGGAGATTTCGACGTCGATCAGCAACTCGATGTCGCGCGTGTCGTGGCGCACAAGGTGGAGCGCCGGGCCGCGCCGGTTACTACCTTTTTGATCGGCGTCGCCGCGGGCCGGCTTGGGGGGGACCACAACGCCATTCGGGAGGCGTCGCAGAAGATCATCGCTCTGGCGCGCGAGTGGGAGCCTCCCGCAGCGTGACCCGGCCGTCGCTCAGGCCCAAGGCTGTGAGCTCGAGTCGAGCCAGGGCCTGGTAGTTGCCCGCAGCGAGATCGCCGGCAGGGTCTTTGGAAACTCTCCGGAGCTCGTGAAAGGGTCGAGTGACCGCGGCCCTCAGTGCAAACAGCTCGAGGTCGCCGGCCTCGAGTCGGATGTGGTGGGCCGCGGAGGCTTCCCGGATCCAGGAGAGCCGTCCCGGAACGTATCTCAGCACGACATAGGCGATCGGAATGAGCGCCAGCGAAGTTCCGAGCCACAGGGCCAGCTCAGCGATCGCCGCCTGTTGCGCAGCTCCGGCCCCCTGGAGCGTGCTTCCCACCCCCGAGAGGGCGCCGAAAGGACCCTCGAGGGCATCGCCCACGACCGGGACATTGGAGATGCTCGAGCCGGCTTCATCGGCACTGCGGGACAGCTCCAGCCCGGCGGCCTCCACTGCCCTGCCCGGTCCCGCGAGTGCGGCGACGAGGTCGTGCACTCGGGTACCGACCCAGGCCCATAGTCCCACCCACGCCAGCGTCAGAAGGTCGCGCAGGATCTGCGCGTTTCGCATTCGTGGCGCCTGGGCGTAGAGCTTCACGCGAGAGAGCCTAAGGCGGTTTGTACCGTTTCGACGACCCGCCCGGCGGCCCGGCTCAGGGGACCCGAACGCGCACGGCGTGCGCCTGTGTGCCCAAATCCGAACTCGAGAACTGTGGTGCGCGATCGACTACCGAAGCCCCGGCCCTCGGCCCCCGCCCGGCTCGGACGGCCCGGTCTGGAAAGATGGCCTCCATGTCCAGGCTCTTCGGTACCGACGGCGTCCGCGGAGTGGCCAACCGCGATCTCACCCCGGATCTTGTACTCATCTTGGGCCGTGCAGCGGGGCTCGTGCTGGCGCCGCATGGTGGCGAAGTAGTGGTTGGGCGCGATACGCGCCTCAGCGGGCCGATGCTTGAAGGTGCGCTCATTGCGGGCTTCAGCTCTGCGGGAGTCGAGGTCGCGCTCGCCGGCATCATCCCCACGCCGGCGGTTGCGTTCCTCACCGTCGACCGGGCCGCCCGGGCGGGAGCGATGATCTCCGCTTCGCACAACCCGGTCCCGGATAACGGAGTGAAGTTCTTCTCCGATGAGGGCCTCAAGACCTCCACCGAGACAGAGGACGCAATCGAAGGCGAGATGCAGGCTCCTGCCCGAAAGCTGCCTGTGGGCGAACGGCTCGGACGCATCGAGCGGCTCGAGCACGCTGAGTCCCGCTACGTCGAGCACCTGCTCGAGAGCACCGGGGCCGACCTCGGGGGTCTCAAGCTCGTTCTTGATTGCGCTTTCGGCGCGGCTCACGCCGTTGGGCCTCGCGCGTTTCGGGCGGCGGGGGCCGAGGTCGTGGCGATCAACGACGAACCAGATGGTTCCCGCATCAACGTCGACTGTGGCTCGACCTCGCTCGAGGGCGTTGCCCGGCGAGTGGTGGAGGAGAAGGCCGACCTGGGACTCGCATTTGACGGTGACGCGGACCGCGTGTTGGCCGTCGACGAGCACGGTAACGAGGTCGACGGCGACCGCATCCTGGGCCTGACTGCGCTGAGGCTCAAGGAGCAAGGGGCTTTGGGCTGCGATGTGCTGGTCGTC
>Ga0136613_10001342_pt1 | contig 12609 bp, 12 predicted proteins | sample AntDrymUQ2722106_2_FD_106649 | JGI IMG/M metagenome (GOLD analysis project Ga0136613, IMG submission 106649) | Polar desert sand microbial communities from Dry Valleys, Antarctica - metaG UQ272 (21.06) | ecosystem: Environmental > Terrestrial > Soil > Desert | place: Antarctica: Dry Valley... | reverse complement strand
GAAATGACGGCTATCCCGTTCTGTAAATTTCAGGGCTTCGGAAACGACTACATCGTCATCGAACACGACGCGATCCCGGACTCGTATTCCCTGCCCGATCTCGCGCGAGCGATCTGTCATCGCAACACGGGTGTCGGCTCGGACGGCATCGCGGTGATAGAAAAGTCGGCCGACGACGATGCGGATTATTTCTGCGAGATCGTAAATCCGGATGGCAGCATCGCAGGGTTCTCCGGCAATGGCACCCGCTGCGCGGTCGCGTATCTTCATTACAAGGATCTGTGGAACGAGCCGCGGCTGCGGTTGAAAACGCGAAGTGGGACCAAGGTCTACAACCTTGTCGAAATATTCTCGAAGGGACACTACCGGTTCGAAGCCGAGATAGGAGCACCGGAGTTCGCTTCGAACCGGATACCCGTCGAACGCGAGCATAGCGAAGTGGTGATCGACAGTGAGATCCTCGTCGACGGGCGTCGGTTCTTGTTCTCGGCGGTGAATGTCGGCAATCCGGTCGCGTGCATTTTCGTGGACGACTTCGATCTCGACTGGCGGCATTATGGCAAGGTGATGGAAACCCACGAGGCGTTTCCGGAACGAGCGAACATCGTGTTTGTTCGAGTAATGGACCGAGAGAATATTGAGCTTCGAATCTGGGAACGAGGCGCGGGCGAAACATCCGCCTCAGGTACGTGCTCGAGCGGTGCGGCAGTTCTGTCAGCGTTTACGGGAAAGACGGGCCGCCGCGTCTCGGTTCTCTCGCCGGGCGGAATAACCGAAGTAGATTGGCGCGATGATGATGAGATCCTGCTGACCGGCCGGGCGGATTTGGCGTTCTGCGGGGAGTTTCCTATCCAGTAGCTACGCGTGGGAGTCAGAACCGGGAGCGGTAGCGACTGGGCCAACCGTGATTCATCCCTATCCGAGAGTCACCCGGAGTCTGTGCCGACATAGCGTTAAGGTACGAAGGTGTGAAGGGTGACCCAGTCGCTACCGCTCCCGGTTCTGACCTGTGTCGTCACGTTCCACGTTGAAGTATTCGGCCACCACCTTCTCCCTAAAATCAAAAATACCTTTCAACTGACGAGCAACGAGAAAATGCGCGAGGTCGCCTAACGGTTCGAACGGTAACTTGTATCTCACCTCGTCCTGGATGAGCGTTGTGTTCTTATCAAGCTCGGTGAAAGTGTGACGGTGGATCCACTGCTTATACGGGCCCGCGAGTTGTTCGTCGACAAACTCATACGGTGGATCCCACTTCGATATCAGCGTCCGCCAACTCATCGGGAAACCGCTCATTTTTATCCGGTACTCGATCAGAGCGCCCTCGCGCATCTCTATCGGTTGCGGCGTCGTGATCTGGAAACTCAGCTCCGGCGGCGTGATCTTCTCGAGATTGTCCGCATCCGCAAAGAACGCGAACACCTCGGCCCGCGGCAGATCGATCGTCGACTCGTGCTTCAGTGTGTGTTCAGCCATAACGGTTGGAATTCGACTGAACCGCGAATCCGGATTCTACTTCTTGTCGCTCTTTAGAAATTGTTTCGGAATCAGATTGTCGGGCGTCTCAGCCTGCCAGTAGATCGTCACGACCCACCACCGCTTCCCGTCGTTCAAAAGTTGAAAGCTGTTGATGCCACGCATGAACGGTTCCTTGTCGACCGCCGTCTTGAAAGCATGATACGTCGAAAACACCTGGGCGATATTGCCGTACGTGTCGACATGACGGGCGAGCTCGCGTTCATGAAAACCATTCTTCTCGAGGAACGGGCCGCTTCCCTTGACGTAATCCTCGGGTGTCATCACACGGGCACCGACCACTCCGGTCTGCGCGTTCTTTCCGCTCGGTATGAGCCGGGCATCCTTGTGGAATAGCGATCGAAAACGGTCCCAGTCGCGAGCCTTTCCCGCGTCACCGGAGATGACGTCATAGACGGCTTTCATGATCGAATCGAGCGATGCAACATCTTTCGGGTCGGCTTCTTTTGCCGTTTGGGCCGGGATGCTTAACGAGATCGACAAAACAACGGTGCAGGCGAGAAGTATTCTTTTCATGAGACTTGTTTACGCAAAAGAGGCGTCTGGGTTTCAGGTTTCCATTTCGGTGTGTCTGTGGTTATCACGACGAAGACAGGATCAACCACGAAGCCGCCGAAGTAAACGGTTAAGTTTTTGAAGCCTTCCTGTTTCGTGTTCTGGCTTTGTTCGTGTCGTTTCGTGTGAGTTAGTGGTTCCAAATATTTCGCAGGCGGACTGGAACCACTAAATCACATTAAATCACACTAAACTCCTGGACCCTCCAAACATACAATTACACGAATTACACGAATCAGAATCGAACCACGAGGGACGGCTTAATGCCGAGACAATTAAGATACGTTAAACTAAAAACGTGGCTGAAAGATCGCATTTGACGGGGCTGACACCCGCCGAACTTGAAGGTTTTGTCCGGGAGATGGGCGAGCCGCGGTATCGTGCCCGGCAGATATTCAAAGGCTTGCACCAACGTCGGCTGCTTTCTTTCGATGAGATGACCGACCTTCCGAAAGCTTTCCGTGAGAAGGTGAGCGCCATTGCTGAATCTTCGACGCTGACTGTCGAATCGCGTTACGTTTCCGAAGACGGCACGCGGCGCTTTCTCATGAAGACACGGGAAGGAATGCCCGTCGAGACGGTCTTTATACCGAGCGAGGGACGCGACACGATCTGCTTTTCATCGCAATCGGGCTGTCCGCTCAAATGCGATTTCTGCCTGACCGCAAAGCTCGGCCTGCTGCGAAACCTGACGGCGGGCGAGATCGTCGAGCAGATCATTGTTGTCCTGAACGACGTCTACGGTGTCGGAGGCGAGACGCCGCACGGTACCAACCTCGTCGCGATGGGAGCCGGCGAACCGTTCCTTAATTTTGAAAACCTGATCAAGGCGCTGGAGATAATGTCGGATGAGAACGGGCTGTTTATCGTGCCGGGCCGCGTCACGGTCTCCACCGCCGGGATCGTCCCGAAGATCGAGGAATTTACAAAACTTGAGCGTCGTCCAAATCTCGCGATCTCGCTTTCCGCTCCGGATGACAATCTGCGAGATAAACTGATGCCGATCAACAAGCGCTGGAACATCAGCGAACTGATGGCGGCCGCCAAGGCGTTCGAGAAGACATTGAAACGCGGCGAACGATTTACGTTCGAGTACGTGCTGCTCGGTGGCGTCAACGATTCGGATGAGCATGCGTCGGCCCTTGCCGACCTGTTGCGGCAGCATGATCTGCGTCGCGTGAAAATAAACCTGATCGCTCACAATGCCGCTCCGGGTCTCGACTATCATCCGCCCGACGCGGAGCAGGTGGCGCGGTTTAAGAAGATGCTGGAGTCGCTCGGTGTCTCGGCTTACGTCCGCACGCCGCGTGGCCGGGATATTTACGCCGCTTGCGGTCAACTCGCGGCCGTGGGTCGGGCTGCTAGCCCGTCCATTTGATCGATATGGAAATTCTGATCCCGGGACTTATCCTCGTTGCCGTCATGGTGTGGGCCTCGACGAAGATCAAGAAACGTGCGGCCGAAGCATTCGAGCCCGAAGTGATCACAGCTGAACGATTCACGCTCCGAAAGCCTGAAGGCTTTTTGCACGTCATAGACAGCCCAAACCATGACTTCGAAGCTTATTCGAAAGAGTCCGGCGAAGGTGGTGACCGCGGCAAGCGGGCGACGATTGAGGTGGATATTCTTCACCAGGTGAACCTCCTAAGCGCACGCGAATCGGTTCTGCAGGCCGCGTCGGAATTAATCGTTAGCGATGAGATCCAAGGTCATTGGAGAATCGAAACTGAAGAAGCAGCAAACGAAACGGGTTTGAAAGTAGTCTATAAATTAGTCGCCGCCGGTGATGCGACATATCGCCTTCGGTTTGCCGTCATTTCAGAACACTACGCAGATTATCTGCTTAGAATAGACGAGACGATCGAGAGTTTCGCGGTTAAAGCGACTTAGTAATTATGATCAGATCAATTTCATTCCTTGTCGTGGCTTTTAGTTTTTATTTCCTGGCGTCGACGGGCGTTAGTGGTCAAACCGTAAGTGGTTCGGTCGGAAACGGCACCGTGTCCCGCGGTGCACACGTGCGCGGAAATATCCTACTTACGATTCCGGAGGGCCTCCACGTAAATTCAAGCCGCCCCGCAAGCGAGTACGCGATCCCAACCGTTGTCTCCGTCCGAGGATCCGGGGTTAAAGTCAGCCGAGTCACATATCCGAGCGGCCGTAATCGTAAGTTTCAGTTTTCCGAGAATCTGATAAACGTCTACGAGGGCCGTGTCAGCTTTCCGTTTACCGTCACGGTACCGGCAAACTTTAAGGGCAGCACGGTCCGCGTGATGGCGTCCGTTCGCTATCAAGCGTGTACGGACGAGGTCTGCTATCCGCCGCGGACAAAGAACGTGACGTTGACGGCGAGAGTCCGGTGAGAAATGCTAAACGGTGAGTGAAGAACGGTATTGCATCTTTCACTTACCACTTAGCACTAGCGTTTAGCACTTTCTTACTGCTTCCCGATCACTGACAGTAGCCGTCCTGTTTTGCCGTGCAGCTTTTTCTCGATTCGGTAAGAAAAGAACAGGTCCGTTCGCTCGATCGTGCAGAGCGGTGAGGTGAAGATCGCGGTCGGCGTGACACCGACTCCGATCAACTGATCCTTGTTCGCCCCGTGCAGATCAACTCGTGCGTGACCATCCCGTGTCGCCGTAAAGTATTTTTCAGACGCCGGAAAGTTCTCGCCGAAGGCGTCGATCACGTCGGCCCCTATTTCATAACATCTGCCGCTCGCTGCGGGCCCGATCGCGCAAACAAGGTCAGCCGGATCGGTCCCAAACCTTTGTCGCATTCGTTCGACAGTTTTTCCAACGACCGACTGAACCGTTCCGCGCCAGCCGGCGTGCACAGCCGCAAAAGCACCGCTTCGCGGATCGCCGATCAGGACGGGAACACAGTCCGCTGTCTTCACTCCAACAAGAACGTTCTCCCTATCTGAGATTAGCGCGTCGAACTTTTCGTCCGACATTGCTATGTCGTCGCCAACTGATACCTGTTTGATCGCGTCGCCATGAACCTGCCACACGGTAGCAAGTCGAAAATCACCGTCAAACGCGGACAGAAACCGTCGTCGATTCTCGGCGATATTCTCGGCCGAGTCTTCGTCAAAACCAGCGAGATTGAGACTATTCTCCGGGAACGGCGACACGCCGCCGAGTCGCGTCGAGAAGCCGTTTACGAACCCCGCACGCTCCAACGGATCGCAGACCAACACTTTCACTCCGCCCGGTTCTCGCCAATAGAAGCCGGCATCGGTTAGAATCTGGGCATCCTGGAGTGTCAGCGAAGGTGATTCGGCTTCACTTATCACTTGTCGCTTATCACTCATCACTTGCTAATGATCGTATCTATCGGCATCGACATAGTAGAGGTTTATCGTATCGCAGAAACGCTTCAGCGGACACCGCGGTTCGGCGAGCGGGTCTACACCGCATCCGAGCGCGCGTATTGCGACGCAAAAGGCGCCGCGGCCGCGCAATCTTACGCCGGACGCTTTGCCGCGAAGGAAGCGTTCTTGAAGGCTTTAAAAACAGGCTGGCGGGGCAAGATAACCTGGCACGATATTGAGATACTTTCGGACGATCAGGGCGTGCCTTCCCTTCACATTTCCGGTGAGGCGTCGACGCTGTTTTTGAGCTCAGGCGCCACCCACATGCACCTTTCCATATCCCACACGACGGAGCATGCCGTTGCTCAGGTCATCTTCGAAAAGTAGCGACCATCTACTGCTGGTCGACGCGCCGCTCGATAAGGTGCTGGACCTGCGGCCGGACATTCGAGAAGAAATCCAATCCCGTCAGTCCTTCGACCCTGTCGATGCTCGTGCGGAAATTTCTCCAAGGTGTCTGGATCCCGATCGTCTGCGAGTTCGGCATGATAACCGCGATCGTTCGTGTCGTCTTGAAGACGCGATCGACGTCATTGGCACCTACCGGAAGAACAATTATCACCTTCCAGGTCACGGCCGGTACCGTCACGTTTCCGTTAGCTATCGTGTTTGTCACACCGCCATTCGATCCCGTACCACCTGTGCCCGCTCCGCCGGCGATAATGTAAAGCTCATTCCCCTGCTGGACAAGCGTGCGGCAATACGATTCAAGCTGTTCCCATGGGCCCTGATTATTAAAGGGCGCCTGGGGCATCATGTTCGTCATGAAGAATGTGGCTGAGTTGTCCGGCACCGAAGACGTCCGGTCACCCGAAGGCGTCTCGTGACCCCGATCGAAACCGGAGCCTGAGTAGTCGGTGGACTGGACCCGGTACCAACCCGCCGGCAAACTCGTGTCAGCCCGAAAGTCGTCCTGCCGCGGCGTGGTCCCGAGCCATGTGCTGTCGAGGTGCCAGGAAACCCAATTCGCGATACCGCGATCGCGATGATACGACATCACGTACTGCGGCTTCGCCAATAAATAATTCGTTGGGAAAGCGACATCGGTCGTGGCGTTGCTCGGGTTGCCCATCACGAGATGCTCGGACGGATCGCGAGGGGCCGAAACGAGTAGTGCGATCGACGTGGTTGCTGATCGAGCCTGAGCATCCGTGATCGTCGAAAGAAAACTCCTGCTCCCGTTCGTCTGGTTCGCGGGTACCGTAACGAGATACGAAAAGACATTATCTCCCGGGGTCGTGTCCCCGTTCGTACCATTGTCGAAAAGTGGCTGGGTCGGCGAAAGTCCGATCGTTGTAAGGTCGGTCGAGACAGCGATGCCGGTGCTAGGCGGGTTCGAACCCGGTGTCACCGAAACGGTCAAAAGTGAATTTTGCCCCGGCCCGACCTGGTTCGGTGTCGCGAGGCCGGTGCCCGACAAGACCGTATTGCCGCCGCCAATGCCTGTAATGTTTATGTCATCGACCCCGACCCACTCGTCGCTACCGACGGCGTTCGTCGTCATGATGCGGAGCTGGACCAGTGGTTGGTTTTCGCACGCGACGGGAAGTGGAACGCTCACCGGCGTAACGAGCGTCGCCTGACTCGGCCCGGAGGTCGCGTCGGCTACGAATCCCGCCGGAAGGTTAGTGTAGTTACCGGTGTTGCCGATTCGATACTGCAGCGCGAAAGGCTGGATAGAATTGTCCGCCGATCCGTCTATATCTCGGAGATTGTAGGCCACATTGATCGCGGTAGTCCCGCTAGTGCTCAAGTTTATGACCATGTGCGGTGCATCGGCTGTACCGGAGCCGTTTAGAGCGACCACCGGATTAGCTATCCCGTCGAATTCCGCCAATCCACCGGAGAAGAATGTATCCGGATCGTTCCGGTTCGCGTAGACGTCGAGAGGTGTGAGCGAGCCGTCTGCAAGTATCGTCTGAGGATCGGTGCCGGTAGCTCCGGTAAGTGAATCACCGCGATAGCCGACTATCCCGGGTACCATTCCCCAATCAGTATCAGTTGTGATCAAGCCTGTATTCGTCCAGTTCTGCGCGAACGGAATCGGCTGAGCAACGAGATTAGCCTGAGCGATCGGCGTCCGGAAAGTGAGAAAAGTTCCGCCAAGCAGGGTGAGGAGGCAGAACAGAGCGATGGATTTCTTAGTCAATTTTCGAAACATAATTTCAGAGATATGTGCCGGGAGAGCACTTAGAGTCGGGCAAGTGTGTAGTAACCATCTTATCAAACAAATACAGAACACTTCAAAATTGTTTAGACCCGTTCAGATGAATTTAGGACTTGGCGTCCAGAAAGGTACTGGGCGCAGGTAGATGCGAGGAGGATGCGGTGCGAAGTTTAATAGTCGCGTGCGAACTGACGGAGGTGATCGTTGTGTTTAGTCAGAACTAGGACCGGTGGGCAAAACGGAAAAAGCGCGGACGACGTCCCGCGCTTTTTAAGTGAGTATGTTTTTCGCTTGCGTACTAGCCGATGAACAATTCGTCTTCCATGTAGGCTCGGTCGATCGGTTTTGGTGCCGGAGCGAAAAGGACTTCGAGCCCCTTCTTCACGCCTGCCATTACGGCCGCGATCTCGCGAGCCGGCTCAACGATCTTGCGCTGAACAAATTCAGTCGTATCGACCACTTGATCATGCGTCCGGTCGATCGTCTGGCTTACCATCGCTACCTTATCTTTCGCGGTGATAGCAGTTTCGCCGACCAGCACCCTGAGCTCGGCCACTTCTTCCTTGATCAGCTCGGTCGACTCGGCCAAGTGTCGCGTCGCCGTAGAAAGGTTAGCCGAGATCTCATTAAAATGCACCGAGATCTCTCTGCCCTGCGCGCTCATAGCATTTACCTTATCGAGCAGCGGGTCGAACCGTTCTTCAAGCCGGCCGACGGTTTTCACCACGCGGCGAACGACCACTGCGATCACAATGAGCACAATAGCCATCACGATGAAACACACCGCGATCACGATCGACGAGACCATCATCCAGAATTGCGGGTCGTTCGCGTTCATACGCTAGTTATTCTCTTTTTCAACCGGGTAAGTCGGGCGGCCCTCGGTGATCGACTTTGACTCATTGCGTCGTTTCTCTGCAACGTAAGCATCCTTGCCTGCTTCAACTGCCGCGGAGAAAGGATTAGCGGTCCGGGCCGCTGCGCCCTTTGCTTTCTCGGTCAACTCACCGGCCTTTTCCTGAGCTGTCTGGTAAAGCTCGCTTGCCCGTTCACGGCCGACCTCATAATACTCGCCCGCACGTTCCTGAAGCTGACCAGCCGTTTCCTTGCTTTTTTCGATTCCCTTTCGAGTAACGTCCGCTATATCACCGCGAAGTTCGTGTCCCGATTTGGGAGCGAAAAGTAGTGCTACAACCGCGCCGATACCGCCGCCGATCAAAAGGTAGGTTAGTTTCGTGGAAACGCTCGAATCTTCTCTTTCGTAATCGTATTTCATAATCGTGCTCCTTAAAGACAAAAAAGCTCAATAAACGCTTATCTTGTGAAATTCGACTATACCAAAGATTGAAGATTTAGGACAGAGAGAAGGAACGGGCCGCATGATCGGCGGCCCGTAAACTGAGTTGGATCGTCCCTACTGCAGCTCTGTTAACGCTGTCTTTGCGGTTTCCGCCTGAAACAGATCAAAATACGGATTAGCCTTAAGCGCCGATGCGAGATATTTGGCTGCAAGCTTCCGGTTACCTAACTCGCGTTCGATCATACCGGCGTGATACAAGATGCGGGCGTCATTGGTATTCAGGCGCAGAGCATTCTGGATTATGCCTCGCGCTTCTTGTGTCATACCATTTTTGTGCATGCACCAGGCGAGGATGTCTGACGCGTAGATGTCCTTGTTGGTTTCGTAATCGGTCTGAGCAACGGCCAGAGCTTCGTCCAGTCGTATACCCTCATCCGCCCATAGCAAAGCAAACGGGTGAACGTCTCCCCCACCCTCAAGCTCCGTTTTCTCGGCTGAAGCATAGTGACGCCGAGCCTCTTCAAGGTTCCCGCGTTTGCGACTGATCTTTCCGAGCATGATCGCGGCTTCGGTATTGGCAACACGCTCGCTCGCTTGCCTCAACCTTGCTTCAGCGCCATCGAAATCGCCCGATGCTGCCAGATATCTGGCTTTTTCGACCAGTGCAAGTGGATGATTCGGCGAGATCGCGAGGCTTTCATCAACGACCTTATTTGCCCGGTCCAGATCACCTACCTTGAAATACTCCTTGCCGAGCTGCATCAGGCACCAGCTCTGCGCTTCTTTGTCCTTCGGATCCGCGGTGCGAGCCGCAGTGATCAGCATCTTTACGGCACCGGGATGGTCGCCGTGCAATGACCGCATATGCGCAACCCGGGCATAGGACGCCGAGTTCGGCTTGAGATCGACCATTTTCTGCGCCGCCTTCAATGCCTCTTCGTAGTTTCCCAACTCAGCATTCGCATCTACCAGGATCCCGTACGCAAACGCGTCGTCTGGAAATTCGGATGTCAGACTGCGCGCAGAATCGCGTGCCTCAACAAAGCGATGGCCGGTCGCCATCAGAGTGGCGTGCAGCTTTCTAGACGTTGGGTCGTCCGGCGCCAAAGATAGAGCCTTTTCAACCGCTGACTCGCCTTTCTTGTTAAACGAGTGGTCTCCGGTTTCCCGTGCCCTCCTGATACATGCGACGGCCAGCAAATTATATCCCTGCAGCGAATCTGGATCCTTCTCGATTAATTTCTCGGCGGCGAGAATTTCGGGCCCCGACTCAAACGCTGGAGCGGCCGGAGCCTCGGATACGGTTTCAGCCTCAGAGGCCGATTGTCGTATGCATGCCCCAGTCATTAAAACGAGCGCGAATAAAGTCACGAAGGACAAAGCTGAAGCAGATCTCATATTACTTTTTTTCATATCTTAAAATGAGATCGGGGCGGGGAAACTGTTCCCCGCCCCGATTCGTCCATTGCCGACAGTTCTAAACTGCCTGTCCGAATCGGCTAACCGATTTATTTTTCAAACTCGAGCTCGGTTAACCCTGTAGCCGGCCTGATATTCGAAGTCCGAGGAGTGTTACCCGGATTCGGCGGCAGCAAATACGGAAAGCGTGTTAACGGCATCCCTTCCGGATTCACACTAACACCATCGCCCGCATCCTTGTTGGGCGAGACATTGAACGCAGGCGTGAATGGCGTTCCACCAAGAGCCGCGCGAAGGGTGAGGTCAACCGCATCATCATGAACTCGTCGTCCGTTGGGGAATCCGGCGACGTCACCACCGAGCAATCCTAATCGATTAATACTCGCGATCGGCGTGATCGGAATCGCTGTGTTCAACCTCAGGTATTCGTGAGGAATTCCGTCGGATAGAAATGTCGTGTAATTCGGTCCGGTCACTGGGTTGACGGGAATACCGGTAGCATAGATCTGCACCAGATCGTTGCGAGGAGCCGGCGGGATATTTATATTTAACCCGTAGAACACAAGAAGCGCGAATTTCACGAACTTCGGAAATTGCGGATCCGTAATGGCCTCGACGACACGGGGAATTGTTCCATCAACCGCAGGCGAAATCGTATTGAACGCGTCTTTCAACCTTAGGGGAATGACGAGTTCGTTAACGAGCGGACTGCCGAGACGCGAGATCTGCGCCCACGCTCCTTCATTGGAAACTCCAGTCGAGCTAATGACGCGGGTTGAGCGCCGGCTTGCGGTGGCCCAAACGCCGATGACGGCATTCGGATCGGTCGGCCCCGTTGGGACAGAGCGGTTGCGCGTCAATTCCGAAATGGGAACTTCGACCGCGATAGTGCTCACATTAAAGCCCTGCGTCGAATCGACCCCGTTGCCCACAAACAGACCAGGTCCGCCCGTGTTTATAGTGCGCAGGTTGAAAGCGTCGAAAAGGCCCAGATCTATGTAGAAGTGCTCATCGCGGGTACCAGCGAATACCTTCCCACCGTTAGAAAGGGGATAAACCGCGGGCTGACCAAGATTGGCTTCGTAATTCGGTGTGGCGCGAGGTCCGATGTTGTTCGGCGGTGTCCTGCGGCCGGCCGCAATCAGTTGTCCGCGTCGGCCGGATGTTCGGTCAAGACGCCGAACCGTATAGGTCTGCGGCATGTTGTAGTCGATGTCGTTATTACTGTTGATAACAGCGTCCTCGTTTGCATTGTGCATGCCCAGAACGGTGTCGTCGTTAAAGAACTCGGTATTGAATTGAAACTGATAGGTTACGTCTTCGAGACCGTCACCCGTATTGTCGACCTTGATCTCGTATAGAACGGTATCGTCGAAACGAAACCACTGCGGGCCGGCCGACGGTTCCTGCAACGGAATGTAGTTAGCGATGAGCGTGACAAACCCTTCGCGTCCTGCTTCCACACTTCGGAACGCGTACGTATCGGTATTGTCAGCGAATCGGTCCATGCTGATTAGAGGCGCTTCCCCATGGCTCGAGGCCAGCGCGGGTATCGCCGAAGTTGAAAAGAGTAAGGATAATCCGATTAACCCCTGCCCAAATTTTCTCGCTATGTCTTTCATATTTCTCCCTTATTCGTTGCGATCTTGTATTCGTTGCGATCTTGTCCTGCGAAGCAGACCGGACGCCCGGTCTGCTTCGTCTATGCTTACAAGTCTGGTTAATGCGTGTCGTAATTGGCGATCGGATAATCCCCATTCATTCCGAACGGGAATTGCGTAATCATACCGTCCGAAGTTCTCAAGACGTAGAAGGTTCTGTTTTCGGGGCGGTATACCGCGATATCAGTTCTATTGTCGCCGTCATAGTAGCCTTGTACCGTGAAATCAGGTTTGGAGCCGAACTGAGTTTGCGAAAAACCGAAATCGGAACTTCGCAATATGTACCAGACGTAGTTGGTTCCTGTCCGAACAACAGCGTAGTCGGTTTTTCCGTCGCCGTCGTAATCACCCGGTACTACGAGGTCAGTGCCTAGACCCCACCGAACGGCGGTAAATCCGAGTGTGCTTCGAAGCACATAAAAGACTCCCAGGCCGTTCTGATCTCGGAACGTAGCAAGATCGAATCTGCCGTCGCCGTCATAATCGCCAGGAGCTGTTACATCGCTTGAAAGGCCGAAGGTTTGGATCCGGATAGTACCGGTTTGGCTGTTGGCTATGAACCAAACCATTTGCCCGCCTGTTCGCCGGACAACAG
>Ga0136613_10001337_pt1 | contig 12634 bp, 12 predicted proteins | sample AntDrymUQ2722106_2_FD_106649 | JGI IMG/M metagenome (GOLD analysis project Ga0136613, IMG submission 106649) | Polar desert sand microbial communities from Dry Valleys, Antarctica - metaG UQ272 (21.06) | ecosystem: Environmental > Terrestrial > Soil > Desert | place: Antarctica: Dry Valley... | reverse complement strand
GACCGCGGCCTTGGCCTTACCCAGGGAGGATCCGGTTGTGCGTGCCACTACCGCAGCGTCGCCGAGCTTTGCCGCCAGCATGGTCTCGCCGTAGGACACCAGCTTCTTTGCCTTGGCATAGCGCGACAGAAGCTCCCGCACCGCAGGGGCGTCCATCACCTCGGGCTCGAGATCGATGTTGGACTTCTCGATCTGTTTGATCGCCTCGTCCATCGCCGTGAACTCCATAGGACTCACTATGACAGGGGGCTGTGACATCTCTTGGGCTGAAACCGGCCTCCGAAAGAGCATTTCTCAAATGTTTTTGGGTTTTCTCGAAGCATCGGTGATCCGATGTGAGAGAGGATTAATCTATCCTTGCAGATGCTTGAAGACGGTTGGTATCTGATGAGCACGGGGGAGCTTGAGCGCGCGCTGAAAGCCTGGCGTGCCGGGGATGTCGGGCTCTCGGCCGAGGGGCTCGCTCTCTCGATCGAAGAGGCGCTCGGTATCCGCAACGCCGGAAACGTGCCGGACGAACAGGGGCGCAGCCTCCGGCTGGTCCTCGTCTTCGAAGACGGCTCGGATCTCGAGCGGCTCTCTTCCAAGCGTCTGATCTACGAGCCCGATTTTCACTCTGCCCCCTCGTGGCGCCGCCCGGGCTCTCGTCCCGTCAACGTGCTACCGCTGCGGCGCCCGCAGGTGTCGGCGCAGCGGGCGAAGCCGTGGTGGCAAGACCCCGAGATGAAGGACCTCGAGGAGGAGTGGCAGCGGACCGGGGTGGTCTCGGGCGTGCGGGTTCCCGCTTCCTATCGCGGATTCGTCTACAAAACTGTGGTTGCCCTGAAAAAGGCGGGGGCCGAGATTACGGCCGATTCCATCGCCGACTCCATCTCCCGCTGGGTGCCGCCCGCCGAGGTCGAGCGCATCCGGGCGGCGCTGGAGGATCAGGGGAGATCCTGAGTTTTTGCGGCGACCGAGGGAGCCGCACGTGGTAGGGAAATGGAGTGGAATGGCTGTCGGACCCAGACATTTGGATCGGCCTTGTCACGCTTTTGGCATTGGAGATCGTCCTCGGGATCGACAACGTCGTGTTCATCTCGATTCTTGCAGGCAAGCTTCCGGATGCTCAGCAGGCGCGAGCACGACAGGTAGGCCTTGGTCTCGCTCTGGTAATGCGCATCCTGCTGCTGCTGACCCTGTCCTGGGTCATCGGCCTGACCTCGCCTCTGTTCTCGCTTATCGGCCAAGAGATCTCGGGCCGCGACCTCATCCTGATCGTGGGGGGTTTGTTCCTGCTTGGCAAGAGCACCTACGAGATTCACGACCGTCTCGAGGGCGAGGAGGGGCACGCCGCCGATCGAGTCGCTGCTTCGTTCTCGGCAGTGATCGCGCAAATCGTGATCCTCGATGCTGTCTTCTCACTTGACTCGGTCATCACAGCGGTGGGGATGGTGGACGAACTCGGAGTGATGATAGCGGCCGTCATTGTCGCGGTAGGCATCATGCTTATCTCCGCCGGCGCAATCAGTACGTTCGTCAATCGACACCCGACCGTAAAGATGCTTGCACTCAGCTTCCTGCTGTTGATCGGCTTTGCCCTGTTGCTGGACGGGTTCGATCAGCATATCCCCAAGGGCTACATCTACTTCGCTATGGGGTTCTCGCTCCTCGTTGAGTTACTGAACCTACGGGCGCGCGCAAAGCGCCAAGAGCCCGTGCGATTCCACCAACGTTATTCGGATCGAAGCAAGGAGGGGTGAGATCTGGGTCAACCAAGCGACAGGTAGCCGGCTCCGGCCCCCGAGCAGCCCACCCCTCTCAGTCACCGTCTCCGCGCAAGTGTCCGGGCCCGGCAAGCCAGGTCCCGGTCGATTAACCTGTGAGGGCGGACCACTGGAGAAAGAGGTGAGACATGGGGCCCCAACGCTCCCTTTTCGACCGACACAAGGCCGTCATGCCTTCGTGGCTGGCGCTCTACTACGACGAGCCGCTGTCTTTGGAGCGGGGTGACGGCCGCCATGTGTGGGACTCAGAAGGCAGACGCTATCTGGATTTCTTCGGCGGCATCCTCACGACGATGTCGGGACACAACGTGCCCGAGGTCGTCGAGGCGATCAGGGATCAGGCCGGCAAGCTGATCCATAGCTCCACGCTCTATCTGATCGAGCCCGCCGTCGAGCTGGCCGAGAAGATCTCGAAGCTTGCCCCGATGGACGACGCCAAGGTCTACTTCGTGTGCTCGGGAACCGAGGCCAACGAAGCGGCCATGTTGCTGGCTACCAGCCATCGGCGCTCTCATCAGGTACTCGCCCTTCGCAATAGCTACCATGGACGTTCCTTCGCGGCCATGGGGATCACCGGTAACCGCGGTTGGTGCGCGTCTGCCCTTTCGCCGGTGAGGGTGAGCTACGTACAGAACGGCTATCGCTATCGAAGCCCGTTCGGCCACCTGTCCGACGAGGACTTCATCAAGGCGTGCGCCGACGACCTGCGAAACATCATAGAGACCACCACCTCCGGAGACGTTGCCTGCATGATCGCCGAACCGATCCAAGGGGTGGGGGGTTTCGCTACTCCTCCCGACGGGTTCTTCAGGGCGATGAAGGATGTCCTGGACGAGTACGACATATTATTCATCTCCGATGAGGTGCAGACCGGATGGGGGCGTACCGGGGAGCACTTCTGGGGCATCGAAGCTCACGACGTCAGGCCCGACATCGTCACGTTCGCAAAGGGCATCGGCAACGGTCTGTCGGTTGGAGGAGTGGTCGCCCGGGGTGAGCTGATGGACTGTGTGGGAGCGAATTCGATCTCCACCTTCGGTGGCAACCCACTCGCCACCGCCGGCGCCTTGGCGAATCTGAACTACATGTTGGATAACGATCTCCAGACCAACGCCCGCAAGGTGGGAGAGCATCTCTTCTCGAGACTGCGGGATCTCGAGCAACAGCATGCGTTTATCGGCGACGTGCGCGGCAAGGGACTCATGATCGGCATCGAGCTGGTGAAGCCTCCCGGCAAGGAGCCCGATGTCGCCGCCGCCGGGCGCGTCATGGAGGAGACCAGAGGCCGAGGGCTATTGATCGGCAAAGGAGGCCTCTATGGGAACTGTGTTCGTATGGCACCGCCGATGAGCATCACGATGGAGGAGGCGGACGAGGGCTTCGAGCTGTTTGCCGATTCCATCGCTGCCGCCGAGCAGCCGGAAGCTGGTTCCTGAGAGTCATCAGACATGTGTGCGGGACTGAATTGTGAACTTCTATACGAGCGCTGATCCGTCACCGCCCGCCGACCCGATCGGGGGCCGCGCGGCGTGAATCTCGCATTCCCGCAGAGCTGACCTCCGCGAGGCGCCGCCCGTGGGCCGAAGTCGCACTGGTGGGAATCGCGGCAGTGTGGGGCCTGACCTTCGTCATGGTCCAGGACGCGGTTGTGCTCATACCGGTGATGACGTTCCTCGCCTACCGCTTTTTGAGCGCGTCCCTGTTGGTGGCCGTACTGTTCCGGCGCAGGCTTGCGGAGCTGTCCGCATCGGGATGGCGCGCAGGCTTGGTCATGGGTTTCTTTCTCATGCTCGGCTACATCTTCCAGACGCTCGGGCTCGAACGAACGACCGCGTCCAACACCGCGTTCATCACCGGCCTGTTCGTGGTCCTGACCCCGTTGTTCGGCGCGTTTCTGTTTGGCCAGCGCCCCGGTCCCGTGGCTTGGGGCGCGGCGGCGACTGCGGGCGTGGGTCTGTATCTGTTGTCGGGCACGGGAGGGGACCTTCACCTAGGCGGCGATGCGCTTGTGCTCGTGACCGCGTGCTCTTTCGCGCTTCACATCCTCTTCACCGACCGCGCCGTGGTTGATCATGATGTCGGTGCGCTGCTCGCCGTCCAGCTCGCGGTCTCGGGACTCGTGCCGCTTCTGTTTGCGGTTGTTCAGGGCGACCTGATCATCCCTACCAGCCGCGTCGTGTGGAGCGCGTTGCTGGTCACCGCCTTCATCGCAAGTGCCCTCGGATTCTTCGTCCAGACCTATGCGCAGCGTCATGCTCCGCCCGCCCGCACGGCCTTGATCTTAGCGAGCGAACCCGCCTTCGCCGGGCTCTTCGCCTACCTCCTGAAGGGCGAGACTTTGGGTCCCCTCGATTGGGTCGGGGCGGCTCTGATCCTAGGCGCCATAGTCGCCGTCGAAGCCGTTCCACGGCTGCGCACGACCCGCCCGTTGCCTGAGGGCTAGAGAGTGAACTCTTGAGTCTCCGCTCGAGGCGCTGACGTGATGGGCGGTTCCAAGCTAACTACACTGGCCGCGTGCACGAGACGAGACCCACCGTCGTTGGCGCCACTCTTTGGTTGCTCGCTGCGGTCCTTTTGGTGACGATACTGACCTTGTCTGTCATTCCGGCGGATGAGGCCAGCTCCCTGGCGACCTCCACACGTGTCCCCGCAGTGGCTGCCGGAGCCAACATCAGCTCTGCCGTGCAAGACGCTGCCTGGCACGGGCTTTTCTACGGACTCTTCACCTTCACTCTGTTGCTGGCGAGGGCGTGGCGACCGGGTCTGTCCCAACGCCGCTCACACCGCGCTGCGCTGCTGGTGCTTCTCGCCATTGGGAGCTTGGGCGTGCTTCTCGAGATAGTGCAAGCGGCCTGGTTCGGCAGGAGCGCGGAGTTTGTGGATGTCGTTGGCAACGTGGCCGGGCTGGCGATGGGAGCAGCCGCGTGGCGAGGGATCGAGCGGATCTATTCAGCGCCTGTGGAGGTCTTGCGCGGCTAGCGGCGGCCGCCCAGCGCCCCTTTTCCGCCTGCTCACTCGAACGTATGTTCTATAGTGGCGGGATGGTTCCCGACCAGCTCTTCGAGCTCCGCCGGCGCACGTTCGACACCCCGCAGTTCCGGGGCATCGAGTTCATCGAGGTCGAGGCGAAGTCCATAGTCAACCCCGTCCCCGGCAACTACCTGCCGTTCAACTGGACCATCAACCCCTACAGAGGCTGTTCCCATGCCTGCACCTACTGCTTTGCTCGCGTCACGCACACCTACATGGACATGAATGCGGGCAAGGACTTCGAGAGCAAGATCGTCGTCAAAGTCAACGCTCCCGACCTGCTGCGGGCCAAGCTCCGGTCGAAATCCTGGAAGGGCGAGCACATCGCAATGGGGACCGCCACCGACCCCTACCAGCGCGCCGAGGGCCGCTACAGGTTGATGCCGGGGATCATCCAGGCGCTGACCGACCACCACAACCCGTTCTCGATCCTCACCAAGGCCACGCTGATGATGCGAGACCTGGACTTGCTGTTGGAGGCGGCGGAGGTCACGGATGTCTCGACCGCATTCTCGATTCCTACTCTGGACGAGGACGCGTGGCGCAAGAGCGAGCCGGGCACGCCCCATCCTTTGAGGCGCATGGAGGCCGTCGCTCGGCTCAACGCTGTGGGGATCCCCTCGGGAGTGATGCTGGCGCCCGTCCTGCCGGGAATCACCGACGACCTCGAGGGGATGAAGCGGGTCGTCGACGCTGCGGTGGCGGCGGGGGCCACTCACGTCACGCCGATTCTGCTGCACCTGCGCCCAGTTGTTCGTGAGGAATACATGGGCTGGCTTCAGGAGCAGTTTCCAGAGCTGGTCGTCGACTACGAGCAGCTCTACCGGCGCTCGGCCTACGGGCCCAAGGAGGAGCGCAACAAGCTTTCTCGCACGGTGGGGACGCTGTTGGACGAGGCGGGGTTCAAAACAAGGGGCGTCCGCCGCTTGCGGCCCCGGCCCTCGAGCCCGGAAGGACCAGGTCGAGAGAGCGAGCAGCTAACGCTGCTCTAGGCTCTTAGGGTGCCGAGTGGTGCTCAGTGGCTACACAGTAGCCTTTATCCACCACTTGGCGAGGAAAGCGGGGCTATGGGCGCCAATCTCTCAGACGAGTGATGCGCTCTTGGGTCGAGGGATGAGTCGAGAACAGACGAGCGAAGTTGACGCGACGGCCGGACAACGGGTTCACGATGTACATGCTCGCCTGCGCGGGATTGACGTTCATCGGAATTCTCTTGGCCGAAACCTCGAGCTTCTCGAGCGCCCGGGCGAGCGACTCGCCGTCGCCCATGAGTCCCGCCCCGCTGCGATCGGCCTCGAACTCGCGCGACCGAGACAGCGCCATCTGGAGAAGGCCCGCGGCCATCGGTGCCAAGAACGCCATCGCCAGCAAACCCAGGGGATTGCCACCTTCATTGTCCCGGCTCCCTCCAAACATTGCGCCCCACATCACTATGCGAGCCAAAAAGGTGATTCCCATTGCGACCGCGGCGGCGACCGAGCCGATCAAGATGTCGTTGTTCTTGACGTGTGCCAGCTCGTGCGCAAGCACGCCGCGCAGCTCGTCCTCAGACAGGACGCTCATGATCCCCTGGGTGACGGCGACCGCGGCGTGATCTTCGTTGCGGCCGGTGGCGAAGGCGTTGGGCTGGGGGCTGGGCGTGACAAAGAGCTTCGGCATCGGCATGCTCGCTCGCATCGTCAGGTCACGCACTATTCGGTAGAGCTCGGGTGCCTCCTGCTCGGAGACGGGTCGTGCCCTGGAGGCCTTGATCGCGAGCTTGTCCGAGAACCAGTAGGACCCTCCGACAAACACCAGGCCGATGAGCAGGCCGATGACGGCGCCGCCTCGCCCGAAGAAGGAGCCGGCCAGTACCAAGAGTCCGCCGAGGGCGGCAAGCAAGACGTAGGTCTTGAGAGTGTTGGTGCTCATGAGGACATTATGTAGCGTGCGCAACGATAAATGGGAGCTTGAGGCTTACGTCGCCGACCTGGAGTTGGTGGAGCCGTTCACCATCGCCCGCCGGTCCTGGGATGTGGCAACCAGCGTGTTCGTGAGAGTGTCGCACTCGGGCCACACCGGGATAGGTGAATGCAGCCCCGAGGGTCCGCCCGAAGAGGTCGTAGATCAACTCGAGAGGCTCGACCTCGAGGTGCTCGACGGCCCCTTCGATCTCGAGGGACTCTCCACGCTCCTGGATGCGGGACCCGCCCGTGCCGCGCTCGATATCGCGCTGCACGACCTCGCCGCTCGGCGCGCCGGCCTGTCGGTGAGCGAGCTGTTGGGATTGTCCGGCCGTCCCCTGCCCCAGACCTCGGTGACACTTGCGATCACCGAGCTCTCCCGGACTGTGGCCAAGGCAAAAAATCTGAGCGACCATCCCATCTTGAAGGTAAAGGTTGGTTTCGAAGGAGACGTAGAGATGATTGAGGCGGTGCGCTCGGTGTACCCGGGACGGATTCGCATCGACGCCAACGAAGGCTGGAGCGAAGCCGAGGCGACGACTCGGCTGAAGGCGTTGGAACGGTTCGACATCGAGCTCTGCGAACAGCCCATTACCTCGGGAGACTTCGCCGCACTGAGCCGGGTCACGGCAGCTACAGCGATCCCCATCTACGCCGATGAGGATGTCCGCACGGCGGCGGATGTCGTCGCGCTCGCAGGAATAGTGGACGGTGTCAACCTGAAGCTGCGCAAGACGGGAGGCATCAGGGAGGCGGTGCGCGCGGTCGCGGTGGCTCGTGCTCATTCGCTGGGAGTCATGCTCGGTTGCGATCTCACCTCTGGGGTTGCAGCCACCGCCGAGGCGAGTCTCGCCGCGCTCGCCGACTTCGCCGATATCGATGGTCCTTTGCTGCTGAGGTACGACCCCTGGCCTGGAGTGGGTTATGACAAGGGAATGTTGTTTTTGCCACCCGGTCCCGGTCTCGGCGTGACAAGGCGGGCGTGACGGCCCGATCCTGGCTTGTCCTCACAGACGGCTATCTCTCCGCGCGCGACGCGAAGACGGCGCATGGGGTGATCCGCTACAGCCGGGATGAGATCGCAGCGGTGATCGATCCCGAATACGCAGGACGTTCTCTGGCCGAGGTGATGCCGCAGCTGGAACGGGATGCTCCGATCGTTTCTACGGTCGCAGAAGGGTTGGCCCACTCTCCGACTTCTTTGTTGCTCGGCGTGGCGACTCCAGGCGGGTGGCTACCGGACCATTGGCGAGCATGGATTAACGAAGCGTTGGAGGCTGGTCTCGAGATCGCCAACGGACTTCATCGTTTTTTGCGCCACGACCGCGAGCTGGTCAAACTTGCGCGCGCCTCCGGGGCGACGCTGTGGGATGTCCGCGAACCTCCCTCCAAGATCCCGTTGTTCACCGGCAGGAGCATTGGAATCCCCAAGCGCACGGTGCTTACGGTGGGATCTGATTGTTCGGTAGGCAAGATGACGGTCGCTCTCGAGTTGGCCCGCGCCGGGCACAACAGGGGATTCTCGACCGAGTTCGTCGCCACGGGGCAGACCGGAATCATGATCGCGGGCCGGGGCATCGCGGTCGATCGCGTCGTAGCCGACTTCGTCTCAGGAGCCGCGGAGACGCTGGTATGTGAGACGCATCCCTCGTCCGACGTGCTGATGGTCGAGGGACAGGGAAGCCTGTGGCATCCGGCCTACGCAGGCGTGACTCTGAGTCTGCTCCACGGAAGCGCTCCTCATGTCATGGTCCTGTGTCATCAGGCGGGCAGGAGCGCCATCGAGGAGCCTCCCTACACGGCAATCCCCCCGCTCCCCGAGGTGATAGCCCGTTACGAGGACATGGCCGCCACCGTGCGGCCGGCTCGAGTAGCTTGCATCGCCTTGAACTGCTCCCGGTTGAGCGCGGCCGAGGCGCACGCCGCCGTCCAGGAAACCGAGGAGCAGACTGGGCTCGCCACCGGTGATGTGTTCGCAGGAGACTCCCCCCGCCTCTGGTCTGCGTTGGAAGGGGCGTTGCCTGAGCGCCGTCACTCGAGCCTGTTGAGTCAGTAGCCGGTCGTGACTTCCTTGTGCACGCTGGCGGCGACTCTCCAAGTAGAGAGCTTGGGCGCGGCGAGATAGCTCAGCGTGAGCGACAGGCACAGGAACACAAGGGCGTAGAGGGGCTGGCTCCAGCCGACGAGGAAACGGGCGAGGATCGCATCTATCACGAAGTAGGAGGTCGACAACGCGCTCACGGTGGCGCCCAAGCCCATCGCAAGAGGCCGGTAGATGAACACGAGGGCGAAGCGAGTCCTGTACGCACGCGGGCAGGCGGCCAGCGCATCGGCCGCGCCCTCGAAGCCCGGGTGTTCGGTGAGTGGTCGCATGTAGGGGTCCCGGACGCGTTGCAGTACCGAGCGAACCTCGGCGCGGTGCAAGAGCCCGTAGATGACACAGGCCACCACCAGGCAGGCCACCACCACCGGAGGCCAGTCTCTGAGTGAGGTTCGTCCCGTCACCGCTCCGAAGCTCGCCGGCGACAGCAGCCCGATGCTGCCCATCAGGGCGAGGCCGGTCAAAAAGGCGGCTCGAGTAGCTCGCCGGGCGAAAGCCGCCCGCCTCAGCCTGGGCCGCTCCGCTTTGATCCATCTCACCGCGTCTCTGTAGGAGCGCTCCGCCGCCACGACCATGATGCCTTGAACCTATCGGGCTCCCGGCCCACGCCCGCCCAAGGTGCGTCAATCACCCAAGTTGGGCGTTTGACCACCTAAACGGTGTTTGCTCGCCCAAGTTGGGCGTTTGGCCCCTCAGACGCCGGGGCGGCCCGCTCCCACATAGTCGGAGCGGTAGGCCGAGACGACCCGCACTTCTGCGCCGGTGTAGGGCGCCTCCACCATCTGCCCGTTGCCGATGTACATACCCACGTGGTGAATGGGACTGCCGGCGAAGAGCAGGTCGCCGGGCTCCCAATCGGACTGGTCGACTCGAGTGGTGGCCGCATATTGTGCTCCAGAGTTGTGTGGTAGAGCCACCCCCGCTTGGGCCCACGACCACATCGTCAGCCCCGAGCAATCGAACGAGTCGGGACCGGCCGCGCCCCACTGATAGGGCTTTCCCACCTGATCCAGGGCGGCCTCGACCGCGACCCGTGCCCGTTCACTGGGGGCCGGGGCGGGAGTGACGGCGACATCAGGATCCGGCGACTGGGTGGCGGGCTCCTCTGCAGCCAGGGCCGCTGCTTCCTCTTCAGCCTGGGCCTCGGCTGCTTCTGCAGCACGAGCGGCCTCGGCTGCGGCGGCAGCTCGTGCTGCTTCCCTGGCCTCCCGGCGCCTCTCTGCCCGCTCAATAGCGGCGTTGATCTCGACGATCTCGGCGCTCTGAGCAGCCACCTTGTCCTCGATCTCCGAGCGCAGCGAGTCGAGCTGCTGCTGCGACCGAAGTGCTTGGGCGCGATCCTTCTCGAGTTGAGCGAGGGCATCATCGAGCTGCGCCCGATCGACCGAGAGCCGCTCGAACACCTCGGTCTGAGCTTCCTCGGACGATTGCAGGTACTGAAGGCGGGACTGGATGTCGTCGAGAGAGGAAGACGACAAGACAACCTCTAGTGCACCGGTTGTCCCGCTCTTGTAGAGCTGCTCAGCCACCGCGGCGGCCGAGTCTTCGGTCGACCCCAGGCGCCCCGAAAGCCGTCGGGCGATGATTTCGTTGCCTCCGATTCGGGTCTGGATCGATTGCAGCCGCTCTCGGAGGAGGTTGTACCTCTCGACCACGAGCTCGAACTCACGCTCGAGCTCGTTCAGCCGCTCTTCGGCCGCTTCGAGCTCGGAGGGAGAGGGGGCCGCGCTGGAGAGCGGCTGCGAGCCCGGCGCAAGCGCGCCCAGCCACAGCACCAGGAGTACGGCAACGCTGGCACGGCCGAGGGACGGGATCCGGAGAGACATCACCCTTACCCTATCGGCCGCCGCCACCGATTTCCTTCGTCCCTTGCAGAAATCGGCGAAAGTGTGGCGCGCGCCACAGCCTGCGTCCCCGCTCGGGTCGCATTGTCTGCGCATGCGTAGGAAGCGTCAATCGGAGCGGAGCACGGCCGGTGTGGTCCGGGTTGCGGTCGTGGCGCGAGAGCCGGGCATGCGGATGGCTGCGGCCAAGGCCTTCGATGGCGCTCCGCCTCAGTGGTCGGTCGACCTTTACTCGGATCCGCCTTCCGAGTGCGACGTGGTGCTGGTGTGCCCCGATGTGACCGATGTCCATTCTCCCGGTGCCATCTCGTTCGACCCGGAAGACCCGGCTGCGGCCGTAGCAGAGATCGCAACGCGTACTTCGCCGGGGCAACTTCCCCTGGTCTCGGTGATAGGCCCCGGACGAGGGTGCGGAGTGACGAGCTTGGCCCTGCATCTGTGCCGCGCCCTGGTGGCTTTCGGCACCGTCTGCTTCGTCGACCTCGATCAGCGCTGGGGCGCGGCCCACAGACTCGGGCTCGAGCCGGGCGTGCTCAAGACATGGCGGGACTTCGACGGCTCCGCCGAGTCGGTGCGAACGTGTGCGGTGCCCACGCCGGGAGGCTTCAGAGCCCTGTTCTCGCCCCTCTCGGTGGGTCTCGACTCTGTGGAGGACGAACGAAGGCCGGATGAAGGCGTGCTTCTGGCCCGAGCACGCTCGCTGTTCGGAGCCGTTGTGGCCGACGTTTCATCGCCCAGCGTCTTCGAGCGCACGGCCCCCCATTGCGAGGTTGCGGTGTTGGTTCTCCCCCCGACCCGGCCTGCGGCCGCGCGGGCTCGCTCCCTGCTCGAAGGGTGGCCTTCGCTTACCTGGATGGTGGTCAGCAACCGGTTAGGCCCGGGAGGCGAGACCACCAGGTCAGAGCTCGAACACATCGTCGGACGCCGCATCTCGCTCGAGCTTCCCTGTGCCCCATCGCTGCGCGACGCAGAGGACGACGGCCGTCTGCTGTCATCGGGCCGGAGCAGATGGATCAGACGAGTCGACCGCCTGGCCCGTGCTCTGGCGAGGTCGTGAACGCCCGTCTGCGGGAGCTGTTGTTGGAGCACGACGAGCTCGCGCAGCTCGATCCCGCCCGGCGCCGGTTGGGACTGCGCAACCTTGTGACCGCTACCGAACCCACCGAGGACCTCGGTGCGCTGGTACTTGCGCTGGCGGACGACGTCGACGGCTACGGTCCCGTGTCTCGGCTCATGCGAGATGAGAACGTCACGGATGTCCTCATCAACGGGCCGTTCGAAGTGTGGATCGAGCGCTCTGGGACGCTCGAGCTCACCCAAGTCCAGTTCGAGGGACACGAGCCGCTGAGAGCCTGGGTCGAGCGCAGTCTCAGCCGGGCAGGCGCGCGCGCCGACGCAACCCGGCCGGTGGCCGATGCACGGCTCCCAGACGGCTCCCGGATGCATGTAGTGCTTCCCCCACTGGCCCCCCACGGCCCTCTGATCTCGATACGACGATTCCCGCGTGCCCGTTTCGACCTTGGTGCTCTGACTGATGCCGGGATGCTCGACGCAGACGCCGCCGCCTTCCTTTCTCAATGCGTCAGAGAGCGCACCAGCATTGCCATTTCGGGCTCGACCGCAAGTGGAAAGACGACCTTGCTCAATGCGCTATTGGGGCTGATCGACCCGAGCGAGAGGGTGGTGCTTATCGAGGAAGTCCCGGAGCTCCACCCCGCCTGTCATCACTACGTATCGCTTGTGGCGCGCGCCGAGAACGTTGAAGGGCGGGGAGCATTCGGGCTGGATGCGCTGTTGCGGGCCGCCTTGCGCATGCGCCCCGATCGAATCGTTGTGGGCGAGGTCAGGGGAGCCGAAGCCCTGGCGGCGCTTGGAGCACTGTCCACCGGCCATGAGGGCTCGATGGTGACGGTGCACGCGTCGTCCGCTTCGGACGCGCTGGAACGCATG
>Ga0136613_10001336_pt1 | contig 12636 bp, 13 predicted proteins | sample AntDrymUQ2722106_2_FD_106649 | JGI IMG/M metagenome (GOLD analysis project Ga0136613, IMG submission 106649) | Polar desert sand microbial communities from Dry Valleys, Antarctica - metaG UQ272 (21.06) | ecosystem: Environmental > Terrestrial > Soil > Desert | place: Antarctica: Dry Valley... | reverse complement strand
CTAGCCTGCGATCGTGCGCGCCGAGCTCGAAGAGCTCGCTCGTGCGATCGGACCACGCCAGGTGAACTCCCGCGGCCGCAAGGAGCGCGTCGCCCCACGTCTCAACGCCCTGATCGCCGATGAGCGAACCGGAGAGCTCGCGCATCAGCATCCATCCGCGCGTGACGTCAACGGCGAGCACCTCGGGAACGAGCGCTGAGTGCTCCTTCGCAAGTGCCTGGGTCAACGCGGGCTCGTGCCCGAACGTGGAGAAAACCGCCTTCATGTAGATGCGACCCCCGTCCGTCGCGCACCGCAGGACGGACGAAAGCGGCCATTGCTCCACGACCTCGACCGCTGCCGTCTGCTGCAGACCGGCCTCGGCGACGCTCGTCTCCAACCAGGCCGCGGCCACTGCCAGCCATCCCGGTCGTGCCCACGGAGGTCGCTTCTCGGGCACCGGTGCGCCACGCGCGATCGCGAGCCACTTCTCGACATAGGGCACCAGCCCGGGTGGCGAGATCATGGTGGGATCAGCGTCGGGGAGCGCCAACCACCCCAGGGCGGCCGGCAGCTCCCACTCCGCGTCGGGCGCGTCGAACTCGTAGAGCGCGGAGCCGGCCTTGCCCCCGTCGCCCTGGAGGATCCGGGCCGGGCGGAGGTAGGGAACGGCGAGCGCGTGCGTCGAGCGAAGTGCCTCGCTGACACCGGCCACCCCCGGCCGGCTGGAGACGCACGGAAGCTTCCCTTCGTGCACGAGCACCGCCGATCGAGTGGCGTTCGGCACGAGAGCGTAGGCATTCCGCTCACTTTCCATCGTCCGCGATCCTAGATCGAAGCGCGATACACTCCGTCCTCGAGCGCGACGCTCCGCGACAGCTCTAGCTCGACGAGCGCGGCCGCGACCACGGCCGGATCCGCCCCGGACGACCGCACCAGCTCGTCGGCGGTCAGTGCCCCGTCCCGCAGGCGCTCGAGCAAGTCTTGCGCTTGCCGGCCCCACGTGGCCGATGTCGGTGCGGCGGGTGCGAGGTCGAACAGCTCCAGCACGTCCGCCCCGCACGTGACCGGCACCGCGCCGAGGCGAATCAATGCGTTCGTTCCGGCGGAGAGAGCGCTCGTGATCTCTCCGGGAACCGCGAGCACGTCCCTCCCCTCCTCCAACGCGAAGTCGGCCGTGATCAGGGCGCCGCTCCGCTCCCGGGCCTCGACGACGACGGTCGCCTCTGCGAGCCCTGCGATGATCCGATTCCTGGCCGGGAAACGCCACGGCGCGGGGTCGATGCCCGGCTCGTACTCGGAGACGATCAGCCCCCGCTCGCAGATTCGTCGCGCGAGCTCGGAATGAGCGGCAGGATAGTCGCGGTCGATTCCGCAACCCATGACGGCGACGGTCGTGCCCATCTCGAGCGCGCCACGATGGACCTCGCCGTCGATGCCTCGCGCCATTCCGCTGACGACGACGAGCCCCGCCGCCGCCAGCTCGCGCCCGAGAGAGCGTGCAACCGATCGGCCGTAGGACGAGCACGCGCGAGCGCCGACCACCGCAACTGCAGGGTGCGAGAGAACGTCATTACTCCCACATCCTCGAACGAAGAGCGCTGGCGGCGGATCGTGAATCGCTGCCAGCAGACCCGGGTACTCCGCGTCACGCCGCCGGAGCCGACGAATCTCCGTCACGCCGGCATCCGGTACGAGAGCGCCTCCGCGACGTGCGCAGGCTCGACCTCGTCGGCACCTGCGAGCGCCGCGATCGTGCGCGCGACCCGGGCTACCCTGACTCGCCCGCGGCCCGAGAGCGGGAGCCGGTCGACCGCGCTCGACAAGAGCTCGGACGCGGCTTCGGTTCTGCGCGGGAGGGTTGATCGGAGGCGCTCACGCGCGATCTCGACTCGCTCGCGCACGAATGCCGACGCTTCTCCCGGAGGAGCAGCGAGCTCAGCCGCGCGTGGTCGCGGCATCGCCACTGCGAGATCGAAGCGGTCGAGCAGCGCGCGGGAGAGCTTCTCGCGGTACGCGGCAAGTCGCTGCGGCGTACAGGCGCATTCGACAGTGGGATCGCCCCGGGCGCCGCAGGGGCACATGTTCATCGTGCCGACGAGCTGGAAGCGAGCAGGGAAGAGCGCATGCCCGCCCACGCGCGCGATTGCGACAACACCGTCCTCGACCGGCTGGCGGAGGGCTTCCAGGACCGAGCGTGGGAACTCGGGCAGCTCGTCGAGCAGAAGAACGCCGCGATGCGCGAGCGAGACCTCGCCCGGGCGTGGCCCCGAACCACCTCCGACCACGGCCGGGGCGGACGCGCCATGGTGCGGCGCACGGAACGGAGGCACGGTGATGAGTCGCCGCCCCGGGGGCAAGAGCCCGCACACCGAATGAATGCGGGTCACTTCGAGCGCCTCGGCTCGCCCGAGGGGTGGGAGGATTCCGGGGAGCCTCCGGGCGAGCATCGTCTTCCCCGTCCCGGGAGGACCTGTCAGGAGAAGGTTGTGGCTTCCCGCAGCCGCGACTTCGAGCGCGCGACGAGCCCGTTCCTGGCCTCGTACGTCCGCCAGATCGGGAACGGCCGCTTGCTCGAGCGCATCGTCGTCGAGCGGGTCGAACCCAGGAGCATCGATCTCACCTCGGAGATATGCGACGACCTCAGCGAGATGGCGAACGGCGATGGGCTCCACTCCGGCGAGCGCGACCTCCGGAGCCGATTCGGCAGCGCACACGACTCGCTGCAATCCCGCCCGTCGCGCTCCCTCGGCGACCGCCAGCGCTCCGGCGACCGGCCGCACGCGACCGTCCAGCGCGAGCTCACCGACCGAGGCGTGCTCGGCGAGCCGCTCGGCAGGGATCTGCCGCGTCGCGGCGAGGACCGCCAATGAGATCGGCAGATCGAACCCGGATCCCTCTTTCCGCAACGCCGCCGGCGCGAGATTGACGGTGATTCGGCGGTTCAGCGGCCAGTCGAGCGATGCGGAGACGACTCCACTGCGCACGCGGTGCTTCGCCTCCTGGCACGCCCGGTCGGCAAGACCGACGATCGCGAACCCGGGAACGCCCAGCTGGAGATGGGCCTCGACCTCGACCTTCCGCGGCTCGAGCCCGACAAGAGCGTGGGTGATCGCGCGTGCGAGCACCCTGTCGAGGCTAGGCGCGGAGGCGTCACCGATGGGCAACGCCTCCGCGACGAAATGTCAAAAAGCTCCTTCTACGGTGTGTAGCAGAGGACGTGCACGGTGAACGTGCTCGTCTGCGTGCTGTCGTTCCCGCCGACGGCGAGGAACCCGACGACCTGGTTCTGCGGGTTGAGGACCGGTCCGATCTCGGACGTCCAGAGCTCGAGGTTCGGGTCGTCGTCGCTCCACGACGCGCCACCGGAGATCGCCCGTTCGTTCCCTTCGCACAGCCGCTGCACCCGGGCGGTCGAGTAGAGACCATCAGTCGCGGCGGAGCTCGGAATCGTGACCGACTGAGTCCTGACGGTGATAGCACCGATAACGCCCGCGGGACCTGCGGGACCTGCCGGCCCTGCGGGACCTGCCGGTCCTTGCGGGCCGGTCGGCCCGGCGGGCAGCTGTCCAGGCGCGAAGTCCGCGCGCAGGAGAGAGCGGTTCCGCACCTTCGCCGAGGTGACGGCGTTGTTTCGGATCTTCGGATTCGTCACCGCAAGGTTCCGAAGCTTCGGGCTCGTCACCGCGCCGAACTGCAGCTGCGCAGGCCCCACGCTGTTCCTCGCGAGCTGATTCACTGCCGCTACGCTCGTTCCTCCGAGCGCCACGAGCAGTGCCAGGCACGCCACCACCATTGCCGGTGACGGCCGATGGATCGAGAGCTTTCGCATGTGTCCTCCCTTTCAGGGTGTCTGTGCGGCCAGGCTACTCGGGGATCCGTTCGAGTCCTCCCATGCCCGTCGAGTCCTTACGCATCCCTTACCGGGATCGACAGAGGCGATCAGCACGGACTCGTAGTACTCGCCCGCGCGGCGGCCGGTTCGGCGGTTGACGTGCCGCTCGAGGCGGTCCTCGAGCCGAAGCCCGCTTCGCTGCAGGATGTCGGGATAGAGATCCCGGCGGTCGTTGACGACGACGATGACGGGTGCGCCGGGCGCCAAGGCTTCCGTGCAGCCGCGCAAGACCTCCGAGATCCCGGAGGCGTACTCCTCGACCGCCGCCCGGCTGGTACCGCGTGCGGCCGCGCCGAGCTCGACGTCACGGCGGTCGTCCAGGCCGAGCAGCTCGTAGGCATAGCGGTGCTGCTCGTGGTAGTCGATCAGGCCGGGATACGGCGGCGACGTAAGGATCGCGTCGAAACGGTCTTCGAGTGCAACGCCCCGCGCATCGGCGTGCAGGATCTCCGCAGATCGTTCCGGAGCGCGGATCCGCTGGAACGCCTTCAGGCGATCGAGGGTGTCGAGCAGATAGCGGCCCAGGAACTTGTCGGCCTCCCCGACGGGGCGGCAGGTTCGCCGATGCTTGTGGCACCAGTACGGCTCGTGCTGCGGTGAGCGCGGGAACTCGAGGTCGAAGTGGGTCGTCAACCGAGCCGACCTTGCTGCGCGGGCAAGCACGACCCGCAGGACGTCAGCGTGCTCGTAGTCGGCGACGATGCTCTGGAAGTGGCGGAGCTCGGACGCGGCGCGCGGTGCGTACCACTCCGCGAGATAGCCGCGGGCCTGGCCGCTCATGCGGCCGCGTCGCGAGTCCGCGTCGGACAGCTCCTCTTCGAGCCGGAGCACGTCATAGCGGGCGGTCTTGACGCGCATGAGCAGGCAGTTGAAGGACGCGACGTCCACGCCCGCGGCGTCGTATCCCGACTCGAGCGCTTGCACGAGCGTCGTCCCGGAGCCCGCGAAGGGATCGAGCACACGACCCCCGCGAGGCACGTACCTCGTCAGCAGCGCTTCGACCAGCTGGGGGACGAACTTCCCGAGGTATGGGTGGAGACGGTGAACGTGCTTCGTGCGCTCACGTTCCGGCAGTTGCGCCTCCGACCACGAGAGCTGGAGCTCCTCGTCGAGCTCGCGGTAGAGCACGGTCTGGGTCGGGGCCATGCTCCGTGGTTCGGACCGGAAAGCCGAGGTCCTTCCAAGAGTCTGATTTCCAGCCGGGGTCAGGCTGAAGCCTGACCCCGGGCGTTCAGGCGAGCGGCACGCGCTCGACGCGACGGCCCTGGACGCCCACGGCCTCAAGCTCGACGTCGAGCTCCGCGAGCTCGGGGTGTGCCGCAAGCCATGCTCGTGCTGCGCGCGACACGCGGCGTATCTTCTCGGCGTCGATCATCTCGAGCGGATGCCCGAAGGTAGGACCGCCTTTCTCCTTGACCTCGACGACGAGCAGGCGGCGGCCTCTGCGCAGGACGAGATCGAGCTCGTACCCGCCGGCGCGGGCGTTGGCGTCGAGCAGGCGATAGCCGCGAAGACGGTAATGGCGGAGAGCGCGGCGCTCGCCACGATTCACGCCGCCTCGTAGCAGCGCGCCTGGAACGAGCGACGGTGGAGATCCGACGGGCCGAAGGTCCGAACCGCCTGCGAGTGCGCCGGGGTGATGTAGCCGACGTGCGAGCCGAAGCCGTAGCGCGGATAGAGAGCATCGAGCCGGCGCATCACGCGGTCCCGAACCACCTTCGCGACGATCGAGGCGGCCGCGATCGCGGCGCTCCGCGCGTCGCCGTCGACGAGCGCGCGATGAGGTGGCGCTGTCGGGCCGAGCCGAAATCCGTCGACGAGACAGAGGTCCGCGGGGGGATGCAGATCGGCGAGCACCGCTCGCAGCGCGGCGAGGTTCGAGCGGTGTAGGCCCGAGCGATCGATCTCGCAGGCCGACACGACGCGAACGCTGATCTGCGAGGCGCAGCACACGACTGCGTGAATGAGCATTTCGCGCTCCTCCGGGGTCACCTGCTTGGAGTCGTTCAGCTGGGCAAGCGGACGGACCCGGGCCCCGCGAAGCAGCTCGTAGTCGAGCAGCACCCCGGCAACGACGAGCGGGCCGGCGAGGGAGCCCCGCCCCGCTTCGTCCGCACCCGCGACGTAGCGAACGCCGAGGCGTCGATCATGTGTGAGGAGCCGCTGCCCGCTCGATCTCGGCACGTCGCCGAGGATAGACGCTAGCTCTGTCGGAGCTCGCGGACGCGCGCCTTCTTTCCCACTCTTTTTCGCAAGTAGTAGAGCTTTGCGCGCCGGACGTCGCCGACCGTCATCAGCTCGAGCTTCTCGATCTTGGGCGAGTGGAGCGGGAACGTACGCTCGACCCCCACGCCGAACGACTGCTTGCGCACGGTGAAGGTCTCCCGAAAGCCTGAGCCCTGGCGCTTGATGCAAATGCCTTCGAAGACCTGGATTCGCTGACGTGTCCCCTCAATCACCTTGAAGTGGACGCGCATGGTGTCGCCCGCCTTGAAGCGAGGCAGGTCCGTGCGCAGATTCCGCTGCTCGAGGCTCTCGATCGTTGCGTTCATCGTGAGGAGGCCCTTCGGCCGGGTCGGAATGCTAGCGCAAGCGAGTCCGGGCGGCGAGCTCCGCCACGCCTACCCGACAACCAATCGACTTCACACCCCGACCAGAGCGGAGCTTCGCGCACTCCATGAAGGGGTCTTGCCCTGTCGCGATCGGGAATCCGCGCTAGCGGAATCCCGATCTAGCGAAAGGAAATGCGATTCGGCGGCCAGTACGTCATGAAGACCCTGCCGATCAGGTTCTCCTCGGGAACGAAGCCCCATACGCGCGAGTCGCACGACTGGGCGCGGTTGTCCCCCATGACGAAGTAGTGGTCGAGCGGAACGCGGAACCGCTCGCCGGGTCCGATGTCCCGACGATCCTGCTCGATGTACGGCTCCTCGAGTCGTTGGCCGTCGATGTAGACGAATGCTGCCCCGCGGCGCAGCCGGATCCCGACTGTCTCTCCCGGAAGCCCGATGATCCGTTTGACGAACGTCCCGCCGGCGCCGCACTTGGCCTTCGCCTGCGGGGGCGTCTCGAAGACCACGACATCGCCCCGCTCGGGATCGCTGAAGCGGTAGACGAAGCGGTTTGCGAGCACGCGATCGGAGAAGCGCGCCTCGCAGCCGGTCGCCGGGCGGGCACAGTGGAGGGTCGGCTCCATCGACGACGACGGGATCCGGTACGGGTTCACCACCCACGCCTTGATTGCCAGGACGATCGCGATCGCCCCGACGATCGTGACGATCCAGTCGACCGCGATTCGGAGTCTGCGAGGAAGGCTTCCGGTCACCCGGTCGAGGGGGTGATGGAACTCGTGCTTCGGGGGCTCGTCCTCCGAGTTCGGCCAGGAGAACGGAGGAGCCGGTGGCGGAACCGGACGCGGCGACTCCTTCGATCCCTCAGGCATGGGCCACTCGGGTGCCTCCGAGCCGTCCTTCTCGGGCTCAGGTGGCGTCTCGACCGCCCAGCGGTCGCGCGGCTCGGTCACGTGACGCTCCGCACCATCTCCTGGCGCCACGAGGCGATCCGGCCATGGTCGCCCGAGACAAGGATCTCCGGAACCTGCCACCCGCGGAAGTCGGCGGGACGGGTGTAGTGCGGGTACTCGAGGCCCCCGTTCAGTGCCGCCGAGAAGCTCTCCACCTCGCCCGAGCCCTCGGTGAGCGCGCCCGGAAGCCGGCGCACGACCGCATCGACCACCGCCAGCGCCGGAATCTCCCCGCCCGAGAGCACATAGGGGCCGATCGAGATCGAGTCGGTCGAGAGGTGGTCGAGGATGCGCTGGTCGAAGCCTTCGAAGCGCGCGGAGAGAAGCGTCAGTGCAGGCTCTCGAGCGAGCTCCTCCACGAGACTCTGGTCGAGCGGGCGGCCCGCCGGCGTGAGCGCCACCACGCGGTGTTGGGGAAGCCCGCCGTACACCGCGTCGAAGGCGGCAGCGACCACATCGACGCGGAGCACCATTCCCGGCCCTCCGCCGTACGGCTCGTCGTCGACCTGGCCGGCGCTGAGCGGCGTCGAGTCGCGATAGTTGAACACGTTCAGTTCGAGCTCGTTCCCGAGCACGGCGGCCACTGGACGCCGTTCCTTCAGCCACTCGAAGGCACCCGGGATCAGCGTGAAGACATCGAGTCGCATCGGGTGCCGAGGTTACCCGTGGTCCGAGAAACCAGTGGCAACGACGACCCGCCGTTGCACGAGATCAACATCGCGCACACAGTCCTCGACGAGCGGCAGAAGGAGCCCGGTGTCGAGCTCGAGCGCATCGTTCGCGATGCCGGGCAGGACATCCATGACGACGCCCAAGCGCTCACCGTCCGTCTCGACGACTTCGAGCCCGACGAGGTCGGCGACGTAGTACGAGCCGGGCTCCGGCAGAGGCAGCTCGGCTCGGAGGACCTTCAGCTCGCTGCCACGCTCGACGACGCGGTCGAGCTTGATCGCAGGACGTCCGCGGCCGACCCGTCGCGAGAGGACGACGGCGGCCTCCTCGCCGTTCACGCGAAGCGTCGCTCCGACGTCGAAGCGACTCGCATCCTCGCTCGCCTCTTCGACCACGAACGCACCGTCGAGGCCGTGCGGCCGGCCCACGCGGCCAACCCGCACGAATGCTTCGTCAGCCGGCAATCTCGAGCACGTAGCGCTCTTCGGCTCTCGCGCCCGCGGCACGCACGATGCTGCGAAGAGCGCGCGCCATCCGCCCCTGCCTCCCGATCACCTTTCCGACGTCGTCGGCGGCGACGAAGAGCTTGAAGACGACTGCGTCCTCACGCTCCTCGGTCTCGACCCGGACGGCGTCCGGCTCGTCGACGAGGCGTCGCGCGATCCATTCCAGGAGGTCCGCCACTACGAGGTGATGCCCGCGACCTTGATCAGCCGCGCGACGGGCTCGGACGGCTGCGCGCCTTTGGCGAGCCACTCCTTCACCTTGGCCTCGTCGAGATCGATCGTCGACGGGTCCGTCTGCGGGTTGTACCGCCCGATGATCTCGATGAAGCGACCGTCCCGCGGCGAGCGCGAGTCGGCGACAACGACGCGATAGATCGGGTTCTTCTTCGACCCGACGCGCGTCAACCTCAGTTTTACAGCCATTTGTCTCCTCGAATGGGTTCCTGTGAGCGCGTAAGTGTGCCCGTTCTAGCGCCGGCCCGCGGGCGGCATCCCCGGAAGCGAGGGCATCTTTCCCTTGCCCATCTGCTTCATCATCTTCGCCATCTGCTTGCGAGCGGCCATGAGCTTGTTCACCTCGTCGAGCGATGTGCCGCTGCCGGCCGCGATGCGACGCCGCCGCTGCGTGTTGATGACGTGTGGCACTGCCCGTTCGTGCGGCGTCATGGAGAGCACGATCGCCTCGACGCGCGCGAGCTGGCTCTCGTCCACGTCGAGCCCCTGGAGCTGCTTGCCGAGGCCAGGGACGAGCTTCAGGACGCTCTGCAGAGGCCCCATCTTGCGCAGCATGCGGTAGCTCGAGAGGAAGTCGTCGAACGTGAACTCCCCGGCGCGCATGCGGCGCTCCATCTCCTCCTGGTCATCGAGCTCGACGGCCGCCTCGGCCTTCTCGATGAGGGTGAGCACGTCTCCCATGCCGAGGATCCGCGACGCCATTCGGTCCGGGTGGAAGTACTCGAGCTGGTCGAGCTTCTCCCCCACCGAAGCGAGCTTGACCGGCCGGCCGGTAACCGTCCTGACTGACAAGGCCGCGCCGCCGCGAGCATCGCCGTCGAGCTTCGTCAAGACGACTCCGTCGAAGGCGATCCGTTCCTGGAACGCGAGCGCGACCGCCACCGCCTCCTGCCCGGTCATCGCGTCGAGAACCATCAGGACATTCGTCGGCTTCGTCTCGTCACGGACACGCGCGAGCTCGTCCATGAGCTCCTCGTCGATCTGCAGCCGTCCGGCCGTGTCGAGGATGACGACGTCCAGACCGTCACGGCGGGCTTGCTCGAGCCCGTGTCGCGCTGCGGCGACGGCGTCCTTCGTGTCCAGCCGGTACACCGGGATCTGAATCTGGCGACCGAGCTGCTCGAGCTGCTCGATGGCGGCAGGGCGTTGAAGGTCGCACGCGACGAGCGCCGGCCGCTTGCCTTCCTTGCGCAGGAGCAGCGCGAGCTTGGCGGCCGTCGTCGTCTTTCCCGATCCCTGGAGGCCGGCGAGCAGGATCACCGTTGGCGGACGGCCGAACGCGAGCCGGGAGTCTCCCGAGCCCATCAGCGCGGTCAGCTCCTCGTGAACGATCTTCACGACCTGCTGGCCGGGAGAGAGGCTCTTCAGGACGTCCTGGCCGAGCGCCCGCTCCTTCAGAGACGCCGTGAAGTCCTTGGCGACCTCGAAGTTGACGTCGGCCTCGAGCAGCGCGAGGCGGATCTCGCGCATCGCTTTCGAGACCGACTCCTCGTCGAGCCGACCTCCTCTGCCGAGGCCGCCGAGCGTCGCCTGAAGCTTGTCGGAAAGCGTGTCGAACACGGTCGCCGCAGTGTAGAGACGCGTTGTGGAATCCCCGCGGACTGGACAAAGCCATGCCTAGAGCGGACACTCGTGACGGGATGCACGAGGCCCGAAAGACGGTGACCGTCCTGTTCGCCGACGTGGTGGCGTCGACCGAGCTCGGCGAGCGCCTGGATCCTGAGGCGCTCAGACAGGTCATGTCCAGCTACTTCGCCGAGATGGCAGCGGTCGTCGAGCGCCACGGCGGAACCGTGGAAAAGTTCATCGGAGACGAAGTGATGGCGGTCTTCGGCGTCCCGATCGTCCGCGAGGACGACGCCCTCCGTGCGGTGCGCGCAGCAGCAGCGATGCGGGATCGGCTACGCACGCTGAACTCAGACCTCGACGAGAAGTGGGGCGCGCGCCTCGAGATTCGAATCGGCGTGAATACCGGCGAGGTGGTCGCGGGCGACTCGTCCGCAGGCCACGGGTTCGTTACCGGCGACGCGGTCAACCTCGCGAAGCGCATCCAGCAGGCTGCAGCACCGGGAGAGATCCTCATCGGGGAGACGACCTCCCACTTCGTGGGCCACGCGATCGTGAGCACGGCGCGCGCCGTCGCGGCCAAGGGCAAGAGAGCCGAAGTCCGCGCCCACCGCGTGGATGACGTCGATGTGACCTCCGAAGCGCTCCCGCGACGCCTCGACGCGCCCATGGTGGGCAGAGGGGACGAGCTCGCGATGCTGCTGGCCGCGTACACACGTGCCGTCGACACCCGAAAACCGCAACTCGTCACCGTCTTCGGTCAGCCCGGGATCGGGAAGTCGCGACTGGCGCGCGAGCTGCTCGATGAAGTCGCGAGCAAGGCGCGGGTGCTCATCGGCCGATGCCTGCCTTACGGCGAGGGAATCACGTTCTGGCCGGTACGAGAGATCCTTCCGAACGAGACCTTCGAAGGGACACGCGAAGAGATCTTCTGGCGCATCCGCAAGCAGCTCGAGTCGTTCGCCGCCGAGAAGCCGCTCGTCGTCTGCTTCGAGGACGTCCACTGGGGGGAGGCGACGTTCCTCGACCTCGTGCAATACCTCAAGGGGTGGATCCCGGAAGGTCCCGTCTTTTTGCTCTGCCTGGCACGCCTTGACCTCCTCGAGAACCGGCCCGACTGGCCTCGGAACGAGCCCGAGGCGACGGCGTTGACCCTGGACCCCCTGAGCGGCGAGGAGTCCACGCAACTTCTCGAGCTCCTTGACGCCCCTCACGCCGCCCGCGAACGAATCGCGGAGGCGGCCGAGGGAAACCCGCTCTTCGTGGAGCAGATGACGGCGATGACCGCCGACGAAGGGGCCGAAGTCGCTGTGCCGCCCTCGATTCAAGCCGTTCTCGCGGCTCGACTGGACTGTCTCGAGCGAGATGACGGCACCGTGCTCCAATGCGCGGCCGTGGTCGGGCGTGACTTCTCACTCCGGGCTGTGCTCGAGCTCGTTCCGGCGGAACTGCGTGCTGCGGCGACCACCATATTGCTCGGCTTGATGAGAAAAGAGCTCATCCGACCACACGCGGTCGGGGATGAGGACGGCTTCCGCTTTCGCCACGCATTGATCAAGGACGCTGCCTACCGCGCAATGCCTAAGAGATTGCGTGCCGACCTCCACGAGCAGCACGCCAACTGGCTCGAAGCGGCCGCAGACCGAGAGGTGATCGTCGGGTATCACCTGGAGCAGGCCGTGCACTTTCGACGCGAGCTCGGACTTCACGACGAATCCACGAGTGAGCTTGCAACCCGAGCCGGCAGCCTCCTGGGAGACGCCGGGCTGCGCGCGTTCAGTCGAGCCGATATGCCCGCCGCACGGAATCTGCTCGGGCGCGCACAGGCACTGCTACCAGACGCGGACAGACGACAGTTGGCGTATGGCCGCGAGCTCGCCAGCGCATTGTGGAGCGTGGGCGAAATCGACCAAGCAGATGCGCTCCTCAGAGATGTCGTGAGTGCGGCGAGCGCCGCCGGGGAACGTGGGCTCGAGTGGTATGCACGCCTCGATCGCGCACAGCGAGATAACCGTGCAGGCGGCATCACCCGCGACGAATTCCTGCAGGTCGCGAACTCCGCGATCGCTGTCTTCGAAGAGCTCAACGAAGGACCGGGACTCGCACGGGCGCGACGAGCGGTCGCCATCGCCGCTCTCCGACAGGGCTCGTACGGGCGAGCGGCCGAGGAGATCGAGCGCGCGATTCACTCCGAGCCCGAGATGGACAGGAACGCATATGCGCGGAACGCGGATGTGCTCGCCACCGCCCTCCTCTTCGGG
>Ga0136613_10001334_pt1 | contig 12642 bp, 16 predicted proteins | sample AntDrymUQ2722106_2_FD_106649 | JGI IMG/M metagenome (GOLD analysis project Ga0136613, IMG submission 106649) | Polar desert sand microbial communities from Dry Valleys, Antarctica - metaG UQ272 (21.06) | ecosystem: Environmental > Terrestrial > Soil > Desert | place: Antarctica: Dry Valley... | reverse complement strand
GGTCACAGGAGCTTTCGCCTTCACGGGGATCATCCTGACCAAAGCCGTCGGCCTCGGCCTCGCCGTCGCAGTGTTCGTCGACGCGACGATCATCCGTATCCTCCTCGTCCCCGCCACCATGCGTATTCTGGGTGACTGGAACTGGTGGCCAGGAGGACGCAAGATCACCTTCGGGGCCGACCCGAAAACGCCCCCCAGAGACTGATCTCTGGATAGATGCATCAACGAGACTTCTCAAACGCGATGAGATAAGATCGATTCTTGATCTTGCTGTGTGGCGGGGATAGACTGTGGCTGATGTTGGATTTCGAAAGGATACTCAAAGACAGGGGCTACCGCCTAACCAACCAGCGGCGGATCATCGTACATGAGCTGGAGGGGGAACGGCACCTTTCGGCGGAGGAGATCTACGACCGGGTCAAGGGCGAGCACCCCGACCTTGGCCTCTCCACGGTGTACCGTACGCTCGACCTATTGACCGAACTCGGCATCGTGCGCAAGGATGACTTCGGCGAGGGTTACTCTCGTTACGAGCTCACGACCGAGCGTGTGCACCACCACGCCCGCTGCAGTGAGTGCGGCGCTGTCATCGAATTCAACGAGGAGCTGATGGAGTATCTGGCCCTGCAGGTCGAGCGGGAGACCGGTTTCGTAACGGACTGGCACGAGATCACACTTCACGGCCGCTGCGCGAACTGCTCTAGACGGTAAGCGTCAGGCCGTCTTCGGCCAGGATCACCTCTCCATCGAATCCGCGGCTGACCTCAGAGACGAGGTCTAGCCTGTCCGCCGCCGGATAGATGTGGGTGAGTACGACACGACGTACGCCTGCCTCGCCCGCGATGCGTGCTACGCTTGAAGGCGTCAGATGCCCGGAAACGGGCGCTTCGTCGGGGAATGAACACTCGATCAGGAGTGTATCAGCGCCGCGCGCCAGTTCGACGACGGACTGGCTGTACTCGGTGTCGCCCGTGTATACGAACGCGCCGCCTTCGGCATCGAGCCTGTATGCGATGCTCTCGCGGCGATGCTCCGCCGGGGCCCACGAGAGCCGGCAGCCTGCGAAGTCGATGGGGGATGGACACTCGTGAGGCAGCTCGGAGATGAGCGTCGCGTGTTCGCCGGCCATCCACTCTCCCCAGACCTCCATCACGGAGCCCCAGAACCGGAGGAAAGGCTCGGGACCGGCAACGTAGAGGGGCAGGGTACGCTTTTCGGGTGCGCCGTAGTTGATGGCGAAGAGGAGCGAAACAACGTCTACCGTATGGTCCGGATGGAGGTGTGTAAAGAAGATGCGATCTACCGCTAGAGGGTCCAGGCCCGACCGGAGCATGCCGCGGACCGCGCCAGAACCGAGGTCGAAGACGAGCGTCTGCCCACCCGCGCGCACCACCACGCAGCTCTGGCGCCTCTCGAGGCGTGGAACTACAGTGCCTGATCCTACGACAGTGATCTGCATGGGTTGTTCCTCCCTGCGGTCGGAAGCATTTCAGCTTGTCAGCTCGTTTCTCCGGGCGGTTGCGTCACGGCCTTCGAGGGGCTGCTTTGGTCTCACCACTGGTGGGTGAGCGCTCTTCGAATGCCCATGCGAGTCCGGCGATGCCGAGCAGGGCGCCACCGAGGACGTCTGAGGGCCAGTGTGTTCCGAGGTAGACCCTGCTTGCGGCGGATGCAGCGAGGAAGATCGAGAGCGCGATCCTCGCTGGCCTGTACGGCCAAAGTACATAGATGGCTCCTAGCAGGAGGACCGCGCGCAGCATGTGCCCACTAGGGTAAGGGTATGGTGTAGTAACGTCGAGCAACGATGGGTCCGGCGCTCGCATGGCGTCGTTGGGTACGGGTGTCTGCGGCACGACCGTTTTTGCTGCGAGTTCGATCAGTCCTGTAACCAGAAACGCGACGAGGAGCCTCATGGCGAGCCGCCCCCGCCCTTCCACCAGCAAACCGGCTGCGAGCGCAACCGTGGCGACAGCGACGAACTCGACTCCGCCCACGAGGGAGGTTATCATCCCGACCACATCCAGGACCTCTGAGTCCGTTCTCAGGGCCAGGTCGAGTACCAGCACGTCGAAGGGGCGGAACAGCCCTGCGCCGGCTGCCGCCGAGCAGACGAGGAAAGCCGCTATCGAGAGCAGCAGAATCAACCTATTATCGCCCTTCACGTCCTTACAGACCATCAAAGCGGAGGGACGAAAGCGCCGGGCCCTGTGGCCCGGCGCTGTTAAATTCCGCGAAAACAAAAAGCTGGCAAGCTGAAATGCTTGCAAGGAGGTTGGACCTCCTTGCAAGCTTCTCTAGGCTACGGCGTCGCGCAGGACGCGACCGTACTCTCCACCTTTCAGGATACGTTCAGCCTCCCTCTGGAGCTGCCTGACCCGCTCGCGCGAGATATCGAGCTCGTCGCCGAGCTCGGCGAGGGTGGCCGGCTCGCGGTCGTCGAGACCGTAGCGCCTGACGAGCACGTAGCGCGCCCTATCGGGGAGACGTTCGATCGCTTCCTTCAGATGCTCTGTCTCCATCTCACGCATCACGGTATCCGGAGTATCCGAAACCTTATCGTCCTCGATAAAGTCACCCAGCTGCGAAGCGGTCTCCTCGCTGGACACCGGCTGATCCAGGCTCGTCGCATCTGGCATGGCGCGCATCGTGAGGCGCACCTCGTCGGGGTCCCAGTCCAGGCGCCTGGCGACCTCGTCCTCGGTCGGCTCGCGTTCGATCTCCAGGGCAAGCTCGCTCATGGCGCGGCTGACCTTCCTGATCTTCTCCGTCATGTGCACGGGGACGCGGATGGTACGGCCCTTGTCGGCTACTGCGCGCTGCACGGCCTGTCTTATCCACCACGTGGCGTAAGTGGAGAACCTGAAGCCCCGATCGGGGTCGAACTTCTCGACGGCCTTCATCAATCCTATGTTGCCCTCCTGGATCAGGTCCTCGAAGGGCAGCCCGTAGCCTCTGTACTTTTTGGCGACGCTCACGACCAGCCTGAGGTTCTTCTCGATCAGCCTCTGCCTAGCCCGCCTGTCGCCGGCCTTGGCCCTCAAGCTGAGGTCTATCTCCTCTTTGTGCGTAAGGAGATTGCCCTGCCCGATATGCGCGAGGTACTTGGCGAGGAGCTCGGGGGTCTCCGATTCCCGCTCGATCTTCTGATTTTCCTTCCGTTTCTCGAAATTGGCTTTCAAAATACCCTCCTCACTACAAACCCATCTTACCGGAAATCAGTTTTAGAAACTACTATTGATTCTACCGCGAGGTTTAATTCCCTAAACCTCTGGAGGCTTCCCTCCGCACCGGACCTCATCACCACTTGTCACTACACAGATACATACGTATGTCGACACGAAATAGTTGCATGGGACCCGCCTCATCGTCGTGTTGGCGGTGCCTTGCGGCGGGCGCGGTTATACTTGGGCTCATGGAGAATACCTCCCGCATTCCGGACCGCATAAACGAGGACGTTGCCGGCATTGTGGCCTGCTGGCAGGCGAGCAGGCGTGGAGACAACGAGGACGGGGTCTACGACCGCATGCTCGCCGGTATGGAGGAGTTGGTCTCGGTGTTCGTCGGCTTTTTGCGCAGTATGGAGACGGTCGACACTTTCAGCCGTGGTGGTGCGACCAGGGCTATGGTCCACAGGATCGCCGAGCACCAGCACGATCTGGGCAGGGACGCGGTCGGGGTCATAGAGGACTTCAGTGTCCTGCGACGGTGCATCTGGCGCTCGGTCGAGGCCGGTGTCGACCTCGGCGGGCTCCACGGGGGAGAGGTCTCAGGGTTTTTCGCCAAGCTGATGCAGGCTTCGGACTGGCTAACCGAGTCCGGGCTGGAGGCCTTCGACGCCATCGTGCGGCGCGAGATGGAGCAGGCTCTCGGGAGGGCCGCAGCCACCGACCTGGTAACCGGGCTTCCTGACAGAGACCAGCTCAACCGGCTGCTTCTGCCACGGGCGATCGATTCGCACGACCGGTTGTCCGTGGCAGTCTTCGACGTCGCCGACTTTACTGAGACCGTCGCGGCGGGGAAGGTCAAACGCGCCAGGAAGGTACTGCGCACGCTCGCCGAGGCCGTGCAGGAGTCCTCGCCTGAGGGGTCTGTGTTCGCCCGCTTCGGGGACGACGAGGTCTGCGTGATCCTGCCCGGCGAGAGCGGTGAAGGTGGCTACCGGTTGGCGGAGCGGGTGCTCAGGCGTCTGGCAGAGGACATGGCAGACTTCGAGGTGGACGTCGGTGTCGCCGAGTATCCGGCGCACGGTACAGGCGCGGGGGAGTTGATGGAGGAGACCCTCAAGGCGCTCAACATGGCCAAACGCGTCGGCGGCAGCGGCATCGTGGTAGCCCGCTAGGTAGCCCGGAGGTAACTGTGATCGCGATCTTCAACAGCCTGCCCGTCAAAGAAGGAGCCGCCGATGAGATCGTGGACCGCTTCGCCGAAAGCCGCGGACACGTACAGGGGTTCCCAGGGTTCGTCTCCATGGAAGTCCTGAAGTCCGACGCAGAAGACGAGGTGCTCGTCGTTACGCGCTGGCGGGACCGGGAATCCTTCGAGGCTTGGGTTCACAGCGATGAATTCTCGAAAGCGCACGGGCGTAGTGGAGCGGGAGTGCTGCTAACGGGCCACCCCAAGATGACTTCCTACCTGGTCGCGGTCGAGCGTGCTCCGGAGGTTTCGGAGCCGGGTTGAGGATCAGGCCAGGCTCGAAGAGACCTGATGTGGCGGCTTTCCAGCCGGTTCGTACTCACCCTTCCCGAGGATGGCGAAGGTGAAGGCGAACAAGAGGATCAGCAACAGGATCAGGATTCCGAACGCCAGCCGCTCCCGCACCTCGTCTCCTCTCTCGAATGCGAACGTCCGCGCCATTCTAACCCAATCGGCAAGGCCCGTCCTGCGGAATGCACTCGTGCTCGCCCGTGCGTAATGTACAATGTAGCAATGTGTAGCACGCTCAGCCCCGAGGTTCGTGAGGATCGGTTTGGTCTTGGGGCGGAATTCCAGCGAGGGGATGGACGTGGCCGTTGATACTTCCCTGACCGAGTACACGAAGTTGCAGGAGCAGGAGTGCCAGTCGCTCTTGCAGCTTCTCGGCGAGATGGGCATCGCCACGGCCGAGAGGGTCTACGGACCAGGGGACGCCATCTACAACCAGGGCGAGTACGGTGACGCCCTCTATGTGCTGACCTCGGGCGTGCTGAAGCTCTTCAGGCCCTACTCAGGCAGTAAAGAAGCGACGTTACGCCTGCTCAAGCCCTGGGATATCTTCGGCCATTTGGCCTTCGCCGGGGAGACCAGGCAGCGCGCTTACGCTGAGGCCGTTACGGAGTGCAGGGTGACGAAGGTCCCCAAGATCTTCGTCGAACGCGCCGTCCGTCAGGAACCGCGGGCCGCCTTCAAGCTGATGACCCTTCTGGAGTTGCGTCTCGTGCAGTATGAGGAGCTTGTCAAGTGTCTGTTGCCCCGCGAGACCGAAGTGCGGCTCGCCAACCTGCTGCCGCTGCTGGCGCAGAAGTTCGGCCAGAGCAGGGACGGCCTCGTAACCATAGACCTTCGCCTAACCCACCAGGACCTCGCCGCCATGGTCGCCTCCACCAGGGAGTCAGTCACCAAGGTCCTCAACGAGATGCGTAACCGCGACCTGATCGATGTGGATGCCGGCCGTATCACCCTCAAAGATACCCGCACCCTGGCAAGACTTAGCCGCGATTAGCTTGTCAGCATTTCAGCACGCTCCGGCTTCGCCTCCGCTTGTCAGCACGCCCCCCCGGCTTCGCCGGACGGCTAGTCGGCATTTCAGCCGGCCAGCTACGTATCGTGTGGTGAGAGGCTCGTGCGCTCGAGAGAATGCCAGAGGAGCAGCGACTCGTTGAGAGACTTCTCGAACCACACGACCTGACACGCTGAAGTGCTGACTAGCTGAATTGGAGGGCGTTTGCTCGAGCTTATCGAAGCTGTAATCCTCGGGGTGGTGCAGGGTCTCACGGAGTTCCTGCCCGTCTCCAGCTCGGGACACCTCCTGCTCGGGCAGTATTTCCTCGGGCTCGATCAGGACCGATTCGGACTCTCCTTCGACGTGGCGTTGCACATGGGCACCCTCGTCGCCGTCGTCTCCTATTTCTGGCGGGATCTCATCAGGATGGCGTTAGCTTTCTTACGGTCGTTCGGGCACAGGGACCTCGTCAACGACGCCGACCAGCGGCTCGCTTACCTCGTGATCGCATCCACCGTACCCGCAGCCTTGATCGGGTTTCTATTCGAGGGTTTCTTCGAGAACACGGTCCGCTCGCCGTGGGTGGTGGTCATCAACTTCGTTCTTGTAGGCGTACTGTTCCTCGTCGCCGAAGCCGCAGGCAGCCGCAGCCGGCAGGCCTCCAAGCTCGGATTCGGCGAGGCCGTCGGGATCGGGCTCGCCCAGGCGACCGCGCTCGTGCCCGGCGTCTCGCGTTCGGGGGCCACGATCACACTCGGCCTCTTTCTGGGACTCAGGCGCGAGGAGGCGGCCAGGTTCTCGTTCCTGATGAGCGTTCCTATCATCGCCGGCGCCGGCGGCTTGGAGCTTGCGGAGGTGATCGCCTCCGGCATGAGCACGCACGAGTCGGTGCTCTTCGCAACGGGCTTCGTCACCTCGGCGTTGGTGGGGTACTTCACGATAAGGTTCTTGCTCGACTACCTTACGCGACATAGCCTGCGCGCTTTCGCCTACTACCGCTTTGCCGTCGCGGCCGTCGTCGCCGTATTGCTAGTCGTATTCTGAAGCGATTCGCTTTGGGTCAATACCTCTGCAAATCGCGCATGCGGCCACGAGCGAAAACAAGAAGCTGACAAGCTGAAATGCTTGCAGAGAGGTCCAAACCTCTTTGCATAAACAGCGCTACTTTGACACCGAGGTCCCACTTCTGGTACTTTGATCCATCATGCACCACGCGGCCTTTGCACTGCAGCGATTTACCCGGGAGGGGCGCTCCCTTTCCTGACGCGCGGCTGCGCTCCTCCTGATCAGCATCCCAACAACATTTCGACAGGAGATCACACACGTCATGACTCAGTCCAACTTACCAGATAGAGAAGATACTCGTCTCGCTGAATCCGGAGAGGCGCCGCAGAGCGAGATGGAGGCATTGCGCCAGGGGATAGACTCGGTGGACGAGGAGATCGTGCGCCTGCTCGACAGGCGTGCCTGGCTGGCGCGGAGGATAGGTGAGATCAAACACCAGGGAGGGCTTGCGGCCTACGCCCCTGCTAGAGAGCGGGCCGTCCTCGACAGGGTCGTAGCGCTGGGCGAGGGAGAGTTCCCCAGGCGTGGACTCCAGGCCGTGTTCCGCGAGATCATCTCATCCTCCATCTCGCTCGAGGCCCGCCTCAAGGTCGCTTACCTCGGGCCTGAGGCGACGTTCACGCATGAGGCCGCCCTGCGCTCGTTCGGGACGAGCATCGAGCTCGAGCCCCAGACCACGGTCGCCGAGGTATTCGCGAGGGTCGAGCGCGGGGAGGTCGAGCATGGCGTCGTGCCCGTCGAGAACTCGATGGAGGGGGCCGTGGCCCACACCCTGGACGAGCTGATGAACAGCCCTCTGAAGATATGCGGGGAGGTTTACCTGCCCGTCTCCCAGAACTTGATCTCCAGAGAACAGTCAATGGAGAGGGTAAGCTTGGTGTGCTCGCACCCGATGGCCCTGGCCCAGGCCGCGAGCTGGCTCAGGCGCGAGCTTCCGGGAGCACGCCTGGATGAGGTGGATTCAACGGCGGAGGCGGCCCGCCGCGCGGCTGTCGAGCCAGGGGTGGCCGCAATAGGTAGCGTTCTGGCGGCTGGCGCCCACAGTCTGACGGTCCTGGCGCGCAACATACAGGACGCTCGCGCGAACACGACACGCTTTATCGTGCTCGGGCGCACGTGGTCCGCGCGTACCGGCAAGGACAAGACCAGCGTCGTATTCTCCGTCAAAGACCGCCCAGGGGTTCTCAAGGACGCACTCTCGGCTTTCGCTGAGGAGGGTATCAACCTCACCCGCATCGAGAGCCGCCCGAGCCGCAAGCGTGCCTGGACCTACGTCTTCTTCGCGGACTTCCTAGGACACCCTGAGGAGGATAGGGTGAAGCGGGCCCTCGAAGCTCTCGAGGAGCACTGCCCTTACGTAGGCCTGATCGGAGCCTACCCCGCAGTCTCTCCTGAAGTAGCCTGACGGCCCGAGACGGCGTGGACTTCAAGACCGCCGCGCGGGAGGTCCTCGAGGAGGTCGGCCATCCGCTCCACTACACGGATATAACGGAGATAGCGCTGCAGTCAGGCTACCTGCAGAGCGCAGGCCGTACGCCCCAGAACACGATGAGGGCGAGGCTCTCCGTGGACGTCAGGGACAATCCGGATACGCTATTCGTTCAGGTCGCACCCGGCGTCTACGGACTGAGGCAAGCGTCTTGACGCACAGGGAGATGCTATATTGCGAGAACGATTCTTTAAGAGCCGAGGAGAGATCATGGTCGAGTTAGCGGATAGGCTCAGCGAGGCGGCCTGGAAGATCAGGAACCTAGAGGACTACGACAGGCGGCTCGAGAGGGCGGCGCAAAGGTTCGACGAGATCTCCAGGGAGCGCCCTGAACCCGCGCTGATAGTCTATGAGACCGCTCTCAAGAAGAGCGGACGTAGTGAGGATGAGATCCGCGGCATGGTCCGCGAGTTCCGCGAGACGTTCGAGGATGAGGAAGAGCCACTGACCATCCCCCGTGCGAGCGCCATCATGAGCGTCGAGGGCGACGGCTGGTTCTTCGGGGACGAGAATCTCCGCGTACTTACGGGAAGGCTGCTCGGGCAGTTCCAGCACAGGGTGGCTCAGTACAACTACGTGGAAGAGCGTGAGGTCGCAAGACGCTGGGCCGATGGCTACGATACACGCCTCTTCGTAAGGCGGCGCATCCACGAGACCGAGCCTGTGATCGGCGTGGTTGGTGGCCTTGACCTTACGCTTTTCCAGTACCTTCGCGTGGCGGCCGGCGGCAATACCCTCGTGCCTACCGAGAACGTCTTCAGGGCACTCGGTGCCCTCGGCTACGAGGGGGACGCATACGAGGCACTCGCCCACGCGGAGGGACTCGCCCTGCACCTCGAGCTTCCCGCTCCGATCGTCGGGGAGATGCTCGAGGACCTCGGCCATGAAGGTTTCGACGACTTTCCCGAACCGCCGTCCGAGACCGCAGAGCCTGGGGAGAAAGACGAGGAGGTCGTCCCCTCGGAGGGTGGAGCGGCCGAGGAGAAGCCGAGCCCCGCGGACTAGTCAGCCTGTGGGACGGGCCGCGATGACCCTGGCGTGGGCGACGATGCTTCGACGGCGCGGGACCCGCAGGCATCAGAAGCTCCCCCCTTAAGAACCCTCCCTGCTCGAGGCTGGCCGCGCAAGCACCGTGGGTACCGCGGATGGTGAAGAGACGGGCAGGCCAGTAGGCTCCCGCAAGCCCGGAGAAATGGTAGAATACTTAGAGGTATTACCAACAATAACTCGTCTAGCAACCGCTCAATGCAGCATCTACCAGAACGGGTTCGAAGAAGGAGCAGGCGTTAGCATGGCAGACTCCAGAAAGCGCATAGCGTTGAAGCCTCACATGGACCGTATCAGGGAGTGGGTGGATACGGGCAAGACGGACGACTGGATCGCAGACGCCCTCGGCACCAGCGCCTCCTCGGTACAATCCTTCCGCTCGCGCAACGACATCTACCGGCGTGAACGCGGGCCCCGCGAGCCCGCGAGCGTCTTCGAAGGCGTTCTCGACCACGGCGAACGCGACGGCTGGGGCCTGTGGCTCGACCCCTCCATCGCGGATGATCCGATCTGGAAGGAGTACTGGGCAGGGGTGGAGGCCGTCGTCGTGAAGGTGGCCGAAGATTCTATAGTGCTCGAGGCCGACGGGGGAGAGGCGAGGTCTGCAGACGACTCCGCGACATCTGTGGCTACCCTCGACGGAACGTCCGATGACGAGACGTCCGGGATGCCACGCGAGCGGGGGCGCGTCAAGTGGTTCGACGCGGAGAAAGGTTACGGTTTCCTGGTACGACCCACGGGCGATGATCTCTTCGTCCATCATTCTGAAGTACAGGGTGACCCTTCGGAACTCGCTCCCAGCGGAGAAGTAGAGTACGAAGTCGGTCGTAACGACCGGGGCCCGAACGCACGAAGCGTCCGGACTCTAGGCTAGAGTAGGGGCGGTCGCGAACCGCCCTACAAGCAAACCATGGCATCATTTGTCAGACTTCAGGATTTCTCTGGGACCGCAAGGCGATGTGTACCACCTTGATGGTTCGACCGATCTGAAAGGTGCTGTTGGCCCCAGGGCCTGCATTATTCTACGGTAGAAGAGCCTGGATCTTCGGCGAGATGCGCCGTCGAGGCCACCTCGAGCAGGCGCGGCCCTGTGTTGTTCCATTGCATGCGTGTGATCGAAGCGTTGGCCGCCCGCTGCGTGCCAGGCAGTATCTCAGGCCCGAAGAGTTTCACGAGAAACGCCCGCATCACTCCCCCGTGCGAGACGACGACGATGCGCGAGCCGTCGGGGTGGAGGGCGCGGATGGACGAGATGGCCTCTTCGAACCTCGCGATGACCTCCTCGTCTGTCTCTGCGCCGACAAGCTCCCAGCGTTCCTCCTCAGGTATCGCGAGGAACTTCTTTGCCAGGTCGGGGTTTTGTTGCTCCTGCTCGACCCAAGTGAGGCCTTCGAGGATGCCTCCGCGCCTCTCGCTCAGACCGTCGAAAGGGACGACCTCCCCTGTGAATCCGGTACGGTCGCGGATAATCTCTGCGGTCTCGAAAGCGCGAGAGAGCGGGCTGGAGTAGAGGCCTTCGAACGGCTCGCCGGAGAGGCTGCGTCCCGCAAGGCTTGCCTGGACCCTGCCCCTCCCCGAGAGCGGAAACTCCATCTGGCCCTGCCAGATACCTTTCGCGTTCGCCGTGGACTGTCCGTGACGGACCAGGAGTAACTCTTGTAGTTCCGGCATCGGTTAAGGGTAGTGTATGGAGGCGCTTCCGGCAAATCTTCGCCGATGCTAGAATCTGCGGGTTCGTGGTTCGATGGGGAGGCTTGCCGGGATGATCTGGAGAGACGGAGAAGCGACGCCCGAAGAAGTCGTTGCAGAAGCTTCTGAGGAGCATACGGATCCCATAAAGATCGCGCGCGACGCCGCTCGCCCGGCTACGATCCTCCGGGTGGCCGGAGAGTTGGAAGAGCGGGGGGGCAAGATCCTCGAGCTCTTCAAAGAGATCGAGTCTCCGCTCGGAAGGGTGGTCCTTCCCATTTACCTGCGCCAGGACGAGAGGGATTTCTTCGTCGAGGTCGCGACCGGGCCGTGGGACGACCGAAAGGCGGGCGAGGCACTCGACAAGGCTGCTATTCTGCGGAGTTCGGAGCATGCCGAGGCGGGACTGGAGATACTGAGCGGCTACCCCGTGCCCCCCGAGGTCGAGTACTTCTTCGGCACGTCGCCGGCTGCGCTGCTGCAGCTCGATCTCGCGCGGCTCACACCGGACCGGCCCGAGGTGTGCGCAGGCCTCTTCCGGGAAGTCGGGAGCAACCACTGGGGCGTCGACCTCGACTACGAGCCGGGGTATCTTCCGCTTGTCGAAGAGCTACTCATCGCCGCGCTCGAGGGCGACGAAGCCCAGAACAGCCCGCCGCTCTCCAGCGGGCTCGTGGCCGGGCTTGGATGCTTTCTGGGCGAGACCATCCGCCGCAACGTCAGCCCACCCGGTGTATGGCTCCCAACCGAGAGGTGGGGAGAAGGACCCGTCGTCGAGATAGGGGAAATCGTACTCGACCCCATCGGCAAAGCCAGGGCTTTCCTCGAGTACGGGCCCGAGGAGTCCCTGGCTTTCTACGCCGAGTACGTACTCGAACAATGGGACGGGGGATGAGAAGCCCCCGCGAGGCTCAGGCGTAACGGTTGCGGAGCTCGCGGATTATGCGAGAGGAGTCGACGAGCACCTCGTCGCCGATGGTTAGGATCGGGATCGCCCGCTGTCCCGAGAGCCGGATGACCTCCTCGCGCATGTCCCCGTCGGCGTCGACGGTGTCATAGTCGAGCCCGAGCCGCTCGAGCTCGTTCTTTACCCGTTTGCAGAAAGGGCAGTAGTCGCCCGTGTAAAGCCTTATGCCTGTCTTCTGTAGGGTAGCATCCAAAGCGCACCTCCCGATATTAGATCTGTTCTCTCGAATATATCATACCCGGAGCGGCTGGATCTTACGCCGCATCGGACTCCGGGAGCCCGAAAGCGGGCTCTATGTCCGCCTACCGGAGGGCCCCTTCATACTCGCCGGGGTCGTAGATCAGGGGGTAGCTCTCGTCGAGGGTGTCGCTTGCGGTGACCTCACCGACGACCAGGGTGTGGTCGCCCGCGCGGGCCCTGTCTATGACCTTGCAGTCGAGGTAGGCCAGGCAGTCTAGAAGGAAAGGTGAGCCCCCCGGCGTCAGGCCGTAGGGGACGCCCTGAAGCTTGTCGTGGTACTCGCCGCTCGTGTCCGCGAAGTGGGTCGCAACGTCTACCTGATCCTCGCGCAGGACACTAAGGGCGAACGTCTCGCTCTCGAGGGTGATGTCGTGGGTGTAGCGGTCGCTCCTGACGGCGACCGCCAGACATGGCGGACGTTCGGAGGTCTGCATTACCCACGACGCC